>Ga0209906_100064_pt1 | contig 176952 bp, 174 predicted proteins | sample FECB24metaG_FD_188303 | JGI IMG/M metagenome (GOLD analysis project Ga0209906, IMG submission 188303) | Cyanobacterial communities from the Joint Genome Institute, California, USA from Joint Genome Institute, California, USA - FECB-24 metaG... ...
TGCGCACAACCGTCGATACCGCGCGGCTGACCGGCATCAATCCCTACAACACAATCCTCGGGGCTGTCTCCGCCGGATAGCTCACGGCAGGGGGTGGGTAATTACGGCTTTCCTTCATACGGCTCGGTTAGGACAATTATCGCCATCGCAGTGACAATATTCTCGTCCAGACGAACATAAGTGAATCGAGTATGACCTTCAGGTTTATCAAGGTGAACATAAAGGTTATGATCAATCTCCCCCTTTTGAAGACTAATATTACCCTTCTCCAGTTCATATTGAAAAGAGGGAAGAGAATCCATTGGATTGACTATATTAGACATTTTTATTTCCCAGATTTCTACTAGATTGTCTCTAAAATGGATTTAATCAGATTAACCGACAAAACTATGGCCGATACCCCTCCCGAACCTTGGAGGATTATCGATGAACGCCAACCTGCACATGCCCCGCGCCCTTATCGGTCGTGTTCGCGCCGATGCCAACCCTGAACAGCTTTTCCGCAATCTTCAAGCTGGCCTCGATACGTTCACCACGCAGCACAATCAGCGCCTTTCGAACATCGAAGCCGCGTTGAATTCGGGGTTGGGAGCGGGCGCATCGCTCACCCCCGGCTTTGGACACGGCGGCACGTCTTGGGGCGATCAGGTCGTGGCATCCGAAGAGTTGCGCACCTTCGCGTCGGCGGCTGGCAAGGGCCGGGTGCAGATCGCCCTCAACCCGCAAGCAGCGATCACGTCGATTGGCACCAGCGGCGGCGCATTGATCCAGCCTGATCGCGACACCGCCGTGCTTTTGCCGCGTCGCCGTCTCACCGTCCGGGCCTTGCTGGGCAACGGCTCCACAGGCTCGAACATGATCGAATACCCGCGACAGAACGCCCGCGATAACCAGGCTGCGACCGTTGCCGAAGGCGCGCTGAAGCCTGAATCCAACTACGGCTTTGCGCTGGCACAGGCGAAGGTTGCGACGATCGCGCATTGGGTCGCGGTTTCGCGGCAGGCGATGGACGATGCCGGGCAGCTCCGCACCATCATTGACGGTGAATTGCGCTACGGCCTCGCCTTGAAGGAGGAAACCCAGCTACTTCTTGGCGATGGCGTCGGCACGAACCTGTTGGGCCTCATCCCCCAGGCCACGGCATACGATGAAACCGGCCAGCCCACTGGCATCTCGAAATTCGACGTGCTGTTGCGCGCCATCGCTCAGTCGGAAACGGCAGACCTGCCGGCAACCGGCGTGGTCGTCAACGGTGGCGACTGGATGCGTTTGCAGGGTTTGAAGGACGGCGAAGGCCGGTACATTGGTTCGGGGCCTATGGGCACGGTTATGCCCACTGCATGGGGGTTGGACGTTGTGCCGAGCAACTCAATGCCAGCGGGCAAGTTTCTGGTCGGCAATTTCGCATCTGCCGCGACGATCTATGACCGCATGACCCCGGTCGTTCTCGTGTCGAGTGAGGACCGGGATAACTTCATCCGAAATATGCTCACCGTACTGTGCGAGGAGCGCGTCGCGCTGGCCGTGCGCCAGCCTGCGGCGCTGATCTACGGCGATTATGCAGCGGCGCTGGGCTAAGCCCCGCCGCGCTGAACCTGTGTTCGTAGGGGCCGAGCCGGTGCCGGAGGGGGCATTGTCCCGCGCTGTCGTCGGCTCCACTTCGCTCGCCACTGTGCTACTTGATGCGGGTCCGATGGCCAGCTCGTCTCGTCTGAACATAAAGAGTCGGGTTGACAGCAAAACGTCCAAGTGGGTGCGAACTTGATAGTTGAATCGATCGCATACGTGCCCGCTGGCAACGGTATAAGCGACGTCAACATTACCGCAGCAGAAGCCGAGAAGAGGGCTATCGATAAGCTCTCGCGATGACTGAAAAAGCAGTAACAGCTGCCAGACTAGAGGTCATAGTCTCCGAATCAGGCTTTTCGTCCAGATCATGCTAAATTCTATTGCCCATTCCGTTTGCTGGAGCGACAGAGAAGGCATCTGGTCGGCTCCGGGGCCGTGCCCAAAAGGATTGCGGACGTGGGTGAAAAACTCTTTTAGACTAGCACCCTCCCAAGCCGATATGAAGCCATTCGCCTTCGACATCAGATTGTCAATAAAGTTATGAGCCCCCTTTTCTTTTCCATGACTCCACCCTTTCATGTCGCTGATAATCTTTATCGTACTTTCAAGCGACCGGGCAGCATAGAACGCGGGGTCGCGTCCGTCTGTATCGCGGAGATCTAACGCCTCTTTCATATCCAAATCGACGTTCTGCCAAGTTGGATAGTTTATCAGCGCCCAAAAAGGGTCTTCAATCCTAGTTTGTATCGTCTCATCGGTCGACGCCTGAATAAAACCGTTGTGATAGTGTAGGCCATAATTGGCTTGTCGAAACCGCGCGTTAAGTTCATCAACTTGAGCTCTAAAATCCTCAGTTTTTTTGAGACGCCGAGACTTGATTCCAGCGATCATTTCCGACTGTGAAACAGCGGATCGGTGAGAAGCGGATAAAGTAATCGGCGTTGCATTCATAACGAATATTTCGTGCTCGCGTGCTCGAAAACCAATCTCGATAAGACTAATACGTTCTTTAATGTGGGTATCACAATCCCCTGACACAGTCTGAAAGGTCCAGTTTTCACAAACTTTTAAACAAGAGTACTTACTTGTTTGTCGAATATCTTTTCCACCCCATTGCATTGTATATGAATAATATAGATTTGACAAATTTTGAAGGCCCAATTCGCGCGACAGCTTAGTGTGAAGAGTGGTCCAGAATGCTACGCCTTGAGCATCTTCTTTTCCGTCGCGGTATTCAGGGGAAATGTCTTCCGACAAGATGCGAAAGGCTTGCACGAGAAGGCGACGATCGCGTTCCTCAAATGTGTCGCGAACTGGAACTGCCTCATATCGCCGCGCAAATATATCGATAAGCATGGAAGCGGAAAGAACAGACTAGCAACGATCTGGCAAGCCAAAACTTGATCCCTGAAATCCGTGGCATGTGCTCCGAGCTCGAACTAACCACGTCGCTACTTTTTGTTTCTGCCACGCTGGCGGCTACCAGATCTTGCCGGTCGCCTTTCCCGCCGCGATTCGCGCCTACTGAGTACCACTGCGTTGCCAGGAGATGCCGAGATGCCGATCGACCGCGATTGGTCGGGTCGGGGTATAATCCGGGTCCGGGATCGGATTTCGCATAATCTAGTCAATTTTTTCAAATAGCTAGCACGTCTTTAGGCGGACACCCTTTCCGCCATGGGAATTAAATTCGGCACTGTCGGAGGATGGTGGGCGCGACAGGGTTTGAACCTGTGACCCCTCCCGTGTGAAGGGAGTGCTCTACCGCTGAGCTACGCGCCCGCGCTGCGAAGGGCTTCGTGAGACGAGGCCGGCGGCGGAGCGCCTCGTTAGGCGAGCGCGGCGCCGGAGTAAAGCCGGTTCCTCAGGCAGTTTCCGGCACGCGGTTGCAAGCGTCCTTGAGGTTGCGGCCGACGCGGAATTTGGGGACGACGCTTTCGGCAAGGTCCATGGGTTCCCCGGTCCGCGGGTTGCGCCCCGTCGAGGCCTTGCGCCGGCTGGCAACGAAGCTGCCGAAACCGACCAGCCGCACTTCCTCGCCGCGCGACAGGGCGGCGGTGATGGCGTCCAGAAATTCGTCGATGGCGCGGGCGGCGTCGGCGCGGCCCAAGCCGGTGGCGTCGGCCACGTGATTGGCCAAATCCTGCTTGTTCATCGAATCCGCCACCCCGTGTTCGCGCGAATGACCATCATGGCCGCAAGCCGTTGGCGTTGCAAAGCCAAAAAAGCCGTTTCGCTGCCGGGCATCAGCCCGGCAGCGAAGGCCGTTTTCAGTGGCGGATCGTCGTTTCGGGCACCGCCGGCACGGCGGGCGCCGCGGCCAATTCGGCGGGTTCCACCCATTCGATCGGCACCAGCGGCTGGGCAAGTGCCAGCGCCAGCACCTCGTCGGCATGGCTCACCGGGATGATGGTGATGCCTTCCTTCACATTGGCCGGAATCTCGGCCAGGTCCTTTTCGTTCTCGGCCGGGATGAAGACGGTGGTGATGCCGCCGCGCAAGGCCGCCAGCAGTTTCTCCTTCAGCCCGCCGATCGGCAGCACCCGGCCACGCAGCGTCACTTCGCCGGTCATCGCGACGTCCTTGCGCACCGGAATTCCGGTCAGCGTCGAGACGATGGCGACGACCATCGCAACCCCGGCCGACGGGCCATCCTTGGGGGTGGCGCCTTCGGGCACATGGACGTGGATGTCCTTCTTTTCGAACACCGATGGCGCGATGCCGTAATGCAGCGCGCGTGCCTTGGTGAACGACAGCGCCGCGGCAATCGATTCGGTCATCACATCGCCAAGCTTGCCGGTGGTCTTCACCAGCCCCTTGCCCGGTGCCGTCACTGCCTCGATGGTCAGCAACTCGCCACCGACCTCGGTCCAGGCCAGGCCGGTCACCGCGCCGATCTGGTCATCGACCTCGCCGACGCCGAAGCGGAACTTGCGCACCCCGGCGAACTCGCCAAGGTTGTCGCTGTCGACGATCACCGAAGGCGCCTTGCCTTCGAGGATGCGCCGCAACGACTTGCGCGCCAGCTTGGCCAGCTCGCGCTCCAGCGTCCGCACCCCGGCCTCGCGGGTGTAATAGCGGATCAGATCACGAATGGCGGCATCGGTGACGCTGAACTCGGTCTTTTTCAGACCATGGGCCTCATATTGCTTTTCGAGCAGATGGCCTTTGGCGATTTCGAGCTTCTCGTCCTCGGTATAGCCCGACAGCTGGATGATCTCCATGCGATCGAGCAGGGCCTGGGGCATGTTGAGGCTGTTCGCCGTGGTCACGAACATCACATCGGACAGGTCGTAATCGACCTCGAGATAATGGTCGTTGAACGCCTTGTTCTGTTCGGGATCGAGCACTTCGAGCAACGCCGATGACGGATCACCGCGGAAATCCTGACCGAGCTTGTCGATCTCGTCGAGCAGGATCAACGGGTTGGAGCTGCCTGCCTTTTTGAGGTTCTGCAGGATCTTGCCGGGCATCGAGCCGATATAGGTGCGGCGGTGGCCGCGGATTTCGGCCTCGTCGCGCATGCCGCCGAGCGACTGGCGCACGAATTCGCGCCCCGTCGCCTTGGCGATCGAGCGGCCGAGCGAGGTCTTGCCGACGCCGGGGGGGCCGACGAGGCAGAGGATCGGGCCCTTGAGTTTGGACGTGCGCACCTGCACGGCGAGATATTCGATGATCCGGTCCTTGACCTTTTCAAGCCCGAAGTGATCGTCGTCGAGCACCTTCTGTGCTGCCACGATATCGCGCTTGACCTTGGACTTCTTGCCCCAGGGCAGCCCGAGCATGACATCGAGATAGTTGCGCACCACCGTGGCTTCGGCCGATTGCGGCGCCATGGCCTTGAACTTCTTCAGCTCGGCAATCGCCTTGTCGCGGGCTTCCTTGGGCAGCTTGGCCTTGGCGATCTTTTCCTCGATCTCCGTGACCTCGTCCTTGGCGTCCTCGCCTTCGCCGAGCTCGCGCTGGATCGCCTTCATCTGCTCGTTGAGATAATATTCGCGCTGGGTCTTTTCCATCTGCCGCTTGACGCGGTTGCGGATCTTCTTCTCGACCTGGAGGACGCCCATTTCGCCTTCCATATGGGCGAACACCTTTTCGAGCCGCTTGGCGGTTTCCCGCTCCGCAAGCAGCGCCTGCTTGTCGGCGATCTTGAGGCCCAGATTGGCAGCAACGGTGTCGGCGAAGCGCCCCGCATCCTCGATGGCGCCGATCTGCACGGCGATTTCGGGGGCGGTCTTGCGGTTCAGCTTCACATAGGCTTCGAACTGCTTGGCCGACGAGCGCAGCAGCGCTTCGAGCTGGCGCGGGTCGCCTTCGATATCCTCGCGGGGTTCGATGGCGGCCGACAGATAAGTGTCGTGGCGGTCGAGCCGCACCAGCGAGGCGCGGGTCTGGCCTTCGACAAGCACCTTGACCGTGCCATCGGGGAGCTTGAGCAGCTGCAACACCGTTGCCAGCGTGCCGACGTCGTAAAGCTCATCGGCGCCGGGGTCCTCGTCGCCGGGGTTCTTCTGCGACAGCAGGAACACCGTCTTGTCCCCCTGCATCGCCATTTCAAGGGCAGCCACGGATTTGTCGCGCCCGACGAACAGCGGCACGATCATCTGCGGAAACACGACGATGTCGCGCAGCGGCAGAACGGGGTAGGTCTGGTCGGTCATCGGTAACTCCATCCGGGCGGCCTTTCAGGCTGCCTCTCATCGTTGACGCATATGGGATGCCGCATGGCCGGCATCAATGCATCTGCGACTATGGGCGCAGCGGGGGGCTGCGACTAGGGGGAGAATCTACCGTTGTGGCGCCGGCGCGCGGGCCCGGGCCTGAAGGCTCAGGCGGCCTGGAGGATACGCCCGTGGAGATAATTGCTGTCGAAGCCGGCGATATGGCCGAGCTTGACCGGATCAAGAATGATCAGCGCACCGCGCCTGATTTCCATCACATTTTCGCTGCGCAACTGCCGCAAGACACGATTGATATGGACGGGCGTGAGGCCCAGCGCATCGGCAAGGACGATCTGGGTGAGCGGCAATTCGCACATGTCATCCGTGGCAAGGCCGATGTTGCGCATCCGGATGTAGATTTCACACATCAGATGCGCCACGCGCTCCACGCTGCGGCGGCGGCCCATGCTGACGATCCAGGCGCGAGACACGCCCAGATCGACAAGCTGCGCCCACCAGAAGGCCCGCGTCAGCGAGGCCTGCCCCCGCACGAATTCTTCCATCTGTTCGCGCGGCACCATGGCCACACGGGCCTTGGTCAGAGTCATGATGTTGTAGTCCATCGCCTCCAGGACGGCGACATGGATATCGCAGAAATCCCCCGGCAGCAGTAACGCCATGATCTGGCGGCCGCCATCGGGTAGCATCTTGTACCGGCAGGCCCAGCCTTCGAGCATGACGAAAACCGGATCGGGCTTGTCTCCCTCGCGGATCAGATGGTGATTGGCCGGGACTTGCCGGGTCGTGCGGCACCCGGCCGTCAGCATCGCCACATCGGCGTCGGAAAGCGGACCATGGCCGCGCAGGCGATTGATGAATGCGTCAGGCATGTTTGGCAGCTCCCGCCTTTGCATTATCGGTCGCAACGGCCCTGACATTAACACATGTTGTGTCTTTGTTTCACGACAGGTTCATCACCAATGTCTCCAGATTTCCGAAGTTGTCTCGTTACGACGAAGCAACTTGCTGTTTTCAATTGGCGTTTGGACAAAGTCGATGACCAGTACAACGAACCGATTGCCTGCTATGCCGCCTGAACCCGATGCCCATGGCCAGGCCGCATTATTGCTGGCGGAGAGTATTCTCCACGCCCTCGTCGAGTCGGGGACGCTTTCAGTCGACGAAGCCGTGTCGGCAATCGAGACAACGTGCGAGGTGAAAGTCGAAAAAGCCGCTGAACAGGGCGAAAGTAACGCGCGACGGAACGAATCGTTGCACCTGCTGCAAGCCATTGCGGCAAGTTTTTCGAGCAACAGGCGCTAACCGGCGTTAAAATTGACTTAAATCAACGACGCAGCGTGTTTGTGATGTACGTTCAACCTCCGTTGTTGAGGAGTTTGCGCATGCGTAACGATGCGTCGGCCGACGCAGCGATCGGGGGTATCGCCAACCGGCTCGCGATTGAAAATGAAATCCTCAATCTGTTCGCGCCGGGTCGCCATTCCCGTGCCGCTGAACCCCTGCCCGGTGGCAAATGCCAGCCTGTCGCGTGGCATGAAGACGCCATTCACCGCGCCCGCAATCTTGCCCAACTGACCAGATCGCTGGCAACGCTTGCCGAACATTCGTCGCGATCCTGGTTGCCGCCCCATCTGGTGGTGCAAGCGCATCACCTGGCAGCGGCGTATCTGCAACTCGGGCTTGAAGAGCAGCACGGTCCTATGGTGCCGTGTACGCCGCTGCTGACCGAAGTCGCCACGCGGCTGGTGCTGGTTTTCGGTGCCGCCCGCCGGATTGAGATCAGCATTACAGCGCCGCCCGTTATCCTCAACGCCGACATGCGTCGGAACCTGGTGTTGATGTGCAGCGATATCGTGATCAATGCGCTCAAATATGCGTTTCCCGGCGGCGCCCGAGGCCAGATCCGGGTTGCACTGATCCCTGGCAGCGATGACATCGAACTGGTTGTCGAGGACGATGGCATCGACCATGGAGCCGGCAGCATCGATGGCCCCGACAGCCGGCATGGCAAGCGCCTGATGGCCGAACTGGCAACGCTGGGCGGCGCAGCGGTGGGCCATGGCCCCGGGCGAGACGGTGCCGGTTGCCGTGTCACCTGCCGGATGCCGCTGGTACCGCAGCCGGCCTGACCGAGCGGCGCGAAGGGACCGCCGGTCCGGCCTCAAACGCCGCGCAACACCCGTTCGGAGACGAAAGCCGCCACTTCATCGGCGGTGAACCCCAGGCCAGCCAGCACGGCCGCGCCATGTTCACCCAGCCGCGGTGCCGGCCCTGCCGCTGCCGCCGGGGTGGCGCTGAAGCGTGCCGCTGGCCGGGCGCCGCGCACCCGCCCGGCACGGCCATGGTCGATCTCGATGACAGCACCATTGTGGACGACCTGCGCATCGTCATGCGCCTCGGCGCAGGCGTTGACGCGGCCGCCGACAGCGCCTTCACGGATGAAGCCTGCCATCAATTCGGCCTTGGTGCGCCCGGCGATGGCGGCGGCGACCGCGGGCGCCCAATCCTGGCGGTATTTCATCCGGCCGCCGACGCTGTGCAGGCGCTTGTCGGCGGCAATGGCATCCAGCCCCAGCGAGCGGGCCAGCGCCACGAACTCGACATCTTGCATCATCCCGATCGCCACCTGGCCATCGGCGCAGGGCCAGAGCCGGGTCATCGAGCCATATTCGGGGAACGCGGGCTCGGGCTCGAGGAAACTGTGGTTGTACATGCCTTCGGGCCAGTTGAAGGCCATGGCGGCATCGAGCATCGCCACGTCGATCCGCTGCGCCTCGCCGGTGCGTTCCCGGTGGAACAGCGCGGCGGTGATCGCCTGTGCCATGGTGATGGCGGTCACCTTGTCGGCCACCAGCGTCCGCACCAGCGACGGCCGGCCTTCGCCATCGACCTGGGTGGAGGCAATGCCGCTGACCGCCTGGATGACGGGATCATAGACGCGGATGTTGGCATAGGGGCCATCGGTGCCGAAACCGGTGATGGCAGCATAGATCAGCCGCGGGTTGATCGCCCGGCAATGGTCATAGCCAAAGCCCAGCCGGTCCATCGTCCCGGGGCGGAAATTGTCGACCATGACATCGGCGGTGGCGATAAGGCGTTCGAGGATCTGCCGCCCGCCGGGGCTCTTGATGTCGATCGACAGGCCCTGCTTGCCGCGATTGACCGCGATGAACATCGCCGAAAGATCGCCCTTGGCCGGCCCCAGCGCCCGCACCGGATCACCGCCGGGGCTTTCGACCTTGATGACCTCGGCACCCTGGTCGGCGAGCATCGTGGTGGCCATGGGGCCCGAGACGATCTGCGACAGATCGATGATCCTGATGCCCGCCAATGGTCCCATGTTTCCCCCCTCTACAGGCTAAGATCGACGTCGCGGGTTTCCTTGAGCCAGATGGCGCAGACGACGAACGCCATCGCCACCACGGCCATCGTGTACCACAGGCCGGAATAGGCATTGCCGGTGCGCACAACGATATATTGCGAGATCAAGGGCAGGAAGCCGCCGAAATAGCCCGAACCGATGTGATAGGGGATCGACAGCGAGGTGTAGCGGATACGCGCCGGAAACATTTCAACCAGCGACGCCGCCAGCGGGCCATAGGTGATCCCCGACAGGATGACGATGGTGATGATGCCGAGCAGGATCTTCCAATGGACGATCCGCGCCGGATCGGCGACATCGGGATAGCCCGCGGCAACCAGGGCGGCGGTGTAGCGGTCCTTGTCGAAGCCTTCGACGCGCTGCCCGCCGACGGTCATCGCCAGCGCCGGCGCCTCGGTCTTGGCGTGATCGACGCCGCGCTTGGAAATGAAATCGAGCGCCTTGGCGCAGTCGCTCTCGGGTTTCAGGAACACGCTGTAATCGCACGGCGGCAGTTCGATGACGACCGGCGAACGGGTGGTGGCCTCGGCGAGCGCCGGGTTGGCACCATCGGCGATCAGGTGAAAGATCGGGAACAGCAGGACGAGGGTGAGCGCATAGCCCGTCATCATCAGCCGCTTGCGCCCGAAGCGATCGGACATGGCGCCGAAGAACACGAAGGCCGGCGCTGCGACCAGCGCCCCCACCGCCATGTAGAGCAGCGCCTGTTCCTCGGGGATGCGGGTGGTGCCCTGGAGAAAATACAGGGTGGAGAATTGCGACGTGTAGAAAACTGCCGTCATCCCCGCCGTCACGCCGAGCATCGCCACCATGACCCGGCCGATATTGGCGCGATCGCTGAAGCTTTCGACAATCGGGTTCTTGGATGTCGTGCCGGCTTCCTTCATCGCCTGGAAAACCGGGCTTTCGGCAAGTTTCAGGCGAATATAGAGCGACACCGCGAGCAGCAGGATCGAAATGAGGAATGGCAGCCGCCAACCCCAGGCCTCGAAATCCTCGACCGACATCGCGTGCCGGCAGCTGAGCACCACGACAAGGCAGAGCAGGAAGCCGACCGGCGCCGCGATCTGGATGAAGCTGGTGTAGAGGCCGCGCTTCCCCTTGGGGGCATGCTCGGCGACATAGATCGCCGCGCCGCCATATTCACCGCCCAGCGCCATGCCCTGGAGGCAGCGCAACAGCAGCAGCAGCAGCGGCGCAACCAACCCGGCACTGGCATAGGTCGGCAGCAGGCCGATGGCGGCAGTGGCCCCGCCCATCAGCGAAATGGTGACCAGAAACGTGTATTTGCGGCCGATCTTGTCACCGAAATGGCCGAACAGCACGGCGCCGATGGGACGGAAGAAGAAGCCCACGGCAAAGGCGCCAAGCGAGAACAGCAACTCCGTCGTGGGATTGCCGGTGGCAAAGAACAGCCGGCCGAGAAGCGCCGCCAGGATGCCGTAGACGAAGAAATCATACCATTCGAAAATGGTGCCGAGCGACGATGCGAGGATGACCAGCCGATCGCGCTTCGGGTCGAGGCCGGGATCGGCACCAGAATCAGGCGCCTTTGCGTCAAGGTTCGCCGCCCCTGCCCCGGTCTTCAAACTCAGCCTCCCCCAAACGCTTCGCGCCGATTATCGTTTGCCTGTCTAGGGTGCAGGCGGGCACGGTGCAATTGTCAGCTTGGTTGCGCCGCTGACAGGAATCAGAGGCTGGCGACAAAGCCCTGGGCGGGGTCGATGCGGCCCGCGGCGAGGCGCTGCCATTGCGCCATCGCGGCATCGGCGCCTTGCGCTTCGGTCACGTCGAGCCAGCCTGTCGACGCGATGAAGGCGTGCCACGCGGCAGCGAGCCGCGTTTCGAAACCCGCAGGGCCCCATTCGGCAACGCGTTCGACGATCACCGTCGGCGCAAAGAAGGGCCTGGCGGCAACGCCGGGGAGCGCGTTGCTGTTGGCGGCATCCCAATGGGTGTCGCCGACGATATGGCTTTCAACCAGCGCCGCCCCCAGCTTTTCATGGACCTGGCGGCGAACGTTGCCATTGCCCGAGAAATCGATGAACGCAACCGGGCCGCTTTCGCCGTCGAGAATCGCCAGATCGGCATAGTCGAGCACCGCATCGAAATAGCCTGTCGCGGCGACGAAATCGCGATTTGCAGCCGAGGTGAGGCCGATCAGCTTCTGCCGCCCATGGGCTGCCTGGGCCAGACCGAGCGCGGTCTTCGACGACGCCGACGACAGGACCAGCGTTTGCGCCGGCGACGCCGACAGCATCGCATCGAGAACGAACGAAGTGGTGTACAGCGGGCGGAATAGCGCCTGCATTGTTTCCGGGCCGTAATCGGCACTGGCGGGCACATAATTGTTGTAGACTGCCGGCAGTTTCTGACGATGGGCGGCGCCATCGGTGAAACCGCGCGCCGAAATGCGGCTGGGAACGAGGATGGCATGGCTCGCCATCGGCCAATAGCCATAGAAGCGCTCGCCAGCCGCGATCCCGTCGGTGTTCGATTCGATGACGGTGGCGAAGCCCCAGACCGGCACGGTTCCGAAGCCCTCGGGGGCCGGGAAGAAGTTCCAATAGGCCATGTCGGCGCCATGCGCGGCATAGGTCATGTTGTTGGCGGTCAGCGCGAAACGATCGATCCGGAACAGCGCCTCCCCAGGGCCGGGAACCAGCGTGCGGCTTTCTGCCATGATTTCGGGAAGCGCATCGCGCCGGACGTGAAGTTCGGTTGCCGTGACCATGTCCGTCTCCCGGTTAAGGTGTCAAACGTCGATCTTCTTGCCCAGCGCCTTGGCGGCGATTGCGACCAATTCCGGGTCGGCCGGCGGATATTCCAGTGCAACGCCTTCCGACAATGCCGCAACAACCGTCTCTATGCCCTTGAGCCGTGCCGATTTCTTGTCATTGGCAGCGATCACCGTCCAGGGTGCGGCGACGGTCGAGGTCTTGTCGAACATGTCCTCATAGGCATCGATATAGGCGGCGCGCATCGAGCGGTTGTGATAGTCGTCGGGACCGGTCTTCCAGCGCTTCCACGGCGTTTTGATACGCTCCTCGAGGCGCTTGTCCTGTTCGTCCTGGGTGATGTGGAGGAACAGCTTCACGATCCGCATGCCATCGGCGATGTGGAGTGCCTCGAAGGCGTTGATCTCGTCATAGGCGCGCTGCCAGTCGGCCTCTGGCGTGATCTCGTCGACACGTTCGACCAGCACCCGGCCGTACCAGCTGCGATCGAACACCGCGATCTCGCGGGCGCCGGGCAGCCGCTGCCAGAACCGCCACAGGTAATGATGCTCGATCTCGGCCTTGTTCGGAGCCCCGATTGACCAGACCTTGGTGTAGCGATGATCGAGCGTGCCAATGAGCCGCGAAATCAACCCGCCCTTGCCCGCCGCATCCCAGCCTTCGATGGCAATCACCGCCTTGAGGCCCTGGTCGATATAGGCCGCCTGGATCTTCTCGAGCTGCTGCTGAAGCGCGTTCAACTGCGTTTCATAATCATCGCGTTCGAGATCGGCGTCGACTTCGAATTCGGAAAGCTGGATGCGCGACATCAATCGCCCCCTGATCAATCGACCGTGCGGATGTGCAGCTCGCGAAGCTGCTTGGGCGTTGCCGGCGCCGGCGCGTTCATCATCAGATCCTCGGCCTTCTGGTTCATCGGGAAGACGACGACTTCGCGGATGTTGGGCTCGTCGGCGATCAGCATCACCATGCGGTCGACGCCCGGCGCCGAGCCGCCATGGGGCGGCGCGCCGAACTTGAAGGCGTTGATCATGCCCGAGAAATTGGCATCGACATCGGCAGCGCTATAGCCGGCAATCTCGAAGGCCTTGTACATGATCTCCGGCCGATGGTTGCGGATGGCGCCCGACGACAGTTCGACGCCATTGCAGACGATGTCGTACTGATAGGCAAGGATCGTCAGCGGATCCTGCGTCTCCAGTGCTTCGAGTTCGCCCTGCGGCATCGAGAAGGGGTTGTGGCTGAAATCGATCTTCTTGGCGTCTTCGTCATATTCGAACATCGGAAAATCGACGATCCAGCAGAATTTGAAGACATTCTGCTCGATGAGGCCAAGCTCCTGGCCGACGCGGGTCCGTGCCAGCCCGGCGAGCTTGGCGGCGGCGCCAGCCTTGCCGGCGGCGAAGAAGCAGCCGTCATCGGGGCCAAGCCCGAGCTGGTCATAGACGGCCTGGATGCCCGCCTCGCCGTGGTTCTTGGCAATCGGTCCGCCGAATTCGCCACCCTTGCGGGTGACATAGCCAAGGCCGGCATGGCCTTCGCTGCGTGCCCATTCGTTCATGTCGTCGAAGAACTTGCGGCTTTTCTCGGCGGTTTTCGGCGCCGGAATGGCGCGGACGACATTGCCCGCCTCGACCAGCTTGGCGAACAGCCCGAAGCCCGAACCGCGGAATTGCTCGGTCACGTCCTGGATGATCAGCGGGTTGCGCAGATCGGGCTTGTCATTGCCATATTTGAGCATCGATTCTGCATAGGGAATGCGCGGGAAAGCACCTTGCGTGACCGCCCAGGGCTGGCGCCCGCCAAAACCGGCATTTTCCTCGAACACGCCCGCCAGCACCGGCTCGATCGCTGCGAACACATCATCTTGCGTGACGAAGCTCATTTCGAAATCGAGCTGGTAGAATTCGCCGGGGGAACGATCGGCCCGCGCATCCTCGTCCCTGAAACAGGGTGCGATCTGGAAATAGCGATCGAAGCCGGCGACCATCAACAGCTGCTTGAACATCTGCGGCGCCTGCGGCAGCGCATAGAATTTGCCCGGATGGACCCGGCTCGGCACCAGATAATCGCGGGCGCCTTCGGGGCTGCTGGCGGTAAGGATCGGGGTCTGGAACTCGGTGAACCCTTGCGCGATCATCCGCCGGCGCAGCGAAGCAATGACGTTGGAGCGCAGCATCATGTTGGCGTGCAGCCGATCGCGCCGCAGATCGAGGAAGCGGTATTTCAGCCGGATATCCTCGGGATATTCGGCGTCGCCAGCCACCGGCAAGGGCAGCTCGGTCGCTGCCGACTGCACCGACACCGTGGCTGCCCGGACTTCGATATCGCCGGTCGCCAGATTGGCGTTCACCGCCCCACCCTCGCGCGCCACCACGTCGCCGGTGATCGTCACCACCGATTCCAGCCGGGCCCGGTCGAGCGTTTCGAACGCCGGGGATGTCGGGCCGACGACGATCTGCGTCAGCCCGAAATGGTCGCGCAGATCGATGAACAAGACGCCGCCATGATCGCGCTTGCGGTGAATCCAGCCCGACAGGCGCACCGTCTGGCCGGCGTCGGCAGCGCGCAGGGCGCCGCAATTATGGGTGCGATAGGCGTGCATCATGGTGTTTCCGGGCAATGGTGTCGGTGTTTCGGGCGGTGCCGCGTGACACACTGCGCCCGCGCCTTTGTCAAGTTAGCGCAGGTCCAGGCATGGCCGGCCGCGCCTTTGTCAACGTTGCACAAGCGCGCTATGCCACATCATGCTGATTCATCCGCTCGTCACCGACACCGAAACGCTGCGCCAATTGTGCACCCGCCTCGCCGAAGCCGATTTCGTGACGGTCGATACCGAATTCATGCGGGAAAGCACCTATTACCCCGATCTCTGCCTCGTCCAGGTCGCCTCGACCACCGAGGCCGCGGCGATCGACCCCAAGGCACCGGGAATCGACCTGGCGCCGCTGTTGAAGCTGCTGGTCGAGGACGAGGTGCTCAAGGTCTTTCATGCCGGCGGGCAGGACCTTGAAATCATCTACAACCTTACCGGCAAGACGCCGGCGCCACTGTTCGACACCCAGATTGCCGCCATGGCGCTGGGGTTGGGGGAACAGGTCGGTTATACCAATCTCGTCGCTGCCTATTCGGGGGTGCAGATCGACAAGGGCGCGCGCTTTACCGATTGGGCGCGGCGGCCGCTCAACGATCGCCAGCTCGATTATGCCATCGGCGACGTGACGCATCTGGCGTCGCTGTTCCCCAAGATGGTCGACAAACTGCGGCGCACCGGCCGCGGCGCCTGGCTCGACGAGGAAATGGCGCGCGCCTGCGACCCTGCCACCTACGCCAATGACCCCGACAAGGCCTGGACCCGGCTGCGCTTGCCGAGCCGCAAGGCGGATGTTCTCGGCCGGCTGAAGGCGCTGGCCAAATGGCGTGAACTCGAAGCGCAGGACAAGGATGTGCCGCGCGGCCGCATCGTCAAGGATGAAACGCTGGGCGACCTTGCCGGGTCACCGCCGCGCAGCCAGGCCGATCTGGGCAAGGTGCGCGGTCTGTCGGCAGCCTGGGCCAGCAACGCCATCGGCGACCGGTTGATCCGGGCGCTGCAGGATGCCGAACCCCTGCCCGCCGACGAGATGCCGGTGCGCGAAGCCCAGCGCCCCGGCCTGTCGAGCGAAGGCGCGCTGATTGCCGACCTGTTGAAGCTGCTTTTGAAGATTCGCTCCAAGGAAACCGGCGTGGCGCCGAAACTGATCGTTCGCGGCGATGATCTCGACGCCCTGGCGGCGGGCGTTCGCGAAGGCTTGCCGGTGCTTTCCAGCTGGCGGCGGGAATTGTTCGGTGACGATGCGCTCGCGCTGGTCGAAGGGCGGCTGGGTTTTGTCGTCAAGGATGGCCGGCTGGCGATGACGCGGGTGGCCGAAGAATAAGGGTCCGCCGGCGGCCCCTTTCAACCGACCTCGATCTTCGGCTCCAGCCCCAGCGCATTGCCGAGCAATTTCATCCGCCGCCCGACCGAGTCCCCGGCGAGCGCTGCCTGGTCGGGCGGCAGGCGCAGCACCATGGCGCCGCCCGACCGCTCCAACCGCGTTGTCGACAAGCCCGCAGCGGTGCCGCCGGTCAGGCGCTGCCCCAGTCGCAACGCCAGCCCCCAGGCGCGGGCACGGGCAAGCAGCGGCGGTGGCGCGAGCTGGCCGAGCAGCGCCAGCACCGGCGCGTCATTGCCGCCGCCAAAGCAGCAGTGGAGGGCAAGCGCCAGCGCGCCGCGCTCGGCCGCCGTGATCGCCACCCAATTGCCGTGGAGAGCGGCATCGACGCCGCGCTCGGCCCGAAAATCGGGGTGGGCGCGCCAGGCGATGTCGGACAACAGGCACGCGGCGAGGCGCAGGCGGCGTTCGCTGGCCGGCTCGGCGTCGCTGCCGAACAGGCCGTTCATCCAGGCGAACAGCATGTCGCCGTGCTCGGCGAAGCGGCCTTGCCGGGCGCCTTCATGGCGGGCTGCGGTGACGAGCGGATCGAGCCGCGCTTCCGCAGGGTCCAGCTGGGCGTAGAGCAGCCCTTCGCGCAAGCCGAAGCCCGAGGCGATGACGCTCGAACTGCCGAGGCGCTTGACCGTGGCAGCGAGAAGCATGGCAGCGCCGGGCAGCGACGGCAGCCGCGAGGTGGAAATGTTGGGCACCGCCTTCAATGTTGCGAGATCGAGCTGCGTCAGGCTGCGTACCAGCGATGCCGGCGCTGATGCCGGCATCTGATATTGATGGACGATCGGCAGCGGATGGCCGCTCTGGTGGATGTGGATCTGCGCCAGTGCCCGCCACGAGCCGCCGACCATGTAGAAGGGCCGCCCGCGCCCGGCGGCGGCCCAGTCCACCGACGCCAACGCGCGGCGGATGAAGGGCGCCAGCGCCCGGCGATCGCGCTTGCGGACCGCATCGAGGCGGAGCGAGCCGATGGGGAGCGAAATCCGTTCATGGGCTTCGCCGCCGGCGACGCGGATCAGTTCAAGGCTGCCGCCGCCGAGATCCCCCACCACGCCATCGGCATCGGGGATGCCCGAGATGACACCAAGGGCCGCTCCCCGCGCCTCGGCTTCGCCGCTGATGGTTTCGATCGTCAGGCCGCATTCGGCGCGCACCCGGGCGACGAATTCATCGGCATTGCCGGCTTCGCGCACCGCCGCCGTGGCGACGACGCGCAGGCTCGATACCTGCATTGCGGCCGTCAGCGCCGCAAAGCGCGACAGGGCGGCAACGGCGCTGTCCATCGCGCCCCGGCCGAGCTTGCCATTGGCGGCAAGGCCCCGCCCCAGGCCGGCCATGACCTTTTCGTTGAACAACGTCGCCGGGATACGGGTCAGCCCCTGATAGACGACGAGACGCACCGAGTTGGAGCCGATGTCGATGATGGCGTGCAGTTCGTTCGGCGCGATATGCAGGGCGCGCTCGGCAGCAAGGGCGGTCTGCATCGGCCTAATCCCTGCCCGTCAGCCGGCGCTCGTAATCCGGGTCTGCCTCCTCCAGCACCAGATGGGGGACGGCGGCAGCGCCCTTGATCGCTGCCCCGCGCCCCGACAGGGACGGGTTGATCATGAAATAGCGGTGCAGATTGAAAGGCGTATCGTCGGGTTGCACGCGCGTATATTCGCCATCCGGCCCGAGTTGCCAGCTCTGCTCATCGTCCTTCAGATTGGCAACCATGACCTGGTCGAGCACCTGGGCATGGACGGTGGGGTTTTCGATCGGCACCAGCACTTCGACCCGCCGGTCGAGGTTTCGGGGCATCCAGTCGGCCGAGGAAATGTACAGTCGGGCGTGCGGCGACGGCAGGTCATAGCCGTTGCCACAGGCAAAGATCCGGCTGTGCTCGAGAAAACGGCCGACGACGGAGCGGACCTTAATATTTTCCGACATGCCGGGAACGCCCGGGCGCAGGCAGCAGATGCCACGAATGACGAGCTCGATTTCGACCCCGGCACCGCTGGCTTCATACAGCTTTTCGATGATGTCGGGGTCGACAAGGCTGTTCAGCTTGACCCAGATCACCGCAGGCTTGCCGGCCTGGGCGTTGGCGATTTCACCGTCGATCAGCTCGTACAGCATCGCCCGCATCGTCAGCGGCGCCATGCCGATCTTGGCGAGCCGCGTCGGCTGCACATAGCCGGTGATATAGTTGAGCACCTGCGCCGCATCGCGCGCCAGCACCGGATCGGCCGTGAAGAACGACAGGTCGGTATAGATGCGCGCCGTCACCGGGTGATAATTGCCCGTCCCGAAATGCACATAGGTGCGGATGCCACTGCCCTCGCGCCGGACCACCATCGACAGCTTGGCGTGAGTCTTCCATTCGACAAAGCCATAGACGACCTGCACCCCGGCGCGTTCGAGCGCCGATGCCCAGAACAGATTCTGCTCTTCATCAAAGCGTGCCTTGAGTTCGACAACGGCGGTCACCGACTTGCCGGCTTCGGCGGCATCGATGAGCGTGCGAACGATCGGGGAGTTCTTGCCGGCGCGGTACAGCGTCTGCTTGATGGCGATCACATCGGGGTCGGCTGCGGCCTGCCTGAGAAACGCCAGCACCACCTCGAAGCTTTCGTAAGGGTGGTGAACGACCAGGTCCTTGGCTCGGATGGCGGCAAAGCAATCGCCGCCATGTTCCCGGATTCGTTCGGGAAACCGCGGCGTATAGGGCTCGAACTTGAGGTCCGGCCGGTCTTCCTCGACCAGCAGCGCCAGATCGGCGACGCCAAGCACCCCGGTGACGACGGTGGTATCGCGGTCGCCGACATTGAGCGCCTGCTGGACGAGCTTGTGGAGATCGGGCGGCGTCATCGCCTCGATCTTCAACCGGATGACTTCGCCGCGGCGGCGCCGCTTCAGCGCCGTCTGGTAGAAACGCACCAGATCTTCGGCCTCTTCCTCGACTTCGATGTCCGAATCGCGAATGACGCGAAAGGCGCCATCACCGATCAGGGCATAGCCGGGGAAAAGCTGGCCGAAGAAAGCCCGGATGGTGTTTTCAAGGCTGATGAAGCGGATGCGGGTGCCGGGCAGCCGGATGAAGCGCGGCAGCATCGATGGCAGCATCAGCAAGGCGCGCAACAGCTCGCCATCGCTGTGGCGGCGCAATTCGAGAATGAGCGAGAAGCCCTTGTTGGGAATGAACGGAAACGGATGTGCCGGGTCGATGGCCTGGGGGGTCAGCACCGGGAAAATCTGTTCCAGAAAATGCTGTTCGAGCCATTGGCGCTCGCTCTCTGTCAGCGTCTCGGCCGCGATGACTTCGAAAGCCGCGGCCTTGAGTTCCTTGACCAGCGCCGCCCAGACACGCTGCTGCGCCTCCATCAGGCGGTCGGCGCGAATGGCGATGGCGGCAAGCTGCTGCGCAGGGGTCATACCTTCGGGCGTGATCGTTTCGATCCCGGCGCGCACCTGGCCGCGAAGCCCCGCCACCCGCACCATGTAGAATTCATCAAGATTATTGCCCGAAATCGACAGGAAGCGCAGCCGTTCGAGCAGCGGATGGGCGCGGTTTTCGGCTTCCTCGAGAACGCGATCGTTGAAGGCCAGCCACGACAGCTCGCGATTGAAATAGCGGCTTGCGGCGGCGCGCCGATCGGGGCCGGGGCTTGTTATGAGGCGCTGCGAATCCATGGCCCGTCTTACGCCAGCCAGCGCGACAGGTCGATGACGGGAAGCGCCGGCGGCCTTGGCATGCGCTTCTAGATCCCCAGTTCGCCCTGTTCTTCGAGCAGCGCCCGCGCCAGTGGCACGGTGACATCGCGACGTTCGGCGAGCGCCAGCGCATCGAGGCGAGCGACGATGTCGGTGGCGGCGGCAAAGCTGCGCTCGATACGGGCGAGAAGCCAGGCGATGACATCATCGCCGACCCGCAAGCCCCTGTCCGCAAAGCATTTCGCGAGCACGCCCGCGATCAGCGCATCGTCGGGATCGGCCAGCCGGACCTGGGGGGTGGCAGCGAGCCGTGATGCCAGATCAGGCAGCCGGTGCGCCCAGGCCCGCGGGCTGCGCGCTGCCGTGAGCAGCAGCGGGCGGGCATCATCGGCCGCGTTCCAGGCGTGGAAAAGCGCCTCGCCATCGGTGATTGCATCGGCATCGTCGATGATCGTGGCCGGCTGGCGGGCGGCGAATACTGCCGCGAGATGGGTCTTTCCGGACGCGCGCGGCCCCAGCAGCACGCAACGCGGCATCGGCCAGCGATCGGGTGTCGCCAGCCACCGCACCGCCTCGCGATTGGCGTCCGACACGATGAAGTCACCGGCCGAAAGCCTTGGCCGATAGACAAGCGGCAGCGGTGCCTGGACCTCGTTGAAGCCCGCTTCGCCGAAGCCAGTCACGCCGGCACCCGTCACGCCGACACCCGTCACGCAGGCGCCTGAATCACGCCGGTGCCTGTGGCGCTGGCACGGCGATGTCCTCGGGCGGGGCGTCGCTTTCGGGCAGCGGTGCAGGCGGCAGCGGTGCGGGCAGCGGGGTTTCGGTCGCCAGCCGCCGGCGCAGGAGTGTGCCCCCCGGCCGCGGCACCAGCCGCAGGCCCTTGGCATCAAGGCCATAATCGAGAAGCGCGCGGCTGACATCATAGCCGATGAGCAGCTGCGAGGTGCCGCCCAGCGAGAGGCTGGTTGTCGTCACCGATGTCACGCCCCTGACGCTGCGCACCAGCGCTTCCAGCGCCGAGGCCGTGGCCGCGTCGGGGGTCACGACAAGAACATCGATCGTCGCGGCAATCGCGGCTTCGTCATCTTCGGTCACGACCGGAAGCGCGCCGATCGATGGCCCGCTGGTGCCGAGAAGCGGTGCCAGTTCCTGTGCCAGATTGGGTTCGCTCTGCAGCCGGCCATCGCGAAGCGCGCCGGCGTAGATATCGTCGATGCGGCGCACCGCCGTGTCGAGCATGGCATCCAGGCCTTCGGCCGTGGCGGCCGTAAGGGTGAACCGCCCCAGTTCCTGCGCATCGGGCCCGGCATGGGCGATGAAAAGGCCCGTCACTGGACCGCCCGGCCAGCGCCGCGACAGCCGCGCCTCGGCAGTCAGCACCTGCACGGCATCGAAGCGGGTGAGGATGTTGCGCCAGGTCTCGCGATCGGCGCGGTGCACCTGCCAGCCGGTCAGCAGCATGTTGTCGCTCGACGAGCCGCTGGCGAGGACATAATCGACGGGCGTCACCATCTCGCGATACCGGTTCCAGGCTGCCAGCCAGGGCGTCTTGGCCTGATAGAGTATCGGGGCGCCGCCATCGACGAACATCGGCAGCAGCAGCATCGGCGGCGAACGCAGCGCCGACGCTGTGTCGCCAAGGAAGGGCGCTGCTCGTGAACGATCGAAAACCACCCCCAGACGGGCGATATAGCGGGTCTGCGAGAAGCGTTCGCCCTGGCTTTCGATGCCCGACACCATCGAATCGAGCTGGGAATCGGTCAACCGCGGCGCCGCCGCCTCGGGATTGCCGGTAAGGCGCGACCAGAGCTGGGGCCAGGCCTTGCGCTGGGCAATGCGATACGCCGCCATTCGGGCCGCCTCGGCATTTGGCGCTGCGACATCGACGTCGATCCCGCCGATCGAATAGGCGCTGCCACCGCTGTTCTGCGGCACGGCAGGCGCCGAGATGGCCAGCGCCAGCAGCAAGGGGAAAAGCTTTTTCACGCGGCGACTTCTAGCGGCGCGGGGCGGAATGCCAAGCTTGAACCGCTTGTGCGCCTTGCGAAGCTTGGCCGCCTGCGGTCCCGGCGCTATGAGCGGGCCATGTCGAACCACAAACCGCTGACTTATGCCGATGCCGGCGTCTCGATTGCCGCCGGCAATGCGCTGGTGAAGATGATCGCGCCGCTGGCGCGCGCCACCGCAAGGCCCGGCGCCGATGCCGAACTGGGCGGTTTCGGTGGTTTTTTCGATCCGCGCGCGGCGGGATACACCGATCCGCTGCTCGTTGCCGCCAATGATGGGGTCGGCACCAAGCTCAAGCTCGCCATCGACACCGGCCGCCACGATACGGTGGGAATCGATCTGGTGGCGATGTGTGTCAACGATCTTATCGTCCAGGGCGCCGAACCGCTGTTCTTTCTGGATTATTTTGCCAGCGGCAAGCTCGAGATCGAAGTGGCGACAGCGGTTGTTGCCGGCATTGCACAAGGCTGCCGCCTTGCCGGTTGCGCGCTGATCGGCGGCGAGACGGCCGAGATGCCCGGCATGTACGCCCCCGGTGACTATGATCTGGCCGGCTTTGCCGTCGGCGCAGTCGAACGCGGGCAGCAATTGACCGGAAATGACGTGGCGGCGGGGGATGTCCTGGTTGGACTGGCGTCGTCCGGCGCCCATTCCAATGGTTTTTCGCTCATCCGACGGGTGATTTCGACGCGAATGCACGACCTGGCCGCCCCGGCACCCTTCGATCCGGCGGTATCGCTGGGCGAAGCCCTGCTGGTTCCGACGCGGATTTACGTGCGCGAGTTGCTGCCGCTGGTACGGGCCAGCAAGGTAAAGGCGATGGCGCACATTACCGGCGGCGGTTTCCTCGAGAATATTCCCCGCGTGTTGCCGGCGGGAACCCGTGCCAAGGTGGATGCCCCTGCCCTGCCGCCACTGTTCGACTGGCTGCGCAGCGAGGGCGGGATTGTCCCCGAGGAGATGGCGCGAACCTTCAATTGCGGCATCGGCATGGTGCTGGTGGTCGCCGAAAGCGACGCCGAAATGGTGTGCGAAACCCTGTCGGCAACGGTCATCGGGCGGATCGAAGCGGGGACCAAAGGCTGCGACGTGGCGGGCGCCGCCGGCTACTGGGGCGCCGATGCGGCCTGGACGGCGAGCCATGACGCCTAAAACACGCGTCGGCGTCCTGATTTCGGGGCGCGGATCGAACATGGCGGCGCTGGTCTACGCCTCGCGCGCTGCCGATTGCCCCTATGAAATCGTCCTTGTGGCGTCGAACGTGCCCGATGCGCCGGGCCTGCAACTGGCTGCGGCCGAAGGCATAGCGGTGTTCGCGCACGACCATCGCGGGCTGAAGCGCGCCGAATTCGATACCATCATCGGTGCCGAACTGGCGCGCCATGGCGTCGAAATGGTCGCGCTGGCGGGCTACTTGCGGCTGTTGTCGGACGCTTTCGTGGCGAAATGGGCGGGCCGCTGCCTCAATATCCACCCGTCGCTGTTGCCAAGGCACAAGGGACTCGATGTCCACGAGGCCGTTCTTGCCGCTGGCGAGGCCGAAACCGGCTGCACCGTGCACCTTGTGACTCCCGATCTCGACGATGGGCCGGTGCTGGGGCAGGTCAAGGTCGCGGTGCTGCCCGGCGACACGCCCGAAAGCCTCGCCACCCGTGTCCATTATGCCGAGCACCAGCTTTACCCACGGGTGCTGGCGAAGCTGATAGCCGATACGGATAGTCCCGAAGCGCGGTTGGCGAAGGTAAGGGCGCTGGCGCTGGCGCTTCCGGAGGCCGCCGAGAAACTGTCGCACGGCGCGCCGGGTTTTTTCGTCAAGGGCGGCAAGTTCTTTGCCTATTTCAGCCATGATCACCACCAAGACGGGGTAACGGCACTGCTTGTGAAGGCCAGCGGGGTCGAGGAACAGGCGCAACTGATCGAGAACGACCCCGCGCTTTATTATCGCCCGCCCTATTTCGGCCCATCGGGGTGGATTGGCATCCGCCTCGACCGCGGCGAAATCGACTGGAACCACATCGAAAACTGGCTGTTGCGAAGCTGGCAGGCGAGCGCACCAAAGCGGATCGCGACGATGCTGGCGTTCTAGCTGGCGCGAAAAGGACAGACAGATGAGCGATGACAGCAATGCGCGGCCGAAGCGGACGATGCACCACCAGGCGCGGAGCATCGGCAACCGCAAGTTGAAGCCGGCGACGATGATGATGGGCCATGGTTATGACCCGCGCCTGTCCGAAGGCGCGCTGAAACCGCCGATTTTCCTCACCTCGACCTTTGTTTTCGAAAGCGCTGCCGACGGCAAACGCTTCTTCGAAGGCGTCACCGGTGTGCGCCCCGGCGGCGCCGAAGGGCTTGTCTATGGCCGCTTCAATGGCCCCGACCAGGAGATTCTGGAAGACCGGCTGGCATTGTGGGAAGACGCCGAAGAAGCGCTGACCTTTTCGTCGGGCATGTCGGCCATCGCCACGACCTTCCTCGCACTGGTCAAGCCCGGTGATGTCATTGTCCATTCGGCGCCGCTCTATGCCGCGACCGAAACCCTTATCGGGCGCATCCTCGGCAAGCTCGGCGTGACCTGGCTCGATTTCCCAGCCGGCGCCACGCAGCCCGAGATCGAAGCTGTCATCACGGCTGCAAAAGCCAAGGGAAGAATTGCCGCCATCTACCTCGAAAGCCCGGCAAATCCGACCAACGCCCTTGTCGATGTCGAAGCCGTCCATGCCGCGCGTGCAGCGGTACTGGGCGATGGCGAACTGCCGCCGATCGTCATCGACAACACCTTCCTCGGGCCGCTGTGGGCACAGCCGCTGGCGCAGGGCGCCGATGTGACGATCTATTCGCTGACCAAATATGTCGGTGGGCACAGCGATCTTGTTGCCGGTGCCTGCATCGGTTCGACGGCGGTGCTCACCCCCATCCGGATGATGCGCAACATCATCGGCACGATCACCGATCCGCATACTGCCTGGATGCTCTTGCGATCATTGGAAACGCTGGAACTGCGCATGAGCCGGGCCGGCGAAAATGCCGCCAGGGTCTGTGCCTATCTGCGCGATCACCCGAAAATCGAGCGGGTCGGCTATCTCGGCTTTCTCGAAGCCGGCAGCCGGCAGGCCGATATCTACGCCCGGCATTGCTCGGGCGCGGGCTCGACCTTTTCGGTGATCGTCAAGGGCGGCGAGGCGGAGGCCTTCCGGCTGCTCGACAATCTGCGGCTGGTGAAACTCGCTGTCAGCCTTGGCGGCACCGAGAGCCTCGCCTCGCACCCGGCGGCGATGACGCATCTTTCGGTGCCGGCAGCACGCAAGCTCGAACTCGGGATTACCGACAATCTGGTGCGGGTATCGATCGGCGTTGAAGACGCCGACGATCTGATCGCCGATTTCAAGCAGGCGCTGATGGCTGTCTAAGAGCCTCCGGCGGCAGTCTAGCAGCCTGCGGCGGCTGGGGCCGGTGGCCCCAGACCCCGATTAGCCAACAATCTCGGTCTGGCTGAAGAAATAGGCGATCTCGATCGCGGCGTTCTCGTCCGAATCCGAACCATGGACCGAATTTGCTTCGATCGATTCGGCATGGACCTTGCGGATCGTGCCGGCATCGGCATTGGCGGGGTTGGTGGCGCCCATGATGGTGCGGTAGGCGGGAACGGCGTCCTCGCCTTCGAGCACCTGGACGACGACCGGGCCCGAAATCATGAAGGCGACGAGTTCACCGAAAAAGCCGCGTTCGCGGTGGACGGCGTAAAAGCCTTCGGCCTGGGCCTGGGTGAGGTGGAGGCGCTTCTGGGCGACGATGCGCAGGCCGGCACCCTCGATCATGGCGTTGATCGCGCCGGTCAGGTTGCGGCGAGTGGCGTCGGGCTTCAGAATCGAAAAAGTGCGCGTGATGGCCACGAATTTGCTCCGGAATTGGGGATTTTGGGGAAGAAAGCGCCGTTCCCCTAGCGGCCGGGTATGGAAATGGCAAGTTTAGCCAGCTTTTTCGAAACGCCCGCCTTCGGATTCGCGCCAGTAAACCGGGCGAAACCCCGTCGATCCCGCCAGCTGCCGCCACCGCGCCCGTGCCAACGACACGCCATCGGTATCGAACAGGAACAGCACCCGCGTCAGGCCAGCCAGATCGTCCGGCAGATCATCGCCGATCTGTGCGAGGCAATCGGCGCCATTGCGGCGCCAATGGGCATCCGGACTGAGCAGAACCGGCTGTGTCGCCGCGCGGTCGCCAAGCGCCGCATCGATGCCATGCGGCACAAAGCTTTCGGGCGGTGCTTGCCACAGCGCATCATCGATGCGGGCAAGCAGCGCCGCATCCGGGCAGCGCACCAGCAGCCGATGCCCGGCGACGAGCGCCTTGGCGACGAGCGGCGGCAGCACCGCTTCGGCGCGGCGGCTGGCGAGCTGGTAAAAGCCGACGTCGATCATCGTCGACCCATCATCCCGGCTTGACCCGGGACCCGGTTCTTCCTGGGCACGGACCGAGAGAAGCTGGGTCCCGGGTCAAGCCCGGGATGACGACGAAACTCACGCCTCGAAATTATCGGCGATGAACCGGTCGAGAAGCCGCACGCCATAGCCCGTGGCGCCCTTGTCGAACAGGGTGCCGGCCTTGTCGGCCCAGACCATGCCGGCGATATCGAGATGCGCCCATTTCACCCCCGGGTTGATGAAGCGCTTGATGAATTGCGCCGCGGTGATCGAGCCGCCGTTGCGCGACCCGACGTTCTTCATGTCGGCGATGGGGCTGTCGATCAGGCTGTCATAGGCATCGCCCAGCGGCATCCGCCACAGCTTCTCGCCGCTGCTTTCGCCCGCGGCCTGCAACTGGCCGGCCAATCCGTCGTCATTGGCAAACAGGCCGCCATATTCATGGCCCAGGCTGACGATGATCGCGCCGGTCAGCGTCGCCAGATCGACGACGACTTCGGGGTTGAACTGCGACTGCGCCCAGCAAATCGCGTCGCACAGCACCAGCCGGCCTTCGGCATCGGTATTGATGACTTCGATCGTCTGGCCGTTCATGCTCTTGACGACATCGCCCGGGCGCTGGGCATTGCCATCGGGCATGTTCTCGACCAGCCCGACCACGCCGATGACATGCGCCTTGGCCTTGCGGGCTGCCAGCGCATGCAGCGCCCCGGTAACGGCGCCGGCGCCGCCCATGTCCCACTTCATGTCTTCCATGCCGGCCGCGGGCTTGATCGAGATGCCGCCGGTATCGAAGGTGACGCCCTTGCCGACCAGAACGACGGGCTTTGCGTCGGGGTTGCCGGTGCCGTTCCAGCGCATCGCCATCAACCGCGCCGGCCGAACCGAACCCTGCGACACGCCGAGCAGCGCCCCCATGCCGAGCGCCTGCATCTCGGGTTCGCCGAGCACCGTCAGTTCGATGCCGAGATCGGCAAGGTCCTGAGCGCTTTCGACAAAGCTTTCGGGATAGATGATGTTGGCAGGCTCGCTGACGAGGTTGCGGGTGCGCTCGACTCCGCCGGCAATGGCGCTCAACTGGGCATGATAGGCTTCGGCACCGGGAACACCGACGATATCGATCGCTTCCAGCGTGGGCTTGTTTTTGGGTTTCATCGTGGTGCGATACTTGTCGAAGCGATAGCTGCGCAGCATCGCGCCATGCCCCAGGTGCGCCGCGGCGCCGGCGAGCGGCAGCGCCACCGAGATGCCGGCGAGATCGATGCTGGCGCGGGTTTCACCACTCGACAGCAGCCGCGCCGCGATGGCGCCGCCGAGCTTTTCGAACACCGAGGCGCCGGCCTTGTCGGCGGGGCCGACGCCGATCACAAGCAGCCGTGTTGCTTCCATTCCAACCGGCGCGATTATTTCGACGATGCTGCCGGCATCGCCTTCAAAGCGCGCCGTGATGAGCGCATCGCGCAACCGGCCCTGCAGCGCCGCATCGGCGGCAGCAGCGGCGGGGCTGAGCGCCATTTCGGGGCCGACGACGACGATATGTGTGTGCGGTGCGGCATCGATGGTGTCGGGAAAGCCGATTGTGATCATGCGAGCGGTTCCTTGAGCGAGGATGGACAGCGTCTAGAACGCGGCGGCACCCCTTTGCAAACGCCGGCATTGTCGCTGGTTGCCTTCAGGCGGCCAATGCAGGGGTGTGGCAAAGGGGTGTGGACGCTGCGGCGGCAGCCCGCTAAGCGCTGCGCGTGCCCACGGCCTTTCGAAAGTTCAGCGTGTCCCGGCGCCCTGCCCTGTTGGCGACGATTGCGCTGCTGGCGGCGGCAGGGCCAGCTTCTGGCCAGGCCGTGTCGCCGGACCCCCGGGCCATTCCCGCCGATGACGCTCTGCCGGCATTGCCGGCGTTGCCGCGCGATGGCGGGGACCCTGTTGCCGAAGGCGACACGATCGGTTTTGCCGCCGACGAGCTTCGTTATGACGACAAGGCCCAGCAGGTCAGTGCTTCCGGCAATGTCCGGCTCAACCGCGATGCCTGGCGGCTGGCGGCCGATGCGATCGAGTACAACCGCGAAACCGGCGTGGTCGTCGCCACCGGCCATGTCGTCACCACCGATCCCGAGGGCAATCAGGCGCTTGGTGATCGGATCGAGCTGACCGACACGCTTCGCGATGGCGCGATCGACAATCTGCTGCTGGTGCTGAGCGATGGCGGCCGGCTGGCGGCGGTGGAAGGCCAGCGCAGTGACGGCGTGTTCAACTTGCGCCGCGCCGTTTACAGCCCCTGCGACGTGACCGGCGCCGACGGCTGTGCCAAGGCACCGGTGTGGCAGGTCAAGGCGCTGCGCATCGCCTACAACCGTGCCCGTCACCGTCTGTCGTACCGCAATGCCAGCCTCGAAATCCTTGGCGTGCCGATCATCACCCTGCCGAGCTTTTCGCATCCGGACGGCGAAGCCAAGCAGGCGAGCGGGCTTTTGCTGCCCGGAATCCAGCTGCAGCGCCAGCTCGGGCTCGGGATCGGCCTGCCCTATCATTTCGCGCTGGCGCCCGACCGCGACCTGACCATCACCCCATGGTTCTACAGCGCGGTGAACCCGGCGCTGGCGGTGCGGGCGCGGCGGTTGCTGGCGCAGGGGCCGATCGAGATCGACAGCCTTTTCACCTATACACGGCTCGGCGACGTCGATGCCGCCGGCAATATCATCGACAAGGGCAACCGCTTCAGGGGCTATTTCGGCCTCAAGGGCAATCTTCAGCACAGTCCCGAATGGCGGTCGCGGTTTTCGGTGCGGCTGACCACCGATGATACCTTCAACCGGCTCTACGGGCTTGGCTTCGATGACATGCTGCGATCGACCTATGCCCTCGAACGCCAGACCCGGACGAGCTATTTCGCGCTGAGCGCCTGGGCCTTTCAGGGCTTGCGGGTGAGCGACCGGCCGGGAGAAATCCCCTTCGTCGTTCCGCTTATCGATTATGACTGGCGCCCCGACAGCCCGGTCCTCGGTGGCCGGCTGCATATCGGTGCCAACAGCATGAACCTGTTCCGCACCGACGGCCAGGATGTGGCGCGCGCCCTGGCCTTTGCCCGCTGGGATCGCAGCCTGTTGACGCCCTTGGGCCAGCGCGTGACCTTCACCGGCATGATGCGCGGCGATGTCTATAATGTCGCCAATGCCGCCCAGGCCACCCTGCCCCGTTACGCCGGCATCGATGGCCTGCGCGGCCGCGCCTTGCCGGTGGCGGCAATCGATGTCGAATGGCCCTTTGCCGGGCCGTTCCTGGGGGGCAGCCAGACGATCACCCCGCGCGTACAGCTGGTTGCGACACCGTCGGGGCAGAACGCCAGCTTTCCCAACGAGGACAGCCGGGCCATCGAGCTTGAGGACATCAACCTTTTCGACCTCAACCGCTTTCCCGGATTCGACCAGTTCGAAGGCGGCACCCGGCTGACCTATGGCGTGCGCTATGGCCTTGACCGGCCGGGCTGGGCGTTGAGCAGCGAGATCGGCCAGTCGATGCGTTTTGCCGGCTCGGGGAATGAATTTCCGCAAGGCTCCGGGCTTTCCGACACGCTCAGCGATTTTGTCGGCCGCACCAATCTGAAGTTCGGACGACTGCTCGAACTGACTCACCGCTTCCGGGTCGACCGCAGCTCGCTGGCGGTCCGCCGCAACGAAATCGACGTTCAGATCGGCAGTCCCGCCACCTATGCGACGGTCGGCTATGTGAAGCTCAATCGCAATATCCAGGACGAAGATCTTGAAGATCGTGAGGAGTTGCGTGCCGGCGGTCGTGTCGCGCTGGCGCGTTTCTGGTCGATCTATGGCTCGGCGATCATCGACCTGACAACGCTGGCGAGCAATCCGGCCGCGACCGGCGATGGCTTCACCTTCATCCGGCACCGCATCGGCGCCGAATATGAGGATGAATGCTTTCGTTTCGGTGTGAGCTGGCGGCGCGATTATATCGGCGATCGTGATTTCCGTCCCGGCAACAGCTTCCTGCTCAACCTCACCTTCAAGACGTCGTCCAAGGCGTCGGGGCGGTAAGATGGTCTTCAGCATCGATTAAGCTGCCATTGCGCAGGGAGGTTTTGCCGCCCGGCGCCGGTTGCGCTACAGCGAGGGCGTTTACGGGTTGCGGCGCGATGCCTGTCGGCGGAATCGACCGCTTCGGAGAGTTGAATGCGATTTAAAAACGGTTTTGCGGCCCTGCTGCTGGCTTCGGCCCTGCCGCTTGCAGCCCCCGGTGGCGCCCAGGATGCGCCGGCGGAGTTTTCGGCGACCGATCTGCCGCAGTTGCAGATGATGGGTGACATCGACCCGACGCTTCACAAGGCACAGGCGATCGTCAATGGCGACGTGATCACCGACACCGATCTCGACCAGCGCATGGCGCTAGTGCTGGCTGCCAATGGCGGCAATATCGCCGAGAACGAAAAGCCGCGGCTGCGCCTCCAGGTGATGCGCAACCTGATCGACGAGAAGCTGCAGCTGCAGGAAGCCACCAGCAACGATATCCGGATCACCGACGCCGAAGTCGACCGCTCGTTCCAGCGCGTGGCGCAGAATTTCAAGCGCTCCCCGGCCGAATTCGAAGCCTATCTGCGCGATGCCGGCTCGTCGCCGGCAGCGATCAAGGGCCAGATCCGTGGCGAACTCGCCTGGAGCCGGGTGCTGCGACGGAAGGTCGAGCCGCTGGTTAATGTCGGCGATGAAGAAGTCCAGGCCGTCATCGAGAAGCTGAATGCCGCCAAGGGCAAGGACGAATATCATGTCGGCGAGATCTTCCTTGCGGCGACGCCGGAAACCGAAGCCCAGGTGATGAACGATGCGGCGCGCATCGTCGGCCAGGTCCGCCAGGGCGCCAGCTTCGTTGCCTACGCCCGGCAGTTTTCCGAAGCGTCGACGGCGGGCGTCGGCGGCGATCTCGGCTGGGTGCGGGCCGAACAGCTGAACGATGCGGTGGCGCCGGTCGTGACATCGCTGACCGCTGGCGGCGCCACGGCGGTGAGCGATCCCATCCGCGTGCCCGGCGGCGTGGCGATCATGAACCTGATCGCCAAGCGCCAGGTTCTGGCGGCCGACCCCGCCGAATCGATCCTGAGCCTCAAGCAGATTTCACTGCCGCTGGCGGCCGACACGACCGAAGCCCAGGCGCGCGAAATGGTGGCGAAGTTTCAGGCGGCGACCGCCACCATGGGTGGCTGTGGGGGTGCCGAAGCCGTCGCCCAATCGCTGGGGGCGCAGATCGCCAACAATGACGCCATCCGAATGAAGGACCTGCCGGCACCGCTGCAGAATGTGCTTGGCACGCTGTCGATCGGCCAGGCGACACCGGCCTTTGGTTCGCAGCAGGAAGGCCTGCGCGTGCTGGTGCTGTGCGGGCGCGACGACAGCGCTTCGCAGGTCAAGGCGCCTAATTTCGACGAAATCTATGCCCAGATGAACGATGAGCGCGTCAACATGCGCGCCCGCCGCTATCTGCGCGACCTGCGGCGCGACGCCATCGTCGATTACCGCTAGTGCTGGTCCCCAAGCCGCTCGCGGTCTCCATAGGGGACCCGGCCGGAATCGGCCCCGAGATTCTCGCCGCGGCCTGGGCGGCACGGCGTCACGAGAACTTGCCGTCGTTCTTTGCGATCGGCGACAGGCGGGCGCTCGAGGCCGTGTGGGACGGGCCGATCGTCACCCTTGCCGACCCCGAGGACGCTGCGGCAGCGTTCGAAGCGGGGATACCGCTTGTGCAGGTCGATGATCCGGGGGAGATCATTCCCGGCGACCCCAATCTTGCCGGCGCCCGTTGCGCGCTCGACAGCCTCGAGATTGCCGTGGGGCTGGCGCGAAACGGCTTTGCGGGCGGGATCGTGACCGGGCCGGTGTCGAAGGCGCAACTTTATGCCATCGGCTTCAACTATCCGGGGCAGACCGAATTCGTTGCCGAACGCTGCGGCATTGCCGCCAACAATGCCGTGATGATGCTCGCCGGCCCAACGCTGCGTACCGTGCCGATCACCGTCCATGCGCCGCTTGCCGATGTGCCGCGGCTGCTGACGACCGAGCTGATCGTCGCCAAGGCGCGGATCACGGCACGGGCGCTGATCCGGGATTACGGCATTGCGCAGCCGCGGCTGGCCTTTGCCGGGCTCAACCCCCATGCCGGTGAAAGCGGCACGCTGGGCCGCGAGGACATGGACATCATTCGCCCGGCGGTGGAATTGCTCAAGGGCGAGGACATGATCGTGCATGGGCCCCTGGCGGCCGATTCGATGTTCCATGGCGACGCCCGCCGCAACTATGACGCGGCGCTGTGCATGTATCATGACCAGGCACTCATCCCGTTGAAGACATTGCATTTCGACGATGGGGTCAATGTCACCCTGGGGCTGCCGATCGTGCGAACCTCCCCCGATCACGGCACGGCTTTCGGGATTGCCGGCAAAGGGGTGGCCAACCCGCGCGCCATGATCGAGGCGATCCGCATGGCGGGGCAATGCGCGGCGCGCCGGCTGGCGAGTGGCTGACAGCTTGGTGGCGGACGGCCTGCACGATCTGCCCCCGCTGCCGGCGTTGGCGGCGTTACCGCCGCTGCGCGAAGTCATCGCGCGCCACGGGCTCAACGCCAAGAAGTCGCTGGGGCAGAATTTCCTGTTCGACGGAAATCTGCTCGATCGGATCGCCCGGGTGCCGGGGCCGCTGGCCGGGGCGACGGTGTTCGAGGTCGGCCCCGGCCCTGGCGGGCTGACCCGCGCGTTGCTGCGCGCCGGCGCCCGGGTGATTGCCGTGGAGCGCGACGCCCGCGCCCTGCCGGCGCTGGCGGAACTTGCGGCGGCAGCCGGCGGTGACCGGCTGACGATCATCGAAGGCGATGCGATGGCGGTCGATGCCGCGGCTGTTGCCGGCGCCGGCGCGCATATCGTCGCCAATCTGCCCTACAATATCGGCACGGCATTGCTGACCGGCTGGCTGGGCGACGACGCCTGGCCGCCATGGTGGGCGAGCCTGACTTTGATGTTCCAGAAGGAAGTTGCGCAGCGGCTGGTGGCAGCGCCCGGCAGCGGCGCCTATGGCCGGCTTTCGGTGCTGGCGCAGTGGCGGTCGACCGCGCGCATTGCCTTTACCGTGCCGCCGCGCGCCTTCATTCCGGCGCCCAAGGTCGATTCGGCGGTGGTCCATATCGTGCCTGCGGCGCCGATGGCGGCGGCAAGTGCCGCAAAGCTGGCCGCGTTGACAGCCGCGGGGTTCGGCCAGCGTCGCAAGATGCTGCGTGCCAGTCTGAGGGCGATGCCGGGAGCCCTGGAAGCCCTTGAAGCCGAGGGTATCCGCCCCGAGGCGCGGGCGGAAACGGTGCCGGTGGCGGCCTTCGCCCGCGCTGCCGCCCGGCTGTGATCAGCGCTTCTCGGCGGCCTTGGGCGTCTCAGCCGCCGCCACGACGGGGGCGTTGAGCGCTGTCTGCAGGCGGTCGGCGGCGGCACAGTCCGGCTTGCACAGCGCCTTGATGCGGGCGAGGTTGACCTGGGCACGGGCGGTGGCGCCACGGGCGATATAGGCCTTGCCCTGCCCTTCGAGTGCCGTCAGGTCGGACGGGTTGAGCGCCAGCGCCTCGCGGTAATATTTCACCGCCTTGCCGGGCAGACCAAGCTTTTCATAGCTTTGCGCGATTCCGGTAAAGGCGCTGATATTCTTCGGGTCACTCGCCAGTGCCGCTTCGAAACTGTCGATGGCGCCATTGGCATCGCCACTGGCAAGCGCCGCACGGCCGGCGTCGGCAAAGCGGATCGAGACGGGCTTGAGGATGTCGTCCCCGGTCGGCGCGGCATTGGCGCCGGTGATAGCAGCGAGGATGGCAATGGTTGCAACGGCGAAATGCATCTGAGTCTCCTGCCCCGCCACTGGTCTAGCAGAGCCTTTTCAGCCTTGCGATGAAGAAACCGTCGCACCCATGGGCGCCCGGGGACAGTGTCGTGCTGGTGACCGGTTGCGGCTCGGTCGGGATGCTGAAAGCGTCGGCGGCGAACCCCGGCGTGCGGGCCAGCAGCGCTTCGACCCGCGCTTCACCCTCGGCCGGGAGCAGCGAGCAGACCACATAGGTGAGCGTGCCGCCCGGCCGGACAAGCTGGGTGCCGAGCTGCAGCAGGCGGTCCTGCTCGGCGATCAGCCGCGCCAGCCCGGCTTGCGTCAACCGCCAGCGTGCCTCCGGGTTGCGGCGCCAGGTGCCGGTGCCCGAACAGGGCGCGTCGATGAGAACGCGATCGGCAAGCCCGGCGAGATCGCCAAGCATTTCCCATTCGCGTTTCGGGTTGAGCAATCGGGTTTCGACAATGCCGACCCCGGCACGCGCTAGCCGCTGCGGCATTGCCGAAAGCCGGCCACGGTCGGTATCGCTGGCGATCAGGCGACCGCGGTTGTGCATCGCCGCCGCCAGCGCCAGCGTCTTGCCGCCGGCCCCCGCACACAGGTCTATCACTGTCTCGCCAGGCGTAGCGCCCACCACCAGCGTGGCCAGTTGCGAACCTTCGTCCTGCACCTCGATCTTGCCGGCGTGAAAGGCCGGCAGGGTTTCGACATTGAGTCCCGCCGGCGCGCGCACGCCATCGGGCGCCCATTGCGACGCAGCAAGGTCGGGAAGCTCGGTCAGCAGCGCGTCGCGGTCACCGGCGAGACTGTTGACGCGAAGGTCGAGCGGCGCCCGGCCGAGCAGGGCGCGGACGGCCTGAGGCGCATCCTTGCCGAAGCGCTGGCGAAGGGCATCGAGCTGCCAGCCGGGCGCCAGCGACGGGGTGACTTCGGGCTCACCGGGCACCAGCGCCAGCGGCGCATGGCCGGGCGAGTCGGGAGCGCCGGTGAACAGGTCGAGAAGATCGGGCGCCACGGCGCGGGCATGGCCGATGAACGCTGCGCGACCGCTGGCCGGCGGCGTGCCGATGCTGCGGATGACGTCATAGACAAGGTCGCGGACGGCGCGGCGATCCTTCGACCCGGCATAGCGGCGCGTGGTGAAGTAGCGCTGGATCAGCGTGTCGGCGGCGGCCCCGCCGCTCGCGGCCGCGGCGATGATGGCGTCGAGGCATTCGATGGCGGCCTGGGCGCGGGCAGCGGGAGTCATTGGATCAAGCTTTCTGGACGTCTTCCGCCCCCGCAAAAGGGCCGGACGATTCAGCCCGTTGTCGGATAATTGGGGGCTTCGCGGGTGATCGTCACGTCATGGACATGGCTTTCGCGCAGGCCGGCGTTGGTGATACGCACGAACTCGGCATTGGCGCGGAAATCGTCGAGCGTCGCGGCGCCGGTATAGCCCATTGCTGCCTTCACCCCGCCGACAAGCTGGTGGAGCACATCGCGCGCCGGGCCCTTGAAGGGCACCTGGCCTTCGATACCTTCGGGAACGAGCTTGAGCTGGTCCTTGATATCCTGCTGGAAATAGCGATCGGCACTGCCCCGCGCCATTGCCGCGACACTGCCCATGCCGCGATAGCTTTTGTAGGTGCGGCCCTGCCACAGGAAGGTGTCGCCGGGCGCCTCCTCGGTGCCGGCGAGAAGGCTGCCGACCATGACCGCCGCTGCGCCCGCCGCAAGTGCCTTGGCGACATCGCCGGAGGTGCGCAGGCCGCCATCGGCAATGACCGGGATGCCGAGCTTCTGCGCTGCCGCTGCCGTGTCCATGATTGCTGTCAGCTGCGGCACGCCGACACCGGCGACAACCCGCGTCGTGCAGATCGAACCCGGCCCGATGCCGACCTTGATGCCATCGGCACCGGCACCGATCAGGGCGCGTGCTGCTTCGGCGGTGGCGACATTGCCGGCAATGACCTGGGCGTTGTTGCTCAGCTTCTTGATGCGCGTGACGGCTTCGGCAACGCGGTCGCTATGGCCATGGGCGGTATCGACGACGATGAGATCGCATTCGGCATCGAGCAGGGCTTCGGTGCGTTCCTGGCCAAGATCGCCGACGGTCGTGGCAGCGGCAACGCGCAACCGCCCGGCCGCATCCTTGGTGGCGCTGGGATAGGTCACTGCGCGCTCGATATCCTTGACGGTGATGAGGCCGATGCAATGGCCTTCGTCATCGACGACAAGCAATTTCTCGATGCGATGCATGTGGAGCAGCCGCCGGGCTTCGTCTTCGCTGGCGCCGGCGCGAACGGTGACGAGGTTCTCGCTCGTCATCAGCTCGGAAATCGGCTGGTCGACATTGCCGGCAAAGCGCATGTCGCGGTTGGTGACGATGCCGACGAGCCGGCCCAGGGCATCGTTGGCGCCCTTTTCGACAACCGGAAAGCCCGAAATCCGGTGATGCGCCATCAGCGCGCGGGCATCCCCCAGCGTCTGGTCGGGGGTCATCGTCACCGGGTTGACGACCATGCCGCTTTCGAAGCGTTTGACCTGGCGGACGGCATGAGCCTGTTCCTCCACGGTCAGGTTGCGGTGGAGAACGCCGATGCCGCCAGCCTGCGCCATGACAATCGCCATATCGGCCTCGGTAACGGTATCCATCGCCGACGACAGGATCGGGATGTTGAGCGTGATGCCGCGGGTCAGCCGGGTCGAGGTATCCGCCATGCTCGGCAGGATTGCCGACGCTGCCGGTACCAACAGCACATCGTCAAAGGTCAAGCCGAGGCGAATTTCCATGGTGTGCGTGACTCCGGGGGGCGGGTGAGTCGCGCCTCAATAGGGTGCCGGCCCCCGAAGCGCAACGAAGTTGCGCTTCGGGGGGTGCCGAACCGGCACTGTTCCGCGGCGACGGTTGGCGGTGACGCCGCCCTTAGGCAGCGCCGACGAAGATCATCCAATAGCGCGCCAGATCCTCGCGCGCGCCGCCCTTGACGAGCTTCAGGGCTTCGGCCGCCCCCGTCTTGTCACCGGACCGCGCGAGCGCGGCACCAAGCCGCAAATTGGCGATCGACTGGTCCACACCGGCGCCGCCGACCGCCTTGCGATACAGGGCCGCGGCCTTGGCAAATTCACCATAGCCATAATAGGCATCGGCGGTGCCGAGCGCCAGCTTGGGGCTGGTCGCCGCTTCCTTTTCAAGCCCCGGCAGCGAGGCCTTGTCGGCGGCGAGCTTGCCTGATGCCGACTTGGAAAGTTCCGCGATCAACGGCTTCGACGGGGTCAGCATGTTCTTGGCGATACCCTGCTTGAGGGCATAATCGGCTTCGCCCGGAAGACCGCGGCCGAGCGCGGTATCGGCATATTCGACGAAATCGCGCTCACCCGTCAGCGCTCCGGTTGCGGCCTGCAGCCGGAGGAAATCGAGCTGCGTCTGCTCATCGAGTTGCGGATAGCCGTCGCGCACGATCAGCACGGCATCGCGCCAGTTGACCGGGGTGGGATAGGCAGCGAGCAGTGCCATCGCGGCGGGCTGGACGGCGCCCGGGACCTTGCTGTCAAAGGCAATGCCGAGCGCGCGGCGATACCAGGCTTCCGGAACGGCGGTTCCCGCCGCCTTGTTGACGGCCACCGCCTTGTTGATGGTTTCAACGGCCTTGCCGCTGACTTTTTGCGCGTAATACAGCTCGGCGAGCGCGATCAGCGACTCGGTATCGTTGGGATTGAGCGTCGTCAGCTGTTCGAAATATTTGGTGGCGGTGTTGTAGTCCTTGCGCTCCAGGGCGAGGGCGCCGACGGTGCGAATGAACTTGGGCTGGTCGGCCGCGGACACCTTGCCGGTGGCGAGCATCTTCGTCAGCGATTCCTCGATCACCGCATTGTTCTTCGTGGCGATCCCGGTGTTCAGCTTGATCGCGCTGGTCATGTAGGTGTCGTCTGCCGTCGGCGTCGGAAAGGCTTCGGCCTCGGCGACCTTGGCCAGCGCGCCGGGGTGATCGCCAGCAGCCTGCAGCTTCTGGGCTTCGCCGAGTGCGGCCTGGACAGGCTTCGACAGCTTGACCGGCTTGGCGGCTTCGGCCTTTTGCTGGGCAGCGACAGGGGCGGCAGCAAGGCCGGCACTCGCCAGCAGAATGGCAGCCAGGCTGCGCGACATCATCTTCATGGCTCGATCACTCCCAAGTTCGACTCGAAGCTGCGTCATAAGAGCTTCGCACCCGTTGGCCAATATCTCGTCGATCGCCGATGACGCGAGCCTGAACGCGCCCGACCGACAAGCACACACGCCAGAACGAAAAAAGTTAGAACGAAAAAAGGCCGGGCGCCGCAATGCGGGCCCGGCCTTTGATTGCGCTCTTGCGAGCGTGTGAAGCTTACTTCGTTTCCGTGGCAGTGGCATCGGCCGGAGCGGCCATGGCATCGGCCGCAGGCGCAGCACCATCGGCCGGGGCGGCCATCGGGTCGGCAGCCGGAGCGGCCATCGGGTCGGCAGCCGGCGCGGCTTCGGTGGTCGCCATTGCATCGGCCGGGGCTGCAGTTTCGGTGGTGGTCGTGGTGGTGGTCGTTTCGGCAGCCTTCTCACCGCAAGCAGCGAGCAGGCCGAGGCTGGCCACAGCCGCCAGGGTCAAAGCAGTCTTCATCTTGGAATTCTCCATCTGGTCGGCGCAGTCCCCGCGCCGATGCGTGGCATACAGTGAAATCCCGGGATTGCGAAGCGCAAAGATTCGTGTCTGTGCCCGCTTGCGCGACCGTGGCCGGGTCGTGATCATGCCTCGCTGCGGCAAGCCTGTCGAAACGATTGCGGCGCACCGCGGGCTCTGCTTGTGCAGCCATTGTTGCAGCCAGGCGTTAACGCTTTTTGGCGTCGCCCCCGGACTGCCAGAACCGGAGACGCCATGATCGAAGCCCTTTCCCAGTTGATCGAGCGCGGTGGTTATCCGGGGATTGTGCTGCTAACCTTCCTCGAAACGATCTTCCCGCCACTGCCATCGGAAATTTTCATGCCGCTGGCAGGGTATGTCGCGTCGCGCGGCGAACTCAGCCTGGCGGGCGTCATCGTTGCCGGCTCGGTCGGCTCACTCGGCGGCGCCTGGCTCTGGTATGTCGTCGGGCGGGCCATCGGGCTCGATCGGGCGCGGCAGCTGGCGCGGCGCCATGGCCGCTGGCTGACCCTGCACCCACGCGACATCGATCGCGCCGACGCCTGGTTCGATCGCCACGGCGGCTGGGTCGTGCTGTTCGGGCGGATGGTCCCGGCAATCCGATCTCTGGTCTCGGTGCCCGCCGGGATCGCGCAAATGCCGGCCGGGCGCTTCCTGCTGCTTTCGGCGGTCGGCTCGACGATCTGGACGACCGTCCTGATGAGTGCCGGCCATGCGCTTGGCGCCGAATATGAGCGTGTGGGCGGCTGGGCCGGGCCGGTCTCCAACCTGGTCATCGGCGCGATGGTGCTGGTTTACCTTGTGCGCCTGGTGACGTTCAAGGCCGATTGACCGGCGCTGCCGCCCTCAATCCCGAGCCGCCGTGCCTCATGCTGCAGGCGCTTCAGCTTCTCCATCGTCACTGGCTTCCTCGGCCGGGATCAGCGCCGCCGACACGACATGCTCGCCATCGGCGACATCGAATAGCGTCACCCCCAAAGTCGAACGGCCCTTGATGCCGATCTGCCCGACCATGGTGCGGATCAGCTTGGCCTGGTCGCTGACCAGCATCAGCTGGTCGCCGTCCTTCGCCGTGAAGCTGGCGACGACATCGCCATTGCGGTCGCTTTCACCGATATTGCGGATGCCCTGCCCGCCACGCCCCGACTGGCGATATTCGAAGGCGCTCGAACGCTTGCCAAAGCCATTGGCGGTGATGGTGAGGATGAATTCCTCGGCTTCGGCAAATTGCGTCATTCGGGTTTCCGACAGGATGCGCTCGCCGGGCTCCGATTTCCACGCGGCGGCCTTCAGATAATCCTCGCGCTCCTGCGGGGTCGCCGGAAATGCTTTGAGGATCGACATCGAGATGACTTCGTCGCCTTCGGCCAGCGTCATGCCGCGCACACCCGTCGAGGTGCGCGACACGAACTCGCGCACGTCCTCGACCGGGAAGCGGATCGCCTTGCCGCTGCGCGCGGCGAGGAAAACGTCATCGGCGGCATCGCAAAGCGCCACCGCGATCAGCCGGTCATCATCGCCATCCTCGAAACGGATCGCCAGCTTGCCCGCCGTCGGCACATTGGTGAAGGCATCCATGGCATTGCGGCGCACCCCGCCGCGGGCGGTGGCGAACATGACATGCAGACGGCCCCATTCGGCCTCGTCCTCGGGCAGCGGCAGCACGGTGGTGATCGTCTCGCCTTCGGCCAGCGGCAGCAGATTGTTGAGGCTGCGGCCCTTGGCCTGCGGGCTGCCGACCGGCAGGCGCCAGACCTTCTGGCGATAGACCTTGCCGGCGCTCGAGAAGAACAGCACCGGATTATGGGTGCTGGTGACGAACAGGTTGGTGACAGCGTCCTCGTCCTTGGTCGCCATCGCCGAGCGGCCCTTGCCGCCGCGCTTCTGGGCGCGATATTCGTCGAGCGCGACGCGCTTGATCCAGCCTGAATGCGTCACGGTGACGACCATGTCCTCGCGCTCGATCAGGTCTTCATCATCGAGGTCGTCGCCCGCCGCGATGATTTCGGACCGGCGCTTCGTGGAAAACTTGTCCGACACTTCCTCGATTTCGGCGCGCAGGACGGCATAAAGCTTGACGCGATCGGCGAGGATTTCGAGCAGACCGGTGATCGTGACGGCCAGTTCACGCAGTTCGTCGCCGATTTCCTCGCGGCCGAGCGCTGTCAGCTTCGACAGGCGCAGGTCGAGGATCGCCTTGACCTGGGCATCGCTGAGCCGGATCGTCGTCGCTTCGGAATCGTAATCGCCCGATTCAACCAGCTCGAGATAGGGCCGGACTTCGGCGGCATCCCAGTCGCGGGCCAACAATTCCTCGCGCGCCGCCGCGGCATTGGCCGACGCCCGGATGACCCGGACGACTTCATCGAGATTGCTGACCGCGATGACGAGGCCGATCAAGACGTGCGCCCGTTCACGGGCCTTGGCGAGCTCGAACTTGGAGCGCCGGGTGATGACCTCCTCGCGGAATTGGACGAAGGCCTGGATGATATCGCGCAGGCCCATCAGCTCGGGGCGACCGCCGCGAATTGCGAGCATGTTGATGCTGAAGCTCTGCTGCGCCGGCGTGTGGCGATAGACCTGGTTGAGCACGACTTCGGGAGTCGCGTCGCGCTTCAGCTCCATGACGATGCGAACGCCCTCGCGGTTCGATTCGTCGCGAAGATCGGATACGCCTTCGATGCGCTTGTCCTTGACCGCTTCGGCGATCTTTTCGACCAGCGCGTTCTTGCCCTGCTGATAGGGGATTTCGGTCAGGACGAGGGATTTGCGGTCACCCCTGCCCTCCTCGACGATCGAGCGCGACCGCATGATGATCGTGCCGCGCCCGGTTTCATAGGCGGTGCGCAAACCCGTGGTGCCGACGATGAGCGCGCCAGTGGGAAAATCGGGCGCCGGCAGATGCTTCATCAGATCATCGACGCTGATCGTCTGGTCATCGAGCCAGGCACGGACGGCATCGATGACTTCGCCGAGATTGTGCGGCGGGATATTGGTCGCCATGCCGACAGCGATGCCGCCGGCGCCGTTGACGAGCAGATTGGGGAAGCGCGCCGGCAGGACCGCGGGTTCATGCTCCGACCCGTCATAGTTCGGGATGAAATCGACGGTGTCCTTGTCGATGTCGGCAAGCAGCGCTTCGGCCGAACGTGCCAGCCGCGCTTCGGTGTAGCGCATCGCTGCCGGCGCATCGGGGTCCATCGATCCGAAATTGCCCTGGCCGTCGATCAGCGGCAGCCGCAGCGACCAATCCTGGGTCATTCGAGCCAGCGCATCATAGATCGAGCTGTCGCCGTGCGGGTGATATTTACCCATCACATCCCCGACGATGCGCGCCGATTTGCGATAGGGCTTGCCCGCCGTGAAGCCGCTTTCATGGGCACCCCAGAGGATGCGGCGGTGAACGGGCTTCAGGCCATCGCGAACATCGGGAAGCGCCCGCGCGACGATGACCGACATGGCATAATCGAGGAACGACGTCCGCATCTCGGTGACAATCGAGATGGGCTGGATATCGGGGGCACCAGCAGGCGCTGAAATAACGGAATCCATTGGGTTTTTTCTGGGCCTTCAACGCGTTGTCGCGGATGTGTCATGTTTAGGGGATCGGGGGTGAAAAGGCCAGTGAAATAGCCGGTCTGGCACCATATGCGCGGCAAAACCAAGCAGCGATGAACAAATCCGGCAGTGCGGGGTTGAATGGGTAACAGCCCGACAGAAAGCCCTACCGATGACCCTTCACCTGAAGCCGCTCGCGTCCCAACGTATCGTTCTCACCGGCGCGACCAGCGGCATCGGCCTTGCCATTGCCGAAGCAGCGTCGGCGGCGGGCGCCCGGCTGATGCTGGCCGCCCGCAACGAAAACGAGCTTCTGGCCATTCAGGAGCGACTGACCGCCGGCGGCGGCGATGTCGGCATCCTCGCCTGCGACGTCGCCGACCCTGATTATGCCGATCGCCTCGCTGCCGCCGCAGTGACGCGCTTTGGCGGCTTCGACAGCTGGATCAACGATGCCGCTGCCGCCACTTATGGAACGCTGGCGGAGACGCCGATTGCCGACCAGATGCGGGTGTTCGACGTCGGCTATTGGGGCACGGTGCGCGGTGCGCTGGCAGCGCTGGCGCATCTGCGGGACCGCGGCGGTGCGATCATCAACATCGGCAGTGTCCTCGGCGACCGCGCGATCATCCAGCAAGGGCCCTATTCGGCCATGAAACACGCCGTGAAGGGCTTTACCGACACGCTGCGCACCGAAGTGATCGAAGCCGAGCTGCCGGTGTCGATCACCCTCATCAAGCCTTCGGCGATGCACACCCCCTACCCCGACCATGCCCGCAACCGCATGGGAACGCCGGCAAAGCTGCCGCCGATCGTCTATGATCCGCGCCTTGTTGCCCGCGCAGTGCTGTTCGCCGTGGCGACGCCGCGCCGCGAGCTGACGGTCGGCGGTTTCGGCGCCGGGGCGGCCATCGGCGACCTGGTGGCACCGCGCCTGCTCGATCGCGCCATGGCGGCTTTCGGCACCCGAGCCCAGCAGACGGCGCATGCACCGGCACCGGACACCGACGACAATCTTTACGAACCCCGCCGCGACGGCAAGATCGAGAACGCCGAACCACAATATGTCCGCCGGCAAAGCCTGTGGCTGGAGGCGCAATTGCGCCCAATGACAACGGCTGCGGTCATCGCCGGCACCGCCGCCATGCTTGCTGCCGGGAGTCTTTCACGGCGCCGCCGGCGCTAAGAATTTAGAAGCGGATCGGTACGCCGATCAAGACCTGGTTGCGAGTGCCATCGAGGTGATGGAATTCGAGCCGGACCGCGGCGTTGGGCGCGATCCGCGCTTCACCGCCGATGCCCAGGGTGAAGCTGCGGGACCACTCGCCGAACTCGAAATCGACGGCACCTGCCGAATCGAGCCGATAGCGGTGGGCATGATAGCCGCCGCGCAAGTAAAGCAGCGTGTTGTCGGTCGGTGTGACACCGGCGCGCGCGGAGACCGAATAGCCCCAGCGCGGGGATAGGCTGGCGAAGCCACCCGACTGCGGAAGCTCGGCACGCGCGGTGCGGCCGCCGAGGTTTATCTCGCCGCCAACGCCCAGCAGCACGCGGCGTCCGATCGCCCAATCACGGCCTGCGAAAGCCCCATAGCCGACACCCCAGGCGACGGGTTCGGAAATGCGATCGCCCGACGCCACATCCTCGACGACGAAATGGGTCTGCACGGCACCCGCCGCGACCCCGATGTGCCAGCCGTCAAAGGCCTCGGCAGCGACGGCGGCGGACGGCAAGCCGAAAAGGATGAGCGCCAGAACCGACCTCATCCGCGCCTCCGTTTGCAGCTGGCTATTCCGCCGCGATCGCCATCGCCGGCACCGCGACAAAGCCCTTGCGCCTGGCGATCCGGCTTTCGATTTCGGGCCGGAAGTGCCGGATCAGCCCCTGGACCGGCCAGGCCGCCGCGTCACCCAGGGCACAAATTGTGTGGCCTTCGATTTCGGTGGTCACTTCGAGCAGCAGGTCGATTTCGTGCGGCTCGGCATCGCCGGTCACGAGGCGCTCCATCACGCGCCACATCCAGCCGGTGCCTTCGCGGCACGGGGTGCACTGGCCGCAGCTTTCGTGCTTGTAGAAATAGCTCAGCCGCGCGATCGCCCGGACGATATCGGTCGATTTGTCCATCACGATGACAGCGGCGGTGCCGAGGCCGGATTTGAGATCGCGCAGGCCATCGAAGTCCATCGGTGCATCGGCGATTTGGTCGGCCGGCACCAACGGCACTGATGAGCCGCCCGGGATGACAGCGAGGAGATTGTCCCAGCCGCCGCGGATACCGCCGCAATGGGTTTCGACCAACTCGCGGAAGGGCAGGCCCATCGCCTCCTCGACAACGCACGGCCGGTTCACATGGCCGCTAATCTGGAAAAGCTTGGTGCCCTCGTTCTTGGGGCGGCCGATGCCGGCGAACCATGCCGGGCCGCGGCGCAGGATGGTCGGGCCGACGGCAATCGATTCGACATTGTTGACCGTTGTCGGGTTGCCATAAAGCCCGGCGCCGGCCGGAAACGGCGGCTTCAACCGCGGCTGGCCCTTCTTGCCTTCAAGGCTTTCGAGCATCGCCGTCTCTTCGCCGCAGATATAGGCGCCGGCGCCGCGGTGGACCACGACATCGAAATCATAGCCTGAGCCACAGGCATTCTTGCCGATGAGGCCGGCGGCATAGGCTTCGCGAACGGCGGCAAACAGCGTTTCGGCCTCGCGGACATATTCGCCGCGAATGTAAATGAACGCGGCAACGGCCCGCATCGCAAAGCCGGCGATGAGCGCACCTTCGATCAGCTTGTGCGGATCATGGCGGATGATCTCGCGGTCCTTGCAGCTGCCGGGCTCGGATTCATCGGCGTTGATGACAAGATAGCTCGGCCGCGCCGGGTTCGGCGTTTTCGGCATGAAGCTCCACTTCATCCCCGTCGGGAAGCCGGCGCCGCCGCGACCGCGCAGGCCCGAGGCCTTGATGGCATCGACGATGGCATCGGGGCCGACAGCCATCAGCGATTTGGTGTCTTCCCAGTCCCCACGTTTGCGCGCGTGCTCGAGATTCCACGGCTGAAAGCCGTAGAGATTGGTGAAAATTCGGTCTGAGTCAGCGAGCATTGCGGTCTTCCAGATGGCCGGCCCGGCGATCGAGCATGATCCCGATGATAAGCGTTACCACACTGATGATGAACAGCGTCTTGTTGTCGCTTGGCCGGGTGAACAGCATGAACAGCGAGATCGTGCCCGTCACCACGGCGACAAGCATCGAGGCAAGCGACAGGCGGCGCAGCAAGGCGATATTGTTGATCACCGCCCGGCCCGTCGTACGCGTACCCGGATGCCGATGCCGAGCACGAGCAGGACCGTGCCCAGGCTTGCCAGCCCCGTCGATGCTGTTCCCTGTGACGAGCGCAAAATCGAAAACAGCAGCACGGCAATCGCCGATGCCAGCAGGACCATGCCCACTTGCGACAGGATCTGCGGCGTCATGCCGGAAGCAGCGTCGTCGGGCCACCTTCGGGGCAGCTTGCGGTACGGCCGATCTGCGATCCCGCTTTCGGCGTCTCACCGCGTGCCAGTGCCGCGAGCAGCGCGGTCATGCTGTCGTAGGTCAGATCCTCGTAATTGTCGGCATTGATCTGCGCCATCGGGGCATTGGCACAGGCCCCCAGACATTCGACTTCGGTCAGCGTGAAAAGCCCGTCGGGCGTATTGGCGCCCTTCACCAGCCCGGCATCCTTGCAAGCGCGCATGACATCGTCCGACCCGCGCAGCTGGCAAGGCGTCGTGCCGCAGACCTGGACATGATAGCGGCCGACCGGCGCCAGATTGTACATGGTGTAGAAGCTGGCGACTTCATAGACGCGGATATAGGGCATGCTGAGCTGGCGGGCGATATGCTCGATCACCGGCACGGGCAGCCAGGCGCTCCCGGTCACAGCGGCCATCTGGTCCTGCGCGAGCCACAACAGCGGCATCACGGCCGATGCGGCGCGGCCTTCGGGATAGAGGGCGATGATCCGGGCCGCTTCGATTTCATTTTCCTGTGTCCAGGCGAAGCTCCCCTGGAACATCGGCACCGGTGCACGCTCGACGTCCACCATCAATTCACTCACTCCTGATCCCTGCGTGTCGCAGGCGGCCCCTACAGCCGATTGACCCCCGTCATCAAGATGGCCATCCACAAGGCACCGAGACCAGCGACGAACAATGTGCTGTGGATCACCGACGGCATCGCATGGTTGACGTACAGCATCAGCGCCGAAAACAACGCTGCAATCGTGACAGCTTCCCGCTGCAGAAAATTGAACACCCTTTGTCCCCTATCGAACGAAAGCGCGGGCCTTGCGTTCCGGCCTCCCCGCAATCGGCCCTTGTTTTCGCCTCACCACCATCGGCTGCCATCACCGGCAGCGATGATCACATCCGGTCGAGCGACATCCTGTAGATGCTCCACAGCGCCCAGCCGATCATCAGGATGAGAATGAGGTTCATGCCCACCGACGGGTACATCATCGAGCATGCCCAGGCGAAGCCGGCGCAGATGACCGACAGAAAGACGCCTTCGTCCTGACCTCTGTTCATGGTAGCTTCGACTCCCCCAGCGACAATACGACACAGTGTCGATGACCGACTTCTATCACTCCGCGCCCGTTTGGCAAGGTGCCGAGGTCGTACCCGGCGGCGCAGCCAGCGGCGCCCATCCGCCTTACCGGTCGACTTCGCCGAAGACGATATCGAGCGAGCCCAGAATTGCCGGTGCATCGGCGAGCATATGGCCCTTGCACAGGAAATCCATCGCCTGCAGGTGCGCCATGCCGGTCGCCCGGACGTGGCAGCGCCACGGCTTGTTGGTGCCATCGGCGACAAGGAAGATGCCGAACTCGCCCTTGGGGCTTTCGGTGGCGACATAGGCTTCGCCGGCGGGCACATGCATGCCTTCGGTATAAAGCTTGAAGTGGTGGATCAGCGCTTCCATCGAGCGCTTCATCTCGCCGCGCGACGGCGGGCTGACCTTGCGATCGATGGTGGCATGGCGCCCGGCCGGCATTTGCTCGATGCACTGGCGGATGATCTTCACGCTTTCGCGCATCTCGTCCATTCGCACCATGAAGCGGGCGTAGCAATCGCCATCATTCGAAACGATGACATCGAAATCCATGCGGTCGTAGACATCATAGGGCTGTGCCTTGCGCAAATCCCATTCGACGCCGGACGCGCGGATACATGGCCCGGTAAAGCCCCAGGCAATCGCATCTTCTTTTGAAATGATGCCGATATCGACATTGCGCTGCTTGAAGATGCGATTGTCGGCGACCAGCGACTGCATCTCGCCAAGTACCTTGGGGAAGCTGTCGCACCAGTCCTTGATGTCCTCCAGCAAGCCATCGGGCATGTCCTGATGGACGCCGCCTGGGCGGAAATAGGCGGCGTGCATCCGGGCGCCCGACACCCGCTCGTAAAAGCCCATCAGCTTTTCGCGTTCTTCGAACAGCCACAGGATCGGCGTCATCGCGCCAACGTCCATGGCGTGAGTCGTGACATTGAGGATGTGATTGAGAATGCGGGTGATTTCCGCGAACATCGTGCGGATGTACTTGGCGCGCAGCGGCACCTCGATCCCGCCCAGCTTTTCGATGGCCAGCACATAGCTGTGCTCCATGCACATCGGGCTGACATAATCGAGGCGGTCCATATAGGGCAGCGCCTGGAGATAGGTCTTGTACTCGATCAGCTTTTCGGTGCCGCGGTGGAGCAGGCCGATATGCGGGTCACAGCGTTCGATGATTTCGCCATCGAGCTCCATCACCAGCCGCAGCACGCCATGCGCCGCCGGGTGCTGGGGCCCGAAATTGATCATGTAATTCTGGATGCTGTTGGCCGGGTTTACCGGCGGCAACAGATCGGCCGTGTCTTCCGCGGTCCAGGCGGTGCCGGCAAGTTCAACCATGACGAGCAACCTCAAGCACGAATCTTGTCCCGTTCCGGCGGCGGCGGCCCCTTTTCGTCACCGGGAAGAATGTAGTCGGTGCCTTCCCAGGGCGACAGGAAATCGAAATTGCGAAAATCCTGCGTCAGCTTGACGGGTTCATACACGACCCGCTTGTGCTCTTCGGAATAGCGGATCTCGACATGGCCGGTCAGCGGGAAATCCTTGCGGAACGGATGCCCTTCGAAACCATAATCGGTCAGGATGCGCCGCAGATCGGGGTTGCCGTCGAACAGCACGCCATAGCAATCCCAGGTCTCGCGCTCATACCAGCCGGCAACCGGATAGAGCCCGGTCAGCGATGGCACCGGCGTGCGGTGATCGGTCGAAAGCTTCACCCGCAGCCGCAGGTTGAGCGCCATCGAGAGCAGGTGATAGACGACCTCGAAACGCTCGATCCGGTCAGGATAGTCGACGCCGCAGATGTCGAGCAGCTGGTTGAGCCGCAGCGCCGGGTCATCGCGCAATTTGGTGATCACCTCGACGATCGACGCGCGGGTGACGACCAGCGTCGTTTCGCCGACATGCTCGCTTACATCGATGACGGCATCGCCGAGCAAGCCGCGCAGATGGGCCGGCATGTCGGCAACCTGCCCGTGCACCGGCCAGCTGTGCACACCGACTTCAGGGGAAACGACAGGCAGGTTCACCGGTCGAAGCTCCCCACCCGCCGGATCTTCCGCTGCAGCGCGAGAATGCCATAAAGCAACGCTTCGGCCGTTGGCGGGCATCCCGGCACATAGATGTCGACGGGAACGACGCGGTCGCAGCCGCGCACCACCGAATAGCTGTAATGATAATAGCCGCCGCCATTGGCACAGCTGCCCATCGAGATGACGTAGCGCGGTTCGGCCATCTGGTCGTACACCCGGCGCAGCGCCGGTGCCATCTTGTTGCACAGCGTGCCGGCGACGATCATCACGTCCGACTGGCGGGGGCTCGCCCGGGGTGCCACGCCGAACCGTTCCAGATCATAACGCGGCATGTTGGTGTGCATCATCTCGACGGCGCAGCACGCCAGGCCGAAGGTCATCCACCACATGCTGCCGGTTCGCGCCCAATGGAAAAGGTCTTCCGTCGAGGTGACCAGAAAACCCTTGTCGGCGACTTCCTGCGACATGTCGGCGAGGAACATGTCCTTGTTATCGGCGCGCAAGGTCAGGCCGCGGGCCTGTTCTTCCTCGGTCAGCGCTTTGGGGACTTCGATCACTCCCATTCGAGTGCTCCCACCTTCCAGGCATAGATCAGCCCGATGACCAGTTCGCCGATGAATTCCATCATCGCCCACCAGGCCGCTTCGCCGCCCCAGTGCAGCGACACCGCCCAGGGAAACAGAAACGCCGCTTCGAGATCGAAGACGATGAACAGGATGGCGACAAGGTAAAAGCGCACATCGAACTGGGCCCGGCTGTCCGAAAAGGCCGGGAAGCCGCTTTCATACTCCGAAAGCTTGACGGCGTTAGGCTGCGATGTGCCGGCAAGCTTGGAAACGACGATCGGCGCGCCGACGAACAGCAGCGCAAAGATGATACCGACTGTCAGGAACAGCAGGATCGGCAGATATTCATAGGCGATGCCGGACATGGTCTCAGGCGGCTTTCGATCGGGTGACGCGTCTGCCGCGGCTTTTAGGCCCGGCCCTCCCCACAGGCAAGGCCGGCATTGCCCGCTGCGCCTATTGGTCCTCGTCGTCGACATAGGCGAAGGGGTTGGTCTCCTTCGGCTTGGTTGGCAGCGGCCCGCGCGGCAGCGGCGCATCGGCGTTGGCCGCGTTCCACAGGAAACTGGCCATGATCACCGCCGCCTGGCGCAGATCGTCGGGCTTCAGATGATCGAAGGTATCGACATCGCTGTGGTGGGTGCGCGAATCATAATCGAGCGGGTCCTGGATGAACTGGTAGGCCGGCAGGCCGACCGCCTGCATGAAGACATGGTCGGTGCCGCCGGTCTTGCTGGCGACAACCTTGTCGGCGCCCATCCCGGCAAAGGGAGCAAGCCATTGCGTGAAGGTCGCAGCGACGCCCTGGTTGCCTTCGGCATAGATGCCGCGGATCTTGCCCGAGCCATTGTCGAGGTTGAAATAGGCCGCAAGCTCGGTGAATTCGGGCTTGGGGGTGATCGGAAAGCGCTGGCTCCAGGCAATGTACGACCCCGCCTTCTCGAGCAGCGGGTCAGTCGCCGGCGCGCGGGTGACCAGGTGCTGGTCGAGATAGGCGCGGCTGCCGTAGATCCCCTGCTCCTCGCCAGACCAGAGCGCGAAGCGGATCGTGCGCTTGGGCTGAATGCCCAGCTTGGCAAGGATCCGCGCCGCCTCAATGACGACGGCCGAACCGGCAGCATTGTCCGCAGCGCCATCGGCGCCGACCCAGCTGTCGAGATGGGCGCCGGCCATGACGTAACCGGCCTTGGGGTCGCGCCCCGGCAGATCGGCGATGACATTGTTGGCGCGGGTATCGGCATCGTGGAAGGTGACGCGCGTGTCCATTTCCAGCGTCACCGGCTCGGCGCCCTTGGCCAGCCGCGCCAGCCGGCGGTAATCCTCGGCGGCCATCTGCATGCCGGGCAGCTTGCGCTCGTCACCCTTGGCATAGCCATCGCCCTCGCCCGAAATCAGCCCGCCGTCGCGGTACGACCGCGACACCCAGGCCTTGGCACCCTCGGCTGCCAGAAAGGCGTCGCGGCGGGCACTGAAGCCGCTGCGCCGGATGCGCTGCGCGAGGCTGTCCTGGCTGGTGGAGGGCAGGTCGAACTTGTCGAGTTTGGCGAGCGAGGCGGCGTCATGGCGCTCGAAAGGCGCCTCCTTGGGTTCGTCGCCATCGCCGGGCATGCTGACAAGAACGATCTTGCCAGCCAGCTTGCCACGCCATTTGTCGAAATCGCGATCGCGGCGCAGTGGCGCGACGATAATCGGCGCGGTGATGGCGCCGCCGGTGCCGGGCGTCCAGGCGACGGGAATCGCACGCAGCGGCAACACCCGCGGCGTCGTCATCCGCACGGCCGACGCATCGATCGACCAGCCACGGCCGAATTCGAAGGGCTCGAACCGGGCATTGCTGAGGCCGTAATCGGCAAAGCGCTGGCGGGTCCATTGTTCGGCGGCGCGCATCGATGGCGAATTGGTCATCCGGCCGCCGATCCGGTCGCTCAGATAGGCCACCGTCTCGATGACTTCGCCATGGTTCAGTCCGGCATCGATGATCCGGGCGTTGATCGCTGCATCGGGCACGGCGGCAATTGCCGGCATGGCCGCCACCAGCGCTGCAATGGCGCAAAAGCTCAGACGCATCGATGTTTCACCCGAAATCAACAGATTAGACTAACCAGACAAAGCGATGTCGGCAAGCCTCAGCGGACCGCGCCGGCCACGAGCCGGTGCAGTTTCGACTGGATGTCGCTGTTGGCGGCGACGATCTCGCGGCGCGCCACCATATTGTCCTGGCCGCGATAATCGGTGACGAACCCCCCGGCCTCGCGCACCAGCAGGATCCCGGCGGCGACATCCCAATATTGGAGACCGGCTTCCCAGAAACCGTCGAAACGCCCGGCCGCGACCCAGGCCAGATCAAGCGCGGCCGATCCGAAGCGGCGGATGCCGGCGACCTCGGGCATCACCGCGGTCAGGATGTTCGAAAACTCCACGGTCTTGCCATGGCCATGAAAGGGAATGCCGGTGGCGATGACGCAATCGGGAAGCTCACGCCGGGCCGAAACCCGCAGGCGCCGGTCGCTGAGCCAGGCCCCCCTGCCCTTTTCGGCCCAGAAACTTTCGCCGGTCAGAGGCTGGTGGACAAGGCCGGCCACGACTTCGCCATGCACTTCGGCAGCGATCGAAATGGCGAAATGCGGCATGCCGTGAAGGAAATTGGTCGTGCCATCGAGCGGATCGACGATCCACCGCGCCTGATCGTCATTGCCGATGCGTTCGCCCGATTCCTCCATCACCAGCCCCCAATCGGGGCGGGCGTGCATCAGGATTTCGCCGATGGCCTGTTCGGCAGCGCGATCGGCGTTCGACACGAAATCCGCCGGTCCCTTGCGGCTGACCTGCAACGCATCGACCTCGCCGAAATCGCGGCGCAAGCGCGGCGCCGCCTTGCGCGCGGCTTTTTCCATGACAGTGATGAGGGCAGAATGGGCAACCATGATGAGCTTTCTTCGCCCCTCGCAGCGAGGGGGCGGGCAATTGAGCCGCGTCCCTTAGCCGTTGCTCGCCGCCATGCCAACCTTCGCCCTATTTGGCCGCAAGCAGATACGGCATCACATCGACATTGCGATAACCTGGCACTGTACCGGCAAAATGGCGCAGCCAATAACCATGGCCACCGCCATAGACGACCAGCACGCGCGCAGGGATTTTGGCCCCGGGCTTGGCCACCTGCATCAGCTTGCCGAAAATCTTGGCATTGCGCAGATACCAGGCGGCGTTGAGATCAGCACCGGTCTGCGCGTCCTGGTCGCCGATCGGCAGCATTCCATAATAGCCGTCGTTATTGCCCCAGATGCCGCCCGGATCGTTGATGCGCATCAGCATCTGCCCGACTGAATGGGTTTTCTGGTCGGCCTCGAACGATTTCAGGACGGCAACCGTTGGCGCGTTCAGGGCATCCAATATTGCCGTCTGGCCGAATTTGGCCGCGGTTTCCTCAACCTTGTCATAGGGATAATAATCGGGCTCGCCGGCTTTGGGTTGTTCATCGATGCCGTTGACCGCCTTCAATCCGGCAACGCGCGCGGTGCGATAGCCGATCTGGACGATTTCATTGGCATCTTTGGCCAGCATCTCGGGCCCGAAGCGTTGATATTCGGCAACCGCAAAACTGGGCGCTTCGCTTTGCATCTCAACCATCACATGCGTCGGCTTGAACGCTGCCAGCGCCTTTGCCACCCGATCCAGATCGGCTTGGCGCTCGGGCGTCAGCACCGAATCGACCTGGATATTGTTGGTATCGAGCCCGGGATTGCCGAAGTGATAGGCCCCGAGAACCATGACATCGACGGGCATGACATCGACAGGCGGCGCGGCGAGCGTTGGCGCAGCGACAACCAGCGCAACGGCATAGAGCAATGATTTCATCGGCAAGCCCCCAACTGTAGTAGTAAAATCATACAGTGAAGCTGCGATACCGCGGCGTCAACCCCAGCCGAGAACATCGCCGAACGCGGCAACCCCTGCCCCCGGCCCTTCGGCATGATCCCACACGGCGCGCACCACCGCGATGAAATCCGCCCCCCCCGCCACCAGCGGGGACGCATTGTCGGGGAAAATGCCGCCGATGGCGACACAGGGAAGCTGGCTGATCGTCGTCCACCAGCCAAGGATCTCGGGGGCCGGACGATAATGGCTCGGCTTGGTGGTCGTATCGTAAAACGCGCCGAAGGCGACATAATCTGCGCCCTGTTCACCCGCTTCCATCGCCAGATGGCGGCTGTCATGGCAGGTCCGCCCGATCTGTGCATCGCGACCCATCAGCGCGCGCGCATCGGCAATGCTGCCATCCCCCTGCCCCAGATGAACACCATCGGCGCCTGCCTTGGACGCCAGATCGGCGCGGTCGTTGAGGAGGAAAGCGACATCGGCGGCACGGCACACGGGCAGCAGCGCCTCGCAGGCGCGCAGCACATCGTCGTCGGAAATGTCCTTCAGCCGCAACTGGAAAGCCGCGACAGGGCCGCCATCAAGCGCTGCCTTCACATCATCGACAAAGGCCGGCAGTTCGATGCGCGGCGGCGACACGATATAGAGCTGGCAGGGTGGCCGTGGCTGGCGGTCGAAGCGATCACCGAACCCCGGATCGAGGGGGATGAAATCATCGTCGTTCATGCAGTCATGACCTGTGCAAGCAGAAAACCGTCCCAATGCTTGGCGCCGACGGTCTGGATGGCCGTCGCGATCAATCGCGGCTCGGCGGCAACGGCATCGAATAACGCCCTGGTGCCGATCACCCGAGGGTCTGGATCGTCCGGGTCGATGACCGCGCCTTCGCGGACGACATTATCGACAATGATCGTGGCGCCCGGCCGAGCCAGGGCAAGCGCCGCATGGAGATAGGCCACATTATTCGGCTTGTCGGCATCGATGAATATGAGGTCGAAGCCGCCCTCGCCCGCAGCGACCATCGCCGCCAGCGTGTCGGTCGCCAGGCCGACACGAATGTCGACGCGGCTGTCGCCCGCAAGATTTTGCCGTGCAACCTCGGCATGATGTGGTTCAAGCTCCAGCGTCACGATCTGGCCATCGGCGGGCAGCGCGCGGCGCAGCCAGAGCGTCGAATAGCCACCAAGGGTGCCGATTTCGAGGATGCGCCGCGCGCCGACCATGCGGGCGAAAAGCTCGAGCATGCGCCCCTGCGCTGCCGACACGTCGATCGGCGGCAAGCCTTCGCCCGCATTGCGCGCCAGCGCGGCGTCGAGCGCCGGGTCGATCGGCAGCAGCCTCTCGACGATATAGGCATCAACCTCGGCGGCCGATGGTCCCGGCAAGCTCAATCCTTGCCGAGGTAGATGTCGATGATCTTGTCGAGCATCGAAATGGCTTCATCGCGCGGCCGCTGGAAGGTGTTGCGGCCGATGATCGAGCCATTGCCGCCGCCATCGCGGATGTCGCGGGCATCCTGATAGACCGCATCGGCACCCTTGGCAGCGCCGCCCGAGAACACCACCAGCCGGCGGCCGTTGAAGCAGGCCTGGCGGACATGCGCGACGCGCTTGGCCTGGGTGCTCCAGTCGCCGCCTTCATAGCTCTTGCGGGCGTCCTTCTGCTCGATATGGTCGGTCGGCAGCTTGACCTTGATGATGTGCGCACCGGCCAGCGCCGCCATGTGCGCCGCATAGGCACCGACATCGAGCGCCAGTTCACCGGCCTTGGAAATCTCGCCGCCGCGCGGGTAAGACCATATCACCGTGGCGATGCCGACAGACTTGGCTTCCTGGCTGAGTTCGCGGATCTCCTCCATCAATTCGAAGATGTCGTCCGAGCCCGGGTAGATGGTGAAGCCGATCGCCGAGCAGCCGAGCCGCAAGGCGTCCTCGACCGTGCCGGTCACCGCCTGGTTGATGCTCGTCGACCAGCTGTTCGAGCTGTTGACCTTCAGGATCGTCGGGATCTGGCCGGCAAAGGTATCGGCGCCGGCTTCGATCATGCCGAGTGGCGCCGCATAGGCCGAAAGCCCGGCATCGATCGCCAGCTGGAAATGATAGTGCGGATCATAGGCCGGCGGGTTGGGCGAAAAGCTGCGCGCCGGGCCATGTTCGAAACCCTGGTCGACCGGGAGGATGACAAGCTTGCCGGTGCCGCCAAGGCGGCCCTGCATCAGGATGCGCGCCAGATTGGCCTTGGTGCCGGGGTTGTCGCTTTCGTAATTCGCCAGGATGGCGCGAACCGCGGGCGTCATTGGGGTCGTGGCGGACATGATCGGCCTTTCTTCTTATCGGTGCTTGAAATGCTGTTCGGCAACCTGGACGAACAGCTCGAAGATACTTTCGGCGATCTCGCAGGCTTCGCCTTCGTCCATCTGCGCCAGCGTGTTGGCGACCGCGCCGGTTTTCAGCGCACCATTTTCGACAATGGCGCCGGCCTTGGTGATCCGCGCGGTGATTTCGTTGTAGATGATGCGTTCTTCGGGGCCGAAGTCCTCGCCCTTCAGGTCACGAAAGCCGCGAAACGCCTCACCGATGCGGTCATGGATCGGATCGGCCGAGCGCGCCAGCTTCCACGCCGCCGGATAGAGCTTTTCCCAGAGGCGCTCGGTATCGACCGTCATGCCGCCACCCGCTTGAGCGCTTCGACGCCTGGCAGCGGCTTGCCTTCCATCCATTCGAGAAACGCACCGCCGGCCACCGAGACGAAACTGAACTGCTCCGCAACGCCGGCATGGTTGAGCGCGGCCACCGTATCACCGCCGCCGGCGACCGACCGCAGGCCACCGCTTTGGGTCAGCGCGCCCGCAATCCGTGCCAGCGCCACCGTCGCCGCATCGAAGGGCGGTGTTTCAAAGGCACCAAGCGGGCCATTCCACACGACGGTCTTGCAGATCTTCAACGCATCGCCGAGCGCTTCGACCGCAGACTCCCCGAGGTCGAGGATCATCTCGTCGGCTGCCACATCATGGACATTGCACGTCCGGCTCGGCGCATGGGCGGCAAACTCTTTCGCAACAACGACATCATAGGGCAGATGCACGGTGCATCCTGCCGCTTCGGCGCGCGCCAGAATGTCGAGCGCCGTTGGTGCCAGATCATGTTCGCACAGCGACTTCCCGACAGCGACACCCTTGGCGGCCAGAAAGGTATTGGCCATGCCGCCGCCGATCATCAGATGGTCGACCCGGGTGACCAGATGGGTGAGAACATCGAGCTTGGACGATACCTTGGCGCCGCCGACCACCGCTGCCACCGGGTGCTCGGGGTTGCCGAGTGCCGCTTCCAGCGCTTCGAGCTCGTCCTGCATCGAGCGACCGGCAAAGGCGGGCAGCACATGCGCCAGCCCTTCCGTTGAAGCATGGGCGCGATGCGACACCGAAAAGGCATCATTGACGTAGAAATCGCCCAGCTTGGCCAGCGCAGCGATAAAAGCCGGGTCGTTGGCTTCCTCGCCAGCATGATAACGGGCATTTTCGAGGACCAGGATCGACCCCGGCGCCATGGCGGCCACCGCAGCCTCGGCCACAGGCCCGATGGTTTCGTCGACAAATGCCACCGGCCGGCCCATCACGTCGCTCAGCGCCGGCGCGATTGCTGCAAGGCTGAGAACGCGTTCACCGGGCTTGGGGCGGCCGAAGTGTGACAGCACCAGGACCTTTGCGCCGCGATCGGCAAGCGCTGCCAGCGTCGGAACGGCTGCCGATAGCCGTGTCGCATCGGTGACGCGGTTGTCGGCGATCGGCACATTGAGATCGGCGCGCACGATCACCGTCTTGCCCGCCAGCGCGGGCATGTCGTCGATGCTGGCGAAACCTGCCACGATCAGAGCAGCTTGCCCATGGCGACGGCGGTATCGGCCATGCGGTTCGAAAAGCCCCATTCATTGTCGTACCATGACACAACCCGCACCAGATCATCGCCGATGACCGTGGTTTCGAGGCTGTCGATCGTCGACGAGGCCGGGTTGTGGTTGAGGTCGATCGACACCAAAGGCTCGTCGGTGAAATCGAGGACACCTTTCAGCTCGCCTTCCGCCGCGGCCTTGAGCGCGGCATTGACTTCGGCCTTGGTCACGGCACGGCCGGCCTGGAAGGTCAGATCGACGAGGCTGACATTGGGCGTCGGCACGCGCACCGCCGAGCCGTCGAGCTTGCCCTTAAGCTGCGGCAGCACCTCGCCGACAGCGCGGGCGGCACCGGTGGTCGTCGGGATCATCGACATGCCGGCGGCGCGGGCGCGGCGCGGATCGTCGTGAATCTGGTCGAGGATCTTCTGGTCGTTGGTATAGGCGTGGATCGTCGTCATCAGCCCCTTGACGATGCCGAACTCGCGATCGAGCACCATGGCGAAGGGCGCCAGACAATTGGTCGTGCAGCTGGCGTTGGAAACGATCTTGTGGTCGGCAGTCAGCTTGTCATGGTTGACGCCATAGACGACGGTCAGATCGACGCCCTTGCCGGGTGCCGAAATCAGCACACGCTTGGCGCCGGCGGTCAGATGCGCACCGGCCTTGGCGGCATCGGTGAAAAAGCCCGTGCATTCCAGCGCGATATCGACGCCCATCTCGGCGTGCGGCAGCTTGGCCGGGTCGCGCTCGGCCGTCACGCGGATGCGGTGGCCATCGACGACGATATGATCGTCATCGACCGTGACGCTGCCGTTGAAAGGCCCGTGCACCGAATCGCGCTTGAGCAGGCGGGCGTTGGCGGCGGCATCGCCGAGATCATTGATGGCGACGACGCTGATGTCGGTGCGCCCCGCTTCGATGATGGCGCGAAGCACATTGCGGCCGATACGCCCGAAACCATTGATGGCGACCTTGATGGCCATGAACCTTACTCCCTTTTGTCGTCATGCCGGGCGCCGCCCGGGCATTGGCTAATTCTGCAAGCGCGCCTTGATGCGAGCCACGATCTTCGGCGCGGTAAGCCCGAAATGATCGTAAAGCGCGTCGATCGGTGCCGAGGCGCCGAAGCCATCGACGCCGAAATTCAATCCATCGTTTCCGGTGTAGCGTTCCCAGCCGAGCGTCACCCCGGCTTCGATCGAAACACGCAACACGTCGCTGCCGAGAAGATCAGTGCGATAGCCAACGTCCTGCGCGTCGAAACGCTCCCAGCACGGCATCGACACGACATCGCAGCCGATGCCTTCGGCTTCGAGCGCGTCGGCAACCGCAACGGCGATCTCGACTTCCGATCCGGTGGCGATCAGCACGACACGCCGCGCCGCCGCCGCAGCCCGCAGGCGATAGGCGCCCCGAGCCGTCAGATTCTCGCCCGCCTCAAGTCGAAGCTGCGGCAGGTTCTGGCGGCTGAGCGCGAGCACCGAAGGCCGTTCGCTGTCGGCCAGTGCCAGCGCCCAGGCTTCGGCCGTCTCCACCGCGTCGCAGGGTCGATAGACGGCCAGGTTGGGAATGGCGCGCAGGCTGAGCAGATGCTCGACCGGCTGGTGAGTCGGACCGTCCTCGCCGAGACCGATGCTGTCATGGGTAAGGACGTGGACCACCCGCGCCCGCTGCAAGGCCCCCAATCGAATGGCGTTGCGCATGTAATCGGAGAACACGAGGAAGGTGCCGCCATAGGGAATGGCGCCGCCATGAAGGGCGATGCCGTTCATTGCCGCAGCCATGCCGAACTCGCGGATGCCGTAATAGACATAGGTGCCGGCATAGTCATCGGCCGAAAATGTGGTCTGAGTCTTGGTGCGGGTGTTGTTCGATCCGGTAAGGTCGGCCGAGCCGCCAAGCAGGATCGGCGCTGCAGGATTGAGTGCCGCCAGCGCCAGTTCGGACGCCTTGCGCGTGGCGATCTTCTGCGGCGCCGCAACCAGCGCTGCGATATGGGCGTCGAGCGCGGCGACGGCGGCTGCCGGCACTTCGCCTGCCATTCGTGCCTTGAATTCGGCAGCGTGGGGCGAGGCCGCCAGCCGGGCTTCCCATGCCATGCGGTCCGCCGCACCGCGGTGCCCGGCCTGTCCCCATTCGGCCTTGATATCGGCCGGGATTTCGAACGCCGGCGCCGTCCAGCCCAGCGCTTCGCGGGCCCCGCCAATCTCCTTGGCGCCCAGCGGCGAGCCGTGCGACCCGCTCGTTCCGGCCTTTGTTGGTGCGCCGAAGCCGATCGTAGTCCGGCAGGCGATCAATGACGGCCGCGGATCGGCCTTGGCCGCTGCCAGCGCCGCATCGACAGCGGCGAAATCCATCCCGTCACAGGCGATGACATGCCAGCCAGCGGCGTCGAAACGCTTGGCCATGTCCTCTGAGGTCGAAAGCGACGTGGCACCATCGATCGAGATGCGGTTGTCGTCCCACATCACGTTCAGCCGGCCGAGCTTGAGATGCCCGGCAAGGCCGATGGCTTCCTGGCTGATGCCTTCCATCAGGCAGCCGTCGCCGGCAATCACCCAGGTGCGGTGGTCGACAAGGTCGTCCCCGAACACGGCATTGAGATGGCGCTCGGCCATCGCCATGCCGACGGCCATGGCCAGCCCCTGTCCCAATGGCCCGGTGGTGGTCTCGACCCCGGCCAGCTCGAAATTTTCGGGGTGGCCGGCGCATGGGCTGCCGAGCTGGCGAAAGTTGCGGATGTCCTCGATCGTCGGCCGGGCATAGCCGTTCAGATGCAGCAGCGCGTAAATCAGCATCGAGCCATGGCCAGCCGAAAGGATGAACCGATCGCGGTCGGCCCAATCGGGGTGGCCGGCATCGAACTTGAGATGGCGTGTGAACAAGGCAGTGGCAGCGTCGGCCATGCCCATCGGCATGCCTGGGTGCCCCGAATTGGCGGCCTCGACGGCATCCATGGCGAGGGCACGAACGGCATTTGCCAGGCGGCGGGTATCGGTCATGGAGGGAAGAAACCCCGGTTTTGGCCGGCGATGCCAGCTTGGAAGCGAATCGCAGGCGTATTGGCCAGACGAAGGCGCCAGCGTCAACCTTGGCAACCGGGCATTTCATCGCTGGATGCTGCAGCGCCGCATTGACCGGGCTTCACCGGCAGTCTTACACAACCGTCAAAAGCCGCTGAATCGACGGGACCCTCGCCATTAACACGACCGACGACACCGCTCTGCCGCTCATGCAACGTCTCGAAGCCGCGCTTGCCGCCATCGAGACGGCTGCCGCCGCGCGTTCCGCCGCTGCCGCCGCAGAGGCGCGCCGGCACGCGGTGCTGAAAGCTGCCGCTGCAGATGCCGCCGCCGCGCTCGATCGCATCGTCGGCGACGCCTGATGGGGAAGGTTTCGGTCGATATCGGCGGGCGCAGCTACCCGCTGTCGTGTCGCGACGGCGACGAGCCGCATCTGCGCGAGCTTGCTGCCGACATCGCCGACAAGGCGGCGCGGCTGACCGGGCAGTTGGGGCAGATGAGCGAAGCGCGGTTGCTGCTGATGGCAGCGCTGATGATCGCCGATGAATTGCACGAAGCCCGCAAGGGCAATTTCAGTGCCGCCGCACCCGACCCACGCCTCGAGGCCCTGGTGGCGCGTGCCGAAGCGCTGGCGGCATCGTTGCAAGCCTGAGATAGCGCGGGCTGGCGTTGCACCGCCGGAGCCACCGTCCTATATTGACGATCGGCGGGACTGCCCGGCACGTGCATCGAGCATCCCTGAGGCGATTCACCATCCTAGGGGACTGGCCCTGGGCAGACCGTGGTTTGTCCTATCTGGTTCCCACCTGACGTAAACGGCGTCAGAGGATCTTCTCGCAACGACCCATGGTGGTTCCGCCGACCCTATGCCGCCCGACGCCGCAACCGACCCCAAGCCCGCGCTGCGCTGGCTTTTCCGCGATGCCCGCCGGCAGTTCGTCGCCGGCTTGACGATGGCCGACCGCGAGGCCCTGTACCGCGATCTCGCCCGGATGGCGGCGCCTGTCGTCCGTGGCTTCACCACGCCCGGAAGCTATGCCGCCGTCGGTGACGAAATCGACCCCGTCGAGATCGAGCATGGCTTTGCGGCGGTCGCCTTTCCGCGCGTCACCCGCGACGGCCTGCGCTTTCATCGGGCTGCGTGGGACGCGCTGGTGCCGGGGCAGCTCGGCATTCCCGAACCGCGTACCGACGCCCCTGAAGTGGTGCCCGATCTGCTTCTGGTGCCGCTGCTTGCCGTGACAACAGCCGGCACAAGGCTTGGCCAGGGCAAGGGCTATTACGACCGGGCGTTGGCCGAAATGCGCCGCGCGGCGCCGGTTCGCACCGTGGCACTGGCCTGGGATTGCCAGATCGCCGTTACCCTGCCCGCCGACCCCTGGGACATGCCGGTGGACTTTGTCGCGACACCAACGCGGCTTTTCGATTGCGCCCGCCTGCGCTAAGCGCCCGCCATGTCTTCGATCCCCCCCGAACCGACCTGGCGCAAGCCCATCGGCATCATCGGCCTGCTGGCCTATCTTGCCATCTATGCGCTGATCATCAGCAGCTTTGCCGATCTGATCGGGGAACTGCCCAACCTCGTCGGTGCCGTCGTCTATCTCGCCGCCGGGCTTGCCTGGGTGCTGCCGCTGAAGCCGCTGTTCCTGTGGATGAACACCGGCCACTGGACCGAGCAGGATCTGCCCAAGTGAAGCCCGCTGCCGAATGCCGGTCGATGGCCGAAGTCCGGCAAGGTGTCGATGCCGTCGATCGCCAGCTGGTCCAGCTGCTGGGCCTCCGCTTCGGCTATATGGCCGCCGCCGCCCGCATCAAGCCGACCCGCGACGCCGTGCGCGACGAAGCCCGCAAGGCCGAAGTGATCGCCAATGCCAGCGCAGCGGCCTTGGCGGCCGGACTTCCCGAAGGCCTGGCACCGGCGCTGTGGGAAGCGCTCGTCGAAGCCTCGATCGCCTATGAAATGGATGCCTGGGACGCGCTGCGCCGCTGATCGGCGTCTGCCGAGGGGGGCGGGGCCAAGTACAATGGCTTTTCCGTCGGGAAGGCACCGTCTTCTTCTGCCGAAACGGCAGTGGCGCGAGTGACGGGGCTCGAACCCGCGACCTCCGGCGTGACAGGCCGGCGCTCTAACCAACTGAGCTACACCCGCATAAGCGCTGCGGAGCCGGGTCGATAGGGTTGCAGCCCCAGCCTGTCAAGCGCGCTTGCTGCTTTGTGGCTGAAAGCCCGCCGCTTTGCGGTTCCGTTCTTGCAAAATCGCCGCTACGCAGCCGCCATGACGCACAAAGACCCCGCCGCAAGTATCGCTCGCCTCATCGCCCTGCTCGATGTCGAGCCGACCGCCGACAATCATTTTCGCGGCCAATCGACCGATGCCGGCTGGCAGCGAGTCTATGGCGGCCAGGTGGTGGCGCAGGCGCTGATGGCGGCGTCGAAGACCGTCGATGGCGGCCGGCTCTGCCATTCGCTGCACAGCTATTTCATCCGTCCCGGCGACCCCAAGCTGCCGATCGATTATCAGGTCGAGCGCGACCGCGACGGCGCCAGCTTCACGACCAGGCGCATCATCGCGCTGCAGAAGGACCGCCCCATCTTCAACATGGCGGCAAGCTTCCAGGCGCCCGAGCCCGGCCTCGAACATGCCAGCATGGCGCCCGAGGTGACCCCGCCGGAGGACCTTCTCAACGACGCCCAGCTCGGCGCGCTGCACGCCGACCGCGTGCCCGAGCCCCAGCGCACCATCTGGCGCGAGCGCGACCGGCCGATCGAGTTCCGCCCGCTCGATCCCGATGCCGACCCGTTCAACCCCGTCGCTCAGCCCCCCATGGCACGACACTGGTGCCGCGCGGCGGCGCCGTTCACCCAGAGCGAACCGGTGATGCGGGCGCTGTTCGCCTATGCCAGCGACATGACGATGCTTGACACCTGCCTGTTGCCGCACGCCATTGCATGGTCGAACCCGCGCCTGCAGGTTGCCAGCCTCGACCATGCCATCTGGTTCAACGCCACGCCCGATCTCAACGACTGGCTGTTGTTCGATCAGGATTCGCCTTCCGCTGCCAGCGGCCGTGGGCTCAACCGCGGTATCGTCTATGACCGCTCCGGCAATGTTGTCGCCAATGTCGTCCAGGAAGGGCTGATTCGCTACCGCGCCGGTGCTTCGGACCGCGGGTGAAACACCGCGGCGAATTTGTCCTCGTCGATGCCGCCTTCCCAGCGCGACACCACGATCGTCGCCACGGCATTGCCCATGAAATTGGTCAATGACCGGCATTCCGACATGAAGCGATCGACGCCGAGAATCAAGGCCATGCCGGCAACGGGCACACTCGGCACGATCGACAGGGTCGCTGCCAATGTGATGAAGCCGGCGCCCGTCACCCCGGCCGCGCCCTTGGAGCTCAGCATCGCCACGCCGAGCAGCAGCAGCTGGTCGCCGAGTGACAGGTCGATATTGGTTGCCTGGGCGATGAACAGCGCCGCCAGCGTCATGTAGATATTGGTGCCATCGAGGTTGAACGAATAGCCGGTCGGCACGACCAGCCCGACGATCGGCCGCGGGCAGCCTGCGGCTTCCATCTTGTCGATGAGGCTCGGCAACGCAGATTCGGAACTGCTGGTACCAAGAACAAGCAGCAGCTCGGCCTTGAGATAGCCGATCAGCCGCAGGATCGAGAAGCCCGACGCCTTGGCCACCAGCCCCAGCAGGCCGACAACGAAAATTAGCGAGGTCAGGTAGAAGGTGGCGACGAGGGCCGCCAGATTGGCGAGCGTACCGATGCCATATTTGCCGATGGTGAAGGCAAAGGCGCCGAAGGCCCCGATGGGCGCCGCGCGCATGAAGATCTCGACCAGCTTGAACATGCCGGCGCTGGCGGACGTCAGGATATCGAGAAAGGGCCGCGCCCGCTCCCCGACCAGCGCCAGCGCGATGCCGAAGCTGATCGCAAAGAAAAGCACCTGGAGGAGGTTGCCGCTGACAAAGGCGCCGGCGATGGTTTCGGGAATCACCCCCATCAGGAAACCGGAAATCGTCGATTCCTGCGCCTTCGCCACATAATCACTGACCGCGCCGGCTTCGAGCGAAGCAGTATCGATGTTAAGGCCGTCGCCGGGCCGGACCAGATTGCCGACGACGAGGCCGATGATCAGCGCCAGCGTCGACAGCACGAGGAAATAACCGAAGGCCTTGCCCGCCACCCGCCCGACGCTTGCCACATCGCGCATCCCGGAAATGCCGGTGACGATGGTCAGGAAGATCACCGGCGCAATGACCATCTTCACCAGCTTGATGAAGGCATCGCCGAGTGGCTTCAGCGCTACGCCGGTGTCTGGGGCGAAATGCCCGATCAGCCCGCCGGCGATGATCGCTGCAAGAACCTGCAGATAGGGCTGATGGTACAGCGGGCGCGGCAGCGGCGGCGATGCCAGCGGCGGCGTTGGCAGCGGCTGGGCGGTCGTCGGAATGATGGCGATGGCCTGGCCCCCTTCTGCCCGTCAGCCCGAGCTTGCCCCGGGACCCCGCTTTCTCGGTGACCTTGCTTCAAGAAACATCGGGCCGGGTCAAGCCCGGGATGACGGACCGAGGCTCGAAAGGCATTGCCAATGCCGCTGCAAACCCCTGCGGCGCGCCTTCGGGAAGCCCGATCGGCTCGTGCCAATCGAGATCCGAAAATGTCCCGTGCAGCCGGTCCCACAGGCTCAGCCCCGATGAATAGTTCGAATCGAGCGCGGCCGGCGCTGCCCGATGATGGATGTCGTGCATGCCGGGGGTCGTCAGCAGCCAGGCCAGGCGCGCATCGCCCGGGACATCGATATCGGCATGATGGAACAGCACCGAGGCGAAGAAGAACCCTTCCCAGATCTCAAGCGCGCGCGGCGACACCCCGAGCAGCCTTATCTGCGTCAGCCGCAGTGCCACCGAAAGCACCATGTCGAGCGCATGAAACCGCAGCGCCGTCGATGCATCCATATCGGCATCGACATGGTGGACGCGGTGCAGGCGCCACAGCAGCGGCACGCGATGGGTGGCGACGTGCCAATGGTACATCGACCAGTCGAGCAGCAACATCGCTGCAAGATCGCGCTGCCAGGCCGGGCCGCCAAGCGCCTGGGCGATCCCCTGCCCCCGCGACTCGACCCGGCCGGAAAGCCGCTGCGCCAGCGGGCGCTGCACACCGGCGACAACGGCCATGCTCATCGCGCCAAGTCCCAGATTGGTCAGCGTGCGTGCCGGCTCGGGCTGGGTCCGCACCCGGCGCGGTCGCAGCCTCTCGGCCAGGAACAGACCGGCGACTGCAGCGGCGGCCAGCCAAAGGCCTGATCGGGAAGGTTGCATCGGCATTGCCGAAGCTTAGTGTTCCGGGTCACCACAGCCAAGGATTCCCGACATGACCGTCCTCACCCGCCCGGAAGGCAGCTTGCCCGAAGATCTGCACCTGTCGCGGCGCGGCCTCGCCGGGCTGGTGGCGCTCGGTTATGCAGCGGCCGGTGTTGGCGCCGATGCGGCACCGATCACGACCAGCGCCGATGGCCTGACCATCGAGACGGTCACCATGGCGGGCGGCCTGCCGGGCTATGTCGCGCGTCCGGCGGGCAACGGCAGGCACCCCGCCGTCATCGTCGTCAACGAGATTTTCGGCGTCCATGAATGGATCAAAGATATCTGCCGCCGCTTCGCCCAGGCCGGCTATGTCGCGATCGCCCCGAGCTTCTTTTTCCGCAACGACCCCGGCAACAGCTTGGCCACCAGCACCGACTATCCGGCGATCATGAAAATCGTCGCCGAAGCGAAGAACGACCAGGTGATGGGCGATGTCGGCACCACCCTCGACTGGCTCGGCAAGGCCAGGTTCGTCGCCGCCGATCGGATCGCCATTACCGGCTTCTGCTGGGGCGGCAGCGTTGTCTGGATGGCAGCGGCAAAGTTCCCGCAATTGAAGGCCGGCGGCGCCTGGTATGGCCGCATCAAGGGTGCGCCGAGCAACACAGAGAACCGGCAATATCCCATCGACATCGCCGCCAGCCTCAAGGCGCCGGTGCTGGGACTTTACGGTGCGCTCGACAAGGGCATTCCCGTTGCCGATGTCGAGGCGATGCAGGCGGCCCTCACCGCCGGCAAGGCCAACCCCGCCACCGCGCGCAGCGCCATCAAGCTCTACCCAACCAGCGACCATGGCTTTCTTGCCGACTATCGCCCCAGCTACAACGCCGTCGACGGCCCCGATGCCTGGGCGCGACTACTAGCCTTCTTCAAGGCACAGGGAGTCTAAAGGCCGCCGGCAAACCCCACAAACTGGGTCCGGGGCCGTCGGCCCCGGCCGCCGGAGGCCCCTTCCCTACTTCGCCGCAATCGCCGTCCCCGCCGCCCAGCCGCTCGCCCAGGCCCATTGAAAATTATAGCCGCCGAGCCAGCCCGTCACATCGACGGCTTCGCCGATGGCGTAGAGGCCCGGCAGCTTGCGGGCTTCCATGGTTTGCGAGGACAGGCCATCGGTGGCGATGCCACCAACGGTCACTTCGGCCTTGGCAAAGCCTTCGCTGCCATTGGGCTGGAAAGGCCAGTCGGCAAGCAGGCGCTCGACATCGCCGAGGCGCGCATCCGACAGGCTGTTGAGATCGCCATAAAGCCCGATGCGCTGCCACAGCGCGTCGGCAAGGGCATTGGGGAGCATCGCCGCGAGCTGGTTGCGCAGAAACGTGCGTGGCCGGGCGCGCTTGGCGGCAATCAGCCAGCCCGGCTCGGCATCGGGAAGGAAATCGATAGCGATCGGCTGGCCGTGGCGCCAGTAGCTCGATACTTGCAGGATTGCGGGGCCGGACAGGCCGCGGTGGGTGAACAACGCGGCTTCGCGAAAGCGGGTCCGGCCGCAGCGCGCCTCGACTTGCGCGGCTACACCCGAAATGTCGCGGAACAGCATGTCGTCGCCGGCGAGCGTCAGCGGCACCAGCGCCGGGCGCGGCTCGACGATCGACAGGCCGAAGCGACGCGCCAGGCCATAGGCATAGTCGGTGGCGCCGAGTTTGGGGATGGCCGGCCCGCCGGTGGCGATGACCAGCGCCGGCGCGGTCGCCACCCGGTCGCCATAATCGACCCGAAAATGGCCAACGGCCTGTTCGACAGCGCCGATGGAGCGGCCGAGACTGAGGGTGACGCCGCCCGCTTCGCACTCGTCGAGCAGCATGGCGACGATCTGTTTCGCCGACCCGTCACAGAACAGCTGGCCCAGCGTCTTTTCATGATAGGCGATGCCATGTCTTTCCACCATCCCGATGAAATCATTGGGGAGATAGCGGCGCATCGCGCTTTTGGCAAAATGCGGGTTCGCCGAGATATAGCGTTCCGGAACGGCGCCGATATTGGTGAAGTTGCACCGCCCGCCCCCCGAAATCAGGATCTTCTTTCCCGGGGCATCGGCGTGATCGATGACCAGAACGCGCTTGCCGGCCTGGCCGGCGGTGAGCGCACACATCAGCCCGGCGCCGCCGGCTCCCAATATGATCGCGTCGAATGAAGTGGCTTGCATCGGCGGCTGAGTGACGCTTCGCACGCAGGAGTGCAAGCGCAGTCATGCCGCGTCACTGGCGCGCGCAGGGTGGTCAGATCGCCACGACCGCCTTGCCGACAAGGGTGCCCGCTGCCATCGCATCGAAAAGGCTTGCCGCTGCCTCCAGCGGCACGGTCATGCCGATCTGCGGCTTCAGCACCGCTGCGCGTGCGTCGATCGCCGCTATGTGGCGCCGGCCCGCGGCCGGGTCCTGCCGGGCATATTCGCCGGCACGGACGCCGATGATCTCGATTTCCTTGATCAGCGCCCGGTTGAGCGGCACCGCTGCCATGCCGCCGACAAAGCCGATGATCAGATACCGCCCGCCGCGCCGCAGGGTGCGCATCGCCGGCAGTGCCAGCGCACCGCCGACAGGATCGAAGACCACATCGATATCGCGCAGGTCGAGCACCGGCTGGGCGCGGTCGACAACGATGCCCGTCGCGGCCCCGGCGGCGCGGGCGGCTTCGAGCCGGGCCGCGCTCGATGCCACGGCCACGACTTCGGCACCTTCATGCGCTGCCAGCGCCACGGCCGCGAGCCCCATGCCGCCGCCGGCGCCGGTAACAAGCACGCGTTCGCCGGGGCGCAACCGGCCGCGGGTCATCAACCCCACCCAGGCGGTGAGCGCGCCGACGGTGAAAGCCGCCGCTTCGGCATCATCCAGCCCCGGCGGGACCGGGCGGACGCTCGTCGCGGGCAAGGTGATACGCTCGGCAAAGGCGCCGCTACGGGCGCCGACAATCACTCGCACGCCCAGCCTGTCTTCCGCGCCAGTGCCGGCGGCTATAACCGTGCCGCACGCCTCGGTACCGGGAATGAATGGCATTTCGGGGCGGAATTGATAGCCCCCCGACAGCATCAGCAGATCGGGAAAGTTGAGCGCGGCGCGGGCAATGGCGACCGTCACCTCCCCCGGTCCCGGCACTGCCGGCTCGGGCCGGTCCGCTTCGAGCTGGAGTCCTGAACGATCGGGGGACAAGGAATGACAGACCAGCGCGCGCATTTCAGGCTTATGCCCCGCCGCCTGCCACAACGCTAGAAGGGCATCGGCCCCTTGCCCCAAAGTCGCGCCGCGAGCAGCCCGGTGAGAAAGCCGCCGATATGCGTCCAGATCGCGATCTGGCTGAGACCGGGCCCGGCATTGAACGCCAGCGATGTGAGCAGCTGCAAGCCGATCCAGGTCGCGGCATACCAGAGCGACGCCAGGGTTTCTCCCGAGAGCCTGATCCCGGCAAAGCGCTTGGGTGCCACACGGCTTGTCGCGAACAGCACGGCATAGGCGCCGAACACCGCAGCGATCGCGCCACTCGCACCGACGATCGGCACACCGCCGCCGGGCTCGGCCAGCACCTGCGCCGCGCCACCGACGATGCCGCCGGCTAGAAACAGCCCGACCAGCGCCCAGCGCCCCGTCACCCATTCGACGTAGCGGCCGACCCAGGCAAAGAACAGCAGGTTGAGCCCCAGGTGCAGCCAGCCACTGTGGAGCAGCATATGGGTGCCGAAGGTTGCCGCCGCCGGAAACAGCGGCACCTGCCCGGCAATCGCACCCGAAATTCGCGCCGGGATCAGCCCGAAATTCCAGATGACCGCCTGACCGAAGCCGACATCGCCGATTGCCATCGCCGCCTGCACGGCGACGCACAGACCCAACAGGCTGTTGGTCGCCAGTGGTGTCGGGGGCTTGAACGGCTTCACGCGCGCGGCGCTGTCCGTTGCGCCCCGCAAGCGAGGCGCAAGACCGTCAAATGAACTCGACCGCTTCGATCGTGTAATAACGATCGCCCGACGGCGTCGTCACCTCGACCTCGTCATCGACACGCCGGCCGATCAGTGCGCGGCCGAGCGGCGAGTTGTAGCTGATGCGGCCGCGGCGGGCATCGGCTTCGGTATGGCCGACGATCTGATAAACGATCTTCTTGTCGTCCTCGTCGAGCAGGTGGACGGTGGCGCCGAACACCACCTTGTCGCCCGACAGGCTGGTCGGATCGATGATGATGGCACGGGCCAATTGGTCCTCGAGCTCGATTACCTGGGCTTCGATCTGGCCCTGGCGTTCCTTGGCAGCGTGATATTCGGCATTTTCCGAAAGGTCGCCATGGGCGCGCGCGACTTCGATCTGCTCGACGACTTCGGGACGCTCGGTTTCCTTCAGACGCCGCAGGGTCGTTACCAGAACCGCATGTCCTTCAGCCAACATCGGCAGCTTTTCGATCGTCGCCATTGCTATCAACTCTTGTCTTGGGGGTCGTTTCGAAACTCAGTACCATTACCAAAATCGAACGGCTTGAAACGCCTTGGTCGGGCAGTGGTTCAACTGCGCCGGTGCCAGCGGTCCAGGGGGGCCTACGCCTTGGGGGCTATATGATAGGCCTGCAGGGGGCGTACTTCAAGCGGGCGCAGCCGCAGCGCGGCGATCGCCGCCACCGAAGCGATCGAGGCCGCTGCCGTGGTGAAATAGGGCACCCGGCCGTACAGCGCCGACCCGCGGATCGAGGCTGAATCGCGCAGCGACTGGATGCCTTCGGTCGTGTTGAAGATCAGCGCGACATCGCCATCCTTGATGCGATCGACGATATGCGGCCGCCCTTCGGCCACCTTGTTGACTCGCGCGACCGGTAGCCCGGCGGCTTCCAGCGCCTGTGCCGTGCCGTCGGTGGCAATGAGAGTGAACCCCATCGCGGCAAGGTCGCGCATCGCCGGCACCACCAGCGGCTTGTCACTGTCCTTCACCGATACGAAGACCGTTCCCGATTGCGGCAACACGGTGCCGGCGCCAAGCTGCGCCTTGGCAAAGGCCGTTGCGAAATCACAATCGATTCCCATGACTTCGCCCGTCGACTTCATTTCGGGGCCGAGCACGGGATCGACGCCGGGGAAGCGGGCGAACGGAAACACCGCCTCCTTGACGGCAATATGGGTGCCATTGTTGCGAGGGCGCACATCGAAACCCGACAGGGGTTCACCGGCCATGACGCGCGACGCGATCTTGGCCACCTGAATGCCGGTCGCCTTGGCGGTGAAGGGCACGGTGCGGCTGGCCCGCGGGTTGACCTCGATCAAATAGACGAGCCCGTCCTTCACTGCGAACTGGATGTTCATCAGCCCGCGGACGTTGAGCGCGCGCGCCAGCACCGTCGTCTGGCGCTCGATTTCCGCGATGATTTCGGGTGCCAGGCTGTAGGGCGGCAGCGAGCATGCCGAATCGCCCGAATGAACGCCGGCCTCCTCGATATGCTGAAGGACACCGGCGACATAGACGCTGTCGTCATCGGCAATGGCATCGACATCGACTTCGATGGCGTCGCGCAGATAGCGGTCGATCAGCACCGGCGAATCACCCGAAACGATCACCGCTTCGCGGATATAGGTGTCGAGCTGCGCCTGCGTCTCGACAATCTCCATGGCGCGCCCGCCCAGCACATAGGACGGCCGCATCAGCACCGGATAGCCGATGCGGGTGGCGACATCGACGGCTTCGTCGCGGCTGCGGGCAATACCGTTTTCGGGCTGCTTGAGGCCGAGTTGCTCTATCAGGGCGGCAAAGCGCTCGCGGTCTTCGGCAAGGTCGATATTGTCGGGCGCCGTCCCCAGGATCGGGATGCCGGCGGCTTCGAGGGCGCGTGCGAGCTTCAGCGGCGTCTGCCCGCCCAGCTGGACGATGACCCCGGCCAGCGTGCCATTCTGCATTTCGGTGTGCAGGACCTCGAGAACATCCTCGGCGGTCAGCGGCTCGAAATACAGCCGGTCCGACGTGTCATAATCCGTTGAAACCGTCTCCGGGTTGCAGTTGATCATGATGGTTTCATAGCCCGCGTCCGCTAGCGCGAAGCAGGCATGGCAGCAGCAGTAATCGAACTCGATCCCCTGCCCGATGCGGTTCGGGCCGCCACCCAAAATGACGACTTTCCTGGCGGCGCTGGGCTCGGACTCGCAATCGGGGGTGCCGAAGCTCGGGGCCTCATAGGTCGAATACATGTAGGGCGTCTTGGCGGTGAATTCGCCGGCGCAGGTGTCGATCCGCTTGAAGACCGGGCGCACACCCAAAGCCCTGCGGTCGGCCGCGACTTCGCTTTCGCTCTTGCCGACGAGCTTGGCGATGCGGGAGTCCGAAAAGCCCATTGCCTTCAAACGCCGGAAGCTGTTGGGGCCGGTCGGATAGTCGCCGGCCTTCAGGCTCGCCTCGACCTGCATCAACTGTTCGATCTGGCGGAGGAACCAGGGTTCGAACTTGGCAATCTCGTGGATGCGCTCGACGCTCAAGCCTTCGCGCAGCGCTTGCGCCGCAACACGCAGCCGGTCGGGCGTCGCACGGCTCAACTCGGCTTCGATCTCGTCATGGGTGGCGCCGACCAGCGCCTCGATCTCGTCGAAACCCGTCAGCCCGGTTTCAAGGCCGCGCAGCGCCTTCTGGACGCTTTCCTGGAAATTGCGGCCGATCGCCATGACTTCGCCGACCGACTTCATCGCCGTCGACAGCAAGGGTTCGGCGCCCTTGAACTTTTCAAAGGCAAAACGCGGGATCTTGGTGACGACATAGTCGATCGTCGGCTCGAAACTCGCCGGTGTCGCGCCGGTGATGTCGTTCATCACCTCGTCGAGGGTATAGCCGACCGCCAGCAGCGCCGCGACCTTGGCAATGGGAAAGCCTGTCGCCTTTGACGCCAGCGCCGAGGAGCGGCTGACTCGCGGGTTCATCTCGATGACGACAAGCCGGCCATCCTTGGGATTGACAGCGAACTGGACGTTCGAACCCCCTGTTTCGACACCGATTTCGCGCAGGCAAGCAATGCTTGCGTTACGCATGATTTGATATTCCTTGTCGGTCAGCGTCAGGATCGGCGCCACGGTGATGCTGTCGCCGGTATGGACGCCCATCGGGTCGATATTCTCGATGCCGCAGATGATGATGGCGTTGTCGGCGCGGTCGCGCACCACCTCCATCTCATATTCCTTCCAGCCGAGCACCGATTCCTCGATCAGCACTTCGGTGGTCGGCGAGGCATCGAGCCCGCCGGTGACGATCTGCGCAAACTCCTCGCGGTTGTAGGCAATGCCGCCACCGGTACCGCCCATGGTGAAGCTGGGGCGGATGATCGTCGGCAGCCCGACATAATCGAGCGCCACCATCGCTTCTTCAAGGCTGTGGGCGATTTGCGAGCGCGGGCTTTCCAGGCCGATCTTCGACATGGCATCGCGGAATTTCAGCCGGTCCTCGGCCTTGTCGATGGCTTCGGCATCGGCGCCGATCAGCTCGACCCCATATTTTTCCAGCGTGCCGTCACGGTGCAACGCCAGCGCGGTGTTCAGCGCCGTCTGCCCGCCCATCGTCGGCAGCACCGCATCGGGGCGCTCCTTTTCGATGATCTTGGCGACGATCGCCGGGGTAATCGGCTCCACGTACGTTGCATCGGCCAGCTCGGGATCGGTCATGATCGTCGCCGGATTCGAGTTGACGAGGATGATGCGATAGCCTTCGGCCTTCAGCGCCTTGACCGCCTGCGTTCCCGAATAATCGAATTCGCACGCCTGGCCGATGATGATCGGCCCGGCGCCGATGATCAGGATGGAGGAAATGTCGGTGCGTTTGGGCATTATGGGCCTTTGGGCGCGACGAGGCGCATCTGATGGTCGATATGTCGGGCGACACTGTCCCTATCGGCAAACACAGCCGCATTGGTAACGTGTAGGACCGTGTAGCCGCGTTGGGCGAGGAAGGTTTCACGCCGTCGATCATGGGCCACGCTATGGTCATGCGAACGGCCGTCGAGTTCGATGATCAGCTTTTCGCGCCGCGCCGCGAAATCGGCGATATAGGGCCCGATCGGAACTTGTCGCGCGAACTTCCAGCCATTCAGACGCCCGGCGCGCAGCATTTCCCAGACGATGACTTCCGCCGGTGCCATGTTCGCCCGCAACGCCTTCGCCCGTTGGCGAGCCACCTCCCCCCGCTGGGGGGAGGTCGGACTCGGCGCAGCCGAGCCGGGAGAGGGGGTGCCCGACATCGACGCGCCCCCCCCCTCTCCCGGGCCGCCTTTGGCGTCTCTCGACCTCCCCCCGGCGGGGGGAGGTGGGTGAAGGGCACTCACTCGCCGGTCTCCGCCTGGCAGCCCCAGCCGTCGAACTCGACGCCGTGGCTGATTTCGATTTCGAGTGCGCGGGTGATGAGCGCCTTGAGCGCCGGCCGGGTCACCGGGCCGTCGACCTGGCAGTCGGCTGCCCAGTCGCCATCCTCGAATTCGCCGAAATCGATGAAGCGCAGGCCGAGGCCTTGCGCATCCTCGGCAAAATTCTCGATGGCTTCCTGCGGCCCCTTGAAGTGCACATCGATGGTGCGTGACAGCTCGGCAATATCGCCATTGGCAGCGAGTGCGAGCAGCACCTCCTCATTGGCTTCAAGCTCTTCGGCCAGACGGGCGGGATCGACACTCACCGCAGCGACCCCACGAACTTTTCGAACAGATAGGCGCTGTCCTGCGGCCCCGGGCTTGCCTCCGGGTGATACTGCACCGAAAACGCCGGCCTGTCGGTCAATTCCAGCCCGGCCAGCGAGCCATCGAACAGCGACACATGCGTCGCCCGCGCCGTTTCGGGGAGGGTTTCGGTTTCGACAGCAAAGCCATGGTTCATGCTGGTGATTTCCACCCGTCCGTCGCTGAGCCGCTTGACGGGGTGGTTGGCGCCGCGGTGGCCCTGCTGCATCTTCACCGTCCTCGCGCCGACGGCCAGCCCCAGTAGCTGGTGGCCGAGGCAGATGCCGAATAGCGGGACACCGGCGTTGAGCACTTTCTGGATGACCGGCACGGCATAGACGCCGGTCGCCGCCGGATCGCCGGGGCCGTTGGACAGGAAAATGCCATCGGGCTTCAACCTCATGATCTCGTCGAAGGTCGCCGTCGCCGGCACCACCGTCACCCGCGCCCCGGCGGCGACGAGGTTGCGCAGGATGTTGCGCTTCATGCCATAATCGACCGCCACGACGTGCGGGCCGTGCGCGTTGCCGCTGTTCACCGCATAGCCACCCTGCAGGCTCCACAGGCCATCGTCCCAGCCGTAATTCTGCGTGGTCGAAATCACCGAAGCGAGGTCCATGCCCTCCAGCCCCGGCCAGCCGCGCGCCTGGGACAGCAGCTGCTTGATATCGAAGCTGCCGGCGCGATTATGGGCAATGACGGCATTGGGCGCGCCGCCGGTGCGGATGCGCTTGGTGAGTGCCCTGGTATCGACCCCCGACAGCCCGATCCGCCCCCAGGCGCGCATCCATTCATCGAAATTGCGCGTCGACCGGAAGCTCGCGGCCGGGGTGACAGGCTCACGCACAACACAGCCCAGCGCGTGCGGGTTGGCCGATTCGATATCCTCGGGGTTCGATCCGACATTGCCGATGTGCGGAAAGGTGAAGGTGATGATCTGGCCGGCATAGGAAGGATCGGATATCACTTCCTGATAGCCGGTCATGGCGGTGTTGAAGCACACCTCCCCCACCGCTGCGCCTTCGGCGCCAAAGCCATTGCCCCAGATGACCGATCCGTCGGCCAGTACTAGGACACCGGTCGCGCCTTTGGGTTGGGCGGGCGCGGGCGCAGCGGCCATGGCAGGTCCTTCGGTTATGGGGTTCGGAAGCGCAAACGGCTGGCGGGTTAGGGAGGGGTGGCGTTGGCGTCAATCTATTCTTTCTGGCGCGCCACGGCTAGGGAAGGAAGATCAGGAAACAGGAAAAACCCATGCTTCGCGACGATATCAAGGCCGCCACCATCACGTCGATGAAGGCCGGCGACAGCGCCCGCACCGGAACGCTGCGGCTGATTTCGGCGGCGCTGAAGAACAAGGACATCGAACTGCGCACAGGCACCGCCCCGGCCGATGACGATGTGCTGGTGGCCGATGTGCTGTCGAAAATGGCCAAGCAGCGCCGCGAATCGATCGAGATGTATGTCACCGGCAACCGCCCCGAACTCGCCGACGCCGAGCGCGCCGAACTGGCGATCATCGAAAGCTTCATGCCCGCCCAGATGGCCCCCGAAGAAGCCAGGGCCGCCATCGCCGCGCTGGTCGCCGAGCTTGGCGCCACATCGGTCAAGGACATGGGCCGCGTGATGGCCGCCGTGAAGGAGCGCTTTGCCGGCAAGCTCGACATGGGCGCCGCCGGCGGGATGGTGAAGGCGGCGCTTCAATGAACTCCCCCTCCCCCTCGGGGAGGGGGCCGGGGGGTGGGCCGTCGTCAGGACGCCGCAAGCCGCGCGACCCGGTCTTGATCGAACGAGCGCGGGCCCTGAGAAACGCGCAAACCGAAGCCGAACAGAAGCTTTGGTCGAAACTGCGTGGACGACAACTCGATGGCCGCAAATTCTCGCGGCAGATCGGCGTCGAAGGCGTCATCGCTGATTTCGCATGCCGGGAGGCAAGGCTGATCATCGAACTCGACGGCTCTCAGCATGCCAATTCAATCGACTACGATACTTTGCGAGATGCCAGGCTAACTTGCGCGGGCTGGCGCGTCCTACGCTTCTGGAACCGGCAGATATTCCTTGAATTGGATGCGGTTCTGGCCACGATCTTTCATGCATTGACAAACCCACCCCCCAACCCCCTCCCGGAGGGGGAGGGGGAGCTCGAATGAGCCTCTCCCCCGCCTTTCTCGATGAACTTCGGGCCCGGGTGCCGCTGTCCCCGGTGGTCGGGCGGCGCGTCAAGCTGGTCCGCGCCGGGCGGGAATGGAAAGGCTGCTGCCCCTTCCACAATGAAAAGTCCCCCAGCTTCTACGTCAACGACGACAAGGGCTTTTACCATTGCTTCGGCTGCGGGGCGCATGGCGACGTCATCCGCTTCCTCACCGACCAGGAAGGGTTGGGCTTCATCGATGCTGTCAAGCAGCTTGCCGCCCAGGCGGGCATGGAAGTCCCGTCTGACAGTCCCGAAGCGCGGGAGCGCGCCGAAGTTGTCGATTCGTTGCAAAGCCTTGTCCAGCGCGCTGCCGACTGGTTTCAGTCGCAGCTGGCAACGCCCGCCGGCAGCGACGCCCGCGCCTATCTCGAACGCCGCGGTGTCGGTGCCGCCCTCATCAAGGCCTTCGGTCTCGGCTTTGCCCCCGATTCGCGCATCGCACTCAAGCAAGCCATGAAGGATGCCGGCGAGGCGCGGCTCGTCGAGGCCGGGTTGCTCGGGCGTGCCGACAGCGGCGAAACCTATGACCGTTTCCGCGGCCGTCTGATGTTTCCGATCCGCGACCGGCGCGGGCGCGTCGTCGGCTTCGGTGGCAGGGCGCTGGGCGACGTTCAGCCCAAATATCTCAATTCCGCCGACGGGCCTTTGTTCGACAAGGGGCGCCTGCTCTACAATCTCGACCGTGCCGGGCCGGCCGCGCGCAAGTCGGGGCGGCTCGTCGTCGTCGAAGGCTATATGGACGTGATCGGCGTTGCCGGCGGCGGCATCGAGGAACTCGTCGCCCCGCTCGGCACCGCGATGACAGAGGAGCAGCTTGGCCTCGCCTGGCGCCAGGTCGATGAGCCGATCCTGTGTTTCGATGGCGATGGCGCCGGGCAGCGGGCGGCGTTGCGCGCCGCGCTGCGCGCCTTGCCGCTGCTGGTGCCTGGCAAATCGCTGCGCATCGCCACCCTGCCGGCCGGCGAGGATCCCGATGATCTTGTCCGACGCGGTGGCGCGGCTGCTTTCAAGGCGGTGCTCGATGCAGCGGTGCCGTTGATCGACTTCCTCTGGGCGAGCGAGGCCGACGGCAGCGACACTGCAACCCCCGAACGCCGTGCTGCCGTCCGCCAGCGGCTTCGTGCCCATGCCGATGCCATTGCCGACCCCAATGTCCGCGGGCTTTATGCCGCCGACTTCGCCGCGCGCTTCGATGCGCGCTTTCTCGCCCGGCCACAGCGCCGCGCCTTCGTGCCCGGCAAGTTCGTTGCCCCCCTTTCCGGCGCCTCGAATGCGCTCAAGGCGCTCGCCCGGGTCGAGGCGTCGCAGGAGATCAGCGCGATCCTGCTGGGGCTGCTGACGCATCCCTTCCTTGCCGATCACCATGGCGAGAGCGTTGCCAGCCTCGAAATCGTCGATGCGCGCCAGAATCGCCTCCGCAATGCCCTCCTCGCCATTATTTCCGCCTCGCCCCATCTTGAATCGGCACAAGTGGCGCACGAAATTGCCGCTATCGGACTGGCGGACGATCTTGGCTGGTTGCAGTCCGGCAACCGTCTGCGCTTCTCGTTCGTACAGCCCGGAACGGCGCCAGAGGTGGCGCAGGACGATTTTGCAATGCTTGTCGACACGGTTCTGTCTCGTGCCCGCATCGATGCGGAATTGGATACGGCCACGGCACGTTTCAAGGCGACATTTAGCGAAGCCGATTTCGAACGCCAGCAGGCCCTGGTCGCCGAGCGCGTCGAGATCGATAGCGTGATGATGCGACTGGCAGAATCGCGCCGCGACGAGTAGAGCGCTGCGATTCGCCTATGGGTTGATGGTATAATTGTAGCGCTTGGCGAACGGTGCGCAGGACCGGCGCTGGCGATTGGATTGAAGGACAGCCCCTGATGGCAAAAGCGAATGTGGTGGCGACAAGTACCGATCCCAAGGCCGAAGGGGCCGATGCGCCGCTGCTCGATCTGAACGAAGCCTCGGTCAAGAAGCTCCTCGCCCGTGCCAAGAAGCGCGGCTACATCACCTATGACGAGCTCAACGAAGCCCTGCCCCAGGACCAGATGTCGTCCGAGCAGATCGAAGACGTCATGGCGGCGCTTTCGGAGATGGGCATCAACATCATCGAGAATGACGAGCCTGCCGACGACGGCGCCGAGCCGGCACGCGCCGAGGAGGAGGATGACGAGCCCGAAGCCGCCGATGGCGATCTCGGCACCGCCCCCGTCGCAGCCGTCGTCAAGGCACCGCTCGACCGCACCGATGATCCGGTGCGCATGTACCTGCGCGAGATGGGCGCCGTGGAGCTGCTCAGCCGCGAAGGCGAAATCGCCATCGCCAAGCGCATCGAGGCCGGCCGCAACACCATGATTGCCGGGCTGTGCGAGAGCCCGATGACCTTCACCGCGATGATCGAATGGTCGAACGCGCTCAACGAAGGCCGCATGCAGCTGCGCGAGATTCTCGATCTCGAAGCCATGCTCGCCAAGGACCCGGCAGAAGCTGCGACCGACGAGGACGGCGAAGCCAAGGATGGCAGCGATCTGCCCACCGTCCAGTTCAAGGACGACGAGGATTCCGATCCGGACGCGCCGGCCGCGCCCGACGAGGAAGACGGCATGACCGAGCGGCGCATGCGCCCCGACGGCAAGCCGGCAATTCCCGACGATGACGAGGAAGACACCACCCTGTCGCTCGCCGCGATGGAAGAAGTGCTCAAGCCGGCAGCGCTCGAAAAGTTCGCAGAAATCACCGCGACATACGCCAAGTTCCTGAGGCTGCAGGAAACCCGGCTGACGGCGCTTGGCGCCAGTGCCGCCTTCCCGGCTGCCGATGAGCGCAAATACCAGAAACTGCGCGAGGAACTGACGCGCGGGGTCCAGTCGATCCATTTCAACAACAACAAGATCGAACTGCTCGTCGATCAGCTCTATACCCAGAACCGCCGGCTGCTGACGCTTGGCGGCCAGATGATGAAGCTGGCGGACAAACACAAGATCAACCGCAAGGCCTTCATCGACGAATATTCGGGCAACGAGCTCGATGATCGCTGGATGGCGCGCGTCGGCACCATCGACAAGAAATGGGCGGCCTTTGCCGCGGCCGAAATCGTGCCGGTGGAAACCATTCGCAGCGAAATCGCCAGCATTGCCGAAGCGACGGGCGTGGAGCTCGGCGAATTCCGGCGCGTCACCAACATGGTGCAGAAGGGTGAACGCGAAGCCCGTATCGCCAAGAAGGAAATGGTCGAGGCCAATTTGCGCCTCGTCATCTCCATCGCCAAGAAATACACCAACCGCGGCTTGCAATTCCTTGATCTCATTCAGGAAGGCAATATCGGCCTGATGAAGGCGGTCGACAAGTTCGAGTATCGCCGCGGCTACAAGTTCAGCACCTATGCGACCTGGTGGATCCGCCAGGCGATCACCCGCAGCATTGCCGACCAGGCCCGCACGATCCGCATTCCGGTCCACATGATCGAGACGATCAACAAGCTGGTGCGGACCAGTCGCCAGATCCTCCACGAAATCGGCCGCGAACCGACCCCCGAGGAGCTTGCCGAACGCCTGTCAATGCCGCTCGAAAAGGTCCGCAAGGTGATGAAGATCGCCAAGGAGCCGATCAGCCTTGAAACGCCGATCGGTGACGAAGAGGATTCGCACCTTGGCGATTTCATCGAGGACAAGAATGCCGTCATCCCGGTCGATGCCGCCATCCATGCCAATCTGAAGGAAACCGTGACGCGGGTTCTGGCTTCGCTGACGCCGCGTGAAGAGCGTGTCCTTCGCATGCGCTTCGGCATCGGCATGAATACCGACCACACGCTCGAGGAAGTCGGCCAGCAATTCAGCGTGACACGCGAGCGCATTCGCCAGATCGAAGCCAAGGCCTTGCGCAAGCTCAAGCATCCGTCGCGGTCGCGCAAGATGCGCAGCTTCCTCGACGTCTGAGCAGCGCCATGCGCCTGCGGCTTGCCCTGGCAGCGCTGGTGCTGGCGACGGCGGCCGCGCCGGCGCCCGATCCTGTCCTGGAGAAGGTCCTCGCCGGAGCGCGAGCCGTTTCGCCGGGCAGCATTGCCTATGAGCGCAGCATGCGTACCGTCGCCCAGGAAGCCGGCAGCGCCGTTGAAACCAGAACCCGGACCGAACGCTGGGATGGCCGGACCATTACCCCGCTGACCGTCGATGGCCGGCCCGCCACCCCGGCCGAAGTCGCGCAGGCACGCAAGGCAGCCGCCGGCAAGCCGGTCGCCGGCTACCACCGCCTTGCCGATTTTCTGAAAGCTGGCGCCGTCCGAGTCAGCGAGTCCGAGGGCCGCATCGTCTATCGCATCGCCGCCCTGCCCAAGGGCACCATCAACATCGGCAAGGACATTTCGGAAAACCTTGTCGGCGAAGCCGTCGTCGATGCCAGCGGCCCGCAGCCCTTCGTGTCCCGGCTTCGTGTTTATCTGCCCAAGCCATTGTCCTTCTTCATGGTTGCCAAGCTCGACAGCTTCGAACTGGTCAATGATTATCGCCTCGGCCCCGGCAGCAAGCCGGCGCTTGCCAAGGCCGTGCAAAGCCTTGCGGGTACCCAGTTCGGCAAGGCCGGCACGACGCGAACCGAGGCCAGCTACACCATCTTGAACTGAAGCGCCGATCGAGTCGCCGCTGCAACAAAGTCGTCACTTGTTCTCGGCGAAGCGGCGCTTTACGCCTGAAGCATGTTGTCCTGCCTGTTCGGCATCATGCTCGCGGTTGCGGCGGTCGGCTCGACGCCGGCGCAGCGTGATGCGATCATCGCCGAAGCAGCGGGCTTGGCGCCGCGGACGACGGCTTTCGACCGGATGACGAAAACCGTTCGCGAAGGCGGCGGCAGCACCACGGCAAGCCAACGCATCGATCGCTGGAATGGCCGCAGCTGGAGCCTTGTCAGTGTCGCTGGCAAACCGCCTTCCCGCGATCAGCGCGAACAGTATCGACGCATCATCAAGGCCATGCCGGTGCCTGGCTATCACCAGCTCGCCGACATTCTCGCCAGTGCGAGTGGCAGCGCAATCGACGCCCAGGGGCGCACGATGTGGCTGGTTCCGCAACTGCCGGCCGGTTCGGTTGTCACCGACAGCGGCGATATCTCCGTCCATCTCAAGGCCGAAGCCCGGGTGGCGCAACGCGGGGATCGCCTGTGGATCGACCAATTGCGCATCAGCCAGCGCGAACCCTTCCGGCTCAACGTCCTGATCAAGGTCACCGGCTTCACCCAGACGATGGATTTCTCGCTCGGGCCCGACGGCAAGCCACGGCTCGTCGCCCAGTCGTCGCAATCGACCGGCAACATGTTCGGCTTTCCCGGCGGCGAAAAGGCGGAAGTGACCTTCGTCTATCGCTAGTTGCCGCAAGGCCGCCGCGACTCTAGGTTGTCATCACCAGCAATTTTCAAGGTCAGTCCCGCCCCATGTCGATGCGCTTCAAGGGTACGTCCGGTTACGTTGCCACCGAGGACCTGAAGGTCGCGGTCAATGCCGCCGTCACGCTGCGGCGGCCGCTGCTCGTCAAGGGCGAACCCGGCACCGGCAAGACCGTGCTGGCGCAGCAGATCGCCGATGCTTTCGATGCGCCGCTGATCGAATGGAACATCAAATCGACAACCAAGGCGCAGCAGGGGTTGTACGAATATGATGCCGTCAGCCGGCTCCGCGACAGCCAGCTCGGTGATCCGCGCGTCCACGAAATTGCCAACTACATCCGCAAGGGCAAGATGTGGGAGGCTTTCACCTCACCCAAATTGCCGGTGCTGCTGATCGACGAGATCGACAAGGCCGATATCGAGTTTCCCAACGATCTGCTCACCGAGCTCGATCGCATGGAGTTCGATGTCTATGAAACCGGTGAACGGGTGAAGGCGGCAGTACGCCCCGTCGTCATCATCACCTCGAACAACGAAAAGGAGCTTCCTGACGCCTTCCTGCGCCGCTGCTTCTTCCACTACATCAAGTTTCCCGATCGCGACACGATGCAGGCCATCGTCAATGTCCACTTCCCCGATATCCAGAAATCACTGGTGGCCGAGGCGCTCAACATCTTCTTCGATATCCGCGATGTCCCCGGCATGAAGAAGAAGCCTTCGACAAGCGAGCTTCTGGATTGGCTCAAGCTGCTGATGCACGAGGACCTGCCGCTCGAAGTGCTGCGCAATCGCGATACCAAGTCGCTGATCCCGCCACTGCACGGCGCCCTGCTCAAGAACGAGGCTGATGTCATGCTGTTCGAACGGTTGGCCTTCATGAGCCGGCGCAGCAACGCCTGAGCGCAATCATTTGAAAAGGTAGAGGTCTGCGGCCGGGGCCCGGGGCCCCGGACCCCATTTGTAGGGGTGCGTCTCGGTCTGATCGTCGTCAACCGGTCTGGTCTGCAAACACAAAAAAGCCGGGGCCTTGCGACCCCGGCAATTTATTGGTGCATCGGGCGCCGTGGCGCCTGAGCAAGCCTGGTTCAGCCTGCCTTTGCGGCGACCGGTGCTGCCGCCGTTGCAGGCGCAGCTGCGGCGCCACCCTGCCAGAAATCGGCAAACCAGGTGGTGTTGTTGAGAATCGATGCGTGCACGGCGAGCGATGCAAACACGAAAGCGATGAAGAACAGCGGGATGCCAACCGTGGGGCGGACAAAGAGCCAAATACGACCTTCATTCATTTTTCAGGCCTCCCTTACTTGAGCCAGGGCGTAAGCATGTACGCCAGGATGTGCGCCAGAATGGCGATCGCGGCATAGATCCGCGTGCCCCACATCAGGCCACCCTGGATCTCCTCGGCTTCCTTTTCAGTCAACCCGGAGGGGTAGACCTTTGTTTCATCGGCCATATTTATCTCCACTTCGAGACGAGACTTGATTGCCATGCTTCAGGCTTGTCGGCCCTCGACATCGCCAGAAGACTGCCCCCGCGGCAGCCGTCCATTCCCACCTGCAAAGCGCCGTTTCGACCTACCCGTTGGAGAGGTACTGCCCCGCCGTCTTGCTTGTGTAGCGACACTTTATCGCATCAAGAACCTGTGTCAATTGGCCGCGACACCAAAGTGTCATGCAAAAGTGACGGCGGTGTCGATTTTTTCAGACCAGCCGGCTCTGGCGCACCGCCGCTGCCACGAAACCGGCAAAAAGCGGATGCGGTTCAAAGGGTTTCGATTTCAGCTCAGGGTGAAACTGCACGCCCACGAACCATGGATGGTCAGGCCGCTCGACGATTTCGGGCAACAAACCATCCGGCGACATGCCCGAAAAGATCAGGCCGTTCGCCTCCAGCCGCTCGCGGTAATGGACGTTGACTTCATAACGGTGCCGGTGCCGCTCCGAAATCACCGCGTCACCATAGATGCTCGCCGCAACGCTGTTGCCGGCCAGCGCGGCTTCATAGGCGCCAAGGCGCATCGTGCCGCCCAGATCGCCACCGGCCTCACGGATCTGCAAGCCATCGGCGCTCATCCATTCGGTGATCATCCCCACCACGGGTTCGGCCGTCGGCCCGAATTCGGTCGTCCCGGCCTCGGTTACTCCGGCCTGGTTGCGGGCGGCCTCGATGCAGGCCATCTGCATGCCCAGACAGATGCCGAGAAACGGCACCTCGCGCTCTCTGGCGAAGTGCACGCTGCGAATCATGCCTTCGGTGCCGCGCTCGCCGAACCCGCCCGGAACCAGAATGCCGTGCATCGGCTCCAGCCGGGCGACAATGTCGGCATCGGGGCTTTCGAACAATTCGCCTTCGATCCAGCGGATGTTGACCTTGACGCGGTTGGCGATCCCGCCATGCACAAGCGCTTCGGTCAGTGATTTATAGGCGTCCTTCATGCCGGTATATTTGCCGACCACGCCGATCGTCACTTCACCCTCGGGGTTGTGCAGCCGCTGGGTAATGTCGGTCCAGCGCGTCAGCACCGGCGCCGGCGCACCGTTGATGCCAAAGGCCGCCAACACCTGATCGTCCAGCCCCTGGGCATGATATTGCAGCGGCACGTCATAGATGCTCGGGGCATCGAGCGCCGAGATGACAGCTTCCTTGGCGACGTTGCAGAACAGCGCGATCTTGGCGCGGTCGCTGTCGGGCAAGGGATGTTCGGACCGGCAGACCAGCACATGCGGCTGGATGCCGATGCCGCGCAGTTCGGCAACGCTGTGCTGCGTCGGCTTGGTCTTCAACTCGCCGGCCGCTGCAAGATAGGGCACCAGCGTGCAATGGATATACACGGCATTGGCGCGGCCGACATCGGCCGACAATTGCCGGATCGCTTCGAGAAAGGGCAGCGATTCGATGTCGCCGACCGTGCCGCCGATTTCGCACAGCACGAAATCCAGACCCTCGGTTTCAGCCCGGGCAAAGCGCTTGATGGCATCGGTGACATGCGGGATCACCTGGACCGTCGCGCCGAGGAAATCGCCGCGGCGTTCCTTGGTGATGATGTCCTGATAGACCCGCCCCGAGGTGATATTGTCGGTCTGGCGCGAGGCCACGCCGGTAAAACGCTCGTAATGGCCCAGATCGAGATCGGTCTCGGCGCCATCGTCGGTCACGTAGACTTCGCCATGCTGGTAGGGCGACATCGTGCCGGGATCGACGTTGAGATAGGGATCGAACTTGCGGATGCGAACGCTATAGCCGCGCGCCTGCAGCAGCGCTGCAAGACTGGCAGCCATAAGGCCCTTGCCGAGCGACGAGACCACGCCACCGGTGATGAAAATAAACCGTGTCATGGGAGAAGAGCCTTAGCCGCTAAGCCCCGTCGCACGCCAGAGGCGGCGGCGTTTTGGTTGTGGATAACGGGCAGAAGAACCTCCGGCGGCTGGGGCCGGCGGCCCCAGACCCCATTTGAAGGACCAGCACTTCGGCACATCAGCGCCAACTCGAGAATGGGGTTTGGGGCCGCCGGCCCCAACCGCCGGAGGCCTAAAAGCTAAGCCGCAGCCGCGCCGCCACCCCGGCATCGGCCGGTGCGATCGCGATATTGCCCGGTTGGTCGCGCCAGAAGGCAGCAAAGCTGAGGCTGCCGCTGCCGCTGTCGATCGGCCGCAGATAGCCAAGCTCGACCGCCGTCTCGCGGCCGCTGGGGCCGAGCCATATGGCGGCCGCGTCGGTCGCCAGCGTCACCAGGCCCACAGCACGCAGCGGCTGGGCGATGGTCAGGCTCAACCGGTCGTCATCGGCCAGCAGCGCCGCCCGCGACAGCGCCAGCGACGCCGCACTCGATGCCAGCTGCGCCCGGCCCTGCACCAGCCCCGTGCCCGACAGCATGGCGCGGGTGGTGCCGATCCGAGCATCGCCCATCAGTGCCCAATCGCCGAGCGGCAGTTCGACATGGACGAGGGCGCTAATCGTCGACGCCCCTGATATGCCGAACACCGGTGGCAGCTGCGATCCGAGCAGCGACCCCTGCTCGCTCATCAGTTCGGCCCCCAGCCCGATCCGCAATGCCCCCAGCCGGCGATCGGCACGCAGCAGCGCGCGCGAGGCCTTGGCATCCTCTCGCGCTGCACCGCCGCCGCCGCCGTACGCCATGCGCTGGGTTCCAAAGGCGGTACCGATGGTCCAGTCCCCCCAGCGCTGCGCCAGCGCAACGCCGCCCAGGGGCCGGGCGAGAAGGCCGGTTTCGGTGGCACGCGTTGCCACCAGCGGCGCGGCGATATCGGCCGTGCCGGTGGCGGCATCGAGCATGGCTGCCGCCGACTGGCCGTATCCCAGAACCAGTGCCCGCCCCGGCGCCAGTTGCACTTGTGCCTGCCCGCCCAGAAACGCCGCGCGCGGCCGGTCGCGCCAATCGAGGCCCGTCGCGATATCGCCGCGCCAATTGGCATCGAGGCCGCCGCGAACCGATACCGCCACATCGGCAGCGCCATAACGGGCGGCACCGCTGTTCACATCGCTCCCCACCAAGGCGTTGGCGAGCCGGCCGGGGGCCTGGCGACGCAAGGCGGGGGCCAGATCGATGCTGTAGGCCCGCCCATAAAGATCGAGCACCGGCAGCTTCGATATCGCCATGCCGAGCTGGCCCGCATCCCCCAGCGGCCCGGCGATCATGCCGGTATCGCCGGCATCGAGCGGGGCCGCGACGTTCGCGATGCTCAGCGCCCCGATCGGCGCAAAGGCCCGGCCGATATTGAGCGCACCACGACCAAAGACCGGATCTGTCCCCACAGCGCCCAGATCATCGGCGGTACGCAACAGGATATCGACGATCTGCGCCGGGCTCAGGCTCGGGAAGGCTTGCGCCAACAGGGCGACCGCGCCCGATACCAGCGGCGCCGCAACCGATGTGCCGCTGTAGAGATAGGCGTCGCCGAGATGGTCGAAGCTTCGCACCCGCGCGCCCAGCGCCACCAGATACTGCTCGGCCGCCACGCCGGCGCGGTTGCTGTTGCCGGCAAGGGCCCGGGCATCGTCAATGGCACCGGCTACGATGACGCTTCCCGGCGCTGCGATGCGGAGGCTGTCGGCAAAGCTGTCGATCTGATCGGCATTGTCATTGCCTGCCGAAACCACGATGACGGCGCCGGCGGCCGCCGCCCGGACCACCCCGGCGCGCAGCCCGGTCGTCGCCGACCCGCCGCCGAGCGAGACGTTGACGACGCGCGCCCGCGCCGATGCCGCGGCGTCGAAGCCGGCCGCGATGGAGTTCGAATCAAAGCGGCAGCCCTCGTCCACCGAGCAACTGCCGATGCGATCGGCACGAAGCGCCAGCAGCGTGGCGCCATAGGCGACGCCCTGGATACCGGCGCCGTTGCGCGCGGCAAGCAGCAGCGCCGAAATGGCGGTCCCGTGCCCGTCTTCGTCAGCGATGCCGCGCGTGCCGGCCAGATCACGGCTCAGCGGCGAAATCCGCCCGGCAAATTCGGCACTTGTCGATGCAATGCCTGAATCGATGACGGCGGCAAGCACCCCTTCCCCGCTTGCCCCGGCCTGCCAGGCTGCGATCGGTTGCGCTGCGACGGCACCGTTCGAACGGCGATATTCGGCGGTATCGAAGTTGGACGTGTTGGGAACGAGCACCGGCGTCGGCCCCGGCGTCACCGCCGGCGGCGGCAGCGGGACGGGTATCGGCCCGGTTGCCGGCGGTGGTGTCGAGATGATGCCGCCCCCGCCACTTCCGGCGCCGCCGCCACAAGCCGTCAGGCCGAGCAGGGATGTGGTGGCGACCAACAGGGTGATACGGCCGGTCATCGATCCGCCTTCGCAACACGCCCCCGCGTCGCGCCTAACGTCACCGGCAGGCGGGCAGTGTCAAGCTTCGATCTTGCTGTGCGACCGCGTATCGGGAAGCGAAAGCGCCGCCACCAGTGCGACGGCGCACATGCCCGCGACATACCAGAAGAAGCCGGCTTCGATTCCCGCCGATTTGAAGGCCAGCGCTACATATTCGGCCGATCCGCCGAACACCGCCACGCCGACGCCATAGGGCAGGCCGACACCCAGGGCCCGGATATTGGCCGGGAACATCTCGGCCTTCACCACCCCCGAAATCGCCGTGTAGCAACTCAGCACCGTCAACGTCATCATCATGAGCGCAAAGGCGGTGCCATGCGACTGGGTAGCCCCGATCGCTGTCATTGCCGGCACCGTCATCAGTGCCCCCAGAACGCCGAAACTGATCAGCAACGGCCGCCGCCCGATCCGGTCCGAAATCGCGCCGACCAGCGGCTGCAGGACCATGTAGAACAGCAGCGCGATGGCCGTTGTCCGCGTGGCATCGGTCTTGGACCAACCCGCTGACAGGACCAGATATTTCTGCATGTAAGTGGTGTAGGTGTAAAAGGCGAGGCTGCCCCCGGCGGTCAATGCGAGAACGGTGAACAGCTCGCGCGGGTGGGCGAGAAGCTGCGTCGTCAGGCCCTTGCGCTTGTCATCGGTCACCGCCTTGAAGGCGCTGGTTTCCTCCAGTGACCGGCGCAGGAAGAACACCAGAACCGCGCACATTGCCCCGACAAGGAAGGGCACCCGCCAGCCCCAGTCGAAAAGCTGTTCCTCGCTCAATACCGCCTGCATCAGGACCAGCAGGGCCAGCGCAATCAACTGGCCGCCGATCAGCGTCACATATTGAAAGCTGGCGAGGAAGCCGCGGCGCTTCGGATCGGCCACCTCGCTCATGAAGGTCGCCGACGTGCCATATTCGCCGCCCACCGAAATGCCCTGCACCAGCCGGGCGAGCAGCAGGATCAGCGGTGCCAGAAGGCCGACCTGCGAATAGGTCGGTGCAATGGCGATGATCAGCGAGCCACCGCACATCATCGCGACCGACAGCGTCAGCGCCGCCTTGCGGCCATGCTTGTCGGCATAGATACCGAGCACCCAGCCGCCGATCGGCCGCATGAGGAAGCCGACGGCGAAAATCGCTGCGGTGTTGAGCGCCTGGGCCAGGGCATCGCCCTTGGGGAAGAAAGCCGGGGCGAAATAGAGCGCGAACGCCGAATAGGCGTACCAGTCATACCATTCGACAAGATTGCCGGCGGCGCCGCCGAACAGCTGGCGCGCCTGCGATGGCGGTTTGGATAAAGCCGCTGCCGTCAATTCGCGAGCGGCACGCCGCCGGGAAGCGCCGGTGCCGTCGTCGGTGCTGCCGGGGCCGCCGGCGCCGCCGTCCGGGCGAGGCTGGTATCGATCGGCTTGGCCTTGTTGGTGCCCGCCGCCAGCACGGCAAGCAGGATGGAGGTCGAGATGAACAGCACCGCCAGCACCGTCGTCGAGCGCGTCAGCAGGTTCGCGGCACCCCGCGCCGTCATCAGCCCGCCACCGGTACCGCCGCCGATCCCGAGGCCACCGCCCTCAGAGCGCTGCAGCAGGATGACGCCGACAAGGCCGATCGCGATCAGCGTGTGGATGACAAGGATGAAGGTAATCACGGGTTCAAGGCTTTCGGGACGAACTGATGCGGCGGTGTAGCGATGGGCCGGCAATAGGGCAAGGTTACCGGCTCAAACCGCTGCCGCAATGGCGACAAGGCTCGCCGCCGTCAGGCTCGCGCCGCCGACAAGCGCACCGCCGACATCGGCCACGCCGAGCAGCAGCGCGGCATTGTCGGGCTTCACCGAGCCGCCATAGAGAATGCACACCCCCTGCCCGGCCGCACCGAAATGCGCCACCAGTTGCCTGCGGATGAAACCATGGACGCTGCCCACGTCTTCGGGCGTTGGCGTGCGCCCGGTGCCGATCGCCCATACGGGTTCATAGGCGATGATCAGGCCATCGGCCGCATCGGGCAGCGACCCCGCCAGCTGGCCGCCGACCACAGCCTCCACCTGCCCGGCATCGCGCTGCGTCTCGGTTTCGCCGACACATAGAATCACATCCAGCCCGGCGGCGCGCGCTGCCATCGCCTTGGCTCGGACATCAGCATCGCTTTCATGATTGTCGGCGCGGCGTTCGCTGTGCCCGACAATGACGAAAGTGGCGCCGGCATCGGCGAGCATGGCTGCCGAAACACAGCCGGTATGGGCGCCGCTGGCATTGGCATGGCAATCCTGCCCGCCGATCCGCACCCGCCCGCCGGCAGCAGCCACCGCGCCGCCGACCAGGGTGAAGGGCGGCGCCACCCACAGGTCGGTACGCGCGGCGGCCATCGCCTCGATCTCGGCTAGCGACGCCATGCTGCCGTTCATCTTCCAATTGCCGACGATCAATGCACCCTGCACGTCTTGCCTTCCTGAAATTTGCCGGCGCCGGTCACCGCCGACGCCGCAGACCAATGCTTGTGGCAAGGCCCTGCCGCCGTTACAACCGCGCGCTTTCACCGAACCGGCAAAATCCGCCGGCCCGACCAGACAGACCGGACCCGAGATGATCACCTTTTTCCGCAAATGGCTGACCAGCTGGCCGGCGCTCGTGCTGCTGGGGCTGCTGCTGGTGGTGTTCGCGGTGACGGGCGTCGGCGATCCCTTCGGCGGCGGTGCGGCCCCCACCGGGTCGGTCGCCAAGGTCGGCACCCGCACGATTTCGGAGACCGAACTGCTGACGGCTTTCGATCGCGCCATCCGCGATGCCCGTGAGCGCAACCCGGCGCTGACCCAGGTCGAAGCCGCCAAACAGGGGGGCGTTGGCGCTGTCACCCAGCAATTGATCGGCCAGGCCGCGCTCGAGGAGTTTGCCCGCTCGGCAGGGCTCAGCGCCTCGGATCGCTCCGTGGGCGCCGTCATCGCCGGCATTCCGGCCTTTCAGGTCAACGGCAAGTTCGACGACGCCACCTACCGGCGAGTCATCGCCGAACAACGCATGAACGATCGCGATCTGCGCGCCAGCATCAGCGGCGATATTCTTCGCAAGGCCGTGCTCACGCCCGTCACCGGTTCGCTCGGCGTCCCCGCGGGCATGGCCGAACCCTATGCCCGGCTGCTCGTCGACATGCACCGCGGTGCGGTCGCGCTGGTGCCGCTCGCAGCCACGGCGCCGCCGACCGAAGCCGAGATTGCCAAATTCTACGAAGCCAACAAGCTGCAGTTCACCGTCCCCGAACGCCGCAGCTTCCGCTTTGCCCGCATCGACCGCGCCGCCATCGGCGCCGGCATCACCGTCAAGGACACCGATATCGCCGCCGCTTTTGCCAGCGACGGCGAGAAATATGGCGCAGCCACCACGCGCATCCTGCAGCAGGTCGTGGTACCCGACGAAGCCAAGGCCAAGGCCATTGCCGCCGCCGCAGCCTCCGAAGGCTTTGCCAAGGCCGCCGAACAGCTGGCAGGCTTTGGCGCTGCCGACATCGCCCTAGGTGAACTGAGCCAGGCCGCCTTTGGCAAGGCCACCAGCCCCGAAGTCGCCGCCGCCGCTTTCGCAGCGCCTGTCGGCGGCATCACCACGCCGATCCGCAGTGCCTTTGGCTGGCACGTCGTTCGCGTCGAAGCCAAGGGCGCGGCCGGCAAGACGCTCGAACAGGCACGCCCGGCCATTGCCGCCGATCTGAAGGCGCAGGCCACCGAGCGCGCCGTCGGCGATCTGGTCGCGCGGATCGAGGATGGCGCCGAGGACGGCAAGAGCTTCGCCGATCTCGCCCGCGAAGAAGGCCTCGCCATCATCGACCAGCCGCCGGTGACCGTGGCCGGTGCCGCGCCAGGTGCGGCCCCGCTCGGCCCCGAGCTAGTCGCCATCGCTGCCAAGGCCTTTCGCCACGAACCCGGTGACGGTGCTGCCGTCGAGGAACTCGCCGACAAGAGCCTCGTCGTCGTGGAAACCATGACGGTCGTGCCGATGGCACCGCAACCACTGGCTGCCGTGCGCGCCACCGCAACCGCCGGGGCGGCGCGCGACAAGGCACTCGCCGCTGCGCGGATCAAGGCCGATGCCATTGCTGCCGAAACCCGCAAGACCGGCAATTTTGCCGCTGCCGCGGCCAAACAGGGCCTTGAGCCGCCGCAACCGCTTGCCGGCCGCCGGGTCGATATCGCCCAGCAGCCCCAGGTGCCGCCGATCATCCAGGCCTTCCTGTCCACGCCCGCCAAGACGGTGCGGATCGAACCCAGCCCCGCTGGCTGGGTGCTCATCCACGTCGAGGCCATCGAGCCCGGCAACCTTGCCGCCACCCCCGGCCTTCTCGACGCCAGCCGCCGCGAAATCGCCAGCCAGCTGCCCGATGAATTTGCATCCGCCTTCGCCGCTGCGGCCGAAAAAGCCGTTGGCGTCACCCGCAACCAGTCGGTGGTCGATGCCATCACCCGCCGCCTGTCGGGTCAGGACAGCGGCCAGTAAATGCCTGATTTCGGCGCCATCGCTCCCGGGGCTGAGGCCTTTGCCGCCGGGCTCGCCGCCGGCAAGGCGCAGCTTGTCTGGACCCGGGTCGTTGCCGACACCGAAACGCCGGTATCGGCAATGCTCAAGCTGGGCGCGGCCGAAAGCGGCAGCTTCCTGCTCGAATCCGTCGAAGGCGGGCAGGTTCGCGGCCGCTATTCGCTCCTCGGCCTCAACCCCGATCTGGTCTGGCGCGCTACCGGCGACACCAGCGAGATCAACCGCGACTGGCAGCACGACCGCACCGCCTTCGTCCCCGTCGATGGCGGCGCGCTGGCGGCGCTGCGGGCGCTCGTTGCCGAAGCCCGCGCCGATGTGCCTGCCGAGCTGCCCCCGGCGCTTGCCTGCCTCGTCGGCTATATCGGCTATGAATCGGTGCGGCTGGTGGAGCCGAGCGTTCCCGCCAACGCCCCATCGCCGCTGGCGCTGCCCGACATGGTTTTCGTCCGTCCGACCCTGATCCTCGTCTTCGATCGCCTGAAGGACGAGCTGTTCATCGTCGCCCCGGTCTTTGCCGCCGACGATGCCGCCGCCGCCCATGCCGCCGCTGTCGAAGCCATCGAGACCGCCCAGGCCCGCCTTGCCGCGACGGCACCGGCGCGCGGCGCGCCGCCAGCCACCCTGCCCGACGGCGCCCCGACCCCGCGGCTGGCGCCGGCCGCCTATGCCGACATGGTGGCGCGCGCCAAGGACTATATCTTCGCCGGTGACATCTTCCAGGTCGTCCTCGCCCAGCGCTTTTCGGTCGATTTCCCGCTGCCGCCTTTCGATCTCTATCGGGCGCTGCGCCGCATCAACCCGTCGCCTTTCCTCTATTTCCTCGATCTGCCGGGCTTTGCGCTTGTGGGTTCAAGCCCCGAAATCCTTGTCCGCGTCCGCGATGGCGATGTGACCATCAGGCCCATCGCCGGGACAAGGCCACGTGGCCGCGATGCGGTGGAGGATGCCGAAAACCGCGCCAGCCTGCTTGCCGATGCCAAGGAACAGGCCGAGCATCTGATGCTGCTCGATCTTGGCCGCCACGATACCGGCCGCGTCTCGCTGCCCGGCACGGTCACCGTAACCGATCGCGCCGGTGTCGAATTCTACAGCCATGTCATGCACATCGTCTCCAATGTGCGCGGCCGGCTCGATCCGCGCCACGATGCCATCGATGCCCTGCTCGCCGGCTTTCCAGCCGGCACCGTCAGCGGCGCACCCAAGGTCCGCGCCATGCAGGTGATCGCCGAGCTCGAACCCGAAGCGCGCGGCGCCTATGCCGGCGGGGTCGGCTATTTCAGCCCCGATGGCTCGATGGATTCGTGCATCGTGCTGCGGACGGCGGTGGTCAAGGACGGCGTCATGCACGTCCAGGCCGGTGCCGGCATTGTTGCCGACAGCATCGCCGAATATGAACAGCGCGAATGCGAGGCCAAGGCCGGCGCGCTGATGGCAGCAGCGCGCGAAGCCTTGAAAGCAGCGGCGACACCAGGGTTCGGGCAATGATGCGACGCCAGGCACACTGGCGCGTCCTGCCCTACACGCCCAGATGGCGGCTACATCAAATGGGAGCGATCAATGCCAAAAGCCACCTGGAATGGCGTCACCATCGCCGACAGCGACGACACGGTCGTGGTTGAAGGCAATCATTATTTCCCGGTCGCTGCCATAGACCCAGCGCTGCTCAAGCCCAGCACGACAACCACCGTCTGCGGCTGGAAGGGCACCGCCAACTATTACTCGCTCGTCGCCGGCGGTGCCGAAAACAAGGACGCCGCCTGGTATTATGCCGAGCCCAAGGACGCCGCCAAGGCGATCAAGGGGCGCGTTGCTTTCTGGAAGGGCGTGAAAGTCGCCTGACGCTGTCTCTGTGGCGCGTGCAGCGCTGAAGCAGCAGCTCGATGCTCGCGTCTCTGCGCTGGTGGCGCGGGCCGGCGCTGAAGGCTGGCCGATCACCGCCGATCATTGCTTCCTGCGCATCGCCTATGACAATGCCGTCGGCGCGCGCTGGGACAGCGCTCACGCCCGGCCCGGCTGGCGCACCCTGCCCGCCGACCGGCTGGCCGCGGCTGTGGCGGTTCTGGCAGCGATCGACAGCGGCGGCGTGGCCGAATTGCGCCGGCTGAACGCCGCCAGCCTTGCCTGGCGCCGCGCCAGCCGAATCGACGCCGCGTAACTTCAAGGTTAAGGCGTCGGGAATGATCCTCGTCATCGACAATTACGACAGCTTCACCTTCAACCTCGTGCATTATCTGCTCGAACTGGGGGCCGAAACCCATGTCGTTCGCAATGATTCGCTCAGCGTTGCCGACGCGATGGCAATGGCGCCGCGTGCCATCCTGCTGTCCCCCGGCCCCTGCACCCCCAATGAAGCCGGCATCTGCCTCGATCTGATCGCGGCCGCTGCAGAGGCCCGGCTGCCGCTATTCGGCGTCTGCCTCGGCCACCAGGCGCTCGGCCAGGCCTTTGGCGGTACTGTCATCCGCGCCGCCCAGGTCATGCACGGCAAGACCAGCGCCATGACGCATGATGGCACCGGGGTGTTCGCCGGCCTGCCCTCGCCTTTCGAAGCGACGCGCTATCATTCGCTCATCGTGCGCGAGGATGATCTGCCGGATTGCCTTATCGTCAACGCCCGCAGCCCCGATGGCCTGATCATGGGCATGCGGCACAGGGACTTGCCCCTCCATGGCGTGCAGTTCCACCCCGAAAGCATCGCCACCGAACATGGCCATGATCTGATTGCCAATTTCATGGACGAAGCGGGCCTTGCCCCCAAAAGGCTCGCGCGCGCCGCGTGACTGCACTTCCCGATCCATCGAGCCCGCTGACGCCCGACGCCGCCGCCGCTGCCTTTGCAGCCGTCCTCGATGGCAAAGTCGGCGATGACCGCCTGGCGGCGTTTCTCGTCACCCTGGCCGACCGCGGCGAGACCGTGCCCGAAATCGTCGCCGCCGCCACCGCGCTGCGCCAGCGCCAGCTTTCCCCCTTTCACGCCCCCGACGCCATCGACGTCTGCGGCACCGGCGGCGACGGCAAGCACAGCCTCAACATTTCCACCGCCGTGTCGCTGGTCGTTGCAGCCTGCGGGGTTCGCGTCGCCAAGCATGGCAACCGGGCTGCATCGTCGTCCTCGGGCGCCGCCGATGTGCTGGCAGCGCTCGGCGTCCCCGAACTGCCCGTCGATCGGCTCGGCCCCTGTCTCGACCAGATCGGCATCACCTTTCTGCACGCCGCCCGCCACCACCCGGCGATGGTGCGCGTCGCCGCGGTGCGTCGCGCGCTTGGCCGGCGCACGATCTTCAACCTGCTCGGGCCGCTCGCCAACCCGGCCGGGGTACAGCGCCAGCTGGTCGGGGTGTTCGCGGCGGCCCGTGTCGAGCCCATGGCCCAGGCGCTCGCAGCGCTCGGATCGGCGCGGGCGATGGTCGTCCATGGCGATGGCTATGACGAGATCGCCGTCTCCGGCGCGACCGCCTTCGCACTGGTCGCCGAGGGCCAAGTCACCACCGGCACGATCGACCCGGCGCTGGCCGGCATCGCCTCACACCCCGAAACGGCGCTTGCCGGCGGCGATGCGGCGCATAATGCCGCGCGGTTGCAGGCGCTGCTCGCCGGCGAAACCGGCGCCTATCACGATATCGTCGTCCTCAACGCTGCCGCGGCGCTGCGACTTGTCGATCCGGCGTGTGGCTGGCACAACGCCGCCGACCGGGCACGCGCGGCGCTGACAAGCGGGGCCGCTGCCGAAACTCTTGCCCGCTGGAGCGCGTTTCGATGAGCGATACACTGGCGGAAATCGTCGCCTACAAGCGCGAGCTCGTCGCCGCGGCGCGCGCCGAACGTCGGCTTGCCGATCTGGAAGCCGCCGCCGCCGCCGCCCCGCCGGTACGCGGCTTCATCGCCGCCATCCACCGCACCCAGGCCGAAGGGCGGCACGCCCTGATTGCCGAAATCAAGAAGGCCAGCCCATCAAAGGGCCTTATCCGCGCCGATTTCGTTCCCGAAGTGCTGGCGCGCGCCTATGCCGCCGGCGGCGCCACCTGCCTGTCGGTGCTGACCGAGGACCGCTGGTTTCTGGGCGCCGATACCTATCTCACCGCGGCCCGCGGCGCCTGCACCTTGCCGGTCATCCGCAAGGATTTCATCGTCGATCCCTGGCAGGTCATCGAAGCCCGCGCCATCCATGCCGATGCCGTCCTGCTGATCATGGCAGCCCTGTCCGACGCTCAGGCCGCCGAACTGGAAGCCGTCGCCAATGATCACGGCCTCGATGTGCTTGTCGAAGTCCATGATGCTGCCGAACGCGACCGAGCGCTCCGGCTCAAGACGCCGCTGCTCGGCATCAACAACCGCAATCTCAAGACGTTGGCGGTCGATATTCAGACGAGCTTTGCGCTCGCCGATACGCCGGGACGTACCCTTGTCGCCGAAAGCGGCCTGTCCGGCCCCGATGATCTCGATGCCCTTGCCGCCGTCGGCATCACCACCTTCCTCGTCGGCGAATCGCTGATGCGCCAGGCCGATGTCGGGCGGGCAACGCGCGACCTTCTCGGCCTTCCGGCATGACGCTCACCCATGTCGATGCGGCGGGTGCCGCGCACATGGTCGATATCTCGGGCAAGGCCAGCACGCGCCGCGAGGCCGTGACCGAAGGCTTCATCACCATCGCTGCCCCGACGCTCGCCGCCATCGCCGCCAATGCCCTCGCCAAGGGCGATGTCATCGCCACCGCACGCATTGCCGGCATCATGGCCGCCAAGCGCACCGCCGACCTTATCCCGCTCTGCCACCCGCTGCCGATCGATGCCGTGCACGTCGACCTTGCCATCGAAGCAACCGGCATCAGAGTGACGGCGCGGGTCGTGACAACGCATGGCACCGGCGTTGAAATGGAAGCGCTCACAGCGACTTCGGTGGCGTTGCTGACAATCTATGACATGGCCAAGGCCAGCGATCGCGGCATGGTCATCTCGGGCGTTCGCCTGCTCGAAAAATCCGGCGGCCGCTCCGGCCACTGGCGCGCGCCGGCCTGATGGCGCTGCTGCCGGTCGATACCGCCCTCGCCCGCCTGCTCGACGGCGTCGTGCCGCTGCCGCCCGAAACCGTGGCCATCGACGCCGCCCGCGGCCGCGTGCTCGCCGCCGACATCACCGCCCGCCTTACCCAGCCGCCGTTCGATGGCAGTGCGATGGACGGCTATGCCATTCGCTGGGCCGATCGGCCCGGGCCCTGGCGCGTCATCGGCGAGGCGGCAGCCGGGCGCGGCTTTTCAGGCATTGTAACCCCCGGCACCGCGGTTCGGATCTTCACCGGCGCGCCGCTGCCCGCCGGTGCCGACACGGTGGTCGTGCAGGAAGACATGGCGCGCAGCGGTGACACCGCCACGCTGACAGGCGACGGCCCGCCGCATCGCGGCGCCCATATCCGCGCCGCCGGCCAGGATTTTGCCCGCGGCGATGCGCTGGTGGCAGCGGGAGACCGGCTGACGCCGCCGCGCCTCGGCCTGATCGCCAGCGCCGGGCATGGCGCGGTTTCGGTCGTCCGTCGCCCGCGGGTGACACTCATCGCCACCGGCAATGAACTCGTGCCGGCGGGGACCGTCCCGGGGCCCGACCAGATTGTTAGTTCCAACCCTCCGATGCTGCGCGCGCTTTTCGAAGCCGCCGGCGCCGTGGTGACCGACCCCGGCATCATCCCCGATGACCACGCCGCGCTGGCGGCGGCACTGACAGGCGCCGATGCCGACCTGATCATTACCATCGGCGGAGCGTCCGTGGGCGATCATGATCTGGTCGTCCCTTGCCTGCGTGATCTCGGCGCAAACATCGATTTCTGGAAGCTTGCGCTGCGCCCCGGCAAGCCGATGCTCGCCGGCCGGCTCGGGGCGGCCCGCGTCATCGGCCTGCCGGGCAACCCGGTGTCGGCCTTTGTCTGCGCGCTGCTGTTCGCGGTGCCGCTGCTGGCGCGGCTCGGTGGGCGCAGCGACAGCATTCCGCACGAAATGCTGCCGCTGGCTGCCCCCCTTCCCGCCAATGGCCCGCGCCGGGACCATCTGCGCGCCCGCCGCATTGCCGATGGCGCGCTGGCCTTCGAAGGCCAGGATTCGGCCCGTCTCGGGGTGCTCGCTGCGACCGACCTGCTGATCGTCCGCGAACCCGATGCGGTTGCTGCGGCCAGGGGCGAAACGGTGCGCTGCATCGCGCTTGACATGTTCTGGCCTGTTTCCTAAACGTTCTTCCTGTGTTCTTCACCGGGTGACGAGACGGGGATCGAAATGCTGACGCGCAAGCAACAGGAACTGCTGGCTTTCATCGACCAGCGTTTGCAGACCGATGGTGTGTCGCCGTCGTTCGAGGAAATGAAGGAGGCACTGCAGCTGCGCTCCAAGTCAGGCGTCCATCGCCTGATCAATGCGCTCGAGGAACGCCGCTTCATCCGCCGGCTGCCCAACCGGGCCCGCGCTCTCGAAGTGCTGCAGATGCCCGATGCGATGCGCGGCGTTCGCCCGGCACTGACGCTGGTACCGCCCGTTCCGGCGCCGGTAACCCGCCCGCCGGTGCAGGCGATGATCGCCGCAAATGACACGATCGCCGTTCCGCTCCATGGCCGCATTGCCGCTGGCCTGCCCGTCGAAGCACTGGAAAGCGACCGGTCGCTGTCGGTGCCAGCGGCGCTGCTCGGCCCCGGCGATCATTATGCCCTTGAGGTTTCCGGGGATTCGATGATCGACGCCGGGATTTTCGATGGCGATTATGCCCTGATCCGCCGCTGCGACGATGCCCGCGACGGCGATATCGTCGTCGCGCTGATCGACGATGCCGAAGCCACGCTGAAATATCTGCGCCGCGAAAAGGGCCTGGTGCGTCTCGATCCCGCCAATGCCGCCTACGAGCCGCAGCGCTACCCGCCAGCGCGGGTCCGCGTCCAGGGCAAGCTCGCCGGGCTGCTGCGCCGCTACAATTAAGACGCTGTCCTCGAACGGGGTTTGGGGCCGCCGGCCCCAACGGCCGGAGGCCTCTGCCTGATTCTCCTCTCGTAACGTTCCGCCTCTTGCGAGCCGCCCGGCATCGGCGCAGGTGCAGGGCATGGATCCGATTGTCATCGACCTGCTGACGGCGCTCGCCATCGGGCTGCTAATCGGGCTCGAGCGCGAACGCAGCGGCCCTAACGACGCCACCCCGCATCCTGCTGCCGGCATCCGCACCCACGCCATTGCGGCGCTGTCCGGCGCTGCGGCGATGTCGCTCGGTGGCCCGATCGTTGCTGCCGTCGTCATCGCCTGTGTCGCGGGCCTTGCCGCCCTGTCCTACCGGCGCAGCGCGCCCGCCGATCCCGGCCTCACCAGCGAAGTCGCGTTGATCGCCGCGCCCCTGCTCGGCGCTCTTGCGATGGTCGACCGGCTGTCGGCGGCGATGCTGGGGGTAGTCGTCACGATATTGCTTGCGGCAAAGCCTGCCATGCATCGCTTCGCCAAGGGGGTCCTCACCAACCAGGAAGTCAGCGATGCGCTGGTGATCGCGCTTGTCGGCGTCGTCATCTGGCCACTGCTGCCCGATCGCGGCATGGGGCCGGGCAATGCCATCAATCCGCACATGCTGGGTCTGGTGGCCTTGCTGGTGCTGGCAATCAGCGCCGTCGGCCATGTCGCGATGCGGGCGCTGGGGCCGCGCTTCGGCCTGTCGGTGGCGGGCCTGGCCTCGGGCTTTGTTTCCAGCGTGGCGACGATCGGCGCCATGGGCGCCCGCGCCCGCACCGAGCCCGGGCTGGCCGCCGGAGCCACCGCGGGCGCCACCCTGTCGAGCGTCGCGACCTTCATCGAAATGGTCATCGTTCTCGCTGCCGTCAGCCTGCCGACGCTGCAAGCCGTCGCCCCCTCCCTCATCGCCGGCGCCTTGGTGATTGCGGCCTATGGCGGCATTTTCGCCTGGCGCGCCTCGCACGCGGCGAACGGAGCGGCGGGCGTTGCGACAACCGAGGCAGGCGGCCGCTTCGATCTGAAAGCCGCCCTGCTGATGGTCGCGGCGCTCGCCGGCATATTGGCGCTGACAGCGACAGTGCAGCCCTGGTTCGGCGCGGCCGGCGTCACCGTCACCGCGGCGCTGGGTGGCATCGTCGATACCCATGCCGCCGCCATGTCGGTCGCAGCGCTGGTCGCCGCCGACACCCTTGCCGCCGCTGCGGCACCGGTCCCGGTGCTTGCCGCGATGACAGCCAATGCCGCCATGAAGATCAGCATGGCCTTCGCCACCGGCGGCCGCGACTATGCCCTGCGCATCGGCGCCGGGGTCGGGCTCTCGATGCTCGCCGCCTGGGCGATGGTTCTGCTTTAGGCTGTAGAGAATTTGCCTCCGGCGGTTGGGGCCGGCGGCCCCAAACCCCATTCCTGGAGTGCGAGACCGCCGTCGACAGGGCGCGCTGACTAGAAGGGGTCCGGGGCCGCCGGCCCCGGCCGCCGGAGGCCCCTCGGCACGGCCCTCGGCCGCCACGGATGATCGCCGGTCCCGACATTGGCGCCTTCAATGCGCCCGCTCGCCAGCCAGAACGCAACGGCGCCGCTTTGCGCCAGTGCGGCACGATCGAACATCTGCCACCGCGGCCGGCACCAGCGCGGCATCCGCCGGTCCGAAATGACGATATCGGCCGCGGCGCACGCCGGCTCGAAGCGCGCCCGATCGACGTAATCCCGCGATATCGTCGCCAGCACCCGCCATTGGCGCCCGCCGCGCTCGAACATGGCCACACAGCTGTCGGCGCTGCACGACATCCCGGGCAGTTCCGCCATAAATGCCTCGCCATCGGCGGCGAGCGCATCGCCCCACATGTCGCGCAGAAAGGCTCCGGTTCGGTCGCGCAGGAACGCCAGCCGGCCATCGGCCAGCCGCAGCGCCGCGTGGCGGCCATCGGCACTGATCAGCAGGTCGGGCGGCGGTGCCAGCAGCGCCAGCAACAGCCCGGCACCAAGCCCCAGCGCCCCCAGCCAGCGTACCCGCGTCCGCCACAGCGCCAGCCACAGCCCGCCGGTGATGATCAAGGCATAGGCCGCAGGCGGCATCGACGGCAGCCGCACAACCGCCCCCGGCAGCGCTGCCGTCGCTTCGGCCAGCCCGATCAATTGCGCCATGGCCCAGCCGACCGCCGGCCAGACCAGCCCGCCAAGCCCTGCCACATCGGCGAGCAGCGCGAGGACCAGCAGCGGCATGACGACAAAGCTCGACCAGGGGATGGCGACCATGTTGGCAAAAACCCCGTACAGCCCGGTGCGGTTGAAATGGAACAGCCCGATCGACGACAGCGCCAGCTCGGCGACCAGCCCGCTGACCAGCAACGCGCTGCCCTGGCGCATCATGCCGCGCAGCCAGCCTTCGTCCTCGCCCCGCGTCGTCAGCCATGTCCCGAGGCGCGATTCGTACAGCGCGACAATGGCAATCACCGCTGCAAAGCTGAGCTGGAAGCTGGGACCGAGCAACGCTTCGGGCCGCACCGCCAGGATGATCAGTGCCGCCGCCGCCAGCAGCCGCAATGAAAAGGCCTCGCGCCCGATGACGATGCCGACAAGCACGATCAGCGTCGCCAGGATGGTTCGCACCGTCGGCACTTCGGCCCCGGCAAGGACGGTATAGCCGACCCCGGCGACTGCCGCCGCCGCAACGGCGATGGTTTTCACCGGCCAATGCAAGGCGATCCAGGGGCTCAGCGCAAGGCCGCGGCGGACGAGGAAGATCATCCCGCCGACAACAACGGCGATATGCAGCCCCGAAATCGACAGCAGATGCGCCAGCCCCGAATCGCGCATCGCTTCGGCGGTTTCCAGCGGGATGGCGCCCTGGTCGCCGGTAACGAAGGCCGCGGCCATGGCGCCCGCCGCCCCCGGCACCGCCGCGCGGATATGGGCCGTCAGTGCCGAACGCGCCGCCTCCAGCCGGGCCAGCGCGCCCGAACGCGCCGGCGCCGGCGCCGTGACGGTGATCCGGCCCATCGGGAACCCGGTCGCACCGATGCCGGCAAACCAGGCGCGGCGGGCAAAATCATAGCCGCCCGGAATTGCGGCACCGGCAGGCGGGCTCAACCGGGCCCGCACCTGCACCCGGGCGCCGGGGGCAAGGCCAGCCGGCGCGTCACCCCGCACGGTCAGGCGCACCCGCGGCGGCAGCCCCGTCGCCGGATCGACGGCGATGATCAGGCGCAGCTGGTCGCGGCTGGCGCGGTTCTCGATCGCCTCGATCGTGCCGGTCAGAGTGGCCTGCTGGCGATAGGCCAGCACCGGCGCCGCCACCTGCGCCGATCGCCATTCGGCAGCGGCCATGCCGCCAAGCGCGAGCAGCGCCACCGCAGCCAGCGGTCGCCAACGCAGGATCGCGCCCGCCGCTGCCACCCCCGCCAGGGCCAACGCCAGCGCCAGACGCTGCGACTGCCAGGGCAGGATGAACCACAGCGCCACGCCTGCGGCAAAGGCCACGGGCAGCCACAGCGCCAGCGATTGGCGTTCGGCTTCGGCAAAGGCCCACCACCGCGCGCGCGCAGTCGATGCGAGCGACACCACCGACACGGCTTTTACCGCCTCGATGCTTCTGCTAGTCAGCCCCCCAGACAGGCCTGCCATTGCGCGCGCTCAGCCCCGAACGACCCTTTATTGCGACATTCCCCCCGCCCGAGCATTGGACAGAATGACCACCAGCGCAAGCCAGCCCGACCCGGACAACCAGTCTCCACCGGGCGCTCCCGTGGCAAAGGTCGTCACCCGTTTCGCGCCGTCGCCGACCGGCTTTCTGCATATCGGCGGCGCCCGCACTGCGCTTTTCAACTATCTGTTCGCTCGTCACCACGGCGGCCAGTTCCGCCTTCGCATCGAGGACACCGACCGGGCTCGCTCCACCGAGCCAGCTGTCGCTGCCATTCTCGATGGCTTGCAATGGCTTGATTTCGACTGGGATGACGAGGTCGTCTACCAGTTCGCACGGGGCGCCCGCCATGCCGAGGTGGCACACGCGCTGCTCGCGGCCGGCCATGCCTATCGCTGCTATGCCACCGCCGAAGAGCTCGAGTCGATGCGCGCCGCCCAGCGCGCCGCCCGGCAGCCGCTGCGCTATGATGGCCGCTGGCGGGACAGGACCGACTGGCCCGACGACGCCCCCTTTGTCATCCGGCTCAAGGCGCCGCAGACCGGCAGCGTCACCATCAACGATGCCGTCCAGGGGCCCGTCACGGTCGCCAATGCCGAGCTCGACGACATGGTGCTGCTGCGCTCGGACGGCACGCCGACCTATATGCTTGCGGTCGTCGTCGATGATCATGACATGGGGGTGACGCACGTCATCCGCGGTGACGATCACCTCAACAACGCCTTTCGCCAGCTGGCGCTGATCCGCGCCATGGATGCAACCGAAGGTGGCTGGCCGGAACCGGTCTATGCCCATATTCCGCTCATCCACGGCGCCGATGGCGCCAAATTGTCGAAGCGGCACGGCGCACTCGGCGTCAATGAATATCGCGATACGCTGGGGCTGCTTCCCGAAGCGGTCGAGAATTACCTGCTCCGCCTCGGCTGGGGCCATGGCGATGACGAGATCATCGACCGGGCCCAGGCTGTCGAATGGTTCGATCTGGCTGGCGTCGGCCGCAGCCCGTCGCGCTTCGATTTGAAGAAGCTCGAAAACGTCAACGGCCATTATCTTCGCGGTACCGGTGATGACCGGCTCGTGGAGCTTGTGGCCCCCGGAGTCGGCACGCTGCTTGGACGCCCGCTCACCCCTGCGGAACGCGACCTGTTGCACCGCAGCATGGCCGAATTGAAGAAACGCGCCAACAATCTCAATGACCTGGCATCGTCGGCGGTTTTCCTGTTTCGCAGCCGCCCAATTCCGATGGACGATGCCGCTGCCAAGCTGCTAGCTTCGGCAAGCTCGGATCTGGTGCTACAGGCACGGGCGGCGTTCGCGGCGGTGGACGATTGGCAGGCGCCGGTGCTGGAAGGCGCGGCGCGCGCCCTGGCCGAGGCCCGTTCGGCCAAGCTCGGCCAGATCGCGCAGCCTCTCCGCGCCGCAGTGACCGGCGCTGCACAATCGCCGGGGTTGTTCGACGTGATGACGGCATTGGGCCGGGACGAGACACTGGGCCGGATCGACGACGCGCTGGCGCGCATCAATGGTCCGCTGGCCCGGATGGAAAAGGAAGGAATTTCGGAATGACAGGTTCGGCACAGGTCGCAGTCGATGGCGGCAGCAATGATTATCCGCTGCTGTCAGGCAGCGTCGGCCCCCAGGTCATCGATATCCGCAAGCTTTACGCCAACACCGGGCGGTTCACCTTCGATCCGGGCTTCACCAGCACGGCGTCGTGCGAATCCAAGATCACCTACATCGATGGTGACGAAGGCATATTGCTTTACCGCGGCTACCCGATCGACGAGCTCGCCGAACGGTCCAATTTCCTCGAGGTCGCGCATCTGCTGCTCAACGGCAATCTGCCGACGACCAGCGAATATGCCGAATTTTCGAACAACATCACCCGCCACACGATGATCCACGAGCAGCTGGCACAATTCTATCGCGGTTTCCGCCGCGACGCCCACCCGATGGCGATCATGTGCGGGATCGTCGGCGCGATGGCGGCCTTCTATCACGATTCGACCGACATCCATGATCCGCACCAGCGCATGGTTGCCAGCCACCGGCTGATCGCCAAGATGCCGACGCTGGCGGCGATGGCGTATAAATATTCGATCGGCCAGCCCTTCGTCTATCCCGACAACTCGCTGTCCTTCGCCGGCAATTTCCTGAACATGACCTTCAGTGTTCCGGCCGAACCCTACATCATCAACCCCATCGTCGAAGACGCGATGGAAAAGCTGCTCATCCTCCAGGCCGATCATGAACAGAACGCCTCCACCTCGACGGTGCGCCTTGCCGGCTCGTCGGGCGCCAATCCTTTTGCCTGCATTTCCGCCGGCATTGCCTGCCTGTGGGGCCCGGCGCATGGCGGCGCCAACGAGGCGGCGCTCAACATGCTGCGTGAAATCGGCCGTCCGGAACGGATTCCAGAGTTCATCGCCCGCGCCAAGAACAAGGACGACCCGTTCCGCCTGATGGGTTTCGGCCACCGGGTGTACAAGAATTACGATCCGCGCGCCAAGGTGATGGCCAAGGTGGCGAAGAACATCCTCGACAATCTCGGCATCAGCGACCCCATTTTCGACGTTGCCCGCGAGCTGGAGCACATCGCCCTCAACGACCCCTATTTCATCGACAAGAAGCTTTACCCCAATGTCGATTTCTATTCGGGCGTCGTCATGTCGGCCATCGGCTTCCCCACCTCGATGTTCACCGTGCTCTTCGCCATCTCGCGCACTGTCGGCTGGATCGCGCAATGGACCGAAATGATGGAAGATCCCGACCAGAAGATCGGTCGTCCGCGCCAGCTCTACACGGGCCCGGCGCAGCGGGATTATGTGCCGCTCGCCGCACGCGGCTAGGTCAGGAGGCGCCCTCATGTTCGCAAGGCTGTTCATCGATCACCCCCGCGCTGTCGGGGAAGGCTATTTCGAACATATGGGCGCCGCATTCGGCGTCGGTGGCCGGCTATTCGTCACCGCGTTCAAATGCATGGTGCATGGCATCGTGCCCGGCCTCTACAAGACCGCCGGCAGCGATGCGATTCTCCAGATGGCGGGCGAAATCACCCCGCGCCGTTTCGACCAGCCGACGCTCTAGTCACGCCGCCGGGGGCAGCAGTTGGGGCAGAAGGGCCTGATTTACGACGCCCTCGTCAGCCCCTGGCTGGCGTTTCTCGGCCTTTTCGTGATGATCGTCGTGGCGGTGGAATTCGGCCGCTGGCTGGGGCGCCGCAACGGCGAACTCCCCGGCAGCGGCGCGGCAGACGGCGCCATCTTTGCCATTCTGGGCCTCATCATCGCCTTCAGCTTCTCCGGCGCCGCCTCGCGGTTCGATGAGCGCCGCGATCTGATCGTGCAGGAGGCGAATGCCGTCGGCACCGCCGTGCTGCGGATCGATCTGTTGCCGGCCGATGCCCAGCCGGCCATGCGGGCGGCTTTCAAGGCCTATGTCGACGCCCGCATCGCTGCCTATGGGGTGGTGCAGGATGAAGCGCAGTTCCGGGCCCGCCTTGGCGTTGCGAACCGGCTGTCGGCGGGCATCTGGCAACAGGCCATTGCCGCCGGCAAGCGGCCCGATGCCGTACCGGCCGTCAACATGCTGCTGCTGCCGGCGCTCAACGAGATGATCGACCTGACGACGACGCGGGCAGCAGCGATGCTGATGCATCCGCCCCTTGTCGTCGGCTATATGCTCATCGGGCTGGCGCTGGTGTCGGCCATGCTGGCCGGTACCGGTTTCGCCAGGGCGCCGCGCGCCCGGCTTGTCCATGAACTCGCCTTTGCGATAATCATGGCATCGATGATCTTCATCACCCTCGATCTGGAATACCCGCGCGCCGGGGTGCTTCGTGTCGATGATTTCGAACGGGCCGTGGTCGATCTCAGCCGCCTCGGTTGAACCAGCAACAAGGAACGCCTCTCCATGGACGACACTCTGGGTTTTTCGGCCGAACGGCTGGCGCGGATCGACCGCTTCCTCGATGAGAAGTACGTCCGTCCCGGCAAGCTCGCCGGCACGCTGACGATGATTTCGCGCCACGGCGACCTGGCGCATCTCGGCCTCACCGGCCACGCCGATGTCGCCCGTGGCCTGCCGATGGCGGCCGATACGATCTTCCGCATCTATTCGATGACCAAGCCGATCACCTCGGTGGCGTTGATGATGCTTGTCGAGGAAGGCCGGATCGCGCTCGAGGACCCGGTGCACCGCTACATCCCCGAATGGAAGAACCTGGCCGTCTATGCCGCCGGCACCCATCGCACCGGTTTCCAGACCACCCCCGTCAAGCGCCCGATGCAGGTTGTGGACCTGCTCCGCCATACCGCGGGGCTCACCTATGGCTTCCAGCTGCGCACCAATGTCGATGCCGCCTATCGCGCCCAGAAGATCGGCGAGATCGAAAAATCCGGCACGCTGGCCGACATGATTGCAGCGCTCGGCAAGATGCCGCTCGAATTTTCGCCCGGCGAATCGTGGAATTATTCGGTCGCCACCGATGTCTGCGGCTGGCTTGTCGAAGTCGTCAGCGGCCAGAAATTCGAGGATTTCCTCGAAACCCGCCTGTTTGCCCCGCTCGGCATGGTCGATACCGGCTTTCACGTCCGCGAAGGCCAGGCCCATCGCCTCGCCACCTGCTACCAGCCGACCCAGGCGGGCGGCATCCAGATCCAGGACGATGCGCCTACCAGCGGCTTCCTCCAGCCCCCCGGCTTCATTTCGGGCGGCGGCGGGCTGGTGTCGACGGCACATGACTATCTGCGCTTTGCCACCATGCTGCTCAACGGCGGCACCGCCGATGGGAAGCGCTACATCAGCCGCAAGACGCTCGATCTGATGACCGCCAACCATCTTCCCGGCGGCAGCAGCATCGCCGCCATGTCCAAATCGCTGTTCAGCGAAGCGGCCTATGAAGGCATCGGCTTCGGCCTCGGCTTTGCGACCACGATGAACGCCGCGCAGACGCTGATGCCCGGCAGCGATGGCGATTTCTTCTGGGGCGGCGCCGCCAGCACCTTCTTCTGGATCGACCCGCAAGAAGATCTGGTCGGCATCTTCATGACCCAGCTCATCCCGTCGAGCACCTATCCGGTGCGCCGCGAAGTGCGCACGATGGTGTACGCAGCACTGGATGACTGAACCATAACGTCAATACACCCCGATCAGCTTCGCGCCCGCGACGACCAGCACCAGCGCCAGCGATCGCAGCACCAGCCGCACCGGCAGCCTGATCCCGAGGGTCGTGCCGATCAGGCCGCCGGCCAGCGCTGCCACTGCAAACAGTGGCAGCGCTGGCGGCAATTGCTGCAAGGCGGCATAATTGCCGGCCAGCCCGGCGACCGAATTGGCGAAGATGAACACTGCCACCACGCCGGACGCTGCCTTGGGTTCCGACCAGGCAAGGAACAGCAGCAGCGGCGACAGGAAGATGCCGCCGCCGGTGCCCGTCAGCCCCGAAAGCAGCCCGATTCCCGCCCCTGCCGCAATCGCCGCCGGGATCGCCGGGTCGTGCCAGTCCCGCACCGCCTTCAGCTCGCGTGGCCACAGCAATCGCGCCGCCGACAGCCAGAGGATCACGCCCAGCAGCGGCCGGTAAACCTGCGCCGGAAGCGTGATGCCGCCGCCGACGAACGCCATCGGCATCGCGCCGAGCAGGAAAGGCCATAGCGTCCGCCAGCGGAACTGGCCGGCGCGGATATAGCGTACCGACCCCAGCCCCGACACCAGCACATTGAGCACCAGCGCCGTTGGCCGCATCACCCCGCCCGGCACCCCGAACAGCGCCATCAGCGCGATATAGGCCGACGCCCCGCCATGGCCGACGCTCGAATAGAGCGCCGCGCCGACGAAAATGGCCAGCGCCAGCAGCAGGTCGGTATCGGGGGGCACCCCGCCATCAGCGCAGGCGCCGTACCCAAGTCAATTGCCGAACCGGAAAAAGGCCGCGGGCACCCCATCGCTTCCCGCCCCCGTCTGTCCCGCACGCGCCGAACCGACTAGCGTGGCCGCATGACCCGGCTCTTTCCCTGTTTTGCGAAAATACACGCTCGCGCCACTTACCGGCTTGTCAATTTCGTCAATTTCGGTTGCCTGTGTCATGCCGCTGCCCAATTCGAGGACCTGCCATGACCGATTATGTTCCCCCCAAAGTCTGGGCGCCCAAGGCCGATTTCGGCGGGCGTTTCGCAGCGATGAACCGCCCCACCGCCGGCGCCCGCCACGAAGCCGATCTGCCGGTCGGCAAGCATCCGCTGCAGCTCTATTCGCTGGGCACGCCCAATGGCGTCAAGGTGACGGTCATGCTCGAAGAGCTTCTCGCCGCCGGGCACAGCGGCGCCGAATATGATGCCTGGCTGATCAACATCGGTGATCTGGCGCAGTTCGGCAGCGGTTTCGTCGCTGCCAACCCCAATTCGAAGATCCCGGCGCTTGTCGATCGCTCGGGCGCCGCCCCGCAGCGGGTCTTCGAATCGGGGGCGATCCTGCTTTACCTCGCCGAAAAGTTCGGCGCCTTCCTGCCGACCGACCCCGCCAAGCGCACCGAAGCCCTGTCGTGGCTGTTCTGGAGCATCGGGGCCGTGCCATTCCTCGGCGGCGGCTTCGGGCATTTCTATGCCTATGCCCCCTTGAAGGTCGAATATGCCATCGATCGCTATGCGATGGAGGTAAAGCGCCAGCTCGATGTGCTCGACCAGCACCTTGCAGCAAACGAGTTCATCGCCGGCGACGAATACAGCATCGCCGACATGGGCATCTGGCCCTGGTATGGCGCGCTGGTGAAAGGCCTGGTCTATGACGCCGGCGAGTTTCTGGCGGTCAAGGATTACACCCATGTCCAGCGCTGGACCGACGCCATCGCCGCCCGCCCCGCGGTCAAGCGCGGCCGCATGGTCAACCGCGTCCAGGGCGATCCGGCCAGCCAGCTCCACGAGCGCCACGACGCCAGCGATTTCGACCTGCGCACCCAGGACAAGATTGCAAAGTCGCCGGCATGAGCAGCGAAGCCCCAATTTCCGGCGCCCGTATCGGCCATGAACCCGGCGGCCTGGTTGACACGCTCGGGCAGGTCCGCATCGTCAGCATGGAGCCCGGCCGCGCCGCCATCGAATATCGCTGCGGGGCGCACATGTGCCATTCCGGCGGCGTAGCCCAGGGCGGTTTCGTTGCCGGCTGGATCGACGCTGCCATGGCGCACGCCGTCATCGCCAAATATGGCAGCGATGCCGTCCCGATCAGCCTCGAGCTCAAGATCAGCTATTTCGCCCCGACCAACCCCGGCCTCGTCATCGCCGAAGGCTGGATCGAAAGCGGCAAGCGCACCCTGTTCGCCGAAGGCCGGCTGCTCGACAGCAACGGCCGCATATTGGCGAAGGGCAGCTCGACGATCCGGCTGATTGATCAGGCGCGGGTAACAGCGACGATGACGGGCGGCTGAGAGACGGCTGCGAAGCAATTGCCTCCGGCGGTTGGGGCCGGCGGCCCCAAACCCCTTTCGTCAGGCTCGTGCGTTCCGGCCAAATCAAACGGGGTCCGGGGCCGCCGGCCCCGGCCGCCGGCGGCAAACCTCAATCCAGGTTCGGCCGGCACCAGGTTTCGGCCTGCTCGATCGACACGCCGCGCCGCGCGGCATAGTCCGCCAGCTGGTCGCGCCCGATCCGCGCCACGCCGAAATAATGGCTTTCGGGATGGGCGAAGTAGAAGCCCGAAACGCTTGCCGTCGGCAACATGGCAAAGCTTTCGGTAAGGGTGATGCCGCACCGGTCGGTCGTCGCCATCAGGTCGAAAAGCGTCGACTTGAGGCTGTGCTCGGGGCACGCCGGATAGCCGGGCGCCGGGCGGATCCCCTTATACTGTTCGCGAATCAACTCGGCATTGCTTTGCTTGGGCCCGGTTTCATAGCCCCAGATCTCGCGGCGCACGCGTTCGTGGAGATATTCGGCAAAGGCTTCGGCGAGCCGGTCGGCGAGCGCCTTGAGCAGGATATCCTGATAATCGTCATGGGCTGCCTTGAAGCGCGCCAGATGCGGCTCGATGCCGTCACCAGCGGTGACGGCAAAGCCGCCGAGCCAATCGCCATCGGCCGAAATGAAATCGGCAAGGCAGGAATTGGCCCGCCCTTCGCGCTTGGCGATCTGCTGGCGGAGGAACGGAAAGCGCGCCAGGGCTTCCGACCTGTTGTCGCCTTCGAAGACGACGACATCGTCGCCGTCGCGGCGCGCCGGCCAGATCGCCACCACGCCGCGCGGCCGCAGCCAGGCTTCATCGACGATCTGCGCCAGCATCCGCTGCGCGTCGGCGAACAGGTTGGTGGCGCTTTCGCCGACGATTTCGTCGGTCAGGATGGCCGGGTAATTGCCCGCCAGCTCCCAGGCCTGGAAGAAGGGCGTCCAGTCGATATAAGGGATCAGATCGGCAACGGTGACGTCATCGACCGGCTTTATTCCGGTCCATGCCGGCCGGACCGGTGGATGAGCCGTGAAATCGGGCACAAGCGCATTGGCACGGGCATCATCCAACGCCACCAGCGCCGATTGGCCGGAATTGGCGCGCTTGACGCGAATCTCCTCATATTCCCGGGCTGTTGCCGCGACGAGATCGTCCTTCAGCGTGTCACTGACCATGGTTCCGGCAACACCGACCGCGCGACTGGCATCGAGGACATGGATGACCGGCCCCTCATAAGCCGGTGCGATTCGCAGCGCCGTATGCACCCGGCTGGTCGTGGCGCCGCCGATGAGCAGCGGCATCTTCATGCCGGCGCGCTGCATTTCGGCAGCGACCGTGACCATTTCATCGAGCGACGGCGTGATCAGCCCCGACAGGCCGATCATGTCGGCGCCTTCGTCGTTGGCGGCCTTCAGAATGGTCTGGAAGGGCACCATCACGCCCAGATCGACAACTTCGAAGTTGTTGCACTGGAGGACGACGCCGACGATGTTCTTGCCGATATCATGGACGTCACCCTTGACCGTCGCCATGATGATCTTGCCCTTCGAACTCGAAGCCCCTTCGGGTCCGGCCAGCTTTTCGGCTTCGATATAGGGCAGCAGATGGGCAACCGCCTTCTTCATCACCCGCGCCGATTTGACGACCTGCGGCAGGAACATCTTGCCGGCGCCGAACAGGTCACCGACGACGTTCATCCCGTCCATCAACGGGCCTTCGATGACATCGATCGGGCGGCCACCGCTGTTGAAGGCCTGCAGCCGCGCTTCCTCGGTGTCCTCGACAACAAAGGCATCCAGCCCTTTGACGAGTGCATGTTCCAGCCGTTTGGTGACCGGCAGTTCGCGCCAGGCTTCGGTGGCCTTTTCGGCGACGCTGCCGTCACCGCGAAAGCGGTCGGCAATCTCCAGCAGCCGGTCGGTGGCATCGGACCTGCGGTTGAGCACGACATCCTCGCAGGCCTCGCGCAATTCGGGGTCGATGGCGTCGTACACATCGAGCTGGCCGGCGTTGACGATCGCCATGTCGAGCCCGGCCGGAATGGCATGATAGAGAAAGATCGAATGCATCGCCCGGCGCACCGGCTCGTTGCCGCGGAACGAGAAACTCAAATTGGATAGCCCGCCCGAAATATGGGCGTGCGGGCAGCGGCGGCGGATTTCGCGGCAGGCCTCGATGAAATCGACGCCGTAATTGTTGTGCTCCTCGATCCCCGTCGCCACGGCGAAGATATTGGGATCGAAGATGATGTCTTCCGGTGGAAAGCCGTTGGCGACGAGAAGCCTGTAGGCGCGCTCGCAAATCTCCACTTTGCGGGCGCAGGTATCGGCCTGCCCCTGCTCGTCGAACGCCATGACGACAACCGCAGCGCCATAGCGACGGACCTTGGCGGCCTGTTCGAGGAACGCTGCCTCGCCTTCCTTCATGCTGATCGAATTGACGATCGGCTTGCCGGAAACGCATTTCAGCCCGGCTTCGATGACGCTCCATTTCGAGCTGTCGACCATGATCGGGATTCGCGCGATATCGGGTTCCGCCGCGATCAGCTTGAGGAAGGTCGTCATGGCATGATGGGCATCGAGCAGCCCTTCATCCATGTTGACATCGAGGATCTGGGCGCCGCTTTCGACCTGCTGGCGCGCGACTTCGACCGCAGCGGTATAATCACCCGCCATGACCAGTTTCTTGAAACGCGCCGAGCCGGTGACGTTGGTCCGTTCGCCGATATTGACGAACATCGCACTACTGGAAGTCATCTGTGTCAGGCCGCCATGATCATGGGGTCGAGCCCCGTCAGTCGGGTTACGGGCGCCAGCACCGGGATGGCGCGGGGCGGATAGCGGCGCACCGCGTCGGCAATCGCCTTGATATGTGCCGGCGTCGTGCCGCAGCAGCCACCAACGACATTGATCAGGCCATCCTGTGCCCAGGTTTCAACCAGCGCACCGGTCGTTGCCGCCGCTTCGTCATACTGGCCGAGATCGTTGGGCAGGCCGGCATTGGGATAGGCCATCACCAGCGTATCGGCGATACCGGCCAACAGTTGCACGTGCGGGCGCAGCAGATCGGCGCCGAACGAGCAGTTGAGCCCGATCGTCAACGGGCGGGCATGGCGCACGGCGAACCAGAAACTGTCGATGGCATGGCCTGAAAGGTTGCGCCCCGACATGTCGGTGATCGTCATCGACAGCATGATCGGGATTTCGATGCCGCGCCGGTCGCTTTCCTCCAGCACCGCCATAACGGCGGCCTTGGCGTTGAGCGTATCGAAGATGGTCTCGATCAGGATGAAATCGCAGCCGCCGTCGATCAGCGCTTCGATCTGCTGGGCATAGACGGTCTTGACCTGGTCGTAATCGACCTCGCGAAAACCGGGGTCGTTGACGTTCGGCGACAGGGACAGGGTCTTGTTGGTTGGGCCGAGCGCACCCGCCACGAACCGCGGCCGGCCGTCCCGCGCTTCGGCGGCATCGGCCAGCCGCCGGGCAATGCCGGCCGCCGCCAGATTAAGCTCCCGCACCAGATGCTCGGCGCCATAATCGGCTTGGCTGATCGTCGTCGACGAAAAGGTGTTGGTCGAAACGATATCCGATCCGGCGTCGAGATAGCCTTGGGTGATGCTTTCGATGATATCGGGCCGGGTCAGGCACAACATGTCGTTGTTGCCCTTCTGCTCGTGCGACAGACCAAGCTTGCCGGCATAATCGGCCTCGCCCAGCCCGAAGGTCTGGATCATCGTCCCCCAGGCCCCATCGGTGATCAGGATGCGGCTGGCGGCTTCGGCGCGGAAACGCGCGGCGGCGGTGCTGGGCGTGTTCATGCGGCTTCCCTGATCATCGGGCGAACCCCGAGCATGTGGCAGATGGCATAGGAAAGCTCGGCGCGGTTGAGGGTGTAGAAATGCAGATGCCGGACGCCCCCGGCATAGAGCCGCCGGCACAGTTCGGCCGCCACCGTTGCCGCGACGAGCTGGCGTGCGGCCGGCTTGTCGTCGAGCCCGGCGAACAAGTGCGCCATCCAGTCGGGGACATTGGTCGCACACGGCACCGCCATGCGCTGCAACTGGGCGAAATTGCTCACTGGCAGGATACCGGGGACGATTTCGGCGTCGATTCCGGCATCGGCAACCGCGTCGCGAAAGCGGAAGAAGGTCTCGGGCTCGAAAAAGAACTGGCTGATGGCGCGTGTCGCCCCGGCATCAAGCTTGGCCTTCAACGCGTCGAGATCGGCCTGGAGGCTGCCGGCTTCGGGATGGACTTCTGGGTAGGCGCTCACCGAGACTTCGAAATCGTGACGGCGCTTCAGCCCGGCAACGAGTTCGGCAGCACTGGCATAGCCGTCGGGACGCGCCTCGAAACGCCCACCGGCGACAGGCGGGTCACCGCGCAGCGCGACGATATGGCGAACACCGGCCTGCCAGTAATCATCGGCGATGGCGTCGATTTCGGCGCGGCTGGCATTGACGCAGGTGAGATGGGCCGCCGCCGGAATGGCCGTGTCGCTGGCAATCCGCGCCACCGTCGCATGGGTGCGCTCGCGCGTCGAACCGCCGGCGCCATAAGTGACGGACACAAAACGCGGGCCCAGCGGTGCCAGCGTCTCGACCGATTCCCACAGCGTCTTTTCCATCGCTTCGGTCTTGGGCGGAAAGAATTCGAAGCTCACCGCCACATCGCCGGGAAGATCGGCATAAAGCGGCCCGTCCAGGGCGCGCGCTGCTTCGGTCATCATGCTGATATTCACGCTGCCTGCCTTTCGATACGCCGGTCGCCGGGCCGTTGCCCAAGCCAGAGAGTGACGCCGATGGCGTGGGGGTCGGGCAGACGCGCCGCCACCCCCGCCACAAGGCCCGATGCCGTCATCCATTCGAGCAACTGGTCATCGGCAAAGCCCAGCCGGACATGGCGCTGCTGGCTGCGCAGCTCCTCGCGGTCGTGCGGCATGAAATCGATCACCAGCAGCCGGCCACCGGGCGCCAGAACCCGCGCGGCCTCGGCAACGACCGCGGCGGGATCATCGGCGAAATGCAGAACCTGGTGGAGCACCACCGTATCGAAACTGGCATCGGCCGGCGGCAGCGCATACATGTCGCCGCGGCGAACCTCGCCATGGGCAAGGCCCGCCCCTTCGATCCGCCCGCGCGCCAGCCGCAGCATCTCGGGGCTGCGATCGAGCCCGAGCGCTGTCCGCGCCCGCGGCCCGAGCAATTCGATCATCCGCCCGGTACCGGTGCCGATATCGAGCAGCGCCCCCAGATCGTCCGGCCCCAGCGCCGTCTCGATGGCGGCTTCGACAGCGCTTTCGGCGATATAAAGGCTGCGCTCCCGGTCCCAATCGGCGGCATGGGCTTCGAACCAGGCATCGGCCGCAGCCGCCCGCTCGGCCCGCACCGCTGCCAGCCGTTCCTGGTCATCGACACCAGCGTCGGCCGACAGCGCGTCGATCGCCGCCAGCACCGGCGCGGTGCGGCTGGCATCATCGAGCCGCACGAACACCCAGGCCCCCTCCTTGGCGCGCGCCACGAGCCCCGCATCGGCGAGAATGCGGATATGGCGGGACACCCGTGGCTGGCTCTGGCCCAGAACGGCCGCGATCTCGCCGACCGACAGCTCCATGCGCCGCACGAGCAGCAGGATGCGCACCCGGCTCGGGTCGGCAACCGCCCGCAAAATGACCAGCAAGGGTTCCATCCCGGCCGGACATAAAGATATCTTTATATGTGTCAAGCAAAGCCGAGGCGGTGCGGCAACGATAGGCAGGCCGCTGCGATATCGGCCGCCATTCGGTTGTGTGCAACGGCGAAGTCGGGCAATGGATGGCCGATGTTCCTGCTTGTCCGCCCGCGACCGCGCCGCCTTGCCGTTGCGCTGGTCGTCGCCATCCTGCCGGGGCTGTCGGCGTGCGCCACACCAAGGGCCGGGGGCATGGCGGTTGCCGAAGCCGACCGCTGGGAAGTGACCAACCGGCGCATCTACCAGTTCAACAAGAACATCGACCGCACCGTGCTCAAGCCGGTTGCCAACAGCTACCGCACCGTCGTGCCGTTGGCGGCCCGCCATGGGATCACCAATGCCTACAGCAATTATGGCGAGCCATCGAATTTCCTCAACGCGATCCTGCAGGGCAAGATTTCCCAGGCCTTCCGCACGCTCGACCGGTTTCTGATCAATTCCACGCTCGGTCTGGGTGGGCTTGCCGATAATGCCACCGAGCTCGACCGACCGCGCGAAAGCGAGGATTTCGGCCAGACCTTCGCCGTCTGGGGAATCGAATCCGGGCCCTATGTCATGCTGCCGGTCTTTGGCCCTTCCACGCTGCGCGACAGCTTCGGCCTGGCCGCCGACATCATCATCGATCCCGCCGACTTTGCCCGCAACGCTGCCTTCAGCCCTTCGATCCCGTGGCGCATCGGGCAGCTCGGGCTGCGTATCGTCAATGTCCGCGCGCGGCTGACCGATCAGGGCGGCGACCAGCTTCTCGCCGACAGTCTCGATGAATATACGCTGGTCAAATCGGCCTATCTGCAAAGCCGGCGCAATGCGATCTACGACGGCAATCTGCCGCTCGAGCCCGAAGAAGAAGATTTCGATGCCCCGCCCCCCGCTTCACCGCCGCAATAAGGCTCTCGCGCTTGCCGCGTTGCTGTTGCTCGCCGGTTGTGGTGGCGGCAGCGAAGCCGACACCGTCCGCGACAGCAACGGCGACACCGGGCCGGTCGCAGCCAAGGCCGTCGCCGATGTCGATGCCGCCATGGCCGATGCCGCCGGAGGCAATGCCGCCGCGACCATTCCCGAACCGGCGCCAGCCCAACCCGCGCGGCCGTAATCGACGGCACGCGCCAGACGCCGACTTTGCGCCCTGCCGGATGCGGCGCTAGTAAGGCTCACCCCGCGCCGGAGCGCCTCGCATGACCTTCACCTTCTACACCGCCGCCACGCCCAATTGTTACAAGGTGTCGGTGGCGCTCGAGGAAATGGCGCTGCCTTACGCCGTCGTGAAGGTCGATCTGGCCCATGGCGAGCAGAAAAGCCCCGAATTCCTGCGCATAAACCCCAATGGCCGGGTGCCGGCGCTGGTCGACGGCGATTTCCAGATTTTCGAATCGGGCGCCATCCTGATGTATCTCGCCGAAAAAACCGGGCAATTGCTGCCCGCCGATACCCGCGGCCGCAGCGAGGTCATCCAGTGGCTGATGTTCCAGATGGGCGGCGTCGGCCCGATCATGGCCCAGGCCAATGTCTTCTACCGCTATTTCCCCGAGAAAATCCCCGCCGCCATCACCCGCTACCAGACCGAGGGCCGGCGGCTTTTCGCCGTCATGGACGGGCAACTGGCAACCCATGAATATCTGGCCGGCGATTACAGCATCGCCGACATCGCCAACTGGTGCTGGGTGCGCACGGCGAAATGGTCGGGCATTGAAACCGAAGGGCTGCCGCACCTCCAGCGCTGGCTGGCAGCGATCGCCGACCGCCCGGCCGTGCAGCGCGGGATCACCATCCCGGCGGGCGGCAAGCCCAAGCTCGACGATGTCGATGAAGTGAAACGCTTTGTCGATCGCGCCCGCGGTCTGCTCGATCTGGGCCCGCGCGAGGCCTGATCGCTTCAGATCCGGTCGGAATAGAGAAACCGGCCGTCGCCCAGCCGGTCCAGAACCGGCGCCAGATCGGCATGAGTCAGCGTGAAGCAGCCCTGGCTGCGCCCGACCTTGCCATGGTCGCGCGCCATGGCCTCGCTGACATAGGGGGCCGCGTGAACGACGATGGCCCGCGCCAGCGCCTGGTCGTTTGTGGGGTCGAGACCGTGCAGGCGCATCGAGCGGCCATGCTTGCCGACATAATGGTCGCCGGTGACAAAGGCCCCGGCGCACGAGGCATTGCTGCCATCGGCATTGGAGAATTGCCGCAGCCAGCCGCTGTGCGCCGGGTCGGAACCGCGGCCATGCGCCACCAGCATCGATGTCACCTTGCCCGAAGCGACATCGACAAGATGAAAGCGCCGGTCACGCGACGGGCGTGAATAATCGGCAATGGCGATGATATCGGCATGACGCACCCGGGCCCGATGGTGCTGGAACGACGCCATGGCCCGGGCGAGCATCCGGCTGTCGAGCGTGCTCGTCGCCCGGGCGGGGACGGCGCACAAGACAAGACCGCCGAGAAAGGCCCGCCGGCTGGTTGTCGCCATGTCAGACATTGTCGCCAAATCTACAGCCCGTGACCAAGTCTATAACCCGTGAAATGTCGCGAAATCCGCCAGCGGCGCCCGCGTCGCCCGCGCCGCATTGGCCGGCGCACTGTCATCTTTAAAACCGATCGCCATGCCGGTGAAGAGCATCCGGTCGTCGGGTATCCCGATAAAGTCCCGGATGGTCGCAGGATAGATGGCCCAGCACTCCTGCGGGCACGAATCAAGGCCGGCCTCGCGCAGCAGCAGCATCAGCGATTGCAGATACATGCCAAGGTCGCTCCACTGCGGCGGCCCCATGGTCTTCGCCACCGAACAGAACAGCGCAACCGGCGCACCAAAGAACTGGAAGTTCTGAGCGAACCATTGCAGCCGCTTGGCCTTGTCCTCGCGCGGGATCCCGAGCGCGCGATACAGTTCTTCGCCCACCGCAAAGCGATAGTCCCGGTACGGCGCCGGCAATTCCCTGGGGTAGATATCGTATTCCGTCGGCTCGCCGCCGGGTGCCTCGGCAAGCTTGGTGCGCATGATCGCCTTCAATTCATCAAGCCTGGCGCCGACCACGACATCGATATGCCAGGGTTGCAGATTGCCGCCGGAAGGCGCCTGCGCTGCTGTCTCGACAATGCGGCGAAGCACCGCCGGATCGACAGGCGTGTCGAGAAAACCGCGCACCGACCGGCGCGACATGATGGCTTCGCTGACGTTCATGGCTGTCCCCGATTTGCGTCCGACTCTGGTATCCGCGCGCAGGATTGCCTAGGGATGGCGCGTGTTGTCCAGCCTCCCCAATCTGCTGACGTTGAGCCGAATCCTGGCGGTGCCGTTGCTCGTCGTGCTGATGTGGGGCAACGGGCCCTATGAATGGCTGGCTGCCTTTGTGCTGTTCTGCATTGCCGGCCTTACCGATTATCTCGATGGCTATCTGGCGCGGGCGCAAGGCACGGTCTCCAAGATCGGCGTCTTTCTCGATCCCATCGCCGACAAGATCATGGTCGCCGCCGTCATCGTCATGCTGGTCGACAGCGGCATCGTCCATGGCCTTGCCGTCGTCGCGGCGCTCATCATCCTGCTGCGCGAGATCATCGTCTCGGGGTTGCGCGAATATCTGGCGACGCTCCAGGTATCGCTGCCGGTGTCGGCACTGGCAAAATGGAAAACGGCGTTCCAGATGATCGCGCTCGGGGCGCTGGTGCTGGTCGGTGCTTCTGAATTCTTCCTGCCATGGCTGCCGGCCCGGACGATCGGGCTCACCAGCCTGTGGATCGCAGCCGGGCTGACGCTGGTAACCGGCTATGATTACCTGCGGGTCGGCCTGCGGCACATGGGCTGAGGCCATGGACATCGTCTATTTCGCCTGGGTGCGGGAAAAGATCGGCCGCGATTCGGAATCGCTCGCAGTGCCTTCAGAGATCACGACTGTGGCCGGGCTCCTCGACTGGCTGGCGACACGCTCGCCCGGGCACGCCGCCGCCCTTGCCGACCGCAGCGCCATCCGTGTCGCCATCGATCAGGACTTTGCCAGCTTCGACGCGCCGATTGCCGGCGCCGGCGAGATCGCCATTTTCCCGCCGGTGACGGGCGGATGAAAACGGCGATGATCGGCGTCCGCGTCCAGGCCGCGCCGATCGATATCGCTGCGGAAACGGCCGCCGTGAACCAGGGCCGCACCGATATCGGCGCCGTGGTCAGCTTTGTCGGCCATGTCCGCGGCGATGATGGCCTGGTGGCACTGACGCTCGAACATTATCCGGCAATGACCGAGCGCCAGTTGCGCGCCATCGCGGCGGTTGCGGAAAGCCGCTGGCCGCTGCTCGGCGGTAGCATCGTCCATCGCCACGGCCGCATGCTGCCGGGGGAGGCCATCGTCCTCGTGGCCGTGGCGAGCGCCCACCGCGCCGCAGCGTTCGAAGCCGCGGCCTTTCTGATGGACTGGCTGAAGACCCGGGCGCCCTTCTGGAAGGTCGAGGAACGTGGTGGGGAACGCCACTGGGTCGAGGCCCGCAGCGCCGATGATGATGCTGCCCGGCGCTGGGACGCTTCAGGGAAGCCATAGGCCTCCGGCGGCCGGGGCCGGCGGCCCCGGAGCCCGTGCGATGCAGCAGCCCCAACCGCCGGAGGCAAGCACCCGGCGCCATCGCCAACGGCTTCAGGGCGCCTCGTCCGCAACAACCGTGAACAGGTGACGATCGGCGGGCATCGCTGCCATTTCGGTGCGTGCCGATGCGCAGAAACCGGCAAGGTCGCGGAAATTGCCGCCCATCACCCAGCCGGTCGCCAGCCCGATATCGAGCACCAGATTGTCGTGCAGAAATTTCTCGCGGGAGGCGCCGAGCTTGCTGCCCGGCGCCGGTGCGAAAAACTGCAGCGCCCTGGCCATCTTGGCCTCGTCGACTTCCAGGTCATCGCACAGCGCAGCGACGCCGTTGTGCCAGCCGATGAAGATGATCTTGCCGATCTGGGCGTCGGTGAACACCGGCTTCATCATCGCCAGCAATGCCCTTGACGCAAACAGCTTGTCGGTCGCTTCCTGGAAAGTGCGGGGCGGCAAGGTCACCGGCTTTTCGACGGGCAGCGCTGTCCGGTCGACAATGTCGGGTGCTGGCTGGGCCGCCAGCGGGCCCATTGTGCAAAGCGCCGCCACACCGACGACGGCAAGAAGACGGCGCAACCCGATGGCCATGGTCATCTCCCGATCAATAGCCGAATTCGCGCGACGTCCAGCCGGCATTGTAATTGTTGCCGGAATCGAAACAGGCCCGCTGCTGGCGGTAGCAGGTGATGCCACCCGCCGGGCTGTAGATATCGTCACCACTGCCATTGTCCGGATAACCTTCCGGATACTGGTCATATTCATGGCTCTTCTTCTTCGAAGACGCCGCTGCAATGATCGCCCCCAGCGCCCGACATTGAGGTTGCGGACATTGCCATGATCGACCCGGCAACCGAAACTGGCAGTCTGGCCGCTGCGGTCGGCATCGCCATTGACCTGGAAACGCCCGTTGCCGCGGTCGCTACTCGTCACGTTGCGTGTTCCCGACGCATTGTAGCGGCTGCGCAACTGGTCGCGGCACAGGTTTTCGGCCGCCCGCGACGACCAGCCCTGCGCCGCAACCGGCGCCACGGGCACACCGGCAATGACCATTGCCAGCCCTGCTGCAATCAATATCGGTTTCGACACACGCCAACGCCCCCCAGCGGGAACGTCGTTACGCCAACGGCATGGCGACGTCCAGCGGCGACCTATTGCACCGCCAGCAGTTCGACATCGAACATCAGGGTTGCGTTGGGCGGAATATCCTCGCCCGCCCCGGCCGGGCCATAGCCGGCCGCCGCCGGCACGATGAGCGTCCGCTTGCCGCCGACCTTCATGCCGGCAACACCTTCGTCCCAGCCCAGGATGACCTGGCCGATGCCGAGCTGGAAGACGAAGGGATCGCCGCGATCGAGCGAACTGTCGAACTTCTTGCCCTTCACGCCATCCTGCCACAGCCAGCCGGTATAATGGACGGCCACCATCTGGCCCGGCAGCGCCTCGGCACCGGTGCCGGCCCTGGTGTCGGTGGCGCGGGTGCCACCGGGCAGGACGATGGGCGCAGCCGCAACGGCAGCGGCAGCAACGATGATGGGGGCAAGCATGAAATCAGGCTCCTGAAAGGCCGAGACGGTGGCAAAAAAAGTCGATCGTGCGGGTTTCGGCGGCCTTGCCGGGACCGCTGTCGGGCAGATGCACGGTCAGCACCGAATGCGGCGCCATCCCGGTGCCGGTGCGCGCATCGGCATCCTCCAGCTCGACCCGTTCGAAACGATCGCCGAATTCAGCCGCATAGCGATCGAACCGCGCATCGGGCACCAGCCTGTCGGATTTGTACCGCAACCCGAGCAAGGACAGGTCTTCGGCCTCGAACCGCCGGCGCGCACAGGCGATTTCGGCCGCACTCGCGTCGATGAAGCCCTTGCCGCCGCCAATCGCCGGCATCGACGGTTGCGACAGCACCGGTGCCACGACCGCAGGCTCGGTCATCATCGCCAGCGCAAAGCCGCCGGTGAAACACATGCCGATGGCGCCCACCCCCGGCCCGCCGCTTGTCGCATGGGCATGCCGCGCCAGGGCCCGCAACCAGTCGACGATCGGGCTTGATCTACCGTCTTTCCAGACGTTGAACTCACGCCGGATGCAGATATTGCCGATCGCCGATCGCAGCGCATAGGCCTTGGTCGCGGGCTTGCCCGGCGTGCCGAACAGGCTGGGCAAAAACACCGTCATGCCGGCGGCCACCAGCCGATCGGCAAAATCGAACACCTGCGGGTGGAGGCCCGGAAGCTCGTGGATGACGATCACCGCCGGCCCGCCCGCTGCCGGCGCACGCTGGTACACCGGGCGCGTCCAGGGCGCCGCGGTGAAATCGGCGACGCTGTAATCGGCCATCGGCATCGGCGCTCTCCGGTCAGACTTCGGCAAGCACCGCAACCCGGTCGCGCCCCTCGTTCTTGGCAAGATACATCGCGCGATCGGCCACCGAAAGCCCGTTGGCGACGGTCAGCCCCGCGCCTCCGGTCAACCCGATACTGACAGTCAGATTCATCCGCTTGCCATCGGCGCCGGCAACCGAAAGCCCGGCAACGGCCCGGCGGATGGCCTCGGCCGTGGCCAGCGCGGCCTCCGCCCCGGCCGCGGGCATGAAGATGGCAAACTCCTCCCCGCCGATCCGTCCGACGACATCATCGGGGCCCACGTTCGACCGCAGCGTCCGGGCCACGGCAACCAGCGCGGCATCGCCATGGGCGTGGCTGTTCGAATCGTTGATCTGCTTGAAATGGTCGATGTCGATGACCAGAAACCAGCCCGGAAGCTGCGGGTGCAGGGCCGCGACACGGGCATCGAAGGCCGCGCGGTTGGCGATACCCGTCAGATGGTCGGTTTCGGCTGCATGCTTGACCTGCTCATAGGCCGCCTGCAGCTCGGCATTGAGCTTGCGGATGGCCAGCGAATGACGCGAATCGATGAAGGTGATCGGCACCGAGATCACGATCGGCAACAGCCCGCCGAGAATCCACCATCCAAAAGGCACTTCCATGCCCGGCAACCGCGATGCGACGAGCATCACGGCAATGGTGACGACGAACGACAGCAACGCCACCCGGGCGGTTCTGGCGATGGCCGACATGTTCGAGCCTCCTCCCCTTCCCCGTTGTGGTGGGCCCAGCGGGATTCGAACCCGCGACCTAGCGCTTAAAAGGCGCGCGCTCTACCGATTGAGCTATGGGCCCCCATGTTTTTCAACAGAATTGCGCGCTTTAGGCCGCATTGCCCGAGCGCGCAACTGCCGGACGGTGGCATTGAGTCGCGGATGGCGCCAATCGGGCGCGATTTCCACCAGCGGATCGAGAACGAAGCGCCGCCCGGCCAGCCGCGGGTGCGGCACCTGCAAGCCGCGCTGCGCGACAATCGCGTCGCCGGCCCCGATGATGTCGAGATCGAGCACCCGGTCCCCCCAGCGCCGGCCGCCACGCCGGCCGAACGCCGCCTCGATCGCCTTCAACTGCACCAGCACGGCCTCGAGCGGCAGCGCGCACGCCACTGCCACCGCTGCATTGGCAAAGCGCCTTCCCCCCGGCCCCAATGGCGCGGTGGCATGGATGCGCGAGGCCCGCAGCACCGGCAGCCCCGCCCCCGCCAGCGCCGCCATCGCGGCCCGCACGACATCGGCCGGCGTCCCATGGCGGCCATGGCGGCGATTCGAGCCGATCGCGACAAGGACGGTTTTTTCGACGGTTGTTTCCACGGTTGTTTCCCCAGCGCCGGAGCGCCTACACGCTGGCGGCATGGAAATCGATGCAACTGCAACAGCGCACCCCCCCGCCGAACCCTGGCCCGGCTATGCCCCCCAGCCCGGCGACGCCCCGCGCGATTGCCCGCGCTGCCCGCGGCTGGTGGCATTTCGCGAGGAAGCGAGCGCCCGCCATCCCGGTTGGTGGAACGCCCCGGTGCCCGGCTTCGGTGATCCCGGCGCCTGGCTCGCCATTTCCGGCCTGGCGCCGGGCATGCAGGGCGCCAACCGTACCGGCCGGCCGTTCACCGGCGACTGGGCGGGGATCTTGCTCTTTGAAACGCTGGCCAAATTGGGTTTCACCACCGGCAGCTATGATGCGCGCAGCGATGATGGCCTGACGCTCGAGGGCGTCTTCATCACCAACGCCGTCCGCTGCGTGCCGCCGCAGAACAAGCCGACCCCGGAGGAGATCAAGACCTGCCGGCCCTTCCTTGTCGACCGGCTCGGCACCCTGCCCAATCTGAAGATCATCATCGCGCTCGGCCAGATCGCCCATCAATCGACGATCAAGGCGCTCGGCGGCAAGCTGCCCAAACACCCCTTCGGCCATGGCAACATCCACCGGCTGCATAGCGGCCCGACCCTCATCGATAGCTATCATTGCAGCCGCTACAACACCAACACCGGCCGGCTGACCACCGAGATGTTCGAAAGTATCTTCGCCAGCGCCCTGGCGCTGAAAGCCGGGGCGTGAACGCCAGCACGGACACGCCCTACACTATCGTCGATCTCGTCCAGGGCAGCGCCGACTGGCTGCGCTGGCGCCACGACGGCATCGGCGCGTCGGACGCAGCGGCTCTTATGGGCCAGAACCCCTGGCGCTCGGCAGCGGCGCTGTTCGCCGAAAAGGTCGCGCCGCCGCGCCATGGCGCCCAGCGAAGGCAACGCCCCCTGCCCGCGGTTGCCGACCTGTTCGGCGCGCCGCCGGTGCGCGAAGACAATGGCCTCGAAGCCCAGGCCCGGCGCCTCTACCGCACCGCCCATGGCAGCGCCGTCGCCCCCATCTGCCTCGTCTCGACCGCCCGCCCCTGGCAGCGTGCCAGCCTCGACGGCGCCGATCTGGCGGCGGGCCGCCTTCTCGAAATAAAGTGCGGCAGCGCCACCTATGCCGACGTCGCCCGCAGCGGCCGTGTCCCCGGCCATTATGTCGGCCAGCTGCAGCAGACTCTCGCCGTCACCGGCCTCGATTCCATCGATTTCTGGGTCTGGCTGCCGGGCCGCCCGCCGCTTCTCATCACCGAACGGCGCGACGAGATTTACATCGCCGATCTGAACGCCCGCGGCGCCGCCTTCTGGGAGCGGGTGGTGGCCGCCCGGGGTCAATTCCAGCTGAAGCGATAGCCATAGCTGAGACCCACGGAAAGCTGGTCCCGCTGGCCGCGCTGCTCGATCAGCGCCGAACGGCCGACAACGCCGCCAAGACGATCATAGCCGGTGAACAGCGTGAAGGCGCCATTCTGGCCGAACCGCCCCAGCGGCTTGGTCAGCGAGGCATTGACGCCCGCCGACACCAGCCCCGACCCCGTCGCCGAGACCGGCAGGCCCGTGGCGGCGGCCTGCACCAGGTTCACACCGAAATAGACATTGGTGTAATCGGCATCGGCAAAGGTCGCGCGCAGCCCGACTCCATACAGCCACAGGTTCTTGCCCGGCGTGCCGATGCGATCGTTCCAGCCGATCAGCGTATCGGCGACCATGCCTTCATGCCCGCCGAAACCCTGGCGCAACTCGGCCCGCACCCGCGCCTTGCCGCCGGCAAAGCTCTTCTGGACAAAGGCCCCCGGTTCGCCGGCAAAGCCGACATCGCCAAAGCCGCGCAGCGCCGTGCTGCCGCCGGTAATCAGGAACGGCGAGCCACCATTGTCCTCGTTGCGGCCGAACCGGAACTTGAACAACGGGCCGATCTTCCAGCCATCGCTGTTGACGACATTCCAGCCGAGCCCATCGGGGACGGAGAAAAACACCGCGTCGCGATAGTTCAACCGCAGATCGGGAAAGATCGACAAGGCCTGGTCCCGGCTGCCCTGCCACGCCGGCGCGAACACCGGCGCCAGCCCGACCCCCAGCGTCCAATCCTTGGGCCGCGGCGGCTGCGCCCGCTGCGCACTCGCCGGCACCCCGGGCGCAGCGCCCTGCGCCTTTGCGGCAACGGCGGGCGCCAAAAGAGCAAAGGCAAGCAGCGGCGCTACGAGCCGATCGAGCGGGAAACATTTTAACATGACGGCTTTGTAATGACGATGCCGGACCGACGCAACAACCGGTTTCGCTGTCAGCCGGGCCAATGGCGCCTCCCACACGGGTGGCACATCGCCCTGCGATTGATCGGTCCAAAGCGCCACTATATGCTGACGTTGATCGACTTGCGGAGCGAACGAAGTGACGGGACTGTTTGGAGGGTTCGACAAGCAGTTCATACCGACCGAAGGCGGCTATCTTTACTATCCGTCGGCCTGGAAAGGCGCCAAACTCGTTACAGCCGAAGAATATGGGCAACTTGCTGGCGCATGGCGGCGTGCAACAAGTGTGCGAGCTTTTGCGTGATCACCGGAGCCGGCATTCTGGGCGTTGTGCTGACGACTCTCCTTGCCGGCGGTTCGGCCGACCGGGCGTGGACCAGCATGGTCTTTGCGCTGTTGTGGGTCGCGGGAATGATTTTGTGGTTTCTGAGGCCAAGTCTGGCGCCGCGACAGCTGGTCAAGAATAGGCCTTATGTCGCCGAGCCTCGCCCACGCTCCGAAGTCTGGCGGCAGAACCGCGCGATGCACAGTTGGCCCGCGCTAGGCCTTTTTCTGTTGATTGGCGCCAAGAGTCTCTTTGATGCCCTTCAGGGGAAAGCCGTCCTGTTTCCGGCAAGCGTGGCTGTTGTGTGGTGGTCATTTATGCTTGCTGTTTTTACGCTGGTGTCTTTCCTCAAGCTGCGGGACCAACGGCGCTAGAGCCGATTGCATCGGCATGATCAGAGCCTCCGGCGGTTGGGGCCGGCGGCCCCAAACCCTTTTCCCAGTATCAGTGCACGTGCGAGATAGAGCGATCAAATCGACCGGGTCCGGGGCCGCCGGCCCCGGCCGCCGGAGGCATTCTGGTCATTGATGACAGCGGGCGCCGTGTCGAATGCAAGCCTCTCGCCCGCAGGCCGATGACCGGCACCTGTCCTACAGCCGCACTTTCTGCTAACCGATTTGGCGATTTCCGCTCTTTCTCATTGCCGGTCGAACTGAATGTCCCGAGGACGCGGACAAACGCACCGCCAAGAAACGAAAGGCCACACTTTGCCCGCTTATGTGTGGCCTTTCGCCGATTTCCCAATGAAATCAGCGGTCCGATTCCTGCGCGAAACGTCAGTTTTCGCAGCGAAAGGTCATATATCCTGCGCCAGGCGGCCATAAAGTTCGGGCCGGCGATCGCGGAAAAAGCCGAAGGCGGCGCGGTGCCTGGCCACCAGATCGAGGTCGAAGCTGGCGAGCACCCGGCCCTGTTCGCTGTCATCGCGTTCCGAAACGATATCGCCGCGCTGATCGGCAATGAAGCTGGTGCCATAAAAGGCCTGTTCGTGCGGCGTGCCGGCTTCCTCCACCCCCACCCGGTTGCAGGCCACCACCGGCACGACATTGCTCACGGCATGGCCCTGCATCGCCCGGCGCCACATCCGCCGCGTATCGAGGTTGGGGTCGTGCGGTTCGCTGCCGATCGCCGTCGGGAACATCAGCACCTCGGCGCCTTGCAGCATCATGGCGCGGGCGGTTTCCGGATACCATTGGTCCCAGCAGATGCCGACGCCAATCACGCCATGGCGGGTTTCCCACACCTTGAAGCCGGTGTTGCCGGGCCGGAAATAGAATTTTTCCTCATAGCCGGGGCCATCGGGGATATGGCTCTTGCGATAGACCCCCATGATGTTGCCGCCATCATCGATCATCGCCAGGCTGTTGTAATGGTGATGGCCGTCGCGCTCGAAAAAGCTCGTCGGGATATAGGTTTTCGTCTCCAGCGCGACCTGCTGCATCGTCGCCACCGCCGGGTGCTTGCCCAGCGGCAGGGCGTTGGCAAACAGGCCCTCGTCCTCGTGCCGGCAGAAATAATGGCCCTCGAACAGTTCGGGCGGCAGGATCACCTGGGCGCCGGCCGCCGCCGCGTCACGGACCGCCGCAGCAGTGGCGGCGATGTCGGTTTCGCGCACCCCGGTAAAGGCCAGTTGCAGGCCGGCAACGGTAATGTGTCGAGTCATGGTCGGTCCTTGTCTTCACCTGGCAGCCCCCTCGCCCGCCGCGCGGCGCGCGTGCCGACCACTCCCCGGCGGGGCGAGCTGGTCTGATTACGCCGGCTGTTGCTGGGTGATGCAGTGGAAGCTGCCGCCGCCGGTCAGGATATGGTCGGCGCGCAGCCCGATGCAATCCCGCCCGGGAAAAAGCGCCCCGATGGCCGCCACCGCCGCCTCGTCGGACGCGGCGCCATAGGTCGGAACGACAACCACCCTGTTGCCGATGTAAAAGTTCATGTGGCTGGCAGGCACGATCTCGCCATCACGCTCCACCCGCCCCGGCGAGGGGATGCCGACGACATCGAGCCCGAAGTCCCGCGCCCGGTCGTGCGCATCGGTGAACACATCGCGGTTGGGGTCATTCGCGGCCGCCACCGGCAGCGCCAGCACCCCGGGCGCCACAAAACGCGCCAGATTGTCGACATGGCCATCGGTATGATCGTTCATCAAGCCTTCGCCCAGCCACAGCACCCGGTCGATCCCCAGATCGCGGCGCAGATGCGATTCGACCTCGGTCCGGTCCATCTTCGGGTTGCGATTGGGGTTGAGCAAACATTGCTCGGTGGTGACCGCAAGCCCAGTCCCGTCGCAATCGATCGCACCGCCTTCCAGCACCCAGCCATGGCGCGCCAGCGGCACCCCGGCGGCCTTGGCGACAAAGGCTGCCACGCCATCGTCACCGGGCAGATCATATTTGCCGCCCCAGCCATTGAAGCGAAAACCCGCCGCCGCGGCCCCGTGCGGCGATTGCATGAACAAGGGCCCGGTATCGCGCAGCCAGATATCACCAAAGCCGAAAAGATGAAAACCGACATCGGCGCCGGCCAGCATCTGTTTCGCGACGTCCATCGCCGTCTCGTTGGCGACGAGCAGCTCGACCCGCTCGCCGGCGGCAATCGCCCGCACCATGGCCGCCACTTCGGCCTGCGCCGGGGCGAGATCGTCCTCCCACAGGTCGGCGGCGCTGGGGAACGCCGTCCAGGTGGCAAGGTGACGGCCCCATTCGGCGGGCTGGCGAGCGGTCATCGGGCGTTGCTTTGCATGGGATCGTCAGTGCCAGCCCGGATGCCGAGTTGCAATGACTGCCATCAAGATGGAGATTTGAAGCCTTGCGCAACGACATACCATTCGCTCGAGCCCTTGCGGCTGGCCGGCGGCTTGACGTGCTTGACGCTGGTGAACGACTGTTTGAGTAACGCCGTGAGCGCGCCATCGCCGCCACCTGCCAGCACCTTGGCAACAAACGCCCCGCCCGGCCGCAGCAACCGCCCGGCCATGTCGAGACCGGCTTCGATCAGCCCCATGGTCCGCAGATAATCGGTCATCTGGTGGCCGACGGTGTTCGCCGCCATGTCCGACAGCACGATATCGGCCTGGCCGCCAAGCGCTTCGAGCAAAACGCTTTCGGTATCCTCGTCGAGAATGTCCTTCTCGAACAGTGTCACGCCAGCGATCGGCTCGATCGGCAACAGGTCGATGCCGACCACCCTGGCGCGCGGGCGGCGTTCGAGGACGACCTGGCACCAGCCCCCGGGGGCGGCCCCCAGATCGACAACGCGCTCGACCTGGCCGAGCAGGGAGAATTGGGCGTCCAGCTCCTTCAGCTTGAACGCCGCCCGGCTGCGATAGCCGGCAGCCCTGGCCGCGGCGACATAGGGGTCATTGAGGTGCCGGGCCAGCCACTGGTTGGACGATGTCGTCCGGCGGTGGGTGTTCTTCACCTTGACCTTGCCGCCGCGCGACCGGCCGCTGGGGCCATTGGAACCGCTGTTCACGATGCCACCGTCCAGACGCCGTCGCGGCCCATCAGGCTGCGCAGGATACCTTCGCGAATGCCGCGATCTGCCACCCGCACCTGGCCGCCCGGCCAGCGGCCGAGCACGGCCTCGAGGATGGCGCAGCCGGCAACGATCAGCTCGGCCCGATCGGCACCGACACAGGCGATGCGCGCCCTGTCCTCGACGCTGCGGGCCGCGATCGACCGGCACAACCGCATCATCGCCTCGGTGCCCACGGCACAGCCATCGACGCGGCGACGGTCATAGCCGGGCAAGCCGAGCTCGACGCTGGCCAGCGTGGTGATCGTTCCCGAGGTGCCGAGCAGCTGGACCTCGCTGACCTCCCGCGACTCGAGCCGGGCCGCGAAGCGATCGAGAAGCGGCGAAACGCGCCCGAGCATCCGGGCATAGGCCGCGGCGCGATCATCGGCATGCGGCCATTGCGGCTCGGTTTCGGCAAGGCTGACGACGCCCCAGGGCAGGCTCACCCAGTCGAGGATAGCGGGCTGGCCACCCGGTTCGGCTTCGGCCGCAACGAGCATCAGTTCGCTCGATCCGCCGCCGATATCGAAGACCAGCGCCGGCGGGCCCGCGGCATCGATCAGCGTCTGGCAGCCGAGAACCGCAAGTCGCGCCTCCTCGGCTGCGGAAATGACGTCGAGGGCAATGCCGGTTTCGGCATAGACCCGCTCGACGAAGCGAACGCCGTTGGCGGCCCGCCGGCAGGCCTCGGTCGCGACGTTACGGGTCAACCGCACATCACGGCGCGCCAGCTTGTCGGCGCAGGCGGCAAGCGCGGCAACGGTGCGGTCCATTGCCGCCTCCGACAGGCGCCCCGACTCAAGCAAGCCTTCGCCGAGCCGGACAACCCGAGAATAAGCATCGATGATCGTGAAACCCTGCGGTCCCGGCTGGGCGATGAGCAGGCGGCAGTTGTTCGTGCCCAGATCGAGCGCGCCATAGCTGCGTCCGCGGCGCGGACCGCGTGTTTCGCCGGGCGAACGCGGCGCACGACCACCCGAAGGCACTCGCGCCGTGGTTCCGGCCTGGCTATCGGCAAAGGCCGACATGAAAATTTGTCCTGTTCTTTCATCATCGACCAGCATGGGCCGCTGACACCTGCCAACAACCTATGACGCATTGGCATAAAGCGCAAATCGACGGCGCAGCGATTGACTTGTTGGACTTGCCTGCCTATTGCCGCCGTCTCGCCCGGCGCGCCGGGCGGCCGCTGTTGCCCTGTCGTCTAATGGTAAGACTCCGGACTCTGACTCCGTTAATCGAGGTTCGAATCCTCGCGGGGCATCCAGCGATTTCGAGATCCGGCATCAGCGTTGCGTAACGCCCGAGCGGCCATTATACGGGCGATCTTCCGTCGGTGTGGGGCAATAGCTCAGATGGGAGAGCGCAGCAATCGCACTGCTGAGGTCGGGAGTTCGATCCTCCTTTGCTCCACCAACGCCCGCGTTCAGGGGGCAGGCGTCCAGTTCGGCGGCGCCAGGGTGAAGCCGGCGAATTCAAATCCGGGTGCGACGACACACGTCACAAGCGCCCAACCAAGTGTCGCCCGCGCTGACTGCCAGTAATCCTTGGGAACAACGATTTGCGGCGCATGACCAGTTGCTATCTCGGGACCCAGTAACTGCCAGGCGGGCAAATCCTTGTCATGGCGCGCCGTGCCGAGGTCCAAGGGCGACCCTTTGTGCCAGCACCAGATCTCGTCGGCATCCACCTTATGCCAATGGGAAGCCTGGCCTGCCTCGAGAAGGAAATGAATAGCCGTAACGGCACTGCGCGTCCCCGGAGGCGCGGGTGCGCGCCAGGTCTCACGGTACCAACCACCTTCCGGGTGCGGCGAAAGCCCCAGTGCCGCAATGATGCCAACCGCCTCGCTATTTGGTCGAGGGGTTGGAGGCATTGGGCTTCTTGGGCTTTTCGGCCTTGGGCTTGCGGGCTTCCTTGTTCGACTTCGCCTGACCTTTGGCCATCGCTGTTCTCCGTTATGACGACGGATACGCTTGTCAGGCGGCCTTGTCGGCGACCAGCAACCGTACCGGCTCCTTGGTACCGGCGACGACTTCCTTGTCGACCTGGATTTCCTCAACGCCCTCCATGCCAGGCAATTCGAACATGGTATCGAGCAGGATCGATTCCATGATCGAGCGCAACCCTCGTGCACCGGTCTTGCGCTCGATGGCACGCTTGGCGATTGCCGAAAGCGCATCGGGGAGGAAGCTGAGCTTCATACCCTCCATCTCGAACAGCTTGGCATATTGCTTCGACAAGGCATTCTTGGGTTCGGTAAGGATCTTGATCAACGCTGCTTCATCAAGGTCTTCGAGTGTCGCAATAACCGGAAGACGACCGATGAATTCGGGGATCAGGCCAAAACGCAGCAAATCCTCCGGCTCGCATTGCCGAAGCAACTGCCCCACCCGACGCTCGTCGGGGCCAGCGACATGCGCACCGAAACCGATCGACTTGCCTTGCAGCCTGTCGCCGATAATGCGGTCGAGCCCCGAAAACGCGCCACCGCAAATGAACAGGATGTTCGTCGTATCGACCTGCAGAAACTCCTGCTGCGGGTGCTTGCGACCACCTTGTGGCGGCACCGAAGCGGTCGTGCCTTCCATGATCTTCAAAAGCGCCTGCTGGACGCCTTCGCCGGACACGTCGCGGGTGATCGAGGGGTTGTCGGCCTTGCGCGAAATCTTGTCGATCTCATCGATGTAGACGATCCCGCGCTGCGCACGTTCGACATTGTAATCGCTCGCCTGAAGCAATTTCAGGATGATATTCTCGACGTCCTCGCCGACATAGCCGGCTTCTGTCAGTGTTGTTGCATCGGCCATTGTGAACGGCACATCTAGAATGCGCGCCAGCGTTTGGGCGAGCAGCGTCTTGCCGCAACCGGTGGGGCCAACAAGCAAAATGTTCGACTTCGCCAGCTCGACGTCGGCGCCCTTGCCGCCATGGTTGAGCCGCTTGTAGTGGTTGTGCACCGCCACCGAGAGCACGCGCTTGGCGTGCATCTGCCCGATCACATAATCGTCGAGAACCTTGCAGATCTCGCGCGGCGTCGGCACGTCGCCCGACTTCTTGACGAGCGCGGTCTTGGTCTCTTCACGAATGATGTCGTTGCACAGTTCGACGCACTCATCGCAGATGAACACCGTCGGCCCGGCGATAAGCTTTCGCACCTCATGCTGGCTCTTGCCGCAGAAGCTGCAATAGAGCGTGCTCTTCGAATCGCCCCCACTCAGCTTGGTCATGACTATCCTCTCTCGCGACTGTGCGAGTGTAACTTTGAAAACGGCTCGCCTGCAAGTCCGCTGGTTATGACCAGTGTCACATCAACGTCGCACGCCGGCGCGACGTTCCGCACTGCGTTGCCGATCACGCCGCCTTCAAGGCTTCGCCGTCGGTTGGCAGCGGCCGCTTGTCGGCCACTTCGTCAATCAGCCCGAAAACCTTCGCTTCCTCTGCCGACAGGAACTTGTCCCGTTCCATGGCGCGTTCGATTGTCTCGATGTCCTGGCCCGTGTGCTTGACGTACAATTCGTTGAGCGCATGCCGGACGCGCAGGATTTCGCGTGCCTGGATCTCGATGTCGGTCGCCTGGCCTTGCGCACCGCCCGAAGGCTGATGCACCATGATACGGGCATTCTTCAGCGCCACGCGCATGCCGGGTTCGCCTGCCGCGAGCAGGAAACTGCCCATCGACGCTGCCTGGCCGACGCAGACCGTGCCGACGCGCGGACGGATGTACTGCATGGTGTCGTAGATCGCCATGCCACTGGTGATCACCCCACCTGGCGAATTGATGTACATGAAGATGTCCTTCTTCGGATTTTCCGATTCAAGGAACAGCAACTGGGCAACAATGACCGACGCCATATGGTCTTCGACCTGGCCCGTCACGAACACAATCCGCTCGCGCAGCAGCCGCGAATAGATATCGAATGACCGCTCCCCCCGGTTGGAGGTTTCGATCACCATCGGGATCAGGCCGGCGTGGATGTCGAGCATAATGGTCCTTTTCGCTGTGTGCCCAAGGTCGGACGTTTCGCAGCGAAGTTCAAGAGGGGGATTTTGCCACGGGCAGAAGCGCCTGCGCCCGCGCCAACCCGACCCGATCCGGCGCTATTCGGCGGCCTTCTTGGCCCGCTTCGGCTTGGCCGGCGCTGCCTCTGCAGCAGGTGCTGCTGCGGCCGCAGGTTCTTCAACCGCCGCCTTGGCTGCCTTGGCTTTGGCTGGCTTCTTTACAGGCGCGTCGACAACCACCTCGGCCGTGGCTTCAGGCGCAACATCGGCCTCGGCAGGCGCTGCGTCTGCCACAGCCTTGGTCTTGGCCTTGCTGGCCTTCTTCGGCTTGGCGGGTGCGTGATCATGGTCGTGGTCATGGTCACAATCGGGGCCATGGACATGGCCCTCATGCGTCCCAGTGCCAACCAGGCCGGGCGTTTCGTCCTCGTCCTCGATCGCCGCTTCGAGTTCGGCGCGGCTGACATGACGTTCGGTGAGTTCGGCCTGGGCGAGCAGGAAGTCGACGACCTTGTCTTCGTAGAGCGGCGCCCGAAGCTGGGCGAGCGCCATCGGATTTTCCTGCAGGAACTTGACCACTTTCTGCTGCTCGCCGGGATAGCGCGCGGCTTCCTGGCCGATCAGGCGGTTCATTTCGGCCTGGCTGATCGAGACATTGTTGCGCTGTCCGATCTCGCTCAGCAGCAGGCCGAGACGGACGCGGCGTTCGGCAATGCGCCGATAATCGGACCGTTCAGCTTCCATTTCGCCCCGCATCGCTTCCGGATCGTCGCTGCCGCCGATTTCCTGCTCGATCTGTGCCCAGATCTGTTCGAACTCGCTGTCGACCATCGATTGCGGCACATCGAAATCGTGACGGCTGGCCAGCGTGTCGAGAAGCTTGCGCTTCAGATGGGTACGGGTCAGCGTGCCGAGCTCGGTATCGAGCTGGTCCTTCAGAATCTCCTTGAGCGCATCCAGCGAATCGATGCCGAAGCCCTTGGCGAATTCATCGTCGATAACCGTTTCGACGGCGGTCTCGACACCCTGCACCAAAATCGCGAATTCGGCCGCCTTGCCCTTCAGGCTGGCGACATTGTAATCGGCCGGGAAGGTAACCTTGACGGTCCGTTCCTCATTCGCCTTGACGCCAACCAACTGGTCTTCAAAACCCGGTATCAGCTGCCCCGAGCCGATGGTGACGCGCATGCCTTCGCCCTTGCCACCGTCGAACAGCTTGCCATCGACGCGGCCTTCGAAATCGATGACGACCGTGTCACCCGTCGCGGCTTCATGGGCGGCGGCGGCCGGCTCGCTGCGCTGAGCCTGTGCCGACAACCGGGTCAATGCATCGGCGATCGTGTCTTCGTCGGGGGCGACGACCAGCTTTTCCAGCGTAAGGCCGTCGATCTTTATGTCAGTGACGTTCGGCAGCACTTCCATCGACACCGTGATGCCGACATCTTCGCCTTCACCCGGCATGGCACCCAGATCGACCTGCGGCTGCGTGGCGGGACGAAGCTGGCGATCGGCGAGCAGTTGCTGGACGCTTTCGTTGACGGCGGCTTGCAACGCTTCGCCGCGCAGGGCTTCGCCGTGCATCTTTCGAACGAGGTTCGGCGGCACCTTGCCAGGACGGAAACCGGGCATCCGGATCGTCTTCGACACTTCGGCAAGCCGGGCATCCACACGCGCTGCGACATCGGCGGCGGGAATGGTCACCGCATATTCGCGGCGAAGGCCCTCGTTCAAGGTTTCTGCAATCTGCATTTCAAACAATCTCGACTGTTAGCGCGACCCGAGCGGGCGGTGACGAAGGTATGGCGAAGTCTGGTGCGGGCGAAGGGACTCGAACCCCCACGTCTTTCGACACTGGTACCTAAAACCAGCGCGTCTACCAATTCCGCCACGCCCGCGCGAGGAGTGAAGGGCGCGTCTATAGCAACGCAGGGCCGGCACGCAAGACTGAGCCGCGCAATGTCGATCACGGCATGCGCCATAGCATTGCCGACTGCGGCTTGCCGCAAGGGCCGCGGCTCGCGAAAGGCCAGGCCGAGAGGGCTGTTTTGTGGCCTTAGAGTGCGACTCAAATTGAGGTCAAGGCGCCCAGCAACGGTCGGGAAAGCGATGTTCGGCATGGCCGACAAGTCTATCAGTTCGCCTGGCTGTAGGACAGCAGTGGAGCCGGAAGCGAGCCTGGCGCGGGCTGCTAGGGCGCTATCCAGGCCCGGAGGATTAACGAGATGACCCAGACCGTCGCCACCCCTGCTGCCCACAGTCCAACGAACCAGGCCCAGCGTCTGGCACCGGGGTTCATCGCGCGATGCCAAGGATGACTGCAGCGCCCACCCCGACGATCAGCCAGCCCTCGACGCTTCGCGGGCTCCAGCCCCAGCCGAAACGCTTGCGCCCGAACCACTGCTTCACCGGCGTCATCGCATCACCTCAATGATAGCCTTCATGTCCGACTTTGCCACGAAACACCCAATAGGCATAGGCGGTGTACGCCAGGATGATCGGCAGCATGATGCCGACACCCACCAGCATGAAGATTTGCGACGATCGCGCCGTTGCAGCGGCGTAGAGCGTCACCTGCCCCGGCACGACCCAGGGGAACATCGAAAAGCCCAGCCCCATGAAGGTGAGCGCAAACAACCCCAGCGCCAGCAAAAACGGCCGAAGCTGAAGCTTGTCGCGGACCGCACGCCAGAAGTTCCATGCTGTCAGCAGCACCAGGAAGGCCACAAGGACAGCGGCGAGAACGCCGGTGCCCTCGAACCAGCGACTGAAATAATCATGGCGCAGGAACGGCGTCGCTATGCTGACCGCGGCGAGCGCGACGAGCATCCCGAGACCGCTCCACAGCGCGATGCCATAGGCACGGGCCTGGAGTTCGCCCTCGGTGCGATAGATCAGCCAGCAGGCTCCGAGCAGCGTGTAGCCGATCACCACCGAAACCCCGGTCAGCAGCGAAAAGGGTGACAACCAGTCCCACCAGCCGCCGGCATAGTTGCGCCCGGAGATGGCCACGCCTTGTAGGACGGCGCCAAGGATGATGCCTTGCGACATCGCTGCAACAAGGGAACCGCCGAAAAAGGCGCCATCCCAGAACCACAGCCGCGTCGTTCGCGCCCTAAATTCAAAGGCGACGCCGCGAAACACCAGCGCCAACAGCATCAGGATCAGCGGCGCATAGACCGCCGGCATCAGGATCGCATAGGCAAGCGGAAAGGCCGCAAAAAGCCCGCCACCGCCGAGCACCAGCCAGGTTTCGTTGCCGTCCCACACGGGTGCGATCGTGTTGATCGCCGTGTTGCGCTCATCGCCCTTGTGCAGCCAGGGAAACAGAATGCCGAGGCCAAGATCGAAGCCGTCGAGGACGACATAGGCAAACACCGCAAAGGCGATGATTCCGGCCCAGATCAGCGCGAGAGTTGCGTCGGGAAGCATCGCCGCTATTCCGCCGGGATCGCTTGCGGGTCCATCTGCGGCGCCGGCGTCAGGCCGGCGGTCCGCGTCAGGTCGCCACGCTGTGGCCCCTGCTCGCCCGGATGCGGTTCATGGCCCATCAGCTTGAGGATGAACCAGGTGCCCATGCCGAACACCGCGAAATAGACGATGATGAAGGCGATTAGCGACGCTGCCACCGCCGGGGCCGCCAGCGGCGACACACTCCGCGAGGTCTGTAGCAGGCCGTAAACGGTATAGGGCTGGCGGCCGACTTCGGTCGTCACCCAACCAGCGATGACGGCGACGAAGCCCGATGGACCCATTACCAACGCCATCCGGTGCAGCCAGGGGCTTTCAAACAAAGTGCCGCGCGCGCGGGCCCACAGGCTCCACATGCCCATCGCCAGCATCAGGACCCCGATGCCGACCATGATGCGGAATGACCAGAAGGGAATCAACGCCTTTGGCCGGGTTTCGGCCGGAAAGGCATCGAGGCCCTTGATCGGCGACTCAATGCTGCCGCCAAGCACCAGCGAACCGATCGCCGGTACTTCGAGCTTGTATTGCGTTTCCTGCGCCGCATCGTCGGGCAGGCCGAACAGGATCAGCGGCGCGCGGCCATCCGGGTAGCTGGTGTAATGCCCCTCCATGGCCGCGATCTTGGCCGGCTGATATTCGAGCGTGTTGGTGCCGTGTTCATGCCCGGCAAGGATCTGCAGCGGTGCGACCAGCGCCGCCATCCACATGGCCATCGAGAACATGATGCGCGTGCCTTCCGACGGCGTCCGCCGCGCCACCCGGTCCCGCAGCAGGTGCCAGGCGCCGGCACCACCGATTACCAGCGCTGTCGTCAGATAGGCCGCGAGCAGGACGTGCGCGAGGCGATAGGGCATCGACGGGTTGAAGATGATCGCCATCCAGTCGTTGGGAACGAACTGGCCCCGGTCGTTCAAGCCATAGCCCTGCGGCGTCTGCATCCAGCTGTTGACCGAAATGATCCAGAAGGTCGAAACCGCCGTGCCCAGGGCGACCATGCCGGTGGCCAGCACGTGCAGCTTCTTGCCGACACGTTCCAGGCCGAACAGCATGACGCCAAGGAAGCCGGCTTCGAGAAAGAAAGCTGTCAGGACTTCATAAGCCATGAGCGGGCCGATGACCGGCCCCGCCTTGTCCGAAAACACGGCCCAGTTCGATCCGAATTGATAGGCCATGACAATGCCGGAAACGACACCCATGCCGAAGGTGATCGCAAAGATCTTGAGCCAATATTTGAACAGCTGGAGATAAACATCGCGCCCGGTGCGGATCCACAGCACTTCGAGCACCAGCAGATAGCTCGCAAGCCCGATCGAGAAGCTGGGGAAGATGAAGTGGAACGACACGGTGAAGGCAAACTGCATCCGCGCCAGCGTCAATGCGGAAATGGTTTCAAGCATTCAGAGACCCTTGGCGAGGTGGTGCGGCGCAACGCTGCCTGTCCGCGCGCATAGCAGAAGCATCGCGCAACCGCCCGCGCTTTTCGCCGCAGTTGCGAAACAAATGCATGCGTTCGGGTTGCGGGCGGCGTGGGGGTGACGGCTTTGCATCATGACGCCTACAACGGCCAGAAACGGGATTCGGGACCATATATGCCAAGCGATATCGAGATTGCCCGCGCCGCGCCGTTGCGGCCGATAGCCGAAATTGCAGCCGGTATCGGGCTATCCCCGGCGCAGATTGACCCTCATGGCCATTACATCGCCAAGCTGAATGAAAGGCCCGAGCGAACCGCCGGCAAGCTCGTTCTGGTGACCGCAATCAACCCGACACCGGCGGGCGAGGGCAAGACAACGACGACGATCGGTCTTGGCGACGCGCTCAATCTCATCGGCCGACGTGCCGTTATCGCACTGCGTGAACCCTCGCTGGGACCGGTGTTTGGTCGCAAGGGCGGTGCGTCCGGTGGCGGCCAGTCGCAGGTGTTGCCGATGGACCGCATCAACCTGCATTTCACCGGCGATTTTCACGCCATCACGGCCGCGCACAACTTGCTGGCGGCACTGATCGACAACGCCCTGCACTATCGCCTGCCGACAGCAACGGGCCTGCCGCTCGACGCCCGCCATATCCAGTGGCGCCGGGTCATGGACATGAACGACCGGGCGCTGCGCCAGATCGCCATCGGCATGGGCAGCGGCAATGCCCCGGCGCGCGAGACGGGTTTCGATATCACCGTGGCTTCGGAAGTCATGGCGATCCTGTGTCTGGCCGAAGATGCCGACGATCTGCACGCCAGGCTGTCGCGCATCCGCATTGGCCGTGACGAAGCCGGGACGCCTGTGACAGCCGCCGACATCGGCGCTGCAGGGGCCATGACGGCACTGCTGATCGACGCGATCCGGCCCAACCTTGTCCAGACCATCGCCGGGTCGGCGACGTTCGTTCATGGCGGGCCTTTCGCCAATATCGCCCATGGCTGCAATTCGGTGGCGGCGACGCGTGCTGCGCTGGCGCTCGGCGAATTTGCGGTTACCGAAGCCGGCTTCGGTGCCGATCTTGGGGCCGAGAAGTTCTGCAACATCAAATGCCGCGGTGCCGGGCTATCGCCAGCCGTCGCCGTTGTCGTCGCAACGGTCCGCGCACTCAAATATCATGGCGGCATGGCGCTCGCCGACTTGTCGAAGGACGACCCGCGTGCGCTCAGCGCCGGGCTGGAAAACCTTTCCCGTCACGTCGAGAATCTGGGCAAGTTCGGCTTGCCGGTCGTTGTCGCGCTCAACGCCTTCGCCAATGACAGCGCTGCCGAACAGCAGGCCGTTCTGGCGCATTGCCATGATGTGCTGCTGGTCAAGGCGCATCTTTGCAGCCACTGGGCGGAGGGAGCCGGGGGCGCAGAAGATCTGGCACGAAGTGTGGCAGCACTTGCCGATGCCGAAGCAGCGAGCTTTCGGCTACTTTATCCCGATGCGCTGCCGCTCGAGGACAAATTGCGAACGATTGCGCGCGAAATTTACCGGGCCGAGGACATTGCCCTGATGCCTGCGGCGCGTCGCCAGTTGAAGGCTTTCACCGATCAGGGCTTCGGTCACCTGCCCGTCTGCATCGCCAAGACGCCGTACAGCTTCACCGCAGACGACAGCATCAAGGGCGCGGCGACGGGGTTCAACCTCCCCATCCGCGAGGTGCGGCTTTCCGCTGGTGCCGGCTTTGTCGTGGCACTGGCTGGCGACATCAACACCATGCCCGGCCTGCCGCGCGTGCCGGCGGCACTGGCCATGGGTGTCGATGGCCATGGAAACATCACCGGGCTCGATTAGTTTTGAAGCGATGACGAAAATCGTGAACGGCGCCAGTCTGCAGCCGCTGGCCGGCGGGGCGCCACGCCAGATCGTGCTGCTGTTGCACGGCTATGGCTCCAACGGTGCCGATCTGATCGGCATGGCGCCGCACTGGCAGCAAACCCTTCCGGGCGCGCTGTTCCTCGCGCCGAACGCGCCGCAGCCGCTTGGCCATGGCGCCGGATACCAATGGTGGCCGCTGCACGGCTTTTCGCCCCAGGCGCTCGCCGCCGGTGCCACCGTCGCCGCGCCGGCGATCGAGGCCTTCATCGATCGCAAGCTCGACCAATATGGCTTGTCCAACGCCGATCTGGCGATCGTCGGCTTCAGCCAGGGAACGATGATGGCGCTCCAGGTCGGTCTGCACCGGCGGTCGCCCCCGGCTTCGATCATCGGCTATTCGGGGATGTTCGTCGGCAGCCGAGCCGTTGCGATCGTCAGGCCGCCCGTCCTCCTTGTCCACGGCAGCGCTGATCCTGTCGTGCCGGTCGCTGCCCTCGGCAATGCCCGCGACGGTCTCGAACGGCTCGGCATCAGGGCGGTCACCCATGTCTGTCCAGGCCTTGGCCACACGGTCGACGCAACGGGGATCCGGCTCGGCGCCGAATTCGTGGCGCGCCACTTTGCCGGCCCCGCAACCGCGACCGACTTGCACCCCGGCTAAAAGGTCAGTATTATTGACCTACTTCGCAGTTGCAACAAAGGTTCCGTGATGGTTGCCGGCCTGCCCGTTTCGCTCGACGACAAATATCGCTTCACCGAAGGCCGGGTGTTCATGTCCGGGGTTCAGGCGCTGGTGCGTCTGCCCCTGGTCCAGCAGGCGCGCGACAAGGCAGAAGGTTTCAAAACAGGCGGCTTCATTTCGGGCTATCGCGGCTCGCCACTCGGCACCTACGATCAGGAATTGTGGCGCGCCAAGAAGATGCTCGCCGAGCGCAACATCGTTTTTGTCCCAGGCGTCAACGAAGAGCTTGGCGCCACCGCCGTCTGGGGCTCGCAGCATGTCGGCATGCGGCCGGGCGCGACCGTCGATGGCGTTTTCGGCATCTGGTACGGCAAGGGGCCGGGTCTCGATCGCGCCATGGATGTGCTCAAGCACGCCAACGCTGCCGGCACGTCGCCACGCGGCGGTGTTCTCGCCATCGTTGGCGACGATCATGGCGCCAAGTCGAGCACCCTGCCCCACCAGTCCGACCATAATTTCCAGGCGGCGTTCGTGCCGTTTCTGGCGCCATCATCGGTCCATGAATTTGTCGAGTACGGGCTTCTCGGCCTTGCCATGAGCCGTTTCGCCGGCACCTGGGTCGGCTTCAAGGCGACTGCTGATACCGTCGAAACGTCGGCCACCGTCGATCTGGCCAGCGAGCAGCGCCGCATCATCCTGCCCGACTTCGAATTCCCCGCCGGAGGTGTCCATATTCGTGGCGGTGATATCTGGCGCGAGGAAGATACCCGCCTGCAGCGCTTCAAGGGCTTTGCCGCCATGGCCTTTGCCAAGGCCAATGGCATCGACCGGACGATTTTCGATACGCCGCGCCCGCGCTTCGGCATTGTCACCACCGGCAAGGCCTATGCCGACACGATGGAGGCCCTGCACGAACTCGGCATCGATGCGCGGGTTGCTGCCGATATCGGCCTGCGGGTCTACAAGGTCGGGATGCCCTGGCCATTGGAACCCGATGGCATGCGGCACTTCGCCGAAGGACTCGAGGAAGTTCTCGTCATCGAGGAAAAGCGCGAGTTCATCGAGCATCAGCTCAAGTGGCAGCTGTACAACTGGCGCGCCGACGTCCGGCCGCGTGTAGTCGGCAAACAGGACGAGGCCGGCAACTGGCTGCTCAGCCCCGACAATGAGCTGACGCCCGGCGTCATCGCCCATGTCATTGCGGCGCGGATCCAGAAATATCACGATACCGACCGGATCCGCGAGACTCTGCGCTTCTTCAACGACCAGGCGGCAAAATCGGCGGCATTCGTCACCCCGATGAAGCGCAGCCCCTATTTCTGCTCGGGCTGCCCCCACAACACCTCGACCAAGCCTCCCGAAGGCGGCCGGGCGCTTGCCGGCATCGGCTGCCATATCATGGCCTTGTGGATGGACCGTGCCGAAACCTTCACCCAGATGGGCGGCGAGGGCGTCACCTGGATCGGCGAGGCCCCCTTCACCAGTGAGAAACACGTCTTCGCCAATCTGGGCGACGGCACTTATTTCCACTCCGGCCTGCTCGCCATCCGCCAGTCGATCGCCGCCAAGGTCAATATAACCTACAAGATCCTCTACAATGACGCCGTCGCGATGACCGGCGGCCAGAAGCATGATGGCGAACTGTCGGTCGATCAGATTGCCGGCCAGATGGTCGCCGAAAGCGCCAGGAAAGTCGCGGTGCTGACCGAAGACCTTGGGCGCTATCAGGGCGTGAGCCTACCCCCCTCAGTGCGGCTGCTCGATCGCTCGGCCCTGCCCGCGATCCAGGACGAGTTCGCTGCGACGGAAGGCTGTACCGTCATCATCTTCGACCAGACCTGCGCCGCCGAAAAGCGCAGGCGCCGCAAGCGCAAGCTGCTCGCCGACCCCGATCGCCGCATTTTCATCAACCCTGCCGTCTGCGAAGGCTGCGGCGATTGTTCGGTGCAGTCGAACTGCGTTTCGGTCGAGCCGCTCGAAACCGAATTCGGCCGCAAGCGCCGCATCAACCAGTCGAGCTGCAACAAGGATTACAGCTGCGTCAAAGGCTTCTGCCCGAGCTTTGTCACGGTCGATGAGGCGGAAGTGAAGAAGTCGCGGGCCGATTTCGATTTTGCCGACCTGCCCGAACCCGTCGTCCCTGCGGCTGGCGGCGGTTACAACATCATGGTGACGGGCATCGGCGGGACGGGCGTCCTCACCGTCTCGGCGCTGCTTGGAACGGCAGGGAATCTCGAAGGCCGCGCCGCAACCACCGCCGACATGGCCGGCCTCGCCCAGAAAGGCGGGGCTGTCTATTCCCATGTCCGACTGGCGGCGACCAACGACGATCTGTTGAGCCCCCGTATCATTGCCGGCGGGGCCGATCTGGTGCTCGCCTGTGATGCGGTCGTTGCCGCCGACAAGCCAATCCAGACGCTGATGATCCCCCAGCGCACGGCGGTCATCGCCAACGCGGACATTGCACCGACCGCCGATTTCGTTCGCAATCGCGATCTGGATTTCCGCTCGGCGCAGGTCGAAAAGGCAATCCGCGGCGCATCCAACCCCAATGCCTGTGATTTCATCGCGGCCGACACGGTTGCGGTGGCCCTGATGGGCGATGCCATCGCGTCGAACATCATCCTCATGGGCTATGCCTGGCAAAAGGGCCTCATCCCGCTGCAGCGCGCGAGCATCGAATCGGCAATCGAGCTCAATGGCGTCGCAGTTGACTTCAACAAGCGTGCATTTGGCCTCGGGCGGCTGCTCGCCGCGCGTCCCGACAAGGTCGAAGCGCTGGTTGTCGCTACGCGGGGGCCGCAGCCCGAACTGCCGGCGAAAAACCTCGACGACGTCATTGCCCGGCGTATCGCCGATCTGACTGCGTATCAGGATGCCGCCTATGCACAGCGCTTTGCGGATATTGTCGCGCGTGCGCGCAGCGCCGGCGACGATTTGGCCGAGGCCGTTGCACGCAGCCTCTACAAGCTGATGGCCTATAAGGACGAATATGAAGTCGCGCGGCTGTACAGCGATGGCCGTTTCCGCGCTGCCTATGATGCCCAGTTTGCCGGTGGCAAGCCGCGCGTGTTGCTGGCGCCGCCGCTGATTTCACGCCTCGACCCCGCCACAGGCCGGCCGAAGAAGATCAGCTTCGGCCCGTGGATCTTCTCGGCCTTCGGCGTCCTTGCCAAATTCAAGGGGCTGCGCGGTACTTCATTTGACGTTTTCGGCTATTCCAAGGAACGCCGCCACGAGCGGGCCGCCATTGCCGTGTATGAAGCCGAGGTCGAGCGGCTGCTGGCCGGTGTGAACGCCGACAACCGCAGCCTCGCTCTCGCCATCGCGCGACTGCCGATGGATGTTCGTGGCTTTGGCCCGGTCAAGGACAAGGCGCGCGCCGAAGTCGAAGCACGGCGGGCAGCGCTATGGGCGAAATGGCCGGGTGAGCGGCAGCGCGCAGCAGCTTAGGCAGGCCTCAAGTAGCCCGGCTGGCGGCCCCGGGCCCCACTAGGCCCAGCAATGCAAATCGGCGCGCATCCGCAGAAGCTGGTAAATGGGGTTCGGGGCCGCCGGCCCCAACCGCCGGAGGCTCTGCCTCCCGGCCGATACAATCAACTTCAAGGTTTCGCCGCCTCCGTCGCGAAACAGGCGCGGCCGCCGAAGGCGATCTTTGCGCAGGCGTCTCGCGCTTCGGCCCTTGTCTTGTACGGGCCCATCTGCAGCTTGATGATCGAGGCGCCGGGTTCGTAGATCGGCTTGGCGCTGCCGATGGCGGCTTTCTGCTTTGCCCTGAGTTCGGCCCAGGCGGCTTCGGCCTGGGCGCGCTTGCCGAAGGCGCCGAGCTGAACGCGCCAACCTGGTGGGGCCTGGGCAATCGCGGGTTTGGCGACCGGCCTGGGCTTGTCGGCCGGCTTGGCGTCTGCGGTTTCCTGCACGGGCTCGGACGGTTTCGGTGCTGGCGCAGGCGCTGCCGCTGCGGTTGGAATTTCGACTGGCTTGACCTCGGGCGCCGAAGGTGTGGCGCTTGCAACAGGTAGCGCCGGGGTCGGCGCCGGTATCGGTGTCGGCGCCGGGGGCCGAACGGCCGGCTGTTCTGCCACCGGCGTCGCGCTGGCAATTTGCGTCGCCGGCGCTGGCGTCACTGGCATTCGCGGGGCTGTTGTCACGCCGGCTTTTGGCGCTAATGCCTGACGCTGCACTGCTTCCAGATTCCGCCGGTTGAGTTCGGCCGCCGTCATTCGCGGTGCCGGTGGTGCGTCACCGGCCGGGATGCCACTACCGCCGGCAAGGCTGGCAGCGATCGTCGTTCCCTTGGCGCGATCGGCTGCTGAAATCGTCCGGTTGAGGTTGGCAAGCGCGCCCGTGGCTTCGGACAGGCCCTGCGCCGAGGCCCGCGACAGATAAGCATGGGCAAGTGCCATGCTTTTCGCCACGCCATCGCCATTCCAGTGCGCGACACCGATCACATATTGCGCCCGCATTTCACCGCGGTCGGCGGCGGTCTTGAGCCAGCGCGCGGCCTCCGGCTTGTCACCCGCCTGGAACAGCAGGATGCCAAGGTTGGCCTGGGCCGGCAGGTGGTTCTTCAACGCTGCCTTGCGATACCAGTCGCGTGCCACTGCCTTGTCGAGCGGCAGCGCGCGGCCGAGCTTGTACGCCTGGCCGATGTTGAACATCGCATCAGGATCGCCCTGATCAGCGAAAGGGCGCCAGATTGCAACGGCACCCGCCCAGTCGCCGGCGCGCCACAGATCAACGCCTGCCCGGACAGTGGGTGCCGGAACAGGCGCTGCGGCCGGCGGGGCGACTGCCGGCGCCGGCACTTGTGCCAGAACCGGCAGTGCTCCCAGCAGCCCGGCAAGTGCCAGCAGGTTGAACCTCAGTAACGCCAAACCACATCTCCACCTTTGATCGTCATGCGCACCCGGCCGGAAACCGGCAGGCCGTCGAACGGCGTATTGCCAGGGCCCTGGAACTGGTCCCCGTCGATCCGCCACGGCGCATGCTCGTCGAATATCACCAGGTCGGCAGGCGCGCCCGTTGCAAGCGTGCCCCCCGGCAGCCCGAACAGCCGCGCCGGGGCCGTCGTCATCGTCGCCAGCAGCTGAACGAGGGTCAGCGCGCCGGTCTGGACCAGCGACAGGCCGAGCGCGAGCAATGTCTCGGCGCCCGCCATGCCGGGCATGGCATCGGCAAAAGGCAGGCGCTTTTCTTCCTGGCTGCGCGGATCATGCCCGGAGGCAATGATCGAGATCGTGCCATCGGCGATGGCGGCTGCCACGGCGCGCCGGTCCTCGTCGCAACGCAAGGGCGGGGACAGGCGTGCGAAGGACCGAAAACCGGCGACGGCGGTTTCGCCGAGCAGCCAATGTGCCGGGGTGACCCCCGCCGTTACCCGGACCCCGCGTGCCTGGGCCGCGCGAACCAGATCGATCCCTTCGGCGGTTGTCAGTTGACGGATATGGAGCCGGGCGCCGGTCGCTTCCGCAAGCCGGACATCGCGCGCCACGGCCAGGCTTTCGGCAAAGGCGGGCGCTGCGGGAAGGCCCAGCCGCGTTGCATAATCGCCTTCGGTCGCCACCGCTCCGGCCGTCAGCGCTGCGTCCTCGGCGTGGGTCACCACGGGCAGATCAAAGGCCGTCGCATAGCTGAGCAGCCGATGCATGACGGCGCTGCTGGCAATCCCCGACCGTCCGGTCGCAACGCCAACGGCGCCCGCAGCCTGCCCCAGCCCGATTTCGGCAAGTTCGGCGCCGCCCAACCCGCGCGTCGCCGCAACCAGTGGGTGCACCCAGACGCCAGGCTTGCCCATCGCCTGGGTGAAAGCCACCAGTGCCGGATCGTCGAGTGGCGGTGCCTGATCGGGCATCAGCACCACCCGCGTGATGCCACCGGCATGGCATGGCGCCGGCGAGGCCTGGAAAACCCCGGCATCGATCAGCCCGGGTGCCACCACCAGCCCCGATGCGTCGATGATCTCGGCATCGGCGGGGGCTGCAAAATCGCCAACGGCGGCCACGATGCGATCGGCAAGGACGACCGTCGCCTTGCCATCGAAGCCCGTTGCCGGATCGACAACGCGCGCCCCCGTGATCGCCAGCAATGTCACGCCGATTTGCCTTCGGCCCAGCCGGCGACCCCGCGCCGTGCCCGGGTCAGCACATCGAGGCACGCCATCCGCACCGCGACGCCCATTTCAACCTGTTCGGTCACTGCCGATCTCACGATATCGTCGGCGACACGGCCCTGGATCTCGACGCCGCGGTTCATGGGCCCGGGGTGCATAACCAGCACGTCGGGGGCTGCATTGGCGAGCCGCGCCTCCGTCAGCCCGAAAAACCGGTAATATTCGCGGGTCGATGGCACATAGGCGCCATCCATCCGCTCGGTCTGCAATCGCAGCATCATCACCACATCGGCGCCGGCAAGGCCCTTGTCCATGTCGGTAAAGGCTTCGACGCCAAGGGCTTCGATATTGGCTGGCAGCAGTGTCGGCGGTGCCACCACCCTGACATGCGCACCGAGCGAGGCGAGCAGCTGGAAGTTGGAACGTGCCACCCTGCTGTGGAGGATATCGCCACAGATAGCGACGGTAAGCCCGGCAATGCGGCCCTTGCGGCGCCGGATCGTCAATCCGTCGAGCAGTGCCTGTGTCGGGTGTTCATGACGGCCATCGCCGGCGTTGAGCACCGGGCAATCGAGTTTTTCGGCGATCAGTTGCACCGCGCCGGAAGCGCCGTGGCGGATGACGATCAGATCGGGGTGCATGGCATTGAGCGTCAGCGCCGTATCGAGCAGCGTCTCGCCCTTCTTCACCGACGACCCTTGCACGCCGAGGTTGACGACATCGGCGCCGAGCCGCTTGCCGGCAATTTCGAAGCTCAGCAGGGTGCGGGTGCTGTTTTCGAAAAAGGCGTTGATCTGGGTCAATCCCGCGAGGCGATTGTCATGCTTGTCACGGCTGCGATTGAAGTCGACCCATTGCTCGGCCTCGTCGAGCAGAAACAGCATTTCCCAGGGCTTGAGATGCGACAACCCCAGGAGATGCGAATGCGGGAACGGGTGGGCGCCAGCGGAAAGTGCTGGATGCGGCGAAGGCATGGCCCCGGCGCCTTCCGTCAGCGACCCGACTCCGCCTTTGCCGCCAGCGCCGGCGCCTTGACCTTGGTTTGCATCAACGCATAGCTGCGCTCATACCATTTCGAGCCGGGGTAATTGCCGCCAAGCACGGCCGCGGCCTTCTTCGCTTCTTCGGGGAGCCCAAGCGCCAGATAGGCTTCGACCAGCCGGTGCAGCGCCTCGGGCGTATGGCTGGTCGTGTCATAGCTATCCACCACCGTGCGGAAGCGAATGATCGCAGCCAGATAGAGCCCCTGCTGCTGGTAATAGCGGCCGATTTCCATCTCCTTGCCGGCAAGGTGATCGCGCGCCAGATCGACCTTCAGCCGCGCATCGACGGCATAATCGCTGTTCGGGTAACGGCGGATCAACTCCCCAAGCGCATCGAGCGCCTGCTGGGTAATCCGCTGGTCACGCTGCACGCCCGAGATCTGCTCATAATAGCTGACCGCGATCATGTAATAGGCATAGGGGGCCTCGCGGCTGCCCGGGTGGAGCGAAAGGAACCGCTGCGACGAGCCGATGGCGTCGTTATACTCCTTGGCGACGAAGTAGGAAAAAGCGCTCATCAACTGGGCGCGGCGGGCCCACACCGAATAGGGGTGCTGACGCTCGACTTCGTCGAACATCGCTGCTGCCAGCGCATATTGGCGGCGATCGAGCGCGTCCTTGGCCGCAATGTACAGGGTCTCGACATCGCGGGCGACGTAGGATTGGTCTTTCTTGGTCTTGTTCGAGGAACAGGCGCCGACCGCGAGCGCGAGCGAAAGCCCGAGCAGCAAGTTACGGCGGGCGTTCGAGCGAGACACGAGGGGGTGATGCATGGCGCGAGCTTTACGCCAAGGCGTTGCCAGCGCCAAGCGCCCTATCGACCGCGGAACGCCACTTGGCCGAGGGCGTGCCACGGCCCGTCGAGATAGCGCCAGATCGCAATGGCAACGACGCGTGTCGAAAAGGCAGTAAAACCGGCCTCGAGAGCCTGCAGCGTCGCCCGCGCTTCGGCGCTGGTCACCTTGTTCTGCACGGTGACATGCCCCTGAAATCCGGCGCGATCCTGCGGAATGAGCAGCGTTTCCCAGCCCTCGGCGAGCTCGGCGCGTATGGCGTCGAGCTCGGGCGAGCGCAGGCGAAAGGCCACGCCGCGGCCGAGTGACTTCAGTCCGACAACATCGACCTGCGGCGGCGGCAGCAGACCGCAAACAGCCTGCAAGCGGCGTTTTACCGACGCCAGCTCGCGGCCCGGCAAATGGTGGAACAGCGAGACATGCGCTGGCACCCGGTTGAGTGCGGCCGGATAATGCGCCCGGCGTAACGCTTCGAAACGCGCCTGGGCGGACGCATCGAGCAGCGCCGTCAGGATCAGCGGCCGGAAATCGTCGGTCACAGCGTTGGGCACAGCGTCGCTCACAGCGTTGGGCACAGGCGGCCTTACAGGTCCTGCGGCCGCCGGCGGATGACCAGGTTACGGATCTCGGTCATGTCTTCCATGGCGAAACGGATGCCTTCGCGCCCCAGCCCCGAATCCTTCACCCCGCCATATGGCATGTTGTCGACGCGGTAGCTTGGCACATCGTTGATGACGACCCCGCCGACATCGAGCCGGTCCCAGGCCTTCATCATCTTGAACAGGTCGCGGGTAAACACACCGGCCTGAAGGCCGAAGCGGCTGTCGTTGACCTCCGCCAGCGCCGCATCGAAATCGGTGAAGGTGGACAGCATCGCCACCGGGCCAAAGGCTTCCTCGGTGTAGAGTTTGACTGCCCGCGGCACGCCTTCGAGCAGGGTTGCTGCCAGCATCGCGCCGTCGCGTGTGCCGCCGCAAAGCAGGGTTGCGCCGGCGGCCACCGCTTCGCCGATCCAGCCATCCAGACGGGCGGCTTCCTTTACGTCGATCATCGGCCCGATGAACGTGGCTTCATCGCTCGGGTTGCCGGCGACAAGCGCGCGCGTCCTGGCAACCAGCAGCGCCTTAAAAGCATCGAAGATATCGGCATGGACGATGATGCGCTGTACCCCGATGCACGATTGGCCCGACTGGTAGAAGGCACCGAAAACCGTGCGTTCGGCGGCATCCTCGAGATCGGCATCGCGATCGATGATCACGGCGGCATTGCCGCCGAGTTCGAGCACGACCTTCTTCTTGCCGGCGCGGGCTTTCAGGTCCCAGCCGACATCGGGTGATCCGGTGAAGCTGAGCAGCTTCAGGCGATCGTCGGTGGTGAACAGGTCGGCCCCTTCGCGATGGGCCGGCAGGATCGAGAAGGCCCCCAGCGGAAGATCGGTTTCGGCCAGCACCTCGCCGATGATCAGCGCGCCCAACGGGGTGCGGCTGGCGGGCTTCATCACGAATGGACAGCCCACGGCCAAAGCCGGGGCGATCTTGTGCGCCGCCAGGTTGAGCGGGAAGTTGAACGGCGCGATAAAGCTGCACGGCCCGACCGGCACGCGCTTCCACATTCCCTGATAGCCTTTTGCGCGTGCCGAAATATCGAGCGGCTGGACTTCACCGGTCATCCGCACGCTTTCCTCGGCAGCGATGCGGAAGGTATCCACAAGCCGGCTGACCTCGCCGCGCGAATCGCGGATCGGCTTGCCCGCTTCGATGCACAGTGCCGCTGCCAGTTCGTCGGCGCGCTCGGTGAAGCGCCTGACGCAATGGGCGAGCACCGCATGGCGTTCATAGGCCGCCATTGCCGCCATCGGCGCCGCCGCCGTCACGGCCGCCGCAATGCCGCGATCGATCATCGCTGCATCGGCCATCGCGACCCGGGTTGCGACTTCGCCAGTGAACTTGTCGGTGACGGCAAGTTCGGTGTTGGGCTGCTCCGGCCGGTTGGCGATATAAAGGGGATACTCGGGCTTCAGGCTCATCAGACGGTCAGCACGACCTTGCCGGTCGCTTTCCGGTCCATCATCCAGCGGATCGCCTGCGGGCCTTCGTCGAGGCTGAAGTGGCGCGACACATGCGGCTTGATCTTGCCGGCATTGTACCATTCGAGCAGCTCGGCCATGTTTTCGCGGTGCAGCGGCGCTTCGGCCTGGGTGAAGGCGCCCCAGAACACGCCGACAATGCTGGCACCCTTGATCAATGGCAGGTTGAGCGGCAGCGACGGAATGTTGCCGGCAGCAAAGCCAACCACCAGATAGCGGCCGTTCCAGGCGATGCTGCGAAACGCCGGTTCGGCATATTTGTCACCGACCGGATCGTAGATGACATCGGCGCCGCGCCCGCCGGTCAGTTCCTTCATCCGGTCCTTCAGATTTTCGGTCGAATAGTTGATGACCTCATCGGCGCCATAGTCCCGGCACAGCGCCAGCTTCTCGTCGCTGGATGCTGCGGCAATGACCTTGGCACCCATGACCTTGCCAAGCTCGACCGCGGTCAGCCCCACGCCGCCGGCAGCGCCGAGCACCAGCAAAGTCTCGCCCGGCTGCAACCGGCCGCGCTGCTTCAGGGCATGGTGCGATGTGCCATAGGTCATGGTGAAACCGCTGGCGACGTCGAAGGGCATGTCCCCCGGGATCGGCACGATCTGGGCGCGGTTGGCGATGACCGCTTCGGCGTAGCAGCCATTTCCGGTCATCGCGACGACACGGTCACCGACAGCAAGGTCGGTGATGCCTTCGCCCACCGCATCGATCACGCCCGCCGCTTCACCGCCGGGCGAAAAGGGCAGCGTCGGTTTGAACTGGTACAGGTTCTGGATGATCAGCGTATCAGGGAAATTCACGCCCGCGGCATGGACGCGGACCCTGACTTGGCCCTTGCAGGGCTCGGGCATCGGAATGTCCTTCACCACCAGCTTTTCGGGGGGACCGTGTTCGACACATAGAACGGCTTTCATGGCGTTTCTCCCGATGATTTTCTTTGTGCCGCACCATAGCGGGGGCGGTCACGCTGTCTAGCGCGCTGCCGCCTGCAATGACTCGCCGAGCAAGCGGAACTCGGCGCCGCGTGGGCTGCCGACACGCCACACCAGCGCGATCGTCCGCGCCGCACCGCCGCTCAGCGGCCGGGCGATAAGGCCGGACCCTTCGACCAGACCGATCGCCATTTCCGGGATCAGCGTCTGCCCCATCCGTCCCGCCACCATCTGGACGAGGGTGACAAGCGATGTGCCACGATGCGCCGGATCGGCGCGCAATTCGGGCCTACCGCAGGCCGTCAGGCTCTGGTCCTTGAGGCAATGGCCGTCCTCGAGCAGCAGCAAGCTGGTTTCGTTGATGCTGCGCGGCGTAACCTGGGGGGGCGGATCGATCATGTCGTCGGGATGGAAGACAAGGTAGAAGCGGTCGTCGAACAGCGGCATGGCTTCGGTGGAGCCGCACTCCCAGGGCAGCGCCAGCAGGACCGCATCGAGCATGCCGCGCGACAGCGCCTCGCAGGCCGGGCCGCTCATTTCCTCGCGCAGGTGCAGCTTCAGGTCGGGATAGGCGGCGCGTACCGCCGGCAGCACGCGCGGCAACAGATAGGGTGCGATCGTCGGGATGACGCCAAGCCGCAAGGCCCCGACCAAAGGTGTTCCCGATGCCCGTGTGAGCCCGGCCAGCGCATCGGCCTCGCGCAGCACGTCATAGGCCTTGGCAACGACAGCCTCGCCGAGCGGCGTGAACTCGACGACCCGGCGGCTGCGCTCGACCAGTTGCACGCCGAGCAATGATTCCAGCTCCCTGAGCCCGGCCGAAAGTGTGGACTGGGTGACGAAGCAGGCGTCGGCGGCATGGCTGAAATGCCGGTGAATATGCAGCGCCGTCAGATACTGAAGCTGCTTGAGAGTGGGCAGGAAAGCCATGGGGACTTATCGACCCAGTCGATTTAAGCCGTCAAGATAATCGATTGGATTTCTCAAGCGCAAATCGCCACACACCGTCACGCAACCCCGCAACCCGATCGGAGAATATCCATGGCCCTTACCGTTGGCGATACCGTCCCCTCGTTCACGCTTCCTGTCCAGCAGGGCGTCGGCGCCCTTCCCGCAGGCGAAACCCTCGACATCACAACCGCCTATCCCGGCAAGTGGAAGATCCTGTTCTACTGGCCGAAGGATTTCACCTTTGTCTGCCCGACCGAAATCATCGGCTATGGCGACCTTCTCGGTGATTTTGCCGATCGCGATGCCGTGCTTGTCGGTGCATCGACCGACACCGATTTCGTTCACTTCGCCTGGCGCAAGTCGGACGAGCGCCTTGCCGCCTGCGATTTCCCGTGGCTGGCCGACAATTCGAAGCACCTCGCCAACGCGCTCGGCATTGTCGTCAAGGATGCCGGTGTTGCACTGCGCGCCACCTTCATCATCGACCCCGACAATGTCATCCAGCACGTGACGATCAACGGCCTCAACGTCGGCCGCAACCCGGCCGAAACGCTGCGCATTCTCGACGCGCTGCAGACCGACGAGCTGTGCCCGTGCAACTGGTCGGAAGGCCAGGACGTGTTGAAGCCAGCGGCGTAAGCGCCGCGAGCGCGCAGCGCCGCTGCGCGCCGACAGGCGCAAGCCCGGACGGCGGGCCGGCGGGACTCACCCGCCGGACCCGTCCGACGGCGTGGGCTTTGCCCACGCTCTTTTTTTGCCCTTCACGGTGGAGAAACCCATGCTCTTTTCCGAACTCGCCAAGACCCTTCCCGACTTTGCGAAGGACCAGCGTCTGAACGTCAGCAGCCTGTTGTCGGAGCAGTTGCTCACCGACCAGCAGAAGTGGGGCACCCTTGTCGCTGTTGCCCATGCCTGCTCGTACAAGCCGGTCATCGAAGCCGTCGAAGCCGAAGCCGCCGATAAATTGTCGCCCGAAGCGATGACGGCCGCCAAGGCTGCCGCCTCGGTGATGGCGATGAACAATATCTACTACCGCTTCATCCATCTCGCCTCGCGGCCCGATTACAAGACCATGCCGGCCAAGCTGCGCATGAACGTCATCGGTGCCCCCGGCATCGACAAGGCCGATTTCGAGCTGTTCAGCCTGGCGGTTTCAGCCATCAACGGCTGCGGCATGTGCATCGATGCCCATGACAAGGTGCTCGCCCAGCATGGTGTCGGCGCCGACAAGATCCAGGCTGCGGTGCGCATCGCCGCCGTTGTTCACGCCGTCGCCCGCACACTCCAGGCAATCTGAGGTCGGCCAGACCGAATGGGTCCGGGGCCGCCGGCCCCGGTCGCCGCTGGTCTAGGGCGTTTCTGTCGTCGCCGGCGGCTCCTCGACGGCGTCGGCATTTTCCTGGCGAACTTCCTCGATCGAGAAACCGTGCCAGCGGTCACGGTCCTCGCGCGGCGGCTTTTTGGCAGCGTCGCGGGCTTGGCCTGCGGTTCCGGCTTCCGCCTCGCGTTCCTTGGGAATTCGGTTCGCCATCATCATCTCCGCTGCGCCTGGCATTGGAACGCCTGCGGCGCCGGGCTGTTCCACCTGCTGGCGCGGCTGGCGGAAACCGGGTAAGCTTGGCCAGATAGCGCGGGATGCCGAACGGTGGCCGCGGGGAGCAACAGGTGATGGCGCTGATAGCTTTTCTCGATTCGATCAAGTCGCGCGATCCGGCGCCGCGGTCGCGGTGGGAGATCCTGACGTATCCCGGTGTCTGGGCGCTCGGTCTGCACCGTGTCGCGCATGCCCTGTTCAAGGCCGATCTGTTTTTCGTGGCGCGGGTCGTCAACCATGTGTCGCGGCTGCTCACTGCCATCGACATCCATCCGGGCGCCAGCATCGGCCGCAACTTCTTCATCGACCATGGCTTTGTCGTCATCGGCGAAACCGCGGTGATCGGTGACAATGTCACCATCTACCAGTGCGTGACGCTGGGTGGCACCGACCCGGCCAATGGCGTTGCCGGCAAGCGCCACCCGACGCTTGAAGACGGAGTCATCATCGGTTCGGGCGCGCAGGTGCTCGGGCCGATTACCGTCGGCAAGCGCGCGCGGGTGGGTGCCAATGCCGTTGTCACCCGCAATGTCCCTGAAGGCGCGACGATGGTCGGCATTCCGGCCAGGCCGGTACCCGTCGATGCCGGCGATTATGCCAAGCCGTTCATGCCCTATGGCACCCCCTGTGCGCAGAAGTTCGACCCCGAGACCCAGAAGCTCGAGCTGCTGCGTTGCGAGGTCGAAAGCCTGCGGGCAAGGCTCGATGCCCTGACCGAAGACGAACGCCAGCGGTCGGCGTAAAAAACCTTTGGAAAACGTCGCCCCCCTGCCCCGGCCCGCGCCGCAGGTCGCCTTCAACCGTCTCGAGCTCGATCGCATCCTGTCGCTGTATGGCCGGATGGTCGCCGCCGGTCATTGGCGGGACTATGCACTCGATCTCGGCGCCAAGACCGCCAGTTTCTCGGCGTTTCGCCGGACAGCCGAAAATCCCGAAGTCCGGATCGTCAAGGATCCGTCGCTGCGGCTGAAACAGGGCGAATGGGTGCTTTATGGTGAAGGCGGCGTGGTGCTGAAGCGTGGCCATGATCTTGCCGGCGTCCTCGCGCCGATCGAGCGGCGCCTGGTCAAGCTCGTCCAGGCCTGAGGCTCGAAACGCCACAACCGGCACTGGCTTTTCTACCAAGGCGCTTTTTGCGGCCATTGAAATCATTGGCGTATCGGCGAAAGGCCAGGCCCGGGAGGCGAAAGTGTGGCCTTTCGCCGGGCTGGCAAGCTGAAGTGCGGACAGTGAGAAAGAGCGCCAAAGCGCCGACAGTAGCAATTCGTTGCGGTGTAGGACAGCGGCGACGGGATCGCCTGCGGGGTGGAGGCACATGCTGCCACCCCGACAGCAGCAGCGGTCAGCCCCGCTGGCCCCCCAGCGCCATGGCGCCCTGCGCGGCGCCGGTATCGGGAACGATCTCGCCGGTCCGGTCGCTGATTTCGGCGAAGCGGGCGGCGACTGTTTCGGCGGTCATGTCCTCGGGCTTGACATGGATGCCCGGAGTCAGCGTCACATAGCTGCGCTCGAAACCGCCGCCGCCGGCGTTGATGACGGCGTTGGTCGGGGCGTCGTCCGAAACGAGGAACACGGCCGCAGGCACCACGGTTTCGGGGCCCATCCTGGCCAGCAGTTCCGGCGGCATCAGATCTTCGGTCATCCGGGTCGCGGCGAGCGGCGCGATGGTGTTGACCTTGATGTTGTACTTGCCGCCTTCGAGTGTCAGCGTCTTGGCCAGCCCGACAAGGCCCAGCTTGGCGGCGCCATAATTGGCCTGGCCGAAATTGCCGTACAGGCCCGTCGACGACGTCGTCATCAGGATGCGGCCATAGGCCTGTTCGCGCATGATCTCCCACACCGCCTTGGTGCAGATGACGCTGCCCATCAGGTGCACATCAAGGACCTGGCGGAAATCATCGAGGCTCATCTTGACGAAGGTCTTGTCGCGCAGGATGCCGGCGTTGTTGATGAGGATGTCGATCCGGCCCCAGCGTTCCTTGACGACGCCGACCATCTTCTCGACCGCGGCGGCATCGGTGACGCTGGCACTGTTGGCCATGGCTTCGCCGCCAGCGGCGGTGATTTCGTCGACAACCGCCTGCGCGGCCGACAGCGAGCTGCCCGAGCCGTCACGGGCGCCGCCGAGATCGTTGACGACGACCTTGGCGCCGCGCCGCGCCAGATCGAGCGCATAGGCGCGGCCAAGGCCGCCGCCGGCGCCGGTGACGATGGCGACGCGGTTATCGAAACGCAAAGTCATGGTGTTCTGCCCTGTTGAATCAGTCGGCGACGGCTCTAGCCGAGCGTGACGCGCACGAAAAGGTCAATCGCAGGCGCGGCAGAATGCCTCCGGCGCCCCGGATCAGTTCCGGGGTGACGGGGGGCCTTGGATCCCAGACCTCAGGCGCCAGCCGCTGGCCCCAACAAACGGGGTCCGGGGCCGTTGGCCCCGGCCGCCGGAGGCTCTTTCTCACTCTTTCTCAAGCGCGGACCAGCGCCGGCTCCGGGTCGAGCGAATAGCCGGCGGAGCGGACGGTGCGGATGACATCGGGAAGTTCCTCGCCGCTGTCGGTGCTGTTGACCGCCTTGCGCAGCCGGCGAATGTGCACATCGACGGTGCGCTGTTCGACATAGACATCGCGGCCCCAGACCGCATCGAGCAGCTGTTCGCGGCTGAACACCCGGCTGGGGTGTTCGAGGAAATGGCGCAGCAGCCGGAACTCGGTGGGCCCGAGCTGGATGGTACGGCCATCGCGGACGACACGGTGGGCCGAGGTATCCATGACAATGCCGGCATGTTCGAGATTGCCGCCCGACAGCGCCGGGCGCAGCCGGCGCAAAAGTGCGCGCAGCCTGGCGACGAGTTCACGCGGACTGAAGGGCTTGGTGACATAGTCGTCGGCGCCGGTTTCGAGGCCGCGGATGCGATCGGCCTCCTCGGCGCGCGCCGTCAGCATGACGATCGGCAGATTGGCAGTGGCGGGGGCCCGGCGCAGGCGGCGGCAGACCTCGATGCCCGACAGGTTGGCGATCATCCAGTCGAGGATAACGAGATCGGGCTTTTCTTCCTGCGCCAGCACCAGCGCTTCCTCGCCATCGCCGGTGCGGATCACATCAAAGCCTTCGCGTTCGAGATTGTAGCTGACCAGCTCGACAAGGCTGGCATCGTCTTCGACAAGCAGGATCTTGGGGCGCATCGCAGGTCTCCGATCAGATTTTACTGGCGAACGTCGAGGTGTCGTCGGTCTTGGGGCGGTCGACGATGTGTTCGCCGGTGACGGCGAAATAGACCATCTCGGCAACCGACGTGGCATGATCGCCGATGCGTTCGAGGTTCTTGGCAACGAACAGCAGATGCGTCGACGGCGTGATGTAGTGCGGATTTTCCATCATGAAGGTCAGCAGCGAGCGGAACAGGCTGTTGTAGAAATCATCGACCTGGCTGTCGCGATCGGACACCGCCTGTGCCAGTTCGATATCGCGATCGACAAAGGCGTCGAGCACGTCGCGGATCATCCCGATCACGGCGCGCGCCATTTCGGGAACGATGACCACGGGCTCGATCGGCGGCGCCTGGGCCAGCGCCGACGCACGCTTGGCGATGTTCTTGGCATAATCGCCCATGCGCTCGAGCACGCCGGCGATCTTCATGGCAGCGACGATCTCGCGCAGGTCGCCGGCCAGCGGCGCCCGCAACGCGATGATCTTGACGGCGAGTGCTTCGGCTTCGGCTTCGAGCGTGTCGATGCGGATATCATCGGCGACGACCTGGAGCGCGGCTTCGATATTGCGCGTCACCAGCGCTTCGACAGCGGCACTGATCTGCAGTTCGCACAGCCCGCCCATGCGGGTGATGATCGAGCGCAGCTGGCCGATGTCCTCATCGAACGACTTGACGGTATGGGCAGTGATATCGGCCATCAGTGTCGATCCTTCAGCCGTACCGGCCGGTGATATAGTCCTTGGTGCGGCTCTCGACGGGGTTGGTGAAGATCGTCGAGGTGTCGCCATATTCGACCATGGTGCCGAGGTGGAAAAACGCCGTCTTCTGGCTGACGCGCGCTGCCTGCTGCATGTTGTGGGTGACGATGACGATGGCATATTTGCCGCGCAGATCGTCGATCAGCTCCTCGATCTTGGCCGTGGCGATCGGATCGAGCGCCGAACAGGGCTCGTCCATCAGGATGACTTCGGGATCGACGGCAATGGCCCGGGCGATGCACAGCCGCTGCTGCTGCCCGCCCGACATGGCAGTGCCGCTTTCGCCAAGGCGATCCTTGACCTCGTCCCAAAGCCCGGCGCGCTTCAGCGCATTCTCGACGATGACATCGAAATCGGCCTTGCTGCGCGCCAGGCCATGGATGCGCGGACCATAGGCGATGTTCTCGTAGATCGATTTCGGGAAGGGATTGGGCTTCTGGAACACCATGCCGACGCGGGCCCGCAGCTGGACCACGTCCATTTCCGGGGCATGGATATCATTGCCGTCGAGCTCGATCCGGCCTTCGACGCGGGCGCTGGCAACGGTGTCGTTCATGCGGTTGAAGCAGCGCAGAAACGTCGATTTGCCGCATCCCGACGGGCCGATGAAGGCCGTCACATTGTCGGCCGACACGTCGATGGAGACGTTCTTCAGCGCCTGCTTGGGGCCGTAGAAGACGCTGACGTCGCGCGCCGTCATCTTCGTCGTCGGCGCCGGCTGCGGCGCGATGTTGTGGCCCATCGGGCTAAGTACCTGGTTCACCAGCGCCTCTCGAAACGATTGCGGACGTAGATGGCAACGCTGTTGAGAAGCAACAAGATGACCAGCAGCACGATGATCGCTGCCGAGGTCTTCTCGACAAAGCCGCGCTGGACATCGTCGGACCAGAGGAACACCTGCACCGGCAGCACCGTCGCCGGCGCAGCAAAGCCCTGCGGCGTGTCGGTGACAAAGGCCCGCATGCCGATCAGCAGCAGCGGTGCGGTTTCACCCAGTGCGCGCGCCATGCCGATGATCGTGCCGGTCATGATCCCGGGCAGCGACAGCGGCAGCACATGCTGGAAGACCACCTGCACCGGCGAGGCGCCGATGCCCAGCGCGGCATCGCGGATGGACGGCGGCACCGCCTTGATCGCCACCCGCGCCGCGATGACGATCACCGGCAGCGTCATCAGCGCCAGAGTCAGCCCGCCGACGAGCGGCGAGGAGCGTGGCATGTTGAAGACGTTGAGAAACAACGCCAGCCCGAGGAGGCCGAAGATGATCGACGGCACGGCGGCAAGATTGTTGATCGACACCTCGATGAGGTCGGTCCAGCGGTTCTTGGGTGCAAATTCCTCGAGATAGATCGCGGCCAGAACGCCGATCGGGAAGGACAGCCCGATCGTCACGGCGAGGGTGAGCAGCGAACCCAGCGCCGCCCCCCAGATGCCGGCGAGTTCGGGGTTGGTCGAATCGGCCGTGCCGAGGAAGATCGAGTTGAAGCTGGTCCGCAGCCGGCCCTGGCTGTCGAGCTGGCGCCAGGCGGCGATGTCCCGGTCGCTCACGCCGCGCGAGATTTCGGGCGCATCGAGATCGAACTTGCCCTTGGCGAGGAGGTCGATGCTGCTTTTCACCGGCACCCAGACATCGCGGGTGGTGCCCAGGATCGCCGGATCGGCTTCGACGGCAGTTCGCAGATCGAGCCAGGCGCCTTCGCTGATGACACCGGCGGCCGGCCCGAGCTGCGCTGCCGATGTCACCATCAGGTCGGAAAACCGGCCGCGGCGGATGACGGCGAGCCCGTCTTCACCCCGCGCCTTGGCCGGATCGATGCCGAGTGCCACCGGATCGAAGGCGACCGTAATCCTCACCTCGCTGTGGCGAAACCCCGAAGCGCCGTCGCGGATGATGGTGAACAGCAGAAAGGTAAGGAAGAACGCCGCCAGCAGCAGCGCCCCCAGCCCCAGCAGCTTGAAATTGCGCTCGGCACGATAGCGCGCCGCGATCCGCCCGCGCATCTGGGGGGTGGACCAGTCGGTCGGCGGCCGGGGCGTGGACTTGAGGGGCAAGGCGCTTCGATCAGTCATAAGCCTCGCGATATTTCTTCACCACGGCGAGCGCGTAGATGTTGAGGATCAGGGTGATGCCGAAAAGCGCCAGCCCCAGCGCAAAGGCCGATAGCGTCTTGGCGCTGTCGAATTCCTGATCGCCGGTCAGCAAGGCGACGATCTGCGCCGTCACGGTCGTCACGCTCTGGAACGGGTTGAGTGTCAGATTGGCCGCCAGCCCGGCCGCCATCACGACGATCATCGTCTCGCCGATGGCGCGGCTGACCGCCAGGAGCACGCCGCCGACGATTCCCGGCAGCGCCGCCGGAACAAGGACACGCTTGACGGTTTCGGATTTGGTTGCCCCCATCGCCAGGCTGCCATCGCGCATGGCCTGGGGAACGGCAGTCAGGGCATCGTCGGCCATCGAGGACACAAAGGGGATGATCATGATCCCCATTACCAACCCGGCCGCCAGCGCGCTTTCGGCCGAGGCATCCTCATAGCCGAGCGACACGGCGAAATTGCGGATTGCCGGTGCGACGGTGAGCGCTGCGAAAAAGCCGTAGACGACCGTCGGCACCCCGGCGAGCAGCTCCAACATGGGCTTCAGGTACCGCCGCACCGCCGGATCGGCATATTGGGTCAGGTAAATTGCTGCCATCAGCCCGAGCGGGATCGCCACGATCATCGCGATGATCGCGCCGATGAAGATCGTTCCCCAGAACAAGGGCAGTGCCCCGAACGCCCCCGTCGAGCCGACCTGATCGGCCCGGATCGCGGTCTGGGGCGACCATTTCGTGCCGAACAGGAATTCGACCGGTGACACCATGCGGAAAAACCGCAGCGATTCGAACACCAGCGACAGGACGATCCCCAACGTCGTCAGGATCGCCACGAGCGACGCCGTGATCAGCACCCATTTGACCAGCACCTCGACGCGGTTGCGCGCCCTGAAATCGGGACGCAGCCGCGAAAAACCCCAGAGCGCGCCGAGCGCGAACAGCGCCACCGACAGCCCGCCGGCAATGCCGTCATAGGCGCTGCGGGTCGCCACATAGCGCGGCACCACCGTGACGGCCGCCGGGTTGAATGCCGCTTCGACTTCGCCATTGGCGAGCCCGCGAACCTCGTTCATGAAAGCCGAGGTATCGAGCGCGGTCACCGGCCGTTCGGCCGCCGGCACCGCCGCCAGCACGGCATCCTCGACGACGCCTTCACCGAGGATGCTCCAGGCAAAGAGCAGCAGCAGCGCCGGCGCCAGAGCCAGAAAGGCAACGAAACTGCCGTGATAGCCGGGCAGCGAGTGCACCGCACCGATGCGCTTTCTGCCGCCGGCATCGCCCTGCTTGGCGGAGGCGGCTTCGAAACCGACGGCGCGGGCGCGGGCGGCAAGGTAAGCCCCCAGGCCCAGAAGCAGCAGCAAGCCAAGGAACAGCGACAGCGACATCCTAGAGCACCGCCGGATCGAGCAATGTCAGGTCGCGCGCCGCGGCGGCATAGCGCTTTCGTGCCTCGACGGGCGATGCCACCAGGCCGCGGCGCGACAGATAGCCGTCCGGGCCCCAGGTCGCATCGCGGGTGAACTCGTCGAGAAATTCTGCCATGCCGCGGACGGCACGGACATGCTGGGCCTTGACGTAGAAGAACATCGCCCGCGACGCCGGATATTTGAAGGTCGAAATATTCTCGTACGTCGCCGGCACGCCGTTGAGCGGCACGTCCTTCACCTTGTCGCTGTTTTCCTCGAGGAAGGAGAAGCCGAACACGCCGAGCGAGTTGGGGTTTGCGACGATTTTCTGGACAATGAGATTGTCGTTCTCGCCGCCTTCGACATAGGCGCCATCCTCGCGAATGCGGTTGCAGATGGTGTTGAACGAGTCGGAATCGGACTTTTTGAGCGCCTGCATCGCCGGCTCGGTTTCACAGCCCTTTACCATGTACAGCTCGTTGAAACTGTCGCGTGTGCCGGACGTCGGCGGCGGCCCGATGACTTCGATGCGGATGTCGGGCAAGGCCGGATTGACATCGGCCCAAGTGCGCGCCGTGTTCTTGCCGCGACCAAAGGGGTTGGCCGCCAGCGCCCGATAGATGTCACGCTCCGAAACGCCGGGGAAGTTGGCCTTGCGCGATTGCGCCACCACCAGGCCATCGAGCCCGATCTGGACTTCGACAAGGCCCTTCACGCCATGTTTGACGCAATCCTCGACTTCGCTGCGCTTGATGCGGCGCGAGGCGTTGGCGATGTCGGGGAATTGCTGCCCGACGCCCGAGCACAGCAATTTGATGCCGCCACCGGTGCCGGTCGATTCGACGATCGGCGCGGCATATTGCGGCCAGGCCCGGGCGAACTGCTCGGCGACGGCGGTGGTGAAGGGATAGACAGTCGACGAACCGACAATCCGGATCTGGGTGCGGGTGCAGCCCGAGCAGCCGGTCAGGAACAGCGCTGCACCGACCGCGAGACCCGCAGCAGATGCAACGGACGGAAACGCCGCCCTGGCAGTCCGCGCGCGTTTCACCCTGCCTCCTGGAAATCCCACCCTGCGACTGTCGCTAGCGCCGGCTGATGTGCGCCATATGACGTTATTGTTGCAGTTCTGTGACGTCGGGCGAGGCGCTGCCGCTACCGCTGCTGCTGCCGGGCTCCGTGCGCGCCGCTGGCGTGCCGGTGACATAGGAAACAATGCCCGAGGCCGCCGGCGCCTGGGGCAACAGCACCGAGACCCGTGTGCCCTCCCCCGGCCGGCTTTCGATTTCGAGCCGACCGCGGTGGCGCTCGACGATATGCTTGACGATGGCAAGGCCAAGCCCGGTTCCGCCCATCTTGCGCGATCGCTGCGAATCGACCCGGTAGAAGCGCTCGGTCAGGCGCGGCAGATGCTCGGCCGATATGCCGTCGCCGATATCGACGACCGACAGCCGCACCGATGCCGGCTGGTTGGCAACGGCTGGCTCGGGGCTGACGAAAGCCGTGATCGGAGTCCCCGGGCGACCATATTTGAGGGCGTTGGATACGAGATTATGGAGCACCTGAAGCACCTGGTCGCGATCGGCCACGACAACCGGCAAATCGGGGCTTTCATGGATTTCCAGCCGGCGCTGGTCGGCGTCGAGGCGCATTGCCAGCGTCTTGCCGACTTCGGCGACGATGCCGCGCAGATCGAGCAGCGCTGCCGGGCGGACATGCTTGTCGATCTCGATGCGCGACAGCGACAGCAGATCGTCGATCAGCCGCGACATGCGCTCGGCTTCATGGTGCATGATGTCGAGAAAGCGCCGCCGCGCCGGCGCGTCTTCGGCGGCCGGACCCTGCAGCGTCTCGATGAACCCCGAAAGGGTGGCGAGCGGCGTCCGCAATTCGTGGCTGGCATTGGCAACGAAATCGACTCGCATCCGCTCGGTCATTCGCGCCTGGGTGATGTCGTCGAACAACACCAGCACGCGGCCGTCGCCCGGATCGACCGCATAGACCATCCATGCGCCCGCGCCATTGCCCAAGCCGACGACCTCGCGCTGCGCCCGGCCCTCCGGCAGGCGGGCTTCGGCGATGGCATCGAGAACCAGCGGGTGACGCAGCGTCAGGCGCAGGTCGCTGCCCGCCACGCGATCGCCGAAAAGCCCACGGGCGCCGCGATTGGCCGCCACCGCGGTGAAACCATCGACGATCAGGGCGGGATCGAGAAGCGCCTCGATACTGATGATGTTGCGCGGTGGCGGCGGCGGTGGCGGCGCCGCCTCGACCGGCGGCGGCGGCGGTTGCAGGCGGCGCCCGATAAGCAGCCCGACGAGGCCGGTGCCGAGAACCAGCAGCAGGATGATGCCGGGCGCCAGTTCGATCATTGGCGCAGACGTTCGAGCGCCGGGATGAGTTCGGCATAATGGTCGATGACGATATCGGCCCCCAGTTCGGCGACGGGACGGTCCGAAAAACCGAAGCTGACGGCGATGACCGGCACAGCGGCAGCGCGCCCCGTCATGGTATCGGTGATCGAATCGCCGACGAACACCGTGTCGGCGCGATCACCGCCGGCGGCAGCGATGGCGGCGAGCAGATGCGCCGGATCGGGCTTGGGCGCCGGCACCGAATCGAAGCCCAGATTGGCGGCAAAACGCCCCTGCCAGCCCAGCGCCGCAACCAGCGCCGCCGACATCGCCACGGGCTTGTTGGTGCAGATCGCCAGCCGACACCCGGCCGCGGCCAGCGCATCGAGCGCGGCTTCGACCCCCGGATAGGGCCGCGAGCCATCGGCAATATGCGCTGCGTAATAGTCGAGAAACGGCGCCACCCCGGCTTCGACCAGCGCCGGCGACGCGTCTCCCGATGCGGCAAGACCGCGTTCAAGCAGCTTGCGCGCGCCATGGCCGACCATGTGGCGGACATCATCGGCCGGCACCGGCGGGCGGCCAAGCGACCCGAGGGCATGGTTGAGCGCGGCGCACAGGTCGGGTGCGGTGTCGACGAGAGTGCCGTCGAGATCGAAAACGATGGTGGCAGGCAATGAGCGCATGAACATCAATGGCGCAGCCCCGGCGCAAAAGGCAATGCTTCCAACTTGTGCGGCAATATGGCAGGGCACGCCATGTGCTGACCCCCCGTCCTTTTGCCGCCATTATCCTCGCCGCCGGCCAGGGCACGCGGATGAAATCGTCGCTTCACAAGGTGCTGCATCCCGTCGCTGGTAAGGCAATGTTGTTGCATCTTTTGGACAGTGTCGGCGAACTCGGTGCCGCACGCACGGTGGTGGTTGTCGGGGCCCGTCGGGAACAGGTCGAAGCCGCGCTTGCCGGCCGCGATGTCGCTGTTGCCAGCCAGTCGCCACAACTCGGCACCGGCCATGCCGTGCTGCAGGCACAGGCGGCACTGGCGGGTTTTGCCGGCGATGTGCTCATCCTCTACGGCGACGCACCGCTGGTCACGGCGGCAACCATGGCCCGGTTGCGGGCCGCGCTGACCGACGATATCGACGCCGTGGTCCTGGGGTTTCGCCCCGCCGATGCCGGCGCTTATGGCCGGATCGTCGCGGATGGCGACACCGTCCGCAAGATGGTCGAATTCAAGGATGCAAGCCCGGCCGAGCGCGGCGTCACACTGTGCAATTCGGGGCTGATGGCAGTGCGGGCCGAAGCCTTGTTCGCCCTGCTCGCGCGGGTCGGCAACGACAATGCGGCGGGCGAATATTATCTGCCGGATATCATCGCGTTGCTGATTGCCGATGGCGGCACCGCAAGGGTCATCGAAACCGACGCCGATGAAGTGGCGGGCGTCAACAGCCGCGCCGAACTGGCGGGCGTCGAAGCGATCTGGCAGGCGCGACGCCGCGCTGCGGCAATGGCCGATGGCGTGACACTGGTCGACCCCGCCAGCGTGTTCTTCGCCCATGACACGCGGATCGCCAATGACGTCACCATCGAACCGTTCGTCGTCTTCGGCCCCGGCGTTTCGATTGCCAGTGGCACCACAATTCGCGCCCATAGCCATATCGAAGGGGCGACAATCGCCGAGAATGCCGAAATTGGCCCCTTTGCCCGGCTGCGGCCTGGCACCGTGCTGGCGGCGGGCGTGAAGATCGGCAATTTCGTCGAAACCAAGAAGGCGGTTTTCGCCGCCGGCGCCAAGGCCAATCACCTGAGCTACATCGGCGATGCCAGCGTTGGTGCCGCCGCCAATATCGGTGCCGGCACGATCACCTGCAATTACGACGGCTTCTTCAAATATCGGACCGTCATCGGCGACGGCGCCTTCATCGGCTCCAATTCGGCGCTGGTCGCGCCGGTGACGATCGGCGACGGCGCCATCGTGGCGGCCGGCAGCACGATCACCGCCGATGTCGCCGCCGACAGCCTGGCGCTGGTGCGCCCGCCTCAGCTGGCCAAGCCCGGCTGGGCGTCGAACTTCCGGACCGTCATGTCGGCCAGAAAAAAGGGTTGAGGCAGGATCATGTGCGGAATCATCGGCATTGTTTCGCAGCGACCCGTCGCCGATCGATTGATCGATGGCCTGCGCCGGCTCGAATATCGCGGCTATGATTCGTCGGGCCTGGCAACGATCGACGCCGGCCGGCTCGACCGGCGCCGCGCCGAAGGCAAGCTCGACAATCTCGCCAAGGTGCTCGCCGCGCAGCCGCTCGGCGGCAATATCGGCATCGCCCATACCCGCTGGGCCACCCATGGCGCACCGACGACCGACAATGCCCACCCGCATGCCACCGAAGCGGTGTCGCTGGTCCACAATGGCATCATCGAGAATTTCAAAGCGCTGCGCAGCGAAGTCCTCGCCGCCGGGCGCCAGCTGACATCGGCCACCGACACCGAAGTCGTCGCACATCTGCTGACCATGGCAATCGAAGCCGGCGCCACGCCCGAAGCGGCCGTGGCTGCCACGCTGAAGCGCCTCCACGGTGCCTTCAGCTTTGCCATATTGTTCACCGCCGAACCGGGGGGCATGTACGGCGCCCGCCGCGGGTCGCCGCTGGTGCTGGGCTATGGTGGGGACGAAATGTTCCTCGGCTCCGACGCCCTTGGCCTTGCGCCTTTCACCAACCGCATCGCCTATCTCGAAGAAGGCGACTGGGTGCGCCTGACTGCCGACGGCGCGCAGGTGTTCGATGGCGACGACGCGCCTGTGGAGCGCCCGGTGATCATTTCGTCGGCGTCGGCAGCGGTCATCGAAAAGGGCAATTACCGGCACTTCATGGAAAAGGAGATCCATGAACAGCCGATCGTGGTTGCACAGACGCTGGGGGCCTATCTCGATCCACTCGCCGAAACCGTCTCGTTGCCGCCCCTGCCCTTCGATCTCGCCGATGTGAAGCGAATCCAGATCGTTGCGTGCGGCACCGCCCTCCTCGCCGGCCATGTCGCGACCTATTGGCTGGAGGAATTGGCGCGCGTTCCCGTGCAGATCGAGAACGCCAGCGAATTCCGCTACCGCAACCCGGTTTATGAACCCGGCGGCCTGGCGCTGTTTATCTCGCAATCGGGCGAAACCGCCGACACGCTGGCGGCATTGCGCCACGCCAAGGCCGGCGGCCAGTATATCGCTGCCGTGGTCAATGTCGCTTCCTCGACGATGGCGCGCGAGGCCGATCTGCTGTTGCCGACCCATGCCGGGCCCGAAGTCGGGGTCGCCAGCACCAAGGCCTTCACCTGCCAGCTGGCGGTGCTTGCGGCCTTTGCCATCGCGCTCGGCAAGGCCCGGGGCCGCATCACCCCCGAGGTCGAAGCCCGCCACGTCCGGCTGCTGGGCGAGGTGCCCGCGGCGATGAACGCAGCGCTTGCTGCCGAGGAATCGATCACCGCGCTCGCCGTGCCGTTGTCGAAGGCGCGCGATGTGCTTTATATCGGGCGCGGGCCAGATTACCCGATGGCGATGGAAGGCGCGCTGAAGCTGAAGGAAATCAGCTACATCCACGCCGAAGGTTATGCGGCCGGTGAGCTCAAGCACGGCCCCATCGCGCTCATCGACGAAAATGTCCCCGTCATCGTCATCGCCCCTTCGGGCCCCCGCTTCGACAAGACCGTGTCGAACATGCAGGAAGTGATGGCGCGCGGCGGCCTTGTCTATCTGCTGTCCGATGCTGACGGCCTTGCCGAACATGGCACCGGTATTGCCGCGACAATCGCCATGCCGAGCGTCGATCCATTCATCAGCCCGCTGATCACGGCCGTCCCGATCCAGTTGCTTGCCTATCATGTGGCGCTGGCGAAAGGCACCGACGTCGACCAACCGCGAAATCTCGCCAAATCTGTGACGGTCGAATAGGCGCACAGACGCGTATCGGCGCGTTGTAGGCTGACAATATAAATCTCCTAGTTACATTCAGAATCTCCAACGCCGGAAAGTTGTGACATTAAGTTTTCCGTTTTGAGGACATCGGCCTCGGCTTAGCCCTTGGGGCAAGCTCAATCAGTTGATGCTTCAAACGGCCGATTGGGCATTCAGCGTAGGCGTGATCCCTGCCCGGCCGAACGAAGAGCGGGGACGGTGACCAGCAGCCCTTTGGCACGTTCCAGCACCTTCACCAATAATACCTATCAAGCAGAGTCAGCCATTTGGCCACGAACAGCTATCTAGAACATTCGTGCAGATCCTGGCGCGTCTACACCAATTGCGCACCAGCTTTGTGACGTGCTCCCCGATTCACTACCAGTCATAACTGGAGTCCGGGGTCCTCATGGTGCCCGTGGGCGACGGGCGGCGCAAGCCGGCCGGCGGTGGCGGGCGTCAGCCCGCCGATACCGCTATGCGGCCGAACATGGTTGTAGTCGTGACGCCAGGCGCTCAGCACTGATCTGGCATGGCCCAGTGACGCGAACAGCGTCTCGTTGAGGCATTCGTCGCGCAAGCGACCATTGAACGATTCCACAAAGCCATTCTGCTGCGGCTTGCCCGGCGCGATGTAGTGCCACTCGGTGCCACTATCCTGCGTCCACTTCAGGATCGCCATGCTGGTCAGCTCGGTGCCATTGTCGCTGACGGTCATCAACGGCTTGCCGCGGACGGCGATGATCGCATCGAGCTCGCGTGCAACGCGAGCTCCCGACAGCGATGTATCGACAACCAGCGCCAGGCATTCACGGGTGAAGTCATCGACCACCGCCAGGATCCGGAACCTCCTGCCGCAGGCCAGGGCGTCCGATACGAAGTCGAGGCTCCAGCGCTGGTTGACGCCCTGCGGAAGCGCCATCGGCGCCCTGGTGCCCATCGCTCGCTTCCGACCGCCCCGGCGCCTTACTCGCAGGCCCTCCTCGCGATAGAGCCGCAGCAGCTTCTTGTGGTTCATGACGATGCCCTCGCGTGACAGCATGATACCGAACCGCCGATAGCCAAAGCGGCGGCGCTCATGTGCGATCGCGCGCAACCGGACGCGCGTTTCATCGTCGTCAGATCGTCGATGCGCGTAGCGCACCGACGTCCGATCGACATCCAAGATGGAACAGGCCCGACGCTCGCTGAGACCGAAAAGCTCGCGAACGTGCTCAACAGCCTTGCGCGCCACGGCGGGCCTTACCAGTTTTTTGACGTCACCTCTTTCAGCACCGCATTGTCGAGCATCGCTTCCGCCAACAGCTTCTTCAGCTTGGCGTTCTCGTCCTCGAGCACCTTCAGCCGCCGGGCCTGCGACACGTCCAGCCCGCCATACTTGGCCTTCCAGGCGTAAAACGTCGCCGAGCTGATACCGTGCTTGCGGCACAAATCCGCCGTCTTGTGACCCGCCTCATGCTCCCGCAGGATCGCGATCACCTGCTCTTCGTTGAACCGGCTGCGCTTCATCGTTCGTCCTCCTCAGCGAAGAACTCTAGCTCAAACTGGCAGAAATTTCGGGGAGCACGTCACTGCGTCTCGCGGGCGAACCGCCGCACGTTCATATCGTCGATCAGCCGCTGGCGCAGCGGGCTGATGCTGACCACGGGAAGGGACTCAGTCATCGTTCGACTCCTTGGTTGAAGGGGTCGAAATGGTCTGCCTGTGCCCGCCTTCGCTCAACCCGGGTCAAACCGCCGGGTCACGATCAAGCCTTCAATCCATGCGCCAATCCCGCGTAGCGGGTTCGTTCAACGACCCAATCCCGGCCCTTGTTGCGGTGACGACTAAACGTCCAGTCTTGGCAAGCGCCGACGTTGGGACGGGTTAGCGATAGCAGGCCGCTAGCGCAGCAGGGGGCGTACATCGACCAATGAAACGTCGCGCATCTGGTTTAGGTACGCCTCGTAATAGGGTTTATGAGACGCGCCGACGATTGCGACCAATCTTGTCCCTGGAGCGCGACCAAGGACTTCCCGAATATTGGCGACCATTCGGAGATTTCGGGTTTCCCAATAGGCTACATAGCGCCGCCCGTAGGCCTGTTCCGAAGGTTCGGTGAGCGCTGCGCCCCAATCGGACTGATATGCCTGGTCAGCCAATGACGGCGCGTTCAGCGCTCGATACATCTCGAGCAGGCCATCTGGTTGCCCAATGCCAGCGTACAGCGCTTCATTTGCGGCAATGCGGGCCTTGGACGCCGGATTGTCCCACGCCCGCGCTATCGCCTCGCCATAGGCTTTTTCATCGACAGATGCGCCCACGAACGACTGATCATCGACACTCCAAACACGCTCCAGCCCCGACCGCGCGGCAAGCTGCGCCGCGACAAATGCCGTCTCGCTCTTCCGCGTCATCTGAGCTTGCAGATAGGCCATGAGGTCCTTTGTCAGGCCCTGATCGATCCGGCGTTCAGCAGTGGGCAGACGGAACCATTGCACCGTCGCCGATGCCGGTTCTCCGGCAGCCAGAAAGACCAACGCGAGACGGCGCCGCTGCGCTGGGGTCGGCCTGGCAGGCCAGTTCGCCAGCATTCGCTCAGCCTCCGCATTAGCGGCAGGAACGTCGAGCCCGACAGCATTGCCGGCAGCGGCGGGATCATAGCAGTAGGTTTCGACTGCCTCCGCCTGCCGTTCACGCTGGCGACGCATAGCATCGCATTGCAGGCCGGAAATGTTTTCGCTTGCAACCGCAGTGGGGCGCCATCTCACAAGGCGCTGGAGGAGCGGCTCAACCATTTCCGGCGAGAAGATGCTCGGCAAACTCGAAAGGTGCGGGGAACCAACCACAAGCACTTCATTGGGGCGACCAGCAGGGCGGTCCCCTAACGCATCGGGCCGGAAAGACGGCTGATAATTTTGAGCGCTGGCCATTCCCATGCAACCTGCCGCCATCGATAAAAGAGCTACCGTTAACCGTAAGATCATGCCGCACCCTTGCTGTATTACCCAGTTAATACGGATAGCAGAGAAACGTCAATGGCTTGGTCTAACTGGTGTGACCGCTCTCCCCAATAATGATGCCTTATCTGCAAAAGCAGTGCCGTCGCGTGACGACCATCCTGCCTGCCACCCGAAAGCGGTCGTCGCAGCGTCCCTTTTCTAACACCGCCTGAACGTCGGCTAATGCAATACCCACGCAAAAGCGCGCTTCAGTTCTGCTCGAGCATCTGTCCGATAACACAGGCCGTGCGACAAGATGATGCTGTCAGGCTCCCAAGACTGTATTTGAGCGACCGCAGCCCGCAGTTGATCGCGGCGTCCTGCTGCTGCCAGGCGTATTTCCACGGAGGCGGTGCCGATCGGACCTGTGGCGCCTCCCATCTTCAGGAGCAGCCGGGTCAACGGTTTAGCGACGCGGTCAGCTTCAAAGTTCTGCATGAGGTCGGTGACGATCATCGTGCGTGAGCGGCGGTGAAAGAATATGGTCTCCTGGTATGCGCCAAGATCGAAGTGACACTGGTCAAGTTCATCCGACCATGGCGCAGGTGGTGCAGACCCAAGCCGATGCCAAGCCTTGCTGTCCTCCCCTGCTCTCCCGGGAAGGTCCTGGACGGCATAGACCCTTGCAGTGGGGGTTGTGCAAGCCCAGGCCTTGATATGGATATGGTGGTAGCTGCTCGGGGCAATGATCGCCTCGATTTGGCCGAGTTGCTCGAGCGCGGCAGCCGAAGGTTTGCACCAAATGACCGGGGAGTGCAGCCAAAGCCCCTTGTTTGGCAGGTGGACGACTGTCATCCGCGTGGGACATGGCAAGCGCACGCCCGCCAACTTGTAAGAGACCTCGGGCCCATCGACTGTCCAGATTTCGTCGCCCCAGGGAACAAGCTGCAATTGGGGTTCGTACGGGCGGTACCCGGGCATTCCAGTCAATATACACTCCTAACAACGATGAGTTTGGTTCCCAATTTTGGTACCTCGCCCGGCAAAGGCTCTATGCATCCGCGATCAACCGCATGGCGCTCTCTGTCGACAAGGCCGGTGAGGCAAGAACGACCGATGTTTCGATCTGCCGCTCGGGTACGTTCCAATAGGTTTGCAGAAGGGCCGCGATTGCGCCCACGGGTACGAGCGCAAACCCGTTCCGCTCGTAAAAGCGGATCGCCCAACTTGCAGCCGCCCAAGTCCCGATCAGCATGGGCCGGTCGCCTGAGCCGCGAAGATGACCGAGCAGCTTGAAGCCAACGCCATTCCCTTGCCAGTCGGGCAGGACATAGGCGTGGCGGATCAGGCGGACGTTACGGACGTTCTGGATGCCCATGACGCCCACCAGCGTACCGGCCGAGCAATAGCCGGTGAAACGAACACCCGCCGCCATTTCCGCCATCAACTCCTCCAGCGGCATATAGGGTTCATGCCAGCGATCGGCAGGAATCGCGCCTCGATAGGCGATCGCCGCAGCGTTGATGATCCGCAGGATGTCTGGCACGTCCTGCTCGGCACATGGCCGGATTGTCGGGTGGCTAGCCTGCACGTTCTGCGACCCCATCGCGTCCTCTCCATCAAGTGTGGCAAGCGTGATGGTGCGGGATAAAAGTTGGCCGGTCTTGAACGAAATTGCAGCACGTCAACGCATCGCCTCGGCATAGGCGCCTGGTGTCAGGCCATAGCGCCGGGTGAACGCCCGATGAAAATGGCTCTGGTCCGCAAACCTGCTGCGATTGCTGCATCGGCCAACCCCATACTTTTGCGGATCATCGAGCGGGCAAGATCGAGATGGCGCTGCACGACATAGGCATGTGGCGTCAGTCCCGTGAGACGGGCAAAGCCACGCAATGTCTGGAAGCGGCTGGCGCCTGCCGTATGCGCAAGTTCGTCCGGCGGATGGTCGCTGGCCGGGTCATCATCGATCCTTGCCCTCACATGGGTGAGCGGAAGCTGCATGGCCCGAGACGGCATTGATCTTTCGTGCAGCAGCCCGGCGATCAACAGGATCAGCCGTTCACCTGCGGCCTCGGGTTCGCCACTGGTCAGTGCGGTATAGGCGGCAACGAAGCGATCGGCTGCGCGACGGTCACTGGAGACCGGACTGGCGAACTCTACGCCCGCCCGATTTCCCTCGCGGATATCGCATGCAATGGCTGTCAGCGTTTCCGGGAGAAGGTACAGCATCGCCCATGTCCGGCTCTCGCCGATCGGAGTGCCGTCATGGACCTCTCCGGCGTTCACGGTGATGAGATCGCCGGCACCGGCTTCGACCGATCCGCGGCCGCTCCAGGAGCGCTGTGCACCGTCGATGATAACGCCGATCCCATATTCGTCATGCGTGTGGCGCGCGAAACTCTGTGCCGAGCGTGCTTCAACGGCTGTGGTTTGCCTATCAGCGACATGTCGGATGGTGAATGAGTCTCTCTTCATCGCTGCAGTTTGGGTGGACCCAATAGTCGGCGCAAGCACGCCGATCACCTGATGTCGAACCGTTGAGCCAGTGCCTGCACCAAGATGAAAACGAGCATTCCTTTACGGACACAATGTTGTAAAGCCGAGATCGTCACTTGAACGTACACTCCCGCTAGACGATCAATGAGAAAGCGTTGCCGAAATTGTGGAGCATGACCGGCAGGAGCAGGCTCCCCGTCCGCAGGCGCAACCAAACGGCTACTATGGCCGGAATGGCTGTCAGCGCCATCACGGCAGGATCGAATGAAAAGCTGCCATTCGTAAAGCCGAACGCATGCGCCATCCCGAACAAGAGGCACGACAGACCGGCGCCCCAGCTCCAATCAACCCCGAACACGTGCTTCCTGTCAGGAAACGCGTTGGTGAGGGCGAGCAGCAGGATGCCGCGGTAGAAGGGTTCTTCCTCAAGGCCTGGCATGGTTAGCTGAAAGGCTATTTCTTCATTTCGGGCAGGATCGTCTGGGAAGATCACAGCAAGCGCGGCGAAGAAGGCGCAGTAGATGGCCGCAACCGGCAGCGCCGCTTTCAAGCTGCCGGGAGCTTGCGCGAGCGTGAAACCGGAGCGCCGCCAACCGAAAGCCGGCAAGGCGGCAATGGCTATAGTGGCTGCGAGCGCGAGCAGCTTGCCCTGCCAGTTCCGCGATCCGCCAACAAGATCAGGCAGCAAGCCGTACAGGTTGGTAAGCAGCGCGTCGTTGATTGCCACAAGCAGTGCCGCGAGCATCAACCACCGACCGGCAAAGTGCGTGCGTCCGGCGAGCCCGATGAGCAGTCCCGTCGTCAACAGAATGGCCAACGTCCCTCCGAGACCGATTAATCCGTTCATGCATTCGCTCCTCCACGCTGCGTACCGGATTTCTGGTATCGCGACGGAGAGGTGGCGCCCCCTCAGAACACGGCTTTTCGCTTCTCAGATCCCGGCTTTCACCAGCGGGCCGCCGCTTGGCGGCGAAGACCGCCGATATTGGCTGGGCGTGCATCCTTGCACTGCTCGGAATGCCCGGTTGAAGCTGGCAAGCGAGGCAAAGCCGCTGTCCAGTGCAATGGCGACAAGCTTCTCGTCGACGCGCGCAGGATCGGCCAGCAAACGGCACGCCTCTGCGACCCGGTAGTGGTTCAGGAAGGTGCGGAAATGGTCATAACCAAGTTGGTGGTTTATCAACGTCCGCACGGCGCGTTCCGATGCACCCATGTGAGCCACGAACGTCGCGAACGTCAGATCGGGATCGAGGAACATTCGCTCCGTTTCTATGAGCGCGCCGAGGCGGCGACGAAGTTGGTCGTCGTGCCTGTCGTCCGGCATGAATGCGGTGCCCGTCACAGGCATTTCGTCTGTGGCAACGCCAAAGGTGAGCACGCCTGCGCGAAGGTCGAACAACCGCCCTGCCAGCCATAAACCGAACGCCAGGATCATGAGGTTCTGGGTCATGGCGAAGCCGAGTGGGCGCCATTCGAAACCAAACACGGCATCGGCCGCCAGATCGATGAGCAACATTCCGCCGAGCAGTTTCGCGACGATGGCTCTGGCGTCGTGTCTTGCTGGTGTCAGGTCGCCTTGACGTTCGGACAGCAGTCGCCAAAACAGGTGAGCAAGAATCGAGAACCCCAGCGGCACGAGCACGGCAGACAAGCCTTGCCCCGCGAGCGCACTGCCGAACAGCCCGCGATCCACGCTAGTAATGGCAGCCCAGGCCAGGCCAACACCCAGCACGCCGCCCCTCGGACGAAATCGGCTGTCGAAGCATGAGAGGCAAAACCACCAAAGGAAGATGACAGTGAAGCCGCTGGCCAGATGAGCAATGTCCCCGGCCAAGCCGTCGGGGCGCATTTCGGCCATGGGCGTGTTGCCGATGACGAAGCCCGAAACGCAGACAGCGAGGGGCGCGTACAGCAGGGCGGCCAAGCTGACCGGCCGTCGATTTGCCAATACAAGCCAGGCGATCAAGAGGATTGTCACGACCGCGCTCGCCCGGATCGCGGCATCGAGTTGGCCGATGTTCATCCCGTCACGATAAAGCGGGTCCAGGTTTCACGCCAGTTGCAGGTCCCCTTGCGGACACCCGTAGTGCTGCGCGCGCTGGTCAACAGCTCAAAAATGATTTTCTCGTGCTTTAAGGCATCATTTTTCTTGCCGACGCGGATCGTGTCCCACAGCGTGGTGTAGGTTCGCGGTCTCGCCGCTTTGATCTCCGGCTTGGCCGGGTTTATCATGCTGCCATGGATGACAGCGTGACAATGGGATCATCGCTCATTTGCGACACACTTT
>Ga0209906_100065_pt1 | contig 175801 bp, 157 predicted proteins | sample FECB24metaG_FD_188303 | JGI IMG/M metagenome (GOLD analysis project Ga0209906, IMG submission 188303) | Cyanobacterial communities from the Joint Genome Institute, California, USA from Joint Genome Institute, California, USA - FECB-24 metaG... ...
TGTTGGGTGAGCGTCTCTCGCCAAATGCTTTAGGATTTGTAATTCTACATCCATTGCCCTGCTTACCTTCCAGAGTTTTTTCTTTTGATTCTTTTATTCAGAATACCCGGAAAGTGACAGAAGAGGGATATCTCACGGAAATATATGAAGACCACCCTTACTTTTTTGTATAAGATTATCAATATATCTACGGGGTAAGCTATGCAGGAACACCAAGGGCGAACGCAATAATTAACAGAGGCAATTTGGTGTAAATAGCAAAACCCGCCACTTCTGTGCAAAGCAAAGGTAGAAGAGGCGGGTATTAATTAGCAATCAAACCAAACGGTTCAAAATTTATTCTGTGATATTCCAGTACCATATTCTTCAGGAAATGGACCTGCATCAGCTTCTTTAAGGAATCCGCTGTAGGCTTCCATACCGTGTTCGCTGATATCCAAGCCCTCCAGTTCTTCTTCTCTAGATACTCTGATACCTAAAGTAGCCTTTAGTACCAGCCAGAAGATACTGCTGAGGAGAACGGTCATACCACCTACCGAGACAACACCAAGTAGCTGAATGCCAAACTGTCCTAGTCCACCACCTGCAAATAAACCCTTCGTTGGCCCAAGTCCGTCACCATACCAGGAATAAACACCAGGCCCAACAGCCCACAGACCAACTGCAAGAGTTCCCCAAATACCGCAAACTAAGTGAACTGAGGTAGCCCCTACAGGGTCATCAATACCAAGTTTGTCAAATAATGTCACAGAGAAAACTACCACTACTCCAGCAATCAAGCCAATAATGAAAGCACCGCCGATATTGACATAGGCACAAGATGCTGTAATTCCAACCAAGCCTGCCAAAATACCATTAATAATCATCGATAAATCTGGCTTACCGAGGTATAGCCAAGCTGTAGCTGTGGCGGCAATACCACCCGTAGCCGCTGCCATGTTGGTTGTTAAAGCAATGTGAGTAATCGCATTCGGATCGGCAGCCATCACAGAACCAGGGTTGAAACCAAACCAGCCCAACCAGAGAATTAAACAGCCCAAGGTAGCAATACTCATGTTGTGACCAGGTAAGGCAACAACTTGCTTATCTTGATATTTACCAATGCGTGGCCCAAGAAATGCTGCTCCCATCAAAGCTGCCCAACCACCAACTGAGTGAATTACCGTAGAACCAGCGAAGTCCCAGAAACCTCTGTCTGCTAGCCAACCAGCACCCCAAATCCAGTGTCCAGTAATCGGATAGGCAATACCTACAAGTAAGAGACTGAAAATCAGGAAGTCAAGAAACTTAATCCGTTCTGCAACTGCACCAGAAACAATTGTTGCTGCTGTGCCGGCAAATACCAACTGGAATAAAAACTTGGCGGCTAAAGGTACGCCAGCCCAACCCAGAGCATCGAAGACACCTTGATATTCTTTTGCAGTTGCTGGACTGTTATCTGCTCCTGCTAGGAAAAACCCACTCAATCCAATAAAGTCATTGCCATCGCCAAACATTAATCCAAAACCGATCGCCCAGAAAGCAACAGTAGCAAGAGCAAACACAATCAAGTTTTTGGCAAGAACGTTGACAGCGTTTTTCTGGCGGCAGAAGCCGGTTTCTAACATACAAAAACCAGCGTTCATAAAGAACACCAAAAAAGCAGCGATCGCTACCCACAGAGTGTCAAGAGCAACTTTCAGTTCTGCTGTTGTTGGCCCTGCGGCTGGAGTTTGGGCAACTGCAACATAACCCCAGCCCAACACAATTAGACAAGCTAGCGGTAAGCAGGCTTGCCAACTCGGAGAAAGTCGCTTAATTGCTAACGTAAATGTCTGGAATTTGGAGTTAAATTGTGTGTTTTTAGCATTATTTCTTGCAGTTAGACGCTTACTTTTTGTCTTTAATTTCTGTTTGTGCATGAATTTGAACACTGCCCTCAAAACTATCCTTAAAAAAGTGAAACAACCCAAGTAAGAGCTTAGGTAACTAATGGTACATCTGATGTAAATATTTTTTGCAGTTATTTTTAAGAAATTATTATGTATTTTTTCGCAATAGTCCAGTCCTCTTCACTTAATCTTTAATCTTGAAAAATAATGTTTGGGGAGGACAACTGCCTAAAATTGTCAACATCATGTCAATAAAAAATACGGCAAGTAGTGGTAAGCAATTTATACAAAACATGCTTCCCTGTAAGGGTACGACGAACAAAACTTCGGTTGGTGATGGCTTGTCTTCGACATGCTGGATTCAGCTTGACCTTTGGTAATATTGCGCCAGAAGCCCATTACCTTAAGGATGCCAGTGCTAATATCGTTACTACAACCGCACTTAGCTGCCGATAGACTAGAACAACTAAGACCGCAGAGGTACTACATCACCTGATCTTCTGTAAGTAATACCCAAATCATGTTGCCAACCTCAGAAATCTGACTAGTTATTCCATTTTCTAATTTCAATTATCTATCTGTATTTTCAATAATGTTGGCAAAATTCCTGGTTTTTCAAACTTTTTATTGTATAGCGATCGCTATATAAAAAAGGTAACTTATGTTACTTATTTTCAGCATCCAACTTTTTGGAGTTGCTCCCGACTAAATCACTTGATAATAGGTATTAGTAAGTTTTTCTGAATTTAATTAAAGTATCGAGTCCGATGATTCCTGGTATTAACATTACCTATATAGCGGTTCCCATTCAGATGCGGTACAACATTACATCGCGAAGTGTAGGAGCACAGCAGTGCCCCTACGGGTATACCTCACATAAACGAGAACTGCTATAAGCGAGCTAATGACAAAGCTGTTGAGAATAGTTCTTTAGAGGCAGGATTGGTAGTACATTCCTTGCCAGACAAAGCAAAAGTAATTAAATCGGATGCAGTATTGTTAAATGAAAACTATGTCTAGTTTCAGCTTTCAGATATCGCTCTTGTAAGGGCTGCCACTGTTGCCACGACTGGTAACGATTTTCGGTTAACAAAGTAGCAAGCGTAGGTAACTGAGTATGAATTTCTGACTTAAAGATATCTGCGAGCCACTCAGCTAAGACCACACTATCTTGCATCGTACCCAAAATTTCTTGGATATTTTTCACTTCTGTAAGATAAGCGGCGTAAGACTCGCCATATAAGTCAGTAAATAACTCCATTTGGTAACGTATGTGTTTAGCTTCTTTTCGCAAACTATGAAGGCTTTCGCCTTGCTCTGTCAATTGTTTTTCTATCTTTTCTGGTTCCCAGTCTCTCTGGATTGTTACCTCAGATCCAACAAATTGCGTGCCAATTAGCCAACCCGGATGTAGTAAGAAACTACTCACTTCCGGTAAAAGTAAATCTGGTAGCACTTGCTGAATGGCAACTGATGCTAAAGGTTGATAGCTGGGTTTATCCAACCACTGGTTCAATTCCTGTTTTAGAGACTTGTAAGGTTTATGCTTTAATGTTTTTTGCACATTCGAGAGTGCATTTTCACGTTGTTTAGCTAAAGCAGTGAAAGCTGTTCGCAGAGATACCTGTTCTTTGCGGGGTAAATGTGGCTTGTAATTATTTTCCAAAGTTTCTTTTAGCACGTCTAAGTCTCGGAGATTACCAAGACAACGGGCTATCTTACCGATATTTTTATCAGTGACTGGCTTCGACAAATCTAACGATAGACCCAAGCTATTTACGACAGTGCGTAGACGACGCATCCCCACTCGCATTTGGTGCAGTGCTTCTGGATCTTCATCTTTCTTAACTGGTTTTTCCCACTTCAAGGTTTTTTGAAAGTGTTTTTGAACCGCTTCGTAGGCGTAGTCACCGAGAGTTTTTACTGTGGGCTTTGTGGCTAATTCCATAATTTATTCTTGATTAAATACCTAATCAGGTCATTGCATAATAACATTAGTTAAAAATTTGTATGTATGTTTCGAGGTTTATTTTTACTTTATTGATGATTACAAAGTATTACAACTATTGATACTTGTTGTTTTCGTATAAAAATGCAAATCTATCAAAGGTATAAATGGCAAATTTACCTTACTAGTTACTGAATAAATTATGGTTTTTGGTAAACTTATGTTGAGGAGCATCTCAATGAATGTAAATCCGCGCACAGACTAGAAGTCTGAACGGCAGTTGCTACAACGGAGAAGAGGGGTGCGGTCTTGGGGTCTCCCCAAGAGGAGCAACTCCGGGGAACCTCCCTTCTCTACGAGAGGCTGCGCCAACGGGTGATGCCTCCGGCACGCCTGCCTTTTTGTTGCCCGTTCGCGTTAGCGTCTCGTAGAGAAGGGCTGTAGGGCGAACACAGTCGCCTGGCTGTCGGGAAACCCTACCAAGAGCGCTGATTCACCGCAACGCACTGCCTCGGCTACACAAACAAAACCCCTTCGGGTTCGCCAGTCGCCTGCGGAGGGAAACCCTCCCGCAGCGCTGGACTCACCGCCTCCGCGGGCTGAAATTCTTAAAGCCTGCTCTTAGCAGGCTTTGTCCGTGTAGCCGCACCCTTTATGGTGTCGGCGTATTCATTGAGATGCGCCCCTTCTGTTACTGTGTATTAAATAAAACATTAAAATAGCAGGCTAACATTTTTGTAATTAGAGAGATGATTTAAAATGTCAAACTCATGTTTGTTTAATCAAGTTCTCCTGACTTTTGGTGATAGTTTTAAAGAACATAGAGAAGACTTATCAGCAGTATTATTAACAAGCCATAAAACTCTATGGTTTGGGTCAGATGAAACCTCAACTATTGAACGTCTTTCTCTGGTTGATCCTGATAAATTTACAGATCATCAACAATTTCGGGTAGCAGAATTTATCAGTTTACCTGCACCAGAAGACCAGGAAATTGATATTGAAGGACTGGCTGAGGCTGATTATTACTTATGGTTTGTTGGTTCTCACAGCTACAAGCGCAAAAAAACTAAACCTGATAAGACAGATGTAAAAAACCTTAAAAGGCTGGCAAAAGTTGAATCAGAACCCAACCGTTACCTCTTAGGACGAATTCCCCTAGTAGATGGTAAGTTGTGCTCATCTTGCCCACACCCCCAAAATCCAGATGTGCTGTTGAGTGCCGCTAAACTGGAAGTGAATAACCAGGGTAACTTGCTGATGGCAGCTTTAGCAAATGATCCCCATTTAGGCTTTTTCGTGAAGGCGGAAATTCCTGGAAAAGATAACGGCTTTGATATTGAAGGAATAGCGATTTATCAAAACCGCATTTTTCTAGGTTTGCGCGGCCCTGTATTGCGGGGTTGGGCTATGGTGCTGGAATTAGAGCTAAAAGATTCTAGTCCTGGACTCCTGACACTGGGACAAATTGGAGAAGTGGAAGAGGTATATAAAAAGCATTTTATTTGGTTGAATGGTTTAGGAATTCGGGATTTGTGTATAGATGACCAAGACTTGTTAATTTTAGCCGGGCCAACGATGGATTTAGATGGGCCCGTGCAAGTTTATCGCTGGAGAAATGGCGTAAATTTACGAGAAAATGTCTTCAGTAATCCAGAGTTTGTGCAAGATATTCCCTATGGAAATCGGGAAGACCACGCTGAGGGAATGACGCTTTTTCAGGATGTAACTGGTGTACCCTCGTTATTGGTAGTTTATGACTCTCCGGCAAAAACTAGGCTGGTGGAAGATGGTAGCGTAACGGCGGATGTGTTTAGGCTAGGCTAAAGATTTGTTGAGATTGCTTGTACCGGACAGGTGGGGATACACTGTTCGCAAACGATGCAGCGCGATCGCGTGAATGTCAGTTTATATGTTTCTGGGTTGAGGGTGAGGGCTTCGGTGGGACAAACCCCAGTACACAAACCACAGTGGACACATATATCTGGATCAATGACGATTTCGCCTAAGGTATGGGAAACATTGATATGGCGCGATCGCATCCACTCAATCGCTGCGTCTAGCTGATCGATGTCCCCCGCTAGTTCTACTACCAGTTTGCCAATTTGATTTGGAGCAACTTGAGCACGGATAATATTGGCGGCGACATTGAACTCTTTAGCCAATAGGTAAGTAATTGGCATTTGGACGGCGCGTTTTGGGAAGGTGAGTGTTACTCGTTTTTTCACAGGTTTAGCAGAGGGTTTTTTCTGTTGTAGCGTACTACTCTTATCTGGGTGCTAGATTACCTAAATTTATTTTACAAACCGCAAAGAACCAAGTTTTATAACTTTGCATAATATGAAAATAGCCCTTCATTGCAAACATTGGCAAAGATGGGCTAATGAGGTTAAGTGCGATGCGATCGCATCGCCTCTATCAAAGAGAATCGCCTAGATGTCCTTTTGTCTCGATACTCGCTCGTTATAACTGAGCTGTCACTTTTTTCTGTTTCCACTTCCGAACTGCCTTGACTCCAAGGAAAGCGCCAGCTGCTAGCTCAACCAATACAAGTGAAGGTTCAGGAACAGGCTGAGACTGACTTGCTATGGTTTCAAAAGCTAGGTTTCCAAGAGCTTCATGTGCAGCACTTGTAGGATGAAGATCATCCCAGAACAAATACTTGTCCGGATCACTACACACCGAGATCGGGCTATCAGGGGGATTAAACAAAGGCGAGTTAGCCAAGCAAGGGGAACTGACATTTGTAAAACCAAAATCTGCTGGCTTTTCGATGGCTGCATTGAACAGGGAAGCTGTATCCAGGGTTTTTACGTTAATTCCGGGCAGTTTGCTCAGTTGTTCAAAAGTCTGGGAAAAAATTAAATTGTGCCCCGCACTCAATTGGTTAAGTTGATTAGAAATTACGTCACCTTGACGCAGAGCAATTGGCGTAGTACCCAAAGATGGCAGATTTGCAACCAAGAAATTGCGAGCGCCTGCGTCAAACAGCGTTGTGACTGCATTGGACAAATTTGCAACTGGCTGGGAGGGATCTGTAACACCACCACCCAAGTAATCGTTTGCACCAGCCCACAAAACATAAAGCGCTTTGGGGTCTACAGCAGTGTTGTCTTGTTTAAATTGAGCAACTTGCTGTTGTAATCCTACAAAACCATCTAAGGGAACAGGGAAAGTATTCTTGTCTCCTGTGGTTGCGCTATTGACTGCAAAGTTAACACCTGTAGGACTAGCGCCTCCTACAGTTCTCGATATTGGCGGAAGCGGAATTTCTAATTTATCTGCTAATGTATCTAACCATATAGGGCCATTAGAAAAACGCCCTTCAAAATATCCCAGTTGACTGGGAGGAATAAGATTATTGGTGATATCAAACGAATTGCCTGTATCGGAAAGACTATCACCGAAAGCATATATCCGGCTAAAGATTGCCGCCTGTGCTGCTGATGGAATAACAGCTACAAGTGTCAGGGGCAGTGAAGTCAAAAACAGAGTGCGGCACACCTGAGTAAAAACTTGTCGCAAGTGCATTCTTAATTTTCTCCAAAAAGGTAGCAGGGACGGATGTATTTCAAATACTACATCATTTCTTGTCCAAGCTAAATTCTGATAAGTTTTTCCGATGATGTGTGTTGAATATCAAGTCTGGATAATTAGTTATGATTCCCACAGTCATTGCACCCCACCCCGCCAAAGCTACGCTTTGTCTCCCCTCCCCTTAGCAAGGCTACGGTGTACACACAAGTCGAATTACCCCCCTTAATCCCCCCGATGTATTGGGGGGAAACCGGAAAATCTAGTTCCCTCCCCAATGCATCGGGGAGGGTTAGGGTGGGGTAAAACCCGGATTTATCAACTATTTCCGACTTCTGTGTACACGGTAGCCTTAGCAAGGGGAGGGGATTAAGGGGAGCCAGTCGCTCAGAGGGGTTTCCCCAAGTAGAGCATCTGGCGTGTGGGGTTATTGGGGGTTAAAAAAAGATCCAAATATCTTCATCACACCAAAATTTTGAGCAGCGATTATGATACACAAATGGCTCTCTATCGTAGGGATTGGCGAAGACGGGTTACAGGGGTTGAGCCAGATCGCCTATTCTTTAATCGCGCAAGCTGAAGTCGTCGTGGGAGGCGATCGCCATTTAGCAATGTTACCCACAGATGACCAACGTCAGAAAATAATTTGGACTTCTCCAATTAGTGCTTCAGTAGAAGAAATCATCCGGCGTCGAGGTCAGTCAATCTGCGTACTAGCAAGCGGCGATCCCATGTGCTACGGCATTGGTGTTACTTTAACGCGGCGAATTCCTGTCTCGGAAGTGACGATTATTCCCGCACCTTCAGCCTTCAGCCTCGCCTGTGCCCGGCTTGGATGGTCTTTAACTGAGGTGGAAACCTTAAGTTTGAATGGTCGTCCACTCTCCCTGCTTCAGTCTTACATCTATCCCGGAGCGCGGTTATTGATTTTGAGTGAAGGAAAAGACACACCCGCAGTTGTTGCCGAAGCTTTGACAAATCGCGGCTATGGTAGCAGCAAAATTACCGTATTGGAACGCATGGGTGGCAGTCAGGAACGGATTGTAGAAGGTACGGCTGCATCTTGGAGTGAAACTGAACTCGCTGCCTTGAATGCGATCGCAGTTAATTGTACTGCTGATCCTGGGGTTATCCCTCTGCCAAGGCTACCAGGACTACCAGATAACGCCTACCACCATGATGGACAGCTAACCAAGCAGGAGGTTAGGGCGATCACTTTAGCAACCTTAGCCCCCACTCCGGGAGAACTATTATGGGATGTCGGCGCGGGTTGCGGCTCTATTTCTATTGAATGGATGCGGACTCATCCCCGGTGTCGGGCGATCGCGATCGAACAAAACTCATCTAGACTGCGCTACATTGCCGATAACGCCGTAGCTTTAGGTACTCCAAACCTGCAAACTATTGAAGGTAAAGCACCCAACGCCCTCAAAGACTTGTCTGTACCCGATGCGATTTTCATTGGTGGTGGAGTAACAGCAACGGGACTTTTCGATGTTTGCTGGGAAGCACTGCGGCCGGGTGGGCGTTTGGTAGCAAATGTTGTGACGGTAGAAGGTGAGCAAATGTTATTTAAATGGCATGAACAAGTTGGAGGTAATTTAACCCGCATTGCTATTCAACGAGCGGAACCTATTGGTAAATTTTTAGGCTGGCGAGCAATGGCACCTGTTACGCAATGGATAGCTGTAAAATCTTGACAAGCTTTCCCCTTCTCTACTTACTGGTGTGACAAGCCTAAAGTGATGCGAAAAAAATTGTAGGTTGGGTTGACGTAAGGAAACCCAACACCCTTATCGATGTTGGGTTTCGCGTTGCTCAACCCAACCTACATCTGTTATGCCAATACGTCGGTCTGTTATGCCAATACGTCGGCTTGTTATGCCAATACGTCGGTCTGTTATGCCAATACGTCGGTCTGTTATGCCAATACGTCGGCTTGTTATGCCAATACGTCGGTCTGTTATGCCAATACGTCGGCTTGTTATGCCAATACGTCGGTCTGTTATGCTAATACATCGAATTAACTTATCCTACGTTACGTAGCAACTCTAAAAGACTTGTTTGTATAAGGTAGCCGCTTGTAGAGAGAAAATTAAGGGGAGCCAGTCGCTCAGAGGGGTTTCCCCAAGTGGAGCAACTGGCGTGTGGGGTAAAACGACTGTGGGATGAGCTTTTTGACTAAAGTTGATAATTCAAATGACTAAACGTGTAATTTGTCAAACAGCCAGACCAAAACATCATCAACATTCTTCACTTGCTCCCCTGGTGGTGCGGGTGGACGATTCACCATAATAACTTTTAGTCCCAGTTCCCGCGCCGCAGTAATTTTGGCATAGGTTGCATTGCCACCGCTATTTTTACTCACGATGGTGTCAATGTTGTTATCAATCAGGATTTCTCTCTCGTTCTTGAGGGCAAAGGGCCCGCGATCGCACAATAGCATTCCTGGCGGCACCAAGGCATCGTGGGCAGGAGGTTCAATCATCCGCATCAGAAACCAAATTTCTTTCAGGTGAGCGAAGGCGGCTAGTTCTTGTCTACCAACTGTTAAGAACACGCGCTGTGCTTGGTGTTGCAGGGCTGTGGCGGCGGCTTCAATATTATCAGTTTCGATCCAGCGATCGCCACTTACCTTCTTCCAAGGGGGGCGGATCAACATCAGGCGGGTTACTCCAACTTCGGTTGCAGCAGCCGCCGCATTGAAGGAAATCTGAGTAGCAAAAGGATGGGTTGCATCAATCAGCAAGTCAATTTTCATCTGACGAAGATAGCTAGCCAGTCCATCCACACCACCAAAACCCCCAATCCGCAAATCGCCTAACGGAACTGAGGGTTCACTAGTGCGACCAGCCAAAGACGTGATTGCTTCTACCCCTTGGATAGTTGCAACTCTTGCAGCTAGTTCTGCTGCATCTCCTGTCCCGCCGAGAATTAAAACACGCATCATAATGTTTTCTCTGCGTTCTACTGACACAATGCCCAAGCCGCTACGATGACTTCTTTTTCTTTGTGCCTCCCACCAAAGTTTTAATTGGTCTAAGCGGTCTATCAGGCTTATCTTTGCGATTTATTAGGGATTGAGGATTAAATATTAGTATTGAGTATAGGGAAAAATTTAATTCCCAGTCCCCAGTCCCCAGTCCCCTTTATTAAATTTCTGTTGTGCTAACTTTTCTTACAGATATAGAGGGAATCCTTGCCAAAATACCCTTCTTCAGAGCATCGGGTCGTTCTGACCAAGGCAATAAACCGTCAGGATTAGCATAGTATTGACTGGCGCATTGCAGTACCGCAGATACGCTGTCATCAACAGCTAAATCACCAAACAGATATGTTAATTTGCCTTGGGCAGCAAAGGCAATAACGCATGAGCGATTACAAGCACTCATGCATTCAACTTCCTCAATTAAGAATTGATCTCGCAAGTTCCAATCTTGTGCAAGGTGCTGAAGCTGCTGTAGTAGTTTTTGACCACCACTTTCACCTAAGCGCTTTCCATCTTGCCACACACTGGCACAAGTTTTGCAAACAAATAACTTATGATAATTATCAACAAAACAACTGGTTGTAGAAATATTTGCGGCAGCAGTCATCTGTACCTCGCAGATGTGTAGAACTGATCACTCTATTTCGGTAGGCATCCTGACTTACTCAATTTTGAATTAGTTAGTTCGCTAATCTCAAATTGGTTCACAGTTGCGAGACAGCGCCGGATTTGCACCGAACTTTCCCCGTTACCTCTGGTGGCTGACCCCCACCAGAACCGAATAACCTTTTTGATCATACACTAGCGTTACTAAATATTACGGCAATTTGCAGTGTTACTGAGTTTTCAATAATGATGACCGCAGATAGCTTGCTCCATCCACATCCACTTGCGCTGGTTAGAGAGTGATTGCGCTCTGAAAAGCTTTTTGTTTTAGCGATCGCTTAGCAATGTAATATATCATTACAAAAACTGCATCTTAGTCGAATTCAGTACCAAGATGCAGCTAAGTATTAGGTGTATGACTAAATCGATGAGAACACTATATATATAACATCGATTAAAAGGATGTTCAAGCCTTGTGCAACAGGACTTCTAACATTATTGTTTCTTTTATATACTATGCTAGCAATACCGTACAACATAGTATACTATTTTACTTAGTTGGTTATTATAAAAAGCATGAAGTATAAATTAACTCAAAGAGATTATTGAGAAAGTTATCAAAATTAAAGATATTTAGGTTGATAAGACTATAAACAATATAGCGATCGCTCAAGAAAACACAACTGCATCGAAAGTTGAAGTCCTCGCCAGGCTCCATCTGGAAAATAACCCTGCCGAAATTTCTAACGCAACTATCGCCGACATTTGTGACTTTTCTCCCTGCACCTTCCCAAGTCTTGTAATGTAAGTTTAGTGATTCTGGCTTTATGTTCAACAGGCTTTGCTAATCAAGTAGGTGGTGTAAATTTTTTAGAAAAGTAGCAATTGTTGCTGATAAGACTAAGATGCCTGGGATAAAATTTTTGCGTTAACTCTAATAAAGTTCTTATAACTTCCAATTCTGATTAGATACCTAAATCTTTACTCCTTAGGGAAACTTCATAGTAGTCCTAGATTATGAGATCACATAAGAAATGATAGCTAAACTCATGGCACTTCTCATCCAAGAAAATTTTAAAGTTATGTTAATAGTATTTTTGAGTAATTTATTGTAGGTATGGCTCATATCTTGGGTAAATTATCAGTAGTTTAAATAACGTCATAAACCAAGTCATCAAACTGCTATTAAATAATACGCAAAGGACAAATGACAAGTTTAAATAACTTCCAAAAACTAGTAGCACTTGCAAACGAACATGGGATTATTTGCCAGCCAGCACAAGAAGAATGCTTGATTGCATCCTTACCTGGATATGATGATTTTTTATTAGCTTTCACTTGGTCTGGTGCAATTGAAGGAGAGCCGCCAGAGCATGAATTAATAGCAATTAGTGTACAAGATTTGGCTAAAGAAGTTACCGTTGCAGCTTGGCAGATTCCTGCTTATTTATTTAGCAATGTTTTAAGGCAAGCACAAATGCTTGTAGCTGCCCACAAAGATTTTATCAGATAACTAACAACCCGCTAGCTAAAAACTATTATACCAGGGTAAGCGCGTCTCAAACGCTATTGACAAGCGGATTTAGACGGATCATCATATTGGAATAAACAAGCGGCAAGAATAGTAAGCATATAATTATTATCCATTGCGGCTCGATTAGATTTTTGGCGATTACTACGTTTCAAAGATTGCTCTTGATTTAAAGCATTAAGGGCAATACGTCTTAGTAGAGCAAGATTTTGTGGTGCATGTCCGGTACGAACACGACAAGCATCTTCATTGAAGGTGACATCCAAAGCCCAGTGCAGACTATTCTCAACGCCCCAATGGAGAGGGATAGCCCGTCCCAAAAGAAGTGCGTCACTGTCTAAACTAGTCAAATAAAACTGAACTTCATGGGTAGTTTTGTTCCATAAACGTCGCATTCGCACAACCATCACGACGGTTTTCAGACCTAACCAATCAGCTTGTTGATGTAGTTGAGGTAGCTGAGAAATAGGTACAGTCCAAACTTGTCTTTTTTCTGTACGATGATGTCCTTTCTCGACCCGTTCATCATAACTAAAGGTTATACCTTCAAAATTGAAAGCGATCGCTTGATTAAACCAATCCTTAATCTGCTCATGAAGTGTAGGATGATTAGCTTTAAGTGCTAAAACATAATCCGCTTTTGCATTAGAGATTTGATCGGCGATGGCAGTTTGCGTACCCATTGCATCAATAGTAATAATACATCCAGCCAGATCGAGTAACTCTAATAGTGCCGGAATTGCTGTGATTTCATTAGACTTATCTCTCACCTTCACTTGCCCCAGAACCAGGCGATGCGAACTAGACCATACGCTGACTAAGTGTAAAGCCGATTTTCCCTGTTCTCTGTCGTAGGAACCTCTGATGGTTTTACCATCAATGGGAATTACTTGCGCTCCAATTCTTTCAACTATCGACTGTACCCACTTCTGAAAACAACGCTCAAATACTTTGGGGTTAATTCGTTCAAAGACTCGTCGAAAAGTATCTGGACAAGGGATGCCATTTGGCAGAGCTAAAAATTCCCCTAACCAATCAATTTTGCTCAACCCATAGTTTTCCATATCCTCCCATCCCTGACCTCCAGCGATCGCCGACAATATTCCAATGATTAAAATATCTATTAACAAGTGGGCACGGGTTCTTGGTACACGCGGGTCTTTTATCTCGCTAAAAAATGATTGCATCTGTTCTGTTAGGGCAGTCGCATTGGCTATAATCAAAGCCTTTGAGCTTTTAGGTTGTACACGAGGAGATTTGAATCCTGATGCCATGATGACTGTCCCCGATCTGATATAGATGCTTTTCAAAGACAGCATACTACTTTATACTTGTCAACTCAAATTGAGATGCGCTTACCCTGAAAGGTATTGTAGAGTGATTTAAATTACCAACGGGCTATCATAATGGGACAATTTAACTGTTACCAAAATGTAGGTAATGATAAAGCTTGAGTTATGGGTATTCAAATAGCTGTAGTTTTGATTGTGGCGATGTTATTGGCTGGAGAAAATCGGGAGGCGCTTGCGAACTCCCAATCTTCTACTCCCGATGGGACTGGTGATGTTGTGACATCGGGGTACGCTAAATATGGTGATTATATAGAATCGACTTCAATAGAAATACCGAAAGCGAGAATTGCCCAAACTGTTGATTTTTCTCAGAAAGTTGTCAAAAATATCCAGATTCGTTTTGTTAATGACAAAGGTCAGTTGGTCGATGAAAAGGGTCAGCCCATACAAGGGCGTACCCAAAGAGATTTTATCATTGGTCTTTTGAGACTCAAACCCGGTCAGGTATTCCGCGAGGATGTACTTCAGACAGACTTACAACGACTGAGGAGATTAGAGCCATTTGCTGAAGTCAATGTTTTTCAAGAAGAAGATGCTTTTGGCGTTAACATCATCTATAACATTAAAGAGCGTCGCTACCCGGCGCTGAAATTTGGAGGCGGTGAGAGCGATGATATTGGGTTTTTCGGTCAGGTGGGTTATGAAGATGCAAATATCAGCGGTCTTAACGAAAAACTGGATACAAATCTTCAGATAAGCACTAAAGATGTCCAGTTCAACGGCCAGTTCACTAGTCCTTATCGTCCTGGAGAGCCAAACCGCTTAGGGTATAGTATCAGAGCTTTTCGTTCTAGAGATTTATCTTCAACCTTCAACGAAGATATCAGACTGGCTAACGATGACAAAGTGCGAGAGGGAAGGTTTGGCGGTTCTGTAGCACTTTTAAAATCTTTTAATGACTGGGATACATCTGTAGCTCTCAACTACACCAGAATCAGCCTACGCGATCGCGATTATAATGTTACACGAGTTGATAGATTAGGGAGTCCCCTCTCTTTAAGCGGTACTGGTATTGATGACCTATTTACAGTATCATTTGCTGTATCCAGAGATCAACGCGATCGCCGTGACAATCCGACTCAAGGATCAATCCTCACCCTCAGCACTGAACAGGCGATTCCCATTGGACTAGGCAATATTTTCAGCAACCGACTCCAAGGAGACTATATCCAATATTTACCTGTCAGCTGGATAGGTAATGGTCAGCCAACTGATAATCCAGAAATGTTGGCGATTAATTTACAAATTGGCACAATCATTGGAGATTTTCCACCAGCCAATGCTTTTGATATTGGCGGACTAGATTCTGTCAGGGGTTACGGTTATGGTAAAGTTGCCAGTGGTCGGAGTTATGGCTTGGCTTCCGTGGAATATCGTTTCCCAATTTTTCAATCAATAGGAGGAGTTATCTTTACTGACTTCGGCTCAGATTTCGGCTCTGGTAAAACAGTCCTAGGAGAACCCGGCGTACTCCGAGGTAAACCAGGAAGCGGCTTTGGTTACGGCGTAGGAGTGCGAGCAAAGTCACCCTTTGGACTAATTCGAGGCGACTTAGGAATTAGTGACCAAGGAGAAATTAGATTTGAAGTTACTACAGGTCAGCGATTTTGATATCAATAACGATTGCTAATTACAGCTATTGTCAGGTAAATGACTCACATCTTTTTTGTTTTACGCAGAGGCGCAGAGTCGCAGAGAAGAATGTAGAAGCGTAATCTAAACAAATGAAAACTGCTCTAATTCCATAGCGAATCAAATTTAAAAACTCTGCGTTCTTTGCGCTAACCTCCGCGTTCCTCTGCGTTTAAATCTTCTCCTCCCAACCCCTTTCAAAATGAAATATTGGCGTGAAACTATAGCAGTAACCAAGCGCATCTTAACTGAACTATTGCGCCGCAGACGCAGCCTAATTTTTTGGAGTATTTTCCCCGTTTCATTGTTAATCCTCAGCGGATTTATTTTAGCAGAACGAGCAAAACTATCAATAGATGTTGCTTTTGAATATGCTGCACCATCAACTTTAGCAGGTGCGGCACTATTTTTTAGCTGCTTGGGCGGTAGTGTCGCAACTGTAGTCGCAGAAAGAGAACAGCAAACCCTTAAACGCCTGTTTATTTCTCCCTTGAGTGGTACATCTTATTTTTTGGGAATTTTTCTAGCTCATAGTTGCATTGGAATCGGACAGACAATCTTGGTTTATACTATCGCTGCCTTTTGGGGTGCTACCTTTAAAGGTTCGGTTTTATTAGGACTCACAATTATTTTAATGTGTATTATTGCTTATGTTGGCTTAGGCTTTATTTTGGGTACACAATTGGCGCGTCGTATCGAAGATGTCAATGCGTTGGTAGCAGCATTTGGGGTTCCTTTATTAATATTAGGTGGAGCATTTTTACCTAGCTCATTATTTCCTAAAACACTAATTAGTATTGCTAAATTTAACCCAATCTATCATATGAATGAAGCTCTAGTGGGAGTTTCAGCTAAGGGTGAGGGAATTAATAAAATAGCGCCACACTTTTGGTTTCTATTAGTGTTTGCTGCAATGATGGTTTTAGGGGGATGGCTATCTTATCGGCGAATGTTGTTAGTTGAAAGGAGATTGTAGATAGGATAAAAATGTTCACTGCTTGTGAGCTTTTTGCTGCAAGTATGTAACTAACTGTTCTCCTGCGGTGTCAATATGTCGTTTCAGCAACCGGACGGCAGCTTTTATATCTCGCTGACGACAAGCATCTAAGAGTTGATAGTGTTCTTTTTGGGAACGCTCGTGGTAATCCATCTGCGCCATCTGTACGCGCACATAGCGATCGCAATTAACATGTAAGCTTTTAATTATACTCAGCAGTCGAGGACGTTCCGCAGTGGCGTACAACGTTGCATGAAATTCCCAGTTGAGTTTTGCCACCATACCGACATCGGTTGTTTGGTCAGTTGTTTCTAGAATCACAGCAGCTTTTTCTATATCTGATTCGCTTAACTTGGGTATTGCTAGTTGCATCGCTTTTACCTCCAAGGCGCTACGAATCTCACAGATTTCTTGCGCCTCTGCGGCTGTTAGCACCGAAACCATTGCGCCGCGATTTAGATGCAGCGTCACCAATCCTTCCGCTTCTAGCTGCTTGAGTGCTTCGCGCACGGGAATGCGACTGACTCCAAACTGCGTGGCGATTTCATCCTGTCTGAGGGATTGTCCTTCTTGGAAAATACCCCGCAGAATCGCTTCCCGTAAGGCGTCGGCAATTAAATCTGGGGTACTGCGTTGTTGTTGCAGCACGTTGGCTGCCAAGTCATTTAAGTTCATAATTTATATTGTATACAAAAAATCGTATACAATATCCAAAGTTAAAAACAATCATCCCCTTAAAATTACGGGAGACAGTTATGAGCATTGCATCTCAAGCAGACCGAGTTATCATCTTCGACACGACGCTACGGGATGGCGAACAATCGCCAGGTGCAACATTAAACGTAGAAGAAAAGCTTGCAATCGCTCATCAACTGGCTCTACTAGGGGTTGATGTAATTGAAGCGGGTTTTGCCGTTGCTAGTCCGGGAGATTTTCAAGCTGTCAAAACCATTGCTAAACAAGTTGGGATAGCTGGTGGGCCAATTATTTGCAGTTTAGCAAGAGCCATCCGCCAAGATATTCAAGCAGCCGCCGAAGCCTTGAAACCTGCGGCTCACCCCAGAATCCACACGATGATTTCTACCTCTGATATTCACCTCAAATATCAGTTGAAAAAGTCCCGCAGCGAAGTATTAGCGATCGCCCAAGAAATGATTGCCTATGCTAAGTCGTTTGTGGACGATGTAGAATTTTCACCAATGGATGCCAGCCGCACTGAAAGAGAGTTTCTTTATCAGGTGTTGGAGGTGGCGATCGCCGCAGGTGCAACCACAATTAACATTCCCGATACCGTTGGCTACTGCACACCCAAAGAAATGGGAAATCTGATACAGGGAATTCGAGAACATGTTCCCAATATCGATCAGGTGATTCTTTCCATTCACACTCAAAATGATTTGGGTTTAGCTACAGCCAACGCTTTGGCAGCAATTGAATATGGTGTGCGTCAGGTAGAGTGTACGATTAATGGTATTGGTGAACGAGCAGGCAATGCAGCACTAGAAGAAATTGTCATGGCTTTGCAAGTTCGCAAACCCTTCTTTAATCCCTACTTTGGTCGTCCGGTCGATTCGGAAACACCTTTGACCAACATCAAAACCCAGGAGATTTACAAAACCTCATCCTTGGTTTCCCAATTAACAGGAATGCTAATTCAGCCGAATAAGGCGATCGTCGGAGCAAACGCTTTCGCTCATGAATCTGGTATTCACCAAGATGGGATCATCAAGCACCGTGAAACCTACGAAATTATGGAAGCTGCTGCGATCGGTTTGCCAGAAAATCGCATTGTTTTGGGCAAGCACTCTGGAAGGAATGCTTTTCGTAGTAGGCTTAAGGAATTGGGGTTTGACCTGAATGAAGCAGACTTGAACAAAGCCTTCAATCGGTTTAAAGAAGTCGCTGATAAGAAAAAGGAAATATCGGATTGGGATTTAGAAGCGATCGCCAGAGATCAAACGCAGATTCAAGCAGAAACTGGCTTTCAAATCGAACACGTCCAGGTAATCTGCGGTGACTGCACCTGTCCGACTGCAACCATCACAATTGTTACCCCCGATGGCAAAATCCTCACAGATGCGACAGTCGGCACAGGCCCAGTGGATGCAGTATATCAAGCAATCAATAAACTGGTGCAAATTCCCAATCAACTAATTGAATTTTCCGTCCAATCTGTAACTGGAGGAATCGATGCGCTGGGAACTGTCACAGTTCGCTTGAAATATCAAGAGCGCATATTCTCAGGGCAAGCATCTGATACTGATATTGTGGTGGCAGCAGCTTATGCCCATATAAATGCTCTGAATCGCCTCTATTATTATTTGCAAACGCAAACTGAAAGGTCGCATTTCCAAGCGACAGACACCGCTGTCATTTCTGGGTAGATATTGTTTGTAGTTGGCGCTGTCTTCGCTAAAGTGCCAACTACGGATTGATTCAAGAGTTAGCCAAAGCAAAAGTTGATGTTACTTAGGGAACTCCAAAAATTAAATTATCCAATTTTTAGCTCGAAGACGATTATTCAAATTCTTCCCCCCTGCTTCCCCTGCTCACACAGCGATGGGATATTTTGGCGTTGCTGAGTGAAAGTATGAATTTGTCTCACGTACAAACCCCCAAGTGCAGAGAGTAAGAGTTTAAAAGATGGAATTTTTGACTTTCATATCTTGATTCAGCAATGCCGATATTTTTTTAGTTGGAAGTCCCTATGAGTCTGAATTCTAAGTCTGCATTCATGCTTGCAAATTTAGTGATACAGCCAGATGCAGTCCAATTCCAGATTTGGGAGCAAACTCATGACTTTGGTTGGAACAAACACCATCAGTCTACAACAAAAGTCTTAGGCATTGCTTGACACGATGCAGCGAAAGTTAAACAGCGTCTACCTAGTTAGCTTAGGCAAAATCTTAGACGTTTTTCAGATGCGGATGAGTGAGTTGAATTCGTATTCTTAAGACATGAAGCGAGGCAAGCGGAACACACCAAACAACGCATTACTCGTAATTCATGTAGACAACACTAGAAAGGAAAGAAACGATCATGTCTGACGAAATCAACTACCAAGCTCAAGAATTATCCGTTGAAGAACTAGACACCGTTGCTGGTGGTACTGGTGGTGGTATCGACCAACTTCTAGTCAAAAAATTCGATGCTTCCTTCGACCAAGGTTCTATCAGTGATGCTCGAGCCAATAGCGTCGGTGCACATGGTGCTCAAAGCTATGAAGCAACCCAACTCGACCAAGTAAGTGTAGATGGTAGCAATCTTCTGGTTGCTAAGTTAGGAAGTTAGATAACTTCTAAGACTGTACCTTGAACCTCAAGCAAAATTTCCAAACACTAACACAGCAAAAAATCGGGAGAAACAATCATGTCTGACGAAATCAACTACCAAGCTCAAGAATTATCCGTTGAAGAACTAGACACCGTTGCTGGTGGTACTGGTGGTGGTATCGACCAACTTCTAGTCAAAAAATTCGATGCTTCCTTCGACCAAGGTTCTATCAGTGATGCTCGAGCCAATAGCGTCGGTGCACATGGTGCTCAAAGCTATGAAGCAACCCAACTCGACCAAGTAAGTACAGATGGTAGCAATCTTCTGGTTGCTAAGTTAGGAAGTTAGATAACTTCTAAAACTGTACCTTGAACTTAAGCAAGACTCTTAACCTTAATAGGTTGTAATGGCGAGGAAGGAGGATTCACTTAATGGCTGCCCTGCTTGATAGTGAATCCCTTCCGTCTAATTTGAATTTAACATGTGATAGGAAGGAAATCCTATGTCAGGTGACGAAATTACTCCAGATGATACAGCCAGAGAGTTGTCAGATGAGGAATTAGACGAGGTAGCGGGTGGTTTCAGTCTCCGTTTAACGGCTGCGCGTCCCAATCTCACCAAAGTATAACCTCGTTTATCCCAGGCTTTTGACAAATTAGGTTGAAATTCTAGTGCTTTGTCAAAGGAAGCGATCGCAGACAGCGATAATATTTTAGCTCTGATTAAGTGACCACTCACTCCGCCCATACTAAAATTTGCCTGAAAAAGCAGTATCTCAAAGGTTTTTGCTACTAGTGTTTACATATGTTAATATATGTACTTAATTTAAACACTTATATTTAAGTATGACCCCTATAAAGGCTGTTCTCCAGGAACCAGAGCAAGTCACTAGGTTGTTTTCTCATCTTGAATTTGATGGAAATAAGCTCAATCATCAACCGGGTAGTGTATTGGGGAGCACTGCACTGATTGCGGGAACCACGGTTGGGGCAGGGATTCTCGCTTTACCTGCGGTTACTCTGCCATCTGGGATTGTGCCATCCACAGCCCTACTGATTGCTGTTTGGCTCTACGCTTTAGTCTCAGGTTTGTTGATTGCAGAAGTGACCTTGAATGCGATGCATGTAGAGGGGCGTCAAAGTGTAGGTATGTTGACAATTGTTCAGAAGACCCTTGGTAACCTGGGAGCAAGAATTGCTGGTGGCGCTTATTTGTTCATGCACTATGCCCTGTTAGTGGCGTATATCACCCAAGGTGGAGAAATTTTAGTGTCTGCGGTTGCAAAAGTTTGGGGTATACAAAACGTTTTGCCTACATGGGTGGGAACAACCACTTTCACGCTCTTATTTGGCGGCATTATGTATCTTGGGCGAGAAAAGTTTATTGAGAAACTAAACAGCGCCTTTGTGGGAATTGTAATTGTTTCATTCTTAGGTCTATTGTTGCTAGGAGGAGGGCAAGTTAAAAGTACCCAATTCTTATTTCAAAACTGGAGCGCGCTTGGGAGTGCCGTCTCAGTTATGTGTGTTGCCCTGTTTTACCATAATATTGTGCCGGTGGTTGTGACACAACTGGAAGGAGATGTCCGCAAAATTCGTCATTCCATCGTCATTGGTTCTGCGATTCCCCTAATTATGTTCTTGGCGTGGAATGCCGTGATTTTGGGAAGTGTCAGTTCCGATGTGCTACAAGGCGTTGCTGATGGCAGAACTGTTTTTGATCCAATCCAAATTCTGCGAACCGGGGGTGCGGGAGAATGGTTAGGAGTACTAGTATCGATTTTCTCAGAGTTTGCGATCGTCACATCATTCATTGGGTTTGTGTACGGGTTATTGGATTTCTTCAAAGATATTTCTCTAATTGCAAAGAGTGAACCATCTAGTCGCCTACCTCTCTATTCACTGGTTCTTTTCCCGCCTATGAGTCTTGGGACACTCTATCCCAGCATCTTTTTTACTGCTCTAGACTACACTGGAACATTCAGTATCTCAGTTTTAGGCGGGATTATTCCGGCGTTGATGAGTTGGAAGCAACGTCAAGAGCAGGAAAACTTAAACAGTATAAATCAACCACTTGTTCCTGGTGGTAAAGTGACACTCACCGTGATGATTGGAATTGCATCAGCCCTGATAGTGAAACAAATTTTGTTAATTTACAAAATATAACTTGCTGTGGCAGGTTTTCACTCCTACCGAGTAGAGGTTTCATCTCCCCAAGCGTTGCTTGCTGATGATCGACTTGCCTAAGTACACGTCACCCTAAAAAAGGGTCGAAATTTAATTTTTTGTAGGTTGGGGAGCCAGTGCGTTGCGGTGAATCAGCGCTCTTGGTAGGGTTTCCCGACAGCCAGGCGACTGTGTTCGCCCTACAGCCCTTTGGGCAACAAAAAGGCAGGCGTGCCGGAGGCATCACCCGTTGGCGCAGCCTCTCGTAGAGAAGGGAGGTTCCCCGGAGTTGCTCAAGAATGGGGAGACCCCAAGACTGCACTCCTCTTCTCCGTTGTAGCACCTGGCGTTTGAGTCACGTAGACGCCGGAGGCGGCTGACCGCAGGGTAACCCAACAAGCGCCCAAACGTGGGTTTCGCTCCGCTTACCCAACCTACAGTTAGTATTTCCAACCCTTATTAATGGTGAGATGCACTAAGCGTTACCAAAAATCTTTGAATTAGCCGATATTTCTGATTTTTGGGAACGCAACCATAGCAGCAATACTTGCGGAATCTGCTCTTTTTGTTCTTTACTTAAAGTATTGTAAAGGAATGGAGCGCGATCGCGCTCACCTCAAATTGCAGTGGAGCGAACATAAGGCCTGATAGGCATAAGTCTGGGCAGTTGCGAAAAACCAGCAATGGAAGGAAACAGAAACCTAAATCGTGAGGTTTAGGAATCACCGCACTTTTAAGGCGGTGAGGATGTCAAGCCTTTGTGTAGCTATCGATTACTCTCGCTAAATCTGGCACTGCTTGTTCTACATGTTGCTTGGCTGTACCACGAAGCTTTCCATACGTTCCTCGTACAATTTGTCGCTTGACGTCTTTGAGCCTTGCATCAGTAACGCTCAGTAGTGCGTCTGCTGTGCCAGAACGATTGTTAATCAGATGCTCAACTGGATCACCTTTGTCAACTCCTTCATTCCAGAGTGGCTCTAACGCCGTTAAACATTGCGGTAGAATCATCTCAACAACATAAGGAATGTAACCAGGCTTAACCCCTTTGATGGCAGCGAAAGCAGTTTTTAATCCGATTCCGCTAATGCCTGATTTTGAGGCTAATTGCCTGTCTATCAAATTGCAGCATTCATCAATAACTTTAGCTTTTTTATTCGGGTTCAACAGTTCGTCACTAAGTCCCATTTCACTCCTATTTATTGTATAAATAGATATTTTTTACCTAACTATGAAAAATTATACGTTTCATAAGCTTAAACGAACACCTCACTTTTCTAAAGTTCTTACACTCAGCACTTGCGGTGGTGTCGAATCTGGCGGATAAATCACATCTACTTGTACTATCCGCTTAGTCGAAGGTGGAAGTACAATCTGCGCCAATGGTTCTAACACCTGACCAGTTCTATGCCATAGATGTACGTAGCGCGTCTTTTGTTGGCCTTGGTCATCGAAGTAACGTAGCCGCACTGTACCACGGAAGAAAGGAAAATCTAGGGATGGTTTGCTAAAACGCACACCACCTTGAGATAATTTATCTTCCTTCAAAGGCGTTTCTAAAGTAACTGTCACGGTTTGGTTTTGGTTAGTATTGTTACTTAAGGGTAAGGTGAGTTTATATTCCACACCATAATTACCATGTGCTGCGTATGCTGTATCTGGATAACGTACCAGCATTTTGGCCGTTTGGATTTGTTGAGTGCCCAATCGACCACTCCTCAATGTGTCTAAAACAAAGGAAATAGCTTTACCACGCTGGGGAATAGTCAAATTTGTGGTTTGGGGATTATCCACTAAATTTGCTTGCCACTGGGAACCTTGTGACACACCAGCTACACGCCCATAAATCAGTACGCCACTAGTAGCATTTGGAGGAGTAGGGGTTTTATCTCGCGGCCCGGCGAAGTTCCCGGTATCTACTAAAGCTTGCCATTCTGCAAGAGTGGGTGGGCGTTCTGTATTATCAGAATTTTTCTTGGCAAACATTGCTAAACTTGCCATATAAACTTGATCGCTACTACGCAGCCGCATAAAGCTAGAGCGACCATTCACAGGCTTTGCTAAATTTCGTACAGGAATAGGATGATTTAGCAACATCTGGCTTTGTCCTGGGGGAATTATCAGCTTTGCCTTAATATCAGCTTGTCGAACGCCTCGGAGTACATCACCAACAGCCCGATCGCCTGGTCCTGAATAAGCCTTACCATCGTTATTTTCTATATAAGATGGTAAGGTGACGAAAGGTGCATCCTGCATCAAATAACTCGCTGCTTGCAACACATCTACTGTTACAGGTTTTTTACCAGGGTTATGCACAATTACGCCCAGGTATAGCGTTTGTAAATCCTTGGGAGTGTGGGTATAGTGATGGGCAAATAAGTCAAAGCGTCCCTGAAAGGGAAAATTGAGGTGCGCTGCTGGAACTTTTTTACCGTTTGTCGGAAAGGTAGAAAGTAAAATACCCTCAGTTTTAATCCATTCTGGGCTATTGCTGTTAAAAACGGGTATTGTATCCAACTTACCTGGTAGAGCCAGAACTTCTCCTGGTTGCACGATTTCTTGGGGTGCTGGCTTTGGTAAAGTTTGAGCGATCGCTAAATTATCTTTATGAGTTGTGCATTTAAAGGTTTGCGTTATCCCAAGTCCTAATATAAGTATGAATACAGGTGATCGTAATTGAGCTTGCATAAATTTGAGCGTTAAGAAAGCTATGGTATCAAAGATAACAAGTTATTATTACAAGTTCCTGGAAGCAGATTTCTGAGAATGCGTCACCGAACAGCCCGCCGCAGGCATCGCTCTATCAGCTATTGGACATGGCGAGATAGTTGGGAAGCTAATAAAAAGGATTGCAACGTGAAAACCCTGATTATTGACAACTATGACTCTTATACCTTTAATCTTTACCAATTAATTGCAGAAGTCAATGGAAATTATCCTACTGTGATTTGCAACGATCAAGTTGTATGGGATGAACTCAAACAGTGGGAATTTGATAACATTGTGATTTCACCAGGACCTGGCCGTCCAGAGAATCCAAAAGATTTTGGGATCTGTCGTCAAATTATTCAAAATGCCCAAGTGCCGCTTTTAGGCGTTTGCCTTGGACATCAGGGACTTGGCTATGGGTATGGAGGAACAGTTATTCACGCGCCTGAAGTTCGGCATGGTCGGCTCAGTAAAGTTTATCACATTGGGACTGATCTGTTTGAGGGAATTCCTTCTCCTTTCTCTGTTGTGCGCTACCATTCGTTACTGGTTTCAGATGACCTACCGGACTGTTTAGAAAAAGTGGCGTGGACGGAGGACAACCTTGTAATGGGACTGCGCCATCGCTCTTTGCCGCTATGGGGTGTGCAGTTTCATCCAGAGTCAATCTGTACTCAGTATGGACAAACCTTGTTAGAGAATTTTAGAGAGATTACTCTAAAATTTGCCCAAAAGCGAGGCAACAGTCCCAGAAAACACTATTGGACAGGAAATAGCGGGACTGCTCCAATGCCTTCAAGTTCTTCTTACCAAAAACAGCAGGAATTTGAACTTTGTACGCGCAAGCTGAATCTGTGCCCCAATGCCGAGCAGATGTTTGTGCATTTGTTTGGCAAAGCACCAAATGCATTCTGGCTAGACAGCAGTCGTGTTGAACCCGGTCTTTCTCGCTTCTCTTTCATGGGAGATAACGGTGGCGAAAACAGTCTTTTGATTCACTATCAAACGCGATGCCTACAACTCACGGTTACCCAGTCCGATAGCGTAAGCTATAGAACAGAGGGGATTTTCGAGTATCTCAAGCGGGAAATTGAACGGCGACACTGCTCATCTGATGATCTACCTTTCGATTTCAACTGCGGGTTTGTGGGTTACTTTGGGTATGAACTCAAGGCAGAGTGCGGATCTCAATTAAACCACCCCTCTGCTTTACCCGATGCAATGTTCTTGTTAGCAGATCGGATGATTGCGATCGATCATCAGGAGCAAACCCTCTATCTACTTTGCCTAATTCAGAAAGGACAAACAACTTCAGCCGAAGCCTGGTTTGAATGGATTAGACAACAAATTGACCACCTTCCTCCTCTGTCGCCGATTGTTCCTGAAAAAAAACAGACACCTGTGATCTTCCGATTAAATCGGTCGCATCAGACTTACCTTAATGATATTCAAGCATGTTTGCAGGAAATTCAGGAAGGAGAAACTTATCAAGTTTGTTTGACAAACCAGATTCAGACAAGCACGACTCCCGATCCACTGGCGTTCTATCGTTCATTACGCCGGATCAATCCTGCTCCCTATGCTGCATTTTTGCGCTTTGGCGATGTGGCGATCGCCTGCTCGTCTCCAGAGCGATTTCTGCACATTGATCGCCAAGGTTGGGTGGAAACAAAGCCGATCAAAGGAACGCTGCGACGAGGAAAAACGCTCGATGAAGATTATATCTTGCGTGAACGATTGCAAAACAGCGAAAAAGATCGAGCTGAGAATCTGATGATTGTGGATTTGCTTCGCAATGATCTAGGACGGGTTTGTGCAGTTGGGACTGTGCATGTTCCCAAATTGATGGATGTAGAAACCTATGCCACGGTGCATCAACTGGTGACGACGATTCGCGGTCATTTACGCACCAATATGAGCGCCACAGACTGCATTCGCAATGCATTTCCTGGCGGTTCTATGACAGGTGCCCCCAAGCTCAGAACCTTGCAAATTATTGATCGATTAGAGCATGAAGCACGAGGAGTCTATTCAGGGGCGATCGGCTTTTTGGGATTGAATGGTTCAGCCGATTTGAATATTGTCATTCGTACCGCTGTGTTGGCTCCCGAACACACCTCGATTGGTGTTGGCGGAGGCATTATAGCGCTTTCTGATCCTGAGACGGAATTTCAGGAAACACTGCTTAAAGCAAAGGCATTGATTCATGCCATGATGCTCACAACGCATGGAGCCTTTGATCCTGACCAATATAGCGTTTCCTGGGCCAGTGAGGTAGAACTAGAGAATAGCTCACCGAAGAAAGGCAGAGGGCAGGAGGCAGGAGGCAGAAGGCAGAAGGTTCTAGAATAGGACTTACGCACTGGTAACGGAAAAACGAACCACGTTCGCGAAGCGTCTCGCAGAGAAGGACGCAAAGGACACGTTCGCGCAGCGTCTCGCAGAGAAGGAATAAGAGTTTGAAAGTGTTTTTGCGTAAGTCCTGTAGAAAATATTTCCTCGCTCTGCCAAGAGGGTTTGAAGCCCCTAAATTCATTTATGCACAAACAAGAAAATATGTATTTCGAGACGTATAGCGCGAGAAATACCGCGTCCTTACGCTCATCCCCTAAATTTATTTATGGGGATTCCCTTCTGCCCTCTGACGAGAGTAAGTAGCTAGGTGGAATTAAATAGAAGACCCCCTGTAGTCCCCCTTACCAAGGGGGACGGCGACAGCCGGGTTCTATCTTCGATTTAATTAAGCCCACTTACTTACTTCTGCCTTCTTAATGATATTTACTTTAAAAACTTGAAGTGCGGTAATTATCTTTATATAGCCCAATCTTCTCTATTGGCAGCCGCTGGAAGCCCAACTTGGAAGCAGGCGAGCTAGGTTTGAAGAGGAAGGAAATATCTTTTGGCGCAGTAAATTTTACATCCTTCTCAATCAGATTTGCCTCGATAATAATAGTTTTATCTGTGAGTTTATTTTGCAGATCTAACGCTTTGCCGCCAAAAAAGACGTTACGTATAATCTTATTTTCTTTGGGAACGCCATATTTGTCTTCTAAAATGTTGACCAACTCAGGGTAGCGGATGCTGTAGGGTGGTTTTTTATAGTTCATATCTTCTAGCTTTTCTATTATTCTCGAGCTACCTCCGCGAACAGCGCTGGTTTTTGCCCAACCTAAAAAGCGGGCATCTACAGATACTGCAAACTTGCACTGAATAAAGATATTGTTCTCCACTATGTTGTCGTTTCCGCCACCGATTAGTACACCTCGTTCTACTTTGGAGAATAAGTTGCCATATATTTTTGTACCACTTGCACCATCGTCAAAGTAAACAGCCATGACATCCGTAAAGCTCTTTGTTTTATTTTGAATGTTTTGAGGAGCGTACAGATCGTGGAAATAGTTATAGCGGATGATATTACCTCGTTCACTATAGTCTCGACCCATATAAAACGCCCCAGCATCACCAGTTTCTAAAGCAACATTGTGTATATTGTTGAACTCAATAATGTGGTCGTTGCCTTTGAGAACGATCGCATTATGGGGCGCATCGTGAATTAAATTATGTGTGATCTGGTTGCCAACGCCTCTTACAGATATGCCAGGTTTGTACGTTTTCACCCATCGGCTGTAATGATGGATGTGATTATTTTTAGCATAATGCTTTGCAGGTGTCAGAGTTTTGCGATCGCCGCCATTCAATACTATGCCTGCCTCACCAATGTTATACACGTCGCTGCTAATGATGCCATGCTCCATCCCTTCAGTAATTTCCACCCCATTGATACCGAGGTTACGAATTTGGCAACCTGCAATTAAGACGTGATCCCCCTTCGTTACCTGAATACCTGTACCCTTAGAATCCTCTATAACCAGACCACTTAGAGTCAGATACGATACATCTTGTAGAGAAACGAGTGGCTCTGCAAGGGTAGAAACAATAGCTTGACTATCTTTTATTGGCGACGGTGGCCAAAAGTAAAGAATCCCAGTTTGACGGTCTACATAGTACTCACCAGCAGTATCCAGTTCTTCTAAGACATTGAGGACATAATAACGCTGATCCTTTTTATAGCCATAGATTCCGTGGGGTGGTTCAGTAGTGATTTGGCGAATCTGTGTATTGATTAGTTTTACTTTTTCATAGGAGTCCGCCCAATCCCAAGTCCAGTAGCCATGTAGCCAAATATCTCTTGTATTTTTCCATAGCTTCGGGCGATCGCCATAGTAACTGAACTTACCACCGTCCTTGCCAGTAGAAACATCGGCAATTTTGAGATAACCCTGATTAGGCCAACGTGCCAGTTGCATCGGTTGATCTGCAAAAAACAGTTCTAAAGGAGAAGGGTTTGTCGGTCTTTTAAAGCCACGCGCTGAGAGTTGCCCAAAATTAGTAATACCATGTGCTTTGAGATCAATTTGCAGAATCTTGCCACGCGCTAGGGGTTGGAACCGCTTGAGAATACTGGGATCGGTAACAGGTTGGAAATCCTTGATTTCCTTTCCCCCCAACAGACGAACTTTTTCATTCGGGTAAGCTTGGTAAACAATGGGTGATTGTTTTGTACCACTATCTTCGGCAGTGAGAAGAAATGGTTCCTTACGTTCGTAAATTCCCTCGCGTAGATAGACAGTTACGCCACCTTGAGGCAGTTTACCCGCTTTCTTCAACATGTGGATTTGGTTGCAGGCACGCTCAAGTGTTTGGAATGGGCCGTCATTCTTGTCTGGGTTCGGTGCGGCAACCTGTCCTGACCAGCTATCATTACCTACAGGAGAAACATAGAATTTGGCTGGCGTGGAACTTACCTCCTGCGCTCCGACAATAGCGCAACAAATAACAAGTATCAGTCCAACGCAAAAGTACCCTAAAATTTTCCAGCTTACCCTACGCTGCATTTAGTATCCGCTCCGTGCATTACTATGCAATTCTTCATCTGCTAAATACTACACCAATCAGACAATTGTTAGTGATATTTTATGCTAACTGATAAATGCGTTACGAAAAATTACGGAGCCATCATCACCCATTCATTCAGCACCATCAAGGGCTTTGATCGCAGCGGTTTCTTCAGCTCTAGTTCCCATCCGAAACCAGGTAGTTGAATAGGCCTTACAGTACCATATTCTGCAAAAACAGCGCTCAAGGTGTCTTGGGTAACTGCGCTTATACAGATTGCGATCTGCTGAAGCAGATGCTCCGCGTAGCTTGCTTCCCCGCAGAGGTACGCGATCGCACTCAATCTAATAGACATCTGCAAAAATGAATGTAGAGACGTAGCAGTGCTACGTCTCTACTGTTTTTCCTCGGCTTGTGGAGTTAGAAGCCACCAATGAATCCGTAATAGGCAGTTGCTGCAAGAAGGATAATTGTTATGACTCCCAATGCAATACTAAGCCCAAATTCTGAAGCAGTTTTTTCATTAAGAGCCTTTTTATCTTTTTGCTGGACAGTAGAGTCAGTATTTTTGGAGTTGGTAAGATTTTTAGTTTTCATGACTATTTCAGCTTGAACTCATTTATTCTTAAGTTTGCTTAAATATTCAAAAACTACATCTAGCCAGAGAATTAGGAAAAAAGGTGTATTTGATAACTTTAGTACTCAAGAATTAGCACATTTGAGTACTTGTTGGTATAGACAATACCAGTCAGACTTTACTAAGATTCCTTCGGCTCAATAGACCAAAACCTGGTTCCTGACAAAACTCAACTACATATAACAGTATGGTTTGACAGTCAACTCTCGTTCGTACTGCTTTTGAGCCTGTTTACGTGAAGTAATATAGGATTCATATTTGATTTTTTTTTGGCGTAGCCTGCGCTTGCGCTTAAAAAACTCAGTACACCTTTATTACTTCTTGCTTGTTCCCCATTCCCTATTCCCCATTCCCCATTCCCTGCCTCTACGAATAATTCAGCAATCAAACCGGATTCCTATACAATACCTTCGCCATTTTTTTGTAGGTTGGGGAGCCAGTGCGTTGCGGAGAGAAGTCTGAGCGGAGGCTTCCTCCGTTGGCGCAGCCTCTCTGAAAGAGATTCAGAACTTCGGGAGGTTCCGGCAGTTGTAGCACCTGGCGTTTGAGCGAAGCAAAACCCAACGTATTTGTTGGGTTTCGTGCCTCAACCCAACCTACGAATCGAGGCATTTTCGATTTGGCGAAGGTATTGCTATAGCAGGTTCTTTCTTCAGATAGACATATGTAATATTATTATGAATACGTAAAAAGTTATTAAGGGGGTTAATAGTTATGACAAAAGAATATATGGATTCCTTAGAGGCATTTGTTGATAAATTGACATTAGCCGCAGTTCTAGAAATGTTAGAACGAATCTGTCACAAAAAAGCAGAAAATCTCAGAATTCATTGGAAAGATGAGATTTCTGCAAAACTTTGGGATAAAGCTGCTAGGCAGATAGAACAGATAGATATTGATGTCTAATTAACAATAAAATTTTTGGGCAGTGATTTACAGGAGGTTCTCTGACAAGTTTTAATTTCTCACTTTTCGCATTAAAGCTTTTTGCGGCACTAGGTTGTGGGCTGATGGCTGGAGTTTTCTTTGCCTTCTCGACCTTCGTGATGAGTGCCCTTGGCCGACTCCAACCGACGCAGGGAATTGCTGCCATGCAATCCATCAATATCACGGCAATCAATCCGTTGTTTATGACGGTGCTGTTCGGAACGGCTGCGGCTTGCATCCTTTTAGTTGTCTTCTCACTGTTAAGGTGGCATCAACCCGGTACTGCCTATTTGCTCCTCGGCAGTTTGCTCTATCTCGTTGGCACATTAGGTGTGACAATCGCGTTCAATGTGCCGCTCAACGAAGCGCTGGCGAGGGTAGAGCCGGGTAGCACTATAGGTATGAACTTATGGTCTAACTACCTTGTCAAGTGGACAATCTGGAATCACGTTCGAGCGGTAGCAGCGCTAGGAGCAGCGGCAGCGTTCACCATTGCGCTCTGCTATCGAGCAGTGCAATCATAATGTTGTGTGTAGGCGTAGAGGAAGATAACCCTGCTGATCATGTTCCAACAAGCGATCGCAAAACTCATCGGTACATTGGGATTGCCCTAAAGAATGAGTGTGGTTGGCTGGATGATTTTGTTTAAGCGATCGCACCTAAAATTTGTGTGTTTCTCTGTGTGCCAAACTCGTGGCGCAGTAGTTAAACTAGGAAAAATGCGATCGCGTTAGAATTGAAGCAATGGCGACTTAATTGATTAGAGACTAGATTAAGAAATCTGGGATAAAAGTTATTGAGATAATGAAGTTTTTGTAATTGGGCTAGTAAATAACTTGTCTACAAAGATTGTATACAAGCAAGTCAAGGATTTCAAAAGCAACTGTATACAGATGTTATACGCAAAAATCTGTGATTAAGACATAAATATTTACAGGAGTTGAGAGTATGGCCGGGGTAACAATTTCAATTCAGCTCACTGATGCTGAAATAAAAGCTTTGTCAGCAATGCAAATTTCCGAAAATGAGTCATTAAATAAAACGGCAACTAGATTACTGAAGGGACTTCTAGGCCAGTCAAAAGCTGGGTTTTCATCATCTGATAGTGATGACATTAAGGAGATAGTTAGACAAGAAGTGAATGCTTTAACTTCGTCTACACCGTCTGATGATCAAAATATAAAACAGATAATTAGACAGGAACTAACAGATGCAATATCCCAGATAAAAAACTTAATAAATGAGCGATTGGGTGAAGATGCCAGCCCAACGCAAGAGGCTGTTTCTGTTGAGCAGCAATCAAAGCCAGACTATGAAGTAATACGCTCAAATATCCTTTCTAAATTGAAAGTAGGTAAGCAGTCCGCGGCCAAGGCAATTGACGCTTTTATTGAGGAACTGGATGCTGTCAGCTTGCCAGAACAGCCTGCAACTGTGGAATTAGATGTAGCGAGTTAGGATTTTTCTGCTGGCGACTATAGTAATCCGATTTGATTGCTGAATCACTCGTAGAGAAAGGGAATGGGGAATGGGGAATGGGGAATGGGGAATGGGGAATAGGGAATGGGGAATGGGGAATGGGGAATGGGGAATGGGGAATGGGGAATAGGGAAGAAGTAATGAAGGTGTACTGAGTTTTTTTCTTTAATCAAATAGGAATTTTATATTAACTAGTCAACTTCGCCATTCTTCAATATCCACACGAAATAGAAAATCACTAAAAGTAAAGTTGTACTACATCAACTTATAACCAGAACTGTCGATAGTCCTCGACATACCGACGTATAGTCAGCGGTGAACGATTGAGCAATTGTTCTGTATCAGATGTGATATTGCCCGCCAATCCTAAACGAGCAGTTGTGTATATTGCTACCATTACTAAAACAAAGTCCATTGGCAACCCCGATGAGCGCATTTGTCGAACAAACTTTAGCAAAGAGGGATTATAGCGTATCCGTTTGCCTTTAACATGGTGTCAAATTCCTTTTACCGTTGTTTTTTTGGTGGCTCGTTCTGAGTCAGTAAATTCCCAAAGTCGTAAATTGTTACTGCTAGTTGTGGTTCAGGTCTTGGCTTTGGCTCTAGCACAACTTCAGTCCAGCCTAGACCGATCGCTTCTATAATTTCTCGTTCCATTTTGAGATTTTCCCTATTTGTTGATTAGTAATTTGTTTTACTTCATTAATCGCTACAATCACCTTGCAATTTTCGTGCTGCTAATAAAGGCGATCGCGCCACAGGTTGCAAAATTTTTCTCCTACCAGTTCAAGATGATTTATTGTCTTTAGCACCCGATTTGAATTACTTTACCTTATTATGATGTGCTGGATTTTTTAAGCAAACAGAAAATTGCACTTATCATGATCGCACTTGACGATGAAATCCTATTGCCGAGCAGGCTTATGCCCTAAATAGCGTTAGCATTAATCTGGGCTGGTAATTTTATCCCAATATTTCAGCCTGCTCACAGCCGCTCAACTCAATCCTATTGAACGATTACGGCAGTATATCAAAAGTTAGTGGAGCATTTTTAGATTGTATTCTTTTGTAAAAAACCATCAATTGGTTAATTATCTCCTTTGTGGTTGGTATTCTTTCTGGTATAGGTTCTGCTGCTCTTTTGGCATCTTTGGAATGGGCAACTGATTGGCGAGAATCCCATCTTTGGATAATTGCATTCTTACCTTTAGGCGGCTTTTTAAGCGGTTGGATTTATCATCGTTTAGTTGTAGCAGTTGTAGGCGATCGCATTACCTTAATGTTGGGTTTGCATCATACGGCATATCGTCATGCACCCGTTGTCCCAACAGTTACTGTGCTCGCTTTAGAAGTTGCTCGGACTGTGGAAGAAAAGACTGAAAAATATTATTAAGACTATATGGAGTTGCGATGGCGTTCCGCCTGTCGTAGGCGATCGCAAACTGATAAAAGTGCAACCCGTTCCCCCCAATTGAGTACAAATTCAATAACTTGAATACCATTGCTCTTTGTCGAAAGTTTGCGATCGCCTTTTAATTTAGTACACAAAATAGCTTTGGATAATTCTTAATCATTAAAATTGTTCTTCTGCCCGTTACCAACAATACCTAAGACATTAATCGGGGAAATTTTCAGGTGATCTAATGCTTGTTGTATTTTTGAAGAATCTGTTTTATCAATCCTTACTACTAATAAAATCCCATCAGTATTTGGTGCCAGCAAGCTAGCATCAGCTAGTCCCAGCAGGGGTGGTGTGTCATAAATTACTAAGTCGAAGCTATTATGGAGATCTGCCATCAGGCGCTTCATTTTTTCAGACGAGAGCAATTTTGTGGGATCAGAGGGTATAGGGCCAGCTGTGATCACAGATAATTGGCTCATAGAAGGAAACTTCCGAATTACTTCCCCCGGTGGCAAATTTGTAGAAATTAAATTACTCAATCCCCACAGGTTATTTAACTCTGCAAGGGTGTGAATCACGGGTTGACGCAGATTTGCATCTATAAGTAGTACTTTTTGCCCCATTGCTGTAGCTATTTGAGCTAGATGGAAGGCAACTGTAGACTTGCCATCACCAGACATAGCTGAACTAATAATGATAGAACGCATTTCGCGATCGCAACTGAGAAGTTGAATGTTCGTATAAAGTACCCGTAAAGCTTCCAAAAATTTTACAGAATGGTTGCTATAGTCTTGATCCGGTATGACCGCTAACCCAGGAATACCGTCAGTTGGCAAATTCGGGATTCGTAGTCGGGGAATATTTCCTTTGGGAGTAGAGGATTGACTAATTTTGAGTTGCTTTTCAAATGGGATATTTCCCAACAATTGTAGTTTCAGCTTGTCCTTGAGATCATTGGCACTATGGTATGTATTGTCAAGTTTTTCAATGAGTAAGGCGACACCAATTGCCAATACTAAACTTGTGACCAATCCCACAAGTAAATTTCGTTTGATATCAGAAGAAGTTACAGGTTTTTCAGGCTGAATCGGCTTCTGAAGCAACCGCCATCCTAATTCTGTCTGGGATACTTGAATTTGAAGGTTTTCGCGGGTAGATAGAAACTTATTTAGGCTCTCTGTAGCAATCTGTAATTTCTCTTGTAGTGCTTTATGTTGTCTTGCTAGTGCTGGCAGTCTCTTGCGTTTTTGTTCAAGCTTTTGTATAACTTTATCTATCTCTTGTCTTTGCACTTCTAGAGCTTGAACTTGAGCCGCAGTCTCTGAAAGTTTGATATCCAAAAAGCGCTGCGCTTCATTCTGTAGCAAGGGCAATAGGCTTGCCCGTTTATCTTTCAATGTTTGGATAGTGGGATTGTCTTCTTGCAGACGTGTTGACTCTTGGGCAATCTGAGAATCTAATTGACGAATCTGGGTTAGGAACTGCTGATATAACAAAGCATTGTTCAGTGCAGCCGCGGCTCCATTTTTTCCGTTTAAAATATCGACATTAGAGCGAGTTTGCCCCAACTGCATATTAACGTTTTCTCGTTGCTCAGACAAAGTGGCTATTTGATCATCAATCTGTTTAGCCTCGGCTTCTGGGTCGTTAAATTTGTAATTTAGCCGAAAAATTTGCAATTCTGTTTGGATTTGATCAACTCGATTCTGCAAAAAGGGCAGTTGTTTTTCAACGAAATGAATTCCCTGACGTAATTTAGTTTGCCGTCTTTCCTGGCTATACTCTATATATTCGTGAGAAATTTTGTCTAAAACTACTTTAATCTTCTTGGGGTCGTTACTGCGATACCTTACCTCTATAATCTTGGTTGCACCTAAACGACTAATCTGCAAAGCATTAATTAGATCATCATAGCTAATGTCTGGATAGGATACTTGCAACTGTCGAATAAGGCTATCCATTAATTCAGGACTTTTGAGAACCTGAATTTGGCTATCATAATCTAGACTACTAGTGGTAGTTGAGTTAGTGTCTTTGACAACATCCACTACTTTGCTGTCATCATTCACAGGTTCCACTAATAGCTGAAAACTGCTTTCATATTCTGGTTGCTTCTGGTTCAACTTCAGATTAACAACAAAAGTTACCATCACAACAGTAGTTACCCCAGCAATTACTAGTCCTCGTCGTCCTACAATACCGAGAAATTCACGAAAACTCCAATCATTTCCTGAATCTTCAGTTCCCGGAAAAGCCTGTGGCTGGAGAGGTGTCGGTATAGAGTTACTATTCCGGTCATAACCTGAAAAATGATTCTCCATCATTTATTGATATTGTTACTTATTGATTAGTATTAACATTTAGTACTTAGTCATGTAGGATTCAGATAATCGCTTGCATAATATTTAACAATATAGCAACTAGCAGCTTAATTGATGCATAATACTCCAAACGGTTTAGATTTGGACTTTTCCAAAAACAACAATAACTTGATCAAAGTATTGATTTTAACCCCATAAAATTTAGTTTCTCCTCGTCATTAGTATATATGAGGCATTATTTTAAACACAGATGATTGCTAGCTATTTGCTTGACAAGTTTTTGTAACTTTTCAGCTAGTGTAACTATATGATAAATCATACTTCACTGTTATCTGAATTAATACATTAGTTTTGTAAATCTCATTGCATATGTCAGAAGTGTAGATAAGTTTGATAGGTAGATTGTGATGTTACAGTTACTACGAACTCTTTTTAGTGATTTTAGTATTTAATATTGCTAAAACATTCAGTATGGCATTTTAACGTACGTTACTGCATCCCATTTCAAAAAGACAAGTTTGATAAATATCTGCACTTAAGTACATTAAAAATAAACGTATATAGAAACACAGCTTATTTTGTATTACTTCAATTTATATTAGTGTTTTTTGTTTTGTAAAACTATTTATCTACATTAAAAGCTGTATTTGTCAATACTTTTGAGGCAAGAATTGTTACAAACAGTAACTTTAATAAACAAGTCTCAGCATTCTTGTAGTATATAAATTTACTAAATATGTCTATTGAATCAACGAATTTATACCATAGCTAGTGATCATTCGCTAAGCTAAAACAATGCCTGTATGAGTTAGGAGTTAAAAGGGCGTAAATACATGATGTGCTTGAATAGCATAGTTTAAAAAATCTATAAAAACCTTGAAGTAACTTGATTTTATGCATGTATTTAATGTATAAGATTAAACGAACTTAAAAGCAGTAATATTAAAATATAAGTAATTTTTCATACAAAAAACTACTTTTTTCAAAAATATATCAATAGGAGGAGGAACTCTTTATTAAGATTATATGCAAGGAATTTTCTAAAACATGAATTTATGATAAAGTACGCAAGTAAATTGGAAACATGGTATTCTAATTACAAGTTGGATTAAATAAGCAATTAAAAGCATAAAGTTCTTAAGACTTTGTAAATGCTTGTTAAGTGCTAATGACATCAAAAATGTAGTTTCTGCAACTGCACTTGTCGTTTGTAAGCAGTGATGAAGCCGAAATTACATTGACTCAAAACTCATCAGTAGAGACTAATGACGTGAATAAGTAAAACAAAAATAGAATTCCAAAAGTTTTTTGTGAATAAACAGAATCCTTCTACTCAAATTTGTTCTTTTATTAGGATTCGGTTTTTGGCTAGGAGATTTAGTAAATAGTTTTTTCAACCTACCTGTTTGGAAGCGTGAGAAGAGTGTAATTATTTTCTTCGTAGGTTTTTTGTGCTAATTGTGGAGTTGGAATCACATAGCTTGAAGATATACCTACAGGTATATAGGACTCCTATTTGATTTTTGTTGGCGTAGCCTGCGCTTGTGCTTAAAAAACTAAGTATAGGTTTATTACTTGTTCCCTGTACCTCGACTCCGCTACTTCGGCTTCTCTCAGCACAAGTCGGTATAAATCGCTCAGTACAAGTTCCCCATTCCCTGTGTCTATAAGTGATTCAGGAATCAAATCCGATTGCTGTAGACATAGATATTTTCTACACCTGTTCATTAATACATTAACCTGGAGCAAATTGAAAATAGCTATCAAACCAGGTGTATTTGCCTGTGGATTTACACTGTTAGGATACAGCCGATGAGACTTAATAAATGGATTAATCAAAAATTGTTTTCATCCATTTCTACTCGATTAGAAGCGAGGGATCAACATTCTTTCAAGACTCAGAAATCTGTGAAATTATCTGTCATCACCCAGTTTTTTCCCCCAGACTATGCAGCTACAGGACAGTTAATCGAAGAACTAGTGAGGAATTTAGACCAACAAGGAATAGATGTTGAGGTTTTTACCAGTCAACCTGGGTATGCGTTTCAATCAGCTAATGCTCCATCTGTTGAACGTTTCGGTAGAGTCCGAATTCAGCGATCGCGCACAGCTCAACTCTGGCCTGGACGAATTCGTGGTAAAGCCATCAATGGTGTCTTATATACTTTGCGTGCAGCACTCTATCTGATTAGAGGCTGGCGTCGCAGTAATCTATTGTTGGTGACTACAGCTCCCCCATTTTTGCCAGTCGTCGGATATCTAGCTCATATCTTTTTCCGACTTCCCTATGTCTGTATCCTGTATGACCTATATCCAGATATTGCGATCGCCCTAGGAGTCATCTCAAAACATAATTGGATGACGCGATTGTGGCAAAAACTCAATAAACAGATTTGGCTCAACGCCAAGGGGATTATAGTTCTGAGTCCTGGTATGAAGCAACAAGTAGTGGCAAATTGTCCACAGATAGCTGATAAAGTCTCTGTGATTCACAGTTGGGCCGACCCTGAATGGATTACGCCAATTGCCAAACATAAAAACTGGTTTGCTTGGAAGTATAACCTCGTGAAAAAATTTACCGTACTATACTCCGGTAATATGGGTCGCTGTCATGACATCGATACTATCCTGGAAGCGGCTCAATATCTTCAAGATGAGCCAGTTCAGTTTGTGTGCATTGGCGGTGGAGCAAAGCGCAGCGAGCTGATTGAGGAAGTGAAGCTATTAGGATTGAGCAACTTCTTGTTTTTGCCGTATCAAGATCAGCAAGTGCTTCCCTATTCCTTAACTGCTTGCGATTTATCACTAGTGAGTGTGGATGCATCTACAGAGAGTTTAGTCGTTCCGAGCAAGCTGTACTCAGCTTTAGCATCAGGACGGCCAATAGCAGTGATTTGTTCACAGGATTCATACTTAAGAGAAATGATTACACAAGCCAACTGTGGCGGCACATTTGACAATGGAGATGGTCAGAGTTTAGCTCAATTTATTCGCTTGCTCCGTAATGATCGGCAACTAGCAGAGCGTATGGGTAGGGCGGGTCGTCAATACTTGCGATCGCATTTCACACCAAAAATTATTTCTAAACAATACCTTGATGTTTTACAGCAAGCGATATTGCCTGAAAGTATAGTAACTATGTCAGAAAGCTATACAAAGTAAAAGTTTGTCTTTTACGAAATTAGATAATTCAATCAGCTTGTTAATAGCTAAACATCAAGATTTGCTGCTGCCGTACTCACTTTATTTTTAGTAAAATTTTGATTCTGAGATGTTTGCCTATGCCAGAACAGTTTAAATAAAAAGTTCGCTAAATACTAGTACTATCCAGAGTAAGTCAACTAATAATTAAAAATACACAAAAAGCATAGTTTCTAAACTTTTTGAGTTTTAATGCCTAAGTTTTGGCTGTCGTACAACAGTACTAGCTATAGTTACATGAAAGTCTTTGCACAACAACGTTTTAGATGCCAAATAGATTAAATTTATGTTCTAAAAAAAGCATTTTAGAGCTTGCTTTTGATTGGCAAGATTCAGTAAAAATTTTATTTAGGAAGTAATGCATTTTTTTGGAAAAATATGTTATATTCATGTATGTTGTAATAGAAAACAATCTCACTATGTTAAAAAATTATCTAGTATTAAGAACTAGATTTATTAAACAAAGACTCAATTGAAATTTTTCGATTAAATTAATTTTGTCGAACTGGCTTACATATATTTCTCAGCCAAGCAACTCTGATAACAGAGCCATTAAATAATTTATTTTTAATTTAGGAGATGGGCTTTGATGGTCTTATTGATCTCAGTCCCTCCCATATAACCTTCCTATTTCCATTGTCTATTTACTGATATGGGAGGTCAAATTGCAGAGAAGGTGTGATCGAAATCGGAAACGTTCAAAACGACGTGCTATGTACTGTCCATATCATGGCTGCTATATTGATAGCGTCAGTCAAAAATATCAACTGTTTGCCAATCAACCAGGACAGTTGCAGCAACGAGGTATGAGTCGGCGGAATGCTTTGATGTTAGTAGCAAATCAAAGTGCTGTGCCGATAGAGGGAGAATGGTTAGAAGCTTTTTGGTGTGACCAGTGCCAGCAAACAAAGTGGTATCACATCCATAGGTGCGGTGAACGTACCTATGAACTTTCACTAGCACCATCAGAGCTTTGGCAACAAGTATCAGGAGTAATTAATCCTGAGGGAAACCCTTCGGTAGGAGAGTTTACTCGCAGACAAGCAAGAGTACTTGACTATCAAAGCATTAAAGATTTCCATTTTATGGGTCAGTATTAAAAGTCTTCAATCAATACTTATAATTAGTTAAATGACAGATTCTCAGCCGGAATTACTGATTGAAGCTGGACGTACAGAGCAGCAGTATTGGCAAGACCTGTGGCGCTATCGCGAGCTATTATATTTTCTTGCTTGGCGTGATATTCTGGTGCGTTATAAACAAACCTTTATTGGTATAGCTTGGGCACTTATCCGACCATTTTTAACGATGGTGGTGTTCACAGTGGTGTTTGGTAATTTAGCGAAATTACCTTCAGAAGGCGCACCATATCCAATTTTGGTGTTTGCTGCTATGCTACCTTGGCAGTTTTTTTCCAATGCCTTGGGTGAGTGCAGTAACAGTCTGATTACTAATGCCAATCTCATATCTAAAGTCTACTTCCCGCGTCTCATTGTACCTATCAGTGCAGTAACCGTCAGCTTTGTTGATTTTATGGTTTCTGGCATGATTTTGCTAGGATTGATGATTTGGTATAATTTTGTGCCCAGTTGGCAGATACTAACATTGCCGTTATTTATTGTTATTGCCTTTGCTGCTTCTATGGGAGTAGGGCTGTGGCTAGCAGCATTAAATGTAGAATACCGGGATTTCCGCTATATTGTGCCATTTATCATGCAATTTGGGCTGTATATATCACCAGTAGGTTTTAGTAGTAGCGTTGTGCCAGAGAAGTGGCGTCTGCTTTATTCTTTGAACCCAATGGTGGGGGTAATTGATGGTTTCCGCTGGGCAATTATAGGTGGGGATTCAAAAATTTACTGGCCGGGATTTATATTATCTATGGGATTAGTTGCCTTTTTGCTAATAAGTGGTATCTGGTATTTCCGCAAAATGGAACGGACGTTTGCTGACGTAATTTAGGAAGGAACAAAGCAGATGTCTGATAGTGTAATTGATGTATACAACCTAGGTAAAAAATATATTATTAGTCATCAGCAGGAGAGTTCTGGCAGCTATCGCTATAAGGCTCTGCGTGATGTAATTGCTGATGGAGCAAAATCTCTCACTCAAAAATTTATCAAACCTGCTGGTAAAAAAGTGCCCAATCCATCTCGAGAAGAATTCTGGGCATTAAACGATGTTTCTTTTGAAGTTAAACAAGGTGAAGCCATTGGTGTTATTGGACGTAATGGTGCTGGAAAATCGACGCTCTTAAAAGTTTTAAGCCGCATCACCGAACCGACGACGGGACGCATTGCTATTAATGGGCGAGTAGCAAGCCTATTAGAAGTAGGTACGGGATTTCACCCAGAACTAACCGGGCGCGAGAACATCTACCTCAACGGTTCTATTCTAGGTATGAGTGGAGTCGAAATTCGGAAGAAATTTGATGAAATAGTTGCTTTTGCTGAGATAGAAAAGTTTTTAGACACACCAGTAAAACGCTTTTCTTCCGGAATGTATGTGCGCCTTGCTTTTTCTGTAGCAGCTCATTTAGAGCCAGAGATTTTAATTGTCGATGAAGTTCTAGCTGTGGGCGATTCTGCTTTTCAAAAGAAGTGCTTAGGAAAAATGGGGGATGTAGCAACCAAAGAAGGACGCACAGTCTTATTCGTTAGTCATAGTATGCAAGCGATCGCCCAACTCACCAAACGTTGTATCCTACTTTCCAAAGGTAACGTTCAATTTGATGGCAATACTGGCAAAGCTGTGCAATTATATCTGGCTGGACAAACAGAAAATGCCGAGGTACAGACTGCTTATCAAGCACCTGAAAACAAAACTGGCAACTACATAGCTTGGGCAAAGGTGCATACCTCTGAAGGAGAAGGAATTCACTGCTGGGGAAAACCGATTACCTTTGAGTTTGCTTTACACATAGAGAAACCCCATGAAAGTCTGTCCTTTTCGTTTCAAATAGTAAGTGCCCTGCAACAGCCTATTAGTATTTTTTGGTTTTTCTCTGATGCACCTTTTCGCCATGAGCGAGGAACTCATATTTTCCGATGTGAAATACCCAAATTGCGACTTTATATGGGTTCATATACCTTAACAACATGGTTTGCTGAACGTCGGAGCGAAACCCTACTAGAAAATCTCAGGGAAATTTGTCAGTTTGAAGTCAGTATGCACAATTTTGAGCGTGTAGATTACCCCTGGCAAAGTGATGAGTGTACTTATTTAGAAGATGCTATTTGGCAAACTGTGGAAAAGCATTAATTTTAAGGCAGATTAAGTAATGGCTGTAAATGATGATGTCAAGTTAGGCAAAAACGTGAAGATTTTTCATCCTCACCTCGTGAACCTCTACGGTTGCGTTATCGGTGATGACACAAAAATTGGTACATTTGTGGAGATTCAAAAAGATGTCACGGTAGGAAATCGGTGTAAAATTTCATCCCACAGTTTTCTGTGTGAAGGCGTTGTCCTAGAAGATGAAGTGTTTATTGGTCATGGAGTCATGTTCACTAATGACCTTTATCCCCGTGCAACTAATGAAGATGGTAGTTTAAAAACTGAAGATGACTGGTATACAGTTAAGACTTTAGTAAAGTGCTGTGCATCTATTGGTAGCAATGCTACCATCCTGCCAGGGGTAACTATTGGTGAAAAAGCCATCATCGGTTCTGGAGCAGCAGTAACTCACGATGTTCCTGACTATGCAATTGTAGTTGGAGTCCCCGCTCGTGTAATAGGTGATGTGCGCGATGGGCTACGCCCCGCCGTAGGCGAACGCCAAAATTTAGAAATATCAGCTAGTAGTTTGTGAAACCTTTGCTTCTGGCATGTTTGAACAATTTAAGTTTTGTACGAATCTGTTTTATAGATATTAGGTAACTCCTTGGTTGATTCTGAACCCTTGAAAACATAAAGCTTTTTTATATCAAATAGCAAGTAATTTGCGATAGAGCCAGAAAATATTGCCACCTTTTAGTGGCAGTGATTGATATTGCATAAAAAATAAATTCTGATTAGTTAAAAGCAATGGCAAATATCATTAATATCGGTGTAATTGGTTATGGTTATTGGGGCCCGAATCTAGTAAGAAATTTTGTAGAGATGCCAGGTATTCAGGTTAGAACAGTCAGCGATTTTAACCCAAAACTATTAGCAAAGGTGCAAGCTCGGTATCCCACAATTCAAGTTACTAAAGATTGTCGAGACATATTCACAGATCCCAAAATTGACGCTGTAGCGATCGCCACACCAGTCTCAACTCACTTTGAATTAGCTTTAGCTGCATTGCAGGCTGGTAAACATGTGCTGGTAGAGAAGCCAATGACGACTACCTCTAATCAGGCAATGCGGCTGATTGAAGAGGCAGAAAAACGCAACCTAGTGTTAATGGTCGATCACACCTTTGTCTATACGGGTGCTGTACGCAAAATGCACGATTTGATCGCCACTAATTCTTTAGGTGATATTTACTACTATGATTCTGTACGTGTTAACCTCGGACTTTTTCAGCATGATGTTAATGTCATCTGGGATTTAGCAGTCCACGATCTATCGATCATGAGCTACGTATTGCCATCCCAGCCTTATGCTGTCTCGGCTACAGGTATTAGCCATGTTCCTGGAGAACCAGAAAATATCGCCTACTTGACCTTATTCTTTGAAAATAATCTAATTGCTCACATCAATGTGAATTGGCTAGCACCGGTGAAAGTGCGCCGCACATTGATTGGTGGTAGTCAACGGATGATTGTTTACGATGACTTAGAACCCAGTGAGAAAGTCAAGATTTACGACAAGGGTATTACAGTCAATGGCAGTCCTGAAAGTGTTTACCAGATGATGATTGGTTATCGCACAGGGGATATGTGGTCGCCCAAGTTGGATATGACAGAAGCCTTGAATACAGAAGGATTACACTTCATTCGTTGTATTGAACAAGGCGATCGCCCACTTACCGATGGAGAAGCAGGACTGCGGGTAGTCAGAATTCTCGAAGCTGCAACCCAGTCTCTCAAGAAGCAAGGCCGATTAATTGAACTGAATGTGGCAGAGGTAGCAGCGTGATTCCATTTGTAGACCTCAAAGCTCAGTACCTGAGTATTAAAGACGAAATTGATACTGCCGTCTTGAAAGTACTTGCAAGTACACAATTCGTCTTGGGGAATGAAGTCAAAGCTTTAGAAGCAGAGTTTGCAGATTACTGCAACGCTGATTATGGCATTGCTGTCAATACAGGTACTAGTGCCCTCCATTTAGCATTACTAGCAGCTGGCATAGGTGCCGGCGACGAAGTGATTACCGTGCCTTTAACCTTCGTTGCGACCACAGCAGCAATTTGTTATACCGGAGCCACACCCGTTTTCGTAGATATTGATCCTGTTTCCTACACAATAGATGTTACCCAAATTGAAAAAGCGATAACCGAGCGCACCAAAGCTATTCTACCTGTGCATTTGTACGGTCAACCAGCAGACATGGAGCCAATTTTGGACATCGCTCGCCGTCATGGTTTGGTTGTTATAGAAGATGCAGCTCAAGCTCACGGGGCTGAGTACAAGGGGCAACGGGTAGGTAGTATCGGTGACATTGGTTGTTTTAGCTTTTACCCTGGCAAGAATTTAGGGGCTTACGGTGAGGGAGGTATGGCGGTTACCAACAATCCTGAATATGCCCATACCATGCAGATGTTGCGCGACTGGGGTCAAGAACGCAGGTATCACCATGTTTTGAAAGGTTACAACTATCGCATGGATGCCATCCAGGGAGCGATTTTACGGGTGAAGTTACGCTACATCGAAGCGTGGACAGAAGCCAGAATCACACACGCCGCCAATTACAACCAACTCTTGGCAGAATCTGATTTAGCTTTACCTGCTGTGATGCCTTACAGCCGTCACGTTTATCATGTCTACGCAGTGCGATCGCCCGTATCGCCCCAACGGGATGAATTGCAACAAAGCTTGCAAGAGCAGGAAATCCAAACAGGTATTCATTACCCAATTCCAGTACATCTGCAACCAGCTTATTCAGATTTAGGGTACAAGCAAGGTGATTTTCCTCACTCAGAATTAGCTGCTAGAAAAGTACTCTCGCTGCCGATGTATGCGGAACTTACAATAACACAAATTAATACTGTTGCAGAAAGTCTTCAAAGCATACTTCAGGGAGTAACTGTTTAATGTACGATTCCCGCCCTGGTTTAAACCCTCAACGCCTGATCAGGCTGATCCAACAGGCAATTGAGCGCTGCGATCTACAACTTGATAAGTTAACTGTACTTACAGAAGCAGCAACAGGAGCTTATGCAGTCACGCCCATAGTCGCAGCGATCGCCGGAGCAAAAAAGGTGTTTGCGCTCACTCGCAGTAGTCGTTATGGCACTCTAGAAGCAGTGAAAGCCCAGATACTGGAACTAGCTGAACTAGCAGCAGTAAGTGAGCGGCTGCAATTTATCACCGAAAAAACAGAAGATATTGTCGCTCAAGCTGACATTATCACTAATAGCGGACACGTTCGTCCCATTCATGCAGAGATGATTGGCTGGATGAAGCCTACAGCAGTCATTGGTTTAATGTACGAAGCGTGGGAGTTTAGACCAGAAGATGTAGATCTCATCGCCTGTCAGCATCGAGGGATCAAAATAACAGGTGTAAATGAACGCCACCCCTCAGTAGATGTATTTTCCTTTTTGGGAATCATGGCAGTCAAGCTCTTGTTAGATGCAGGGGTTGCTGTTTACACAAGTAATATTTTATTGTTGTGTGACAACCCATTTAGTTCATTCATTGAACGTGGTTTAGTAAATGCTAGCGCTAATGTAGACACCGTTGATAATATCGCCGCAGCACCTACAGATAAAACGTATGATGCGATTTTAGTGGCTCTGCAACCACGCCCCGATCCAGTCTTAACTGCTACAGATGCCGCTATGATTGCTAAGTATTGGCCAGGAGCAGTTATGGCTCAGTACTGGGGAGACATCGAGCGATCAACCTTCGCGTCTCATAAAATACCAATATACCCAGAAGTTGAGCCAAAACCGGGGCATATGGCTATTCTGCCCTCAGCAGTAGGGCCAGAACCGATTATCCGTCTGCAAACAGGTGGGCTGAAAGCGGCGGAAGTTATTTGGCGACAATCCTTACAAGCTAGTAACTCAGCTATGGCATTTGTGCAACTGCTATGAATACAGGTGGTAAATGGTTAATGTACTGTTAATTGGGATAGGTACAACTACCTTAAGTGCCCTAGAATCTCTAATGTTTAAGTGTCATGTTCAAGGAGTAGTGCGAGATATCTATGAAAATGACCCTGTGGTTCGTTTGGCTCAACAAGCTGACATACCCATATTTTCAAATACATTACAAAAAGAGATTAAATCGCTCATTTTAAAATTTCAGCCAGATTGCGTGGTAGTTTCTTCCTATAATCAAATCTTGCCACCATCATTAATTGAAATGTCTACGTTTATTAATGTCCATTATTCTCCTTTGCCCCAATATCGTGGTCGTGCAAATGTTAACTGGGCAATTATTAATGATGAACCTTGTGCTGCAATAACTATCCATAGATTAGAACCAGAATTGGATGCAGGAAATATTTTATTTCAACAACTAATTCCGATTCACTTTGATGAGACAGTAACTGATTTATACAATATATTAAATGAAATCCAGCAGCAAAATTTAGGAGAAATAGTTGTTAATGCGTTAGAGGGTTATGCAGGTGTAGCACAAAATAGTAATGAGGCAACTTATGGTTGTACTCGCCTACCTGAAGATGGTGAAATTAATTGGTCAGATTCGACTAGAAAAATCGACCGTTTGATTCGAGCATTAGTCTCTCCCTTTCCAGGTGCTTACACATATTTTCAGGGTAAAAAATTATTAGTTTGGAAAGCCAAGCCCGTAGATAAACCTCTTACCTATGTTGGACGGATACCTGGTAGAGTTATTAGCATATCCAAAACGGAAGGTTTTATAGATATCCTCACAGGTGACAGTGTACTCAGAATTTTTGAAGTGCAATTTATCGGCGAGGAAAGGACAGCACCAGCAGATATAATCAAGTCTGTCAAAAGTACATTAGGCCTATGCGTATCTGATTTACTAAATCGTATTCAAACTCTAGAAGAACAAATTATAAAACTAAAAGAAAATGCAAAATAGTCGAGTATTAATTACAGGTGGCGCAGGTCTAGTTGGCTCTCATATTGCTGATTTATTGGTAAAGGAAGGAGTTTCTGAGATTATTATCTTGGATAACTTTACTCGTGGACAACTAAAAAACCTTGCTTGGGCAAAAGAGCATGGCCCTTTGGTAATTGTAGAAGGTGATATCCGCGATCAAAAACTCCTTGGGGAAGTTATGCAAGGTGTGGATATAGTCTTTCACCAGGCAGCAATTCGCATTACCCAATGTGCTGAAGAACCGCGTCTGGCGTTAGAAGTTTTGGCTGATGGTACTTTCAACGTTTTAGAAGCAGCAGTAAAATCTGAGGTAAAAAAGGTAGTTGCTGCTTCATCAGCATCAATATATGGTATGGCAGAGGAGTTCCCCACAACTGAAGCTCACCACCCTTACAACAACCGTACAATCTACGGTGCAGCCAAGACCTTTAATGAAGGTTTGTTACGTAGTTTTTATGATATGTATGGGCTGGACTATGTAGGGTTGCGCTACTTCAACGTCTACGGGCCGCGTATGGATATTTACGGTGTCTACACTGAGGTGTTAATTCGTTGGATGGAGCGTATTGTTGCCGGACAACCACCGTTGATTTTCGGTGATGGCAAACAGACAATGGACTTTGTATACATTGAAGACATTGCTAGAGCTAATATTTTGGCTGCCAAAGCAGATGTCACTGATGAGGTTTTTAATATTGCCAGTAGTGTAGAAACCAGCTTGAATGACCTAGCCTATAGTTTGGCTAAGGTGATGGGATCAGATTTACAGCCAGAATATGGACTAGAACGCAAAGTCAACCCTGTGGCACGCCGACTGGCAGATGTGAGTAAAGCTAAGAAATTGCTGGGTTTTGAGGCGCAGGTATCTCTAGAAGAGGGATTGCGTCGGCTAGTGAGTTGGTGGCGTGAACAGAAATTGGCAAAGGAAGCAAGCAATGTCTGAGAAAATCCAGTATATCCCGATCGCCAAACCCTGGATGGGTGAACCCGAAGCTGAAGCAGCCAAGCGTGCCATCATGTCCGGTTGGGTGACTCAAGGGCCAGAAGTCGCTGCTTTTGAACAGGAATTTGCGGCTTATGTAGGGGCAGATTATGCTTGTGCTGTTTCCAATTGCACCACAGCATTACACTTAGCGCTGTTAGCCATAGGTGTGCAACCCGGGGATGAGGTAATTACTGTTAGCCATTCTTATATTGCTACTGCTAACAGTATCCGCTACTGTGGTGCGATACCAGTGTTTGTGGATATTGAACCACAAACATATAACATCAACCCCTTGTTAATTGCAGATGCGATTAGCGATCGCACCCGCGCCATTCTCGTCGTCCACCAAATGGGGATGCCTTGCGACCTCAAAGCCATCTTAGATGTTGCCCACCGTTACAATTTACCAGTAATTGAAGATGCAGCTTGTGCGATCGGCAGTGAAATTTTGTGGGATGGAAATTGGGAGAAAATTGGTAAGCCGCACGGGGATATCGCCTGTTTTTCCTTTCACCCCCGCAAAGTGATTAGCACTGGTGACGGTGGGATGCTGACCACATCTAATCCAGAATGGGACAAGCAGTTTCGCCTCTGGCGGCAACATGGGATGAGCGTCCCCGATACTGTACGCCACGGTGCCAAGCAAGTCATCTTTGAGTCATACCCGATGTTGGGCTACAACTACCGTATGACCGACATCCAAGCAGCAGTTGGACGGGAGCAACTCAAACGCCTACCGGAAATTGCTCAACGCCGACGTTACTTAGCACAGCAATATCAGCAAATGCTGGCAGATGTGCCAGGCTTGAAATTGCCGACAGAGCCAGGTTGGGTACATAGTAACTGGCAAAGTTACTGTGTACGCTTACCAGAAAAATGCGACCAAGTGCAAGTAATGCAGGTGATGCTGGATGCAAGCATTGCTACGCGACGAGGGATTATGTGCGCTCACCGCGAAAGTGCTTATCAGATTGAAGCATGGTCGTGTGGGGTTAGCAAGGAAGCTTGTAACTGTGGAAAAGGAAATTGCGATCGCCTTTCTGAAAGTGAGCAAGCACAAGATCATACTGTCCTGCTACCCCTGTTTCATCACATGACTCAACAGGAACAAGACTATGTGGTGAAAGTTTTGAAAATAGCTTGTCAGGTTTAAAAAAAAATTCCTTTCGTGGAAATTGCTTCCAGCAGTGCCTCTGGTTTGCACGACAAACTGATACCAATTTGAATAATGTTTGCGACACATAAATTCTTAGTAGGGAACATTGCCGTGCCCCTACCCATCTGTAACATTCTTTTTTCAAATTGGTATGAGAGCCTTTCGTGGCAACGTTTTTATCATCGGTAGTAATAAAGCTTTATAGGAAATAGCTATGACTATCCTCTTTACCAGTCAAGTCCCGAACATTCAAAATTTTACTGATAGCGTTCCCTACGAATTAGGCATGAAATTCCGCAGTGCTACAGCGGGGCAAATTTCTGCCATTCGTTTCTGGAAAGCCCCCAGCGAAACCGGAACTCATACTGGCAGGATCTGGTCGGCAACAGGAACGCTGTTGGCAAGCGTTACTTTTACTAACGAAACGGCTTCTGGCTGGCAGGAGCAGGCTATTAGCACACCACTGAACATTCAAGCTAATACGACCTATATAGTCTCCGTCAACGTCAATGCCTATTATGTCTTTACTAATGAAGGACTGGGTAGCTCCATAGTCAATAGCGATCTTAGCTCAGTGGCAGACAGTAACAATGGAGTGTTTAATGGAACTCCAGGAGCCTTCCCCACTGGTTCTTACCGGGACACTAACTATTTTCGTGACATTAACTTTGTGGCTGTTGCTCTACCGACGATTACCAAGATTAGCGGCGACAATCAAACAGGTGCAGTGGGAACTACCTTACCCAACCCCTTAGTTGTTCAGGTCAAAAACAGTGCTGGCAATCCCCAGTCAGGGGTCACAGTTAACTTTGCTGTTACCAGTGGCGATTCCTCAGTGTCATCCCCTAGTGCAGTAACTAATGCTAACGGTCAGGCTAGTACGATTTTAACGCTGGGAGCCAGTCCTGGGGCGATAAGTCCTGTGACTAATACTGTAAGTGCCACGGCCACTAGCATAGGTAGCGTTACTTTCTCTGCTACTGCCAACCCCTCAACGAACAGCCAAAATGTCCTGACAACTCAAGTACCAGGTGTTCCAAATTTCACTGATAACGTTCCCTATGAATTAGGCATGAAATTCCGTAGTGCCAAAGGGGGACAAATTAATGCTCTTCGTTTCTGGAAAGCCCCTAGTGAAACAGGAACTCATATTGGCAAGATCTGGACGGCAACGGGAACGCTGTTGGCAAGCGTCACTTTTACTAACGAAACGGCTTCTGGTTGGCAGCAGCAGTTGCTAGAAACGCCAGTTAACATTCAAGCCAACACGACCTATGTGGTCTCTGTCAACGCAAACGCTTATTATGTCTTAACCTATGATCAACTGAGCAGCTCCATAGTTAATGGCGATCTTAGCTCAGTCGCAGACGGCAACAATGGGGTGTATGATGTCAATCCGAATTCTTTCCCAACCAATTCTTACCGGAATACTAACTATTATCGCGACATCGCCTTTGTTGTTGGCAGTAGCTTGGTTAAAGTCAGTGGCGATAATCAGAGTGGTACAACGGGGGCAACTCTGCCCAACCCCCTAGTTGTGCGAGTCGTAAACGCTCAAAACAATCCTCAATCAGGAGTGACGGTAAACTTTGTCGTTACTAGTGGCGGGGGTTCAGTCTTGCCCACCAGTGCAGTAACTAATGCTAGCGGTCAAGCAAGTACAATCTTAACGTTGGGATCGGTTCCTAGCGGTCCTGACGGAGTAATAGTAACCGCAACGGCAGCAGGCATTGGTAGTACCACCTTCTCGGCTTCAGCGACTCCAGCGAACCCTAATCCCACTTATTTGGAAAACCTCAATCCTGGCACGACTAACTGGAAGCTTGTCAACCGGGGTAGTGGCGAAATCGCCGGCTATGCCTCGGCGACCAGTGTCAACAAAGGGGGAACGCTGGACATTAAGGTTTCTCTAGGACAAGCCGGACAGTTTACCATCGACGTGTACCGCTTGGGCTATTATGGTGGCACGGGCGGCAGGCTGATGGCAAGCAGTGGCCCGCTCAGTGGTACAACTCAAAATGCCTGTACTCTAGCTCCCGATACCCAGCTAGTCGAGTGTAACTGGACAACTTCCTACGTCTTGCAAGTAGGCAATAACTGGACTAGCGGTATTTATATCGCCAAGCTGGCTGACCAAGCGAGTAGCAAAATAGCGCACGTGTGGTTTGTCGTCCGTGATGATAGTAGCACTGCTGACATTTTATTCCAAAGCGCCGTTTCTTGTGTCCTAGCCTATAACACCATGGGGGGTCACAGCTTGTACAGCTTTACCAGTGTTGGTGGACAGAGAGCTTACAAGGTTTCCTATGACCGACCTTTTTCCCAGGCAACCTATCAAGAGTCTACCGAAAGCGACTCGCCCCTGCGATGGGAGTACAATATGGTGCGCTGGCTGGAATCTCAAAGTTACGATGTAACCTACACCGACAACATGCAGGTTCACACCAACGGACAAAGATTACTCGATCACAAAGTATTCTTGTCTGTGGGTCACGATGAGTACTGGTCTAAAGAAATGCGCGATGCTGTTGAAACTGCTCGCAATGCCGGAATTAATTTGGGATTTTTCTCTGCCAATACTTGCTATTGGCGAGTGAGGTTTGAAAACTCCACTCCCGCTGCTGGGCAAGTGAATCCCAACCGGGTAATGGCGTGCTACAAACAAGATTGGGCATCAGATCTAGTCGCCCAGCAACAGGGCCCATCGGCAGCCACGAATAAATTCCGCAGTGTCCAGAACCAGCGACCAGAAAACGCTTTGTTAGGAGTTATGTACGGTAGTGACCTGGATCTCTACGGCGGTTTTAATTTCGTTGTCACCAACAGCAGTGATCCTTACTATGCAAATACGGGACTCCAGAATGGGGATCAGCTGAATTTGTTAGTGGGTTATGAATGGGATTTTATTGTTAATAATGGGTCTACTCCTCCAGGTCTCGTTACCTTGTCACAGTCACCAGTCCAGCCCTCTAGCTTGTTGCCGAACTTTGACGAGCCACCTGGAGAACAATCTCTCCCTGCCAACCAGGATTTTACCAAATCCTACTCAGCACGCTACACGGCCAGTAGTGGGGCTAAAGTCTTTGCCTCCGGCACTATTCAGTGGGCGTGGGGACTAGACAGTGACGGTGTTAGCCCAGCTCGAGAAGATATTCGCGCCAAGCAAATAACTGTGAATATCTTTGCAGATATGGGAGCTAGGCCCCTGACGCCAAACGCAAACCTCATTGTTCCTTAAAGTATCCCAAAGAGTATAATTATGTCACCATTGAAACGCCGCCAATTTGGCCAGCTGGCAGCTGCCAGTTTGACTTCCACTATTCTTGCTGACCTCTCTAGTAAAGCGCTTGCTCAGAAGAGCGAGCCAAGTCAGGAGATTGTTTATGGAGTAAACCTTCTCAGTGCATCCAAAGATCAAAACCGGGAAAACCAAACTCCGTCAGTGGAACTGAACGTTGCCGAACTGGCGACGGGAAGGGTTTTCTCCAAAGCTAATGTGCCAGTTCTGTCCATTGAAAATAATCTTTCGTCTCTACCGAAAATACCTCGGGCTTTCTTTCTTCCTGATTATGATCGGATTACGAAATTGATAGTGCTTGCAGATGGGAGTGTTGTAATTTCTACGGTCTCTAGCACGAGAAATGGTTATTTCAACCATTTTATTCCTATTGTCGGACTCACTTCTGCTGTTGAAAGCGTTAATAAAGCTAAATTCACAGCGAAAAAAGTCCTAGGCTTCGAGAGATCCAATCAGACTGTTGAAAGTTTACTAAGCCTTCCCAAGAATCAACTTCTGTGCTTAGTGGGAACTGAGGGCATCCCGCCTTTTAGCTTTAGAACGCTCGATTTCAGCACAGGTAAAATTCTTTCTGGCGAAGAGCTTTCCTTACCCCCACTGCCGCTCACTCATCGATTCGCTAACCTATGCCAAGATCTCAAGGGAAATATTTTCGCAACTGAGATTGGTTCAGAAGGTATTCCCATTTTAATCACAATGAACTTGCAGGAGAAAGCCATAGTTACAGGCAAGGTCAAAATTAAAAGACTGACCCCACTGACCATTGAGGGGCGCCCTCTGATCAACGATGTGAAAGACTTGAACTTTTCTTCCTCTGGTCAATTGTATGCGCTTACTGCTGACAAGAGTGGAAAAAACAATGCCATATTTACGGTGGACGTGAAAAGCGGCAAGATGGGGCTAGTAAGGGAGTTTGCAGCCGAGAAGTTTGTCTTCTCTAAGGCTTTGAGTAATGCTCTGCTGTAAATTTTCCACGCTCATGTAGGGAAATAAGGTGAAATGTAAAAGCATCAATCTCTTAATGAGAGATGTAGCTAGATGCGATCGCACCAATCAAAACCGTCGTGCGATCACCTTCTACAAAAAGTGATCTTAAAGGAATGAAACCTGAGAAAACCTTTTGGTACTGGTTATCAAGGAATGTGCGATCGCTTAACTGAAAGTAAAAAAGCACGCGATCAGGCAATTATTTTGTCTCTGTCCCATTACATAACTCAACAGAAGCAGGATCGGGTAGTTGAGTTTTTGAAAGCAGTTTTTTAAATTTAGAGGATGTTTTAAAAGTGGTTGGCTGTGATTTTAGGCACTTATTGATCCCCCCTAACCTCCCTTAAAAAGGGGGGAACCAGAATCAAAGTCCCCCTTTTTAAGGGGGATTTAGAGGGATCTAGAACGTTTTTTTACCGACAAGATGACTTTTAAAACATCCTCTTAGGGATAGTTTTTAGGAAGACCTCTAAAAATTAGAAAGTTATGGATAAAATCACTAAACCAAAACTTGTATTTTTCCAATTTAAACATGATAACAATTTAGCTGAATTTGTATTATTACATAGACAACAACACATAAAATGTTTATCAGAGTTTTTTGAAGTAATTGTAATTAATAAAAATTGCGACTATAAGCAGATCTGTGATCAATATCAGCCAGATATAGCACTTTTTGAAAGTGGAGTAAACTACAGTGCTTGTCATAGACTTAAAATTGAAAATACCTCTGCTTACCCAGAGATACTGAAGATTGGGTTTCACAACGGAGACCCTTGGTGTGATTGCCGCTCTATCTTTCTTGCCGATATGGATAATTGGGGTATAGACACCTTTTTTTCGATTGGAACTACTGCAACTGAGTATATGCCGGAGATTGCCGAACACTTGTTTATATGGCCAAATTTTATAGATGCTGACTTATATCGAGATTATGGCGAATCAAAAATTATACCGATACTGTTTACTGGAAATATAACTCCCCTCTATCCTTGGAGACAACGAATTAAAAATACCATCGAGGGATATTATCCATCAGAATTATGTCCTCACAAAGGATGGGCAGGTAAGGCTACTGCACAAATGCTCCATGGTGAACAATATGCCAGAAAGATAAATGCTTCATGGTTTGTTCCGACTTGTGGGACTATGGCTAAGATAATAGTTCGTAAACATTTTGAAATTCCAGCATCTAAATCCTGTTTGATTGCGGAAAGAACTCCTTCAGTTGAAGCTGCTGGATTTGTTGATATGCAAAACTGTGTTTTGGCTGAGGATAATGATATTTTAGATAAACTTGATTATTTGTTTCAGAATTTGGATGAACTTGAGCAAATTATCGATGCTGGATATAAACTTGTTCACTCTCGACACACTCTCAAACAACGAGATCAAATACTTCAATGGTTCAATCTAAAAAAAACACTAAAAATCGGTCAAAAAATTATTCAGAAAAATCCCTTTGAATCGTTGAGTATAGCAAATGAATTATTAGATAATCAAAATTCAACTATTATTTTTAATGGATTAGATAGGATACTTTTATATCAAGGAGATGAAAAGCTATGGTCAAGTAAATATGATGAAGCAGAAGCTTTGTATCTCAAATGCTTAAACTATGCACAACCAATGCCAGAACCCAAACTAAGATTGGCACTGTGTAGCCTTTACAAAGGAAATGCATCTGTGGCATATAATTGGATTTTTCAACCAATTCAATGGACTCTTCAATTTTTCCAGGCATCAGAACCAGATCCAGTAGAATGGGCTTATTTAATTATTTCTCTCCTCTGTCAAGGAAGATTAAAAGATGCGATATTGCGTGCTGAACAATTTCCATTGCTTCATCACGCTGAATTAGATCGTGTTCGTTGGGTTATTAATATTTTACAAAATAGAGTTGATAAAAGTTATTTACCTGAGTTTGATGTATCAAAGTACCGTTATAGTATTCATCAATTGCCTAAAAGAGATGTTTTAGATTGGTTCAATGAATTACTTGTTATGCTTCAAGCTTGTCAACAATTCACTTTGTTAGAATATTTAAGTATTTCAATTAATTCAGTAGGACAAAATAATCTTGAGAAAAGAACCATAGGAAGAGAAGTTAAATACTTTATTAAGCTTCGTATAATGGGGCTGAAAATCTTGAATATTGTGTTTGAAAAACTATCTATTTCCGATCCAGACTCAAATTTACCTCCAGTTTCAGAAATTGGATACGTCATTTTGCTGGCCAGATGGTTTCGATTAAATAAACTTAAAAGGATTTTCTCAAACATTAATATAGCTATCATTTTTAAAATAAAATAAAAATAATGAAATATTGTTTTTGCACTTTAGCTCTTGGATCTCCTTATCGTCTTCTTGCTAAAAATCTTGCAGAAGATTTAAATAAATATGCTCCTAAAGCAACTCTCATAATTTTCTCAGATGAACCCGATGATTTCAAAGATTACCAAAATATTTTGGCATTTAAATACCACCAAAAAGGTATTCCACATTGTTGGAATGACAGGCGATTTGTAGTTGAAAAAGCATTATCAATGTACCGTACTGCGATACATATTGATGCAGATACAAAAATATTTACGAATGTACCAGAACAGATCGAATGGCTACCTGGAATTACTGCGATGAGCGATGAGCTACTTCATCATGCACGCGAGTGGATGTATGCTCCTGATGTGAAGTTGATGAAAAATGTAGCCAAAAAATTAAAGATACCATTGGAAAAAGCCAGGCTAATTCACGAATCTTTATATATCATTACCAGAGATGACGGAAGAGAACTTGAATTTTTAAAACAGTGGGATATTTTGGCAAAAACTTTAGAATTGAGAGGATATACCAGTACAGATGGCTATTTAATGGGGATGGCCGCCCAAAAAGTTGGTTGGAGTATTAACAAGTATGGCTGGGAAACTCTTAAAAGTATAACGAATCACTTTTTTGCAGACGATCGCAAACCAAAAACTTTTTGGCAGAGGTTGCAAAGAAAAATTAATTATTCCTATCGATTAACTCGAGCTAGGCTAACTCAGATATTTAAACTCGAAACTTGAATATTACTTATCTTTTGTTGCGCGAGAGAAAAATCCCACTCGATCACATTTATCTTATGAAGATTACTTGTTCTATTCTTTGCTATAACTATGGGCGTTATTTAGCTAAAGCTATTGAGAGTTGTTTAAACCAAGAGCCTGGTGATTACGAGCTAGAAGTCTTAGTTGTCGATGATGGTTCAACTGATGAAACTCCTGAAGTTTGCCAGCATTATCAAGGCCGTATTAGAGTATTACGTTCAGAAAATCAAGGATTTGGGGCTAGTTTAGATAAAGCTATTTCTGAGGCATCTGGAGACTATGTTTGTTTGTTGGATGCAGATGACTATTTTGTTACTAATAAAATATTAGGCATTCTCCCATTTATTCAAAAAGGTTATTTATATATAGAACATAAAAAATATTGTGTTGGCTCAAATGGTAAGCTCATAAACTCTCAAGTTGATGGGGGTGGAAACACAAGTACTTTATGTCTTAATCGTGCTGCTGCGCTTTCTCTTCTACCTGTTCAAAATGAAATTTTCTTTCATCCTCTCAAGTCAGCAGGGCATGGTTTTGAATTAAATGAACCTTTGACATTTTACCGCATCCATGTTTATAGCATGATTGGGAGCAAGCCAGCAGGTATATGGTATAGTCACCTAGCTCAAATTACCCATATTCTGGCTGATCAACTTCTTTCCATGTCACAACAACCACCTGCTTGGGTTGACTCAAATATGTTGAAGAAAATTAGTAGAGAGTACCGTGCTACTGCTTACTACAATCAAATGGAAGCAGCCTTGCACAATAATCAACGCCCACAAGCAATGTTAGCTTGCTTGGGAATCTTACTGGCTGCTGTGCGTTCTCGAACTAGTCTGACTGTGTGGCACTGCAAAGTTATAACTAGAGGAATTGTATTGGGAAGAGCTATTGAGTCAAGACCAGCAAATATTTGAATAGTTTAAATGACTGCTATAGAAATCCTATCTGATTATTGAACAATATTTTAGATAAAATCTTGTTAAAACTAGCTTTTAAGTCTCATTAGTTTTTCCAAAATCAAATCAGAGTTTTATATGAATCAGCTTGTTGAAAATAGAGAAAAGTGTTCCTTAAAAATCAGCCCAGAAAAATTATTCAAATAGTTCCCCAATTACCTCCATCTATCAATGGTTTAGGAGATTATGCATTGAACTTGGCTCGTCAGTTGCGAAAAGATTACAAAATAGAAACGCACTTTGTAGTTGGCGATCGCAACTGGCAAGGATCTACTGAAATTGAAGGTTTTAGAATACAACAAGTAGCAACTGACTCTGCTGAAGCATTGTTCTCTCTACTATCATTTGACAAAAAACATTCAGTCTCAGTCTTACTACATTATGTAGGTTACGGTTATGCCAAAAGAGGCTGTCCAATTTGGTTAGTTGAAGGCTTAAAGTACTGGAAAGCTAACAGTATTGACTCGCGCTTGGTAACAATGTTTCATGAAGTCTATGCTTCTGGATATCCAATATGGACTAGTTCTTTCTGGTTGTTACCATTACAAAAACAATTGGCAGAACGTTTAGTGAATACGAGCGATCGCTGCATCACCAGCAAGCAGAGCTATGCTGAAATTCTGTACAAAATGGGTCAAAAGAAAACTCAGATTGCTCATCTACCTGTTTTTTCTAACATTGGAGAACCAGAGTATGCTTCACCTCTAATAGAACGTACTCGACGACTAGTTATATTTGGACATAAAAACAGTAAATTGCAAGTTTATCAGCAAGGTCGTCAAGCTTTGGAACTAGCTTGTAAAACTTTAGAAATTAAAGAAATATGCGATATTGGCGTTCCTACTGGTTTAGAGATATCTGAAATTAATGGTGTTCCTGTTGTGGAAACAGGAGTTATTGAGACAGTAGAGATTAGCAAAATAATGCTAGATTCTATTGCCGGATTTTTAAATTTCCCTCCACCTGCATATCTAGCAAAATCAACTATTTTAGCGGCTTTCTGTGCCCACAGGCTAATTCCTTGTATGGTCACCTATAACGCAATGCCGATAGATGGTCTCCAAAGCGGTAAACATTACTGGTCTGCTAGCGATAAAAACAGCCAGTTATCTCTAGAATTAGGACAAGTAATTGCTGACAATGCCTATGCTTGGTATCAAAACCATAGCCTGTCTGTGCAAACCAATATTTTTGCTACTCACCTTAATGATTTAGATTCAATAATTATGAAAAATTAAGCTGATAGTTGTTAGAGGTTATTATAACGTTAGTCAATATGAATATACGTAAGTATAAAGTACTGGTTGTTACTGCTAATCCTGTGCAGTATTCAACCCCAATTTTTCAGTTAATGGCACAAAATTCTAAGCTAGATATTATAGTAGCCTATTGTAGTTTGCAAGGTGCTGAACCGGGGTTTGACTCTGAATTTGGCGTAGAAGTCAAGTGGGACATCCCATTGTTGGATGGCTATCCTTGGATTCAACTCTCCAATCAATCTCCTCAACCCAGGTTGGGTAAGTTCTTCGGTCTAATTAATTTAGAGTTATGGAAGCAAGTCCGCACTGGAAAGTTTGATGCTGTAATCGCATATACAGGCTATGCATATGCCAGTTTCTGGATTTTAGCAGCCGCTGCAAAAGCGAGTGGAACTGCGTTGTTATTTAGTACAGATGCTCAAGATTTAACTCCTCGGGACGGCTCACCCTGGAAAGCCCATATAAAGAGGTTACTATTGCCTTGGATCTTTGGTTTAGCAGATACTGTCATTGTCCCCTCATCGGCAGGTGTGAAGTTTATTAATTCTTTGGGAATTCCTGAGCAACGTATAGTATTGACACCTTTTGTGGTTAATAATGAATGGTGGCTAGCTCAGGCAAAGCAGGTGAATCGAGCAGCAGTACGACAACAGTGGCATATTCCAGAGGATTCGCCAGTTGTCCTTTTCTGCGCTAAACTCCAACCGTGGAAGCGCCCACAAGATGCTCTCCAAGCATTTATCAAAGCTAATGTGCCAGATAGCTATCTCGTATTTGCTGGTGAAGGGCCATTGCGATCGCAACTTGAAGCCGAAGCGAAAGCTTTAGGGATAATAGAGCGAGTTAGGTTTTTGGGTTTTGTCAATCAATCGCAATTGCCTTCAGTTTATCGCTCTGCTGATTTGTTCGTCTTTCCATCAGAATACGAACCCTTCGGTGTTGTCGTCAATGAAGCAATGCTGTGTGGTTGTCCTGTAGTAGTAAGCGATCGCGTTGGTGCGCGCCACGATCTTGTTCAAAATTACCAAACTGGACTTGTTTATCCCTGCGGTAATTTAGATGCTTTAGCAGAAATCTTACAGACAGTCTTAGGCAATCAAGAACTTTTACAAAAAATGGTTGCTGCTACTACTAAGCGGATGGAATCTTGGTCTCCGTGCGAGAATGTGGAAGCTCTGGTACAAGCTTTAGATAAAGTTTATAACTAGCAAAGTGACAATTTCTTTCTTTTTTCACCTCAACTTAGTCTAAAACTTATATTAAATAACTTAGTTATATCCCAATATATAATGTCAAACAAACTTTTTGAACGCACTATTTCAGGACTACATGATGATCTAGCGCGATCGCTTCCCATAATTAGCCATTGTGCACCAGTTCTTGACATTGGTTGTGGGACGGGAGCTTGGCTGGAACGTCTATCTAGTGTTGGCTTTAGTCAATTACATGGTATTGATCTAGATGTTAAACAATTTGGAACTCAAAAGGCAACCTATTCACAAGCCAACATAGATTGTGATGACTTAGGTTTGGGAGAAAGAAAATTTGCTTTAATCACATCTATTGAAGTCATAGAACACTTAGAAAATCCTGGTCGTCTTTTCTATCATGTCGCTAAACATTTAGATGAAAATGGGTACTTTTTACTGACGACTCCTAATATTCACTCAATTAGCTGTAGATTGAGATTTCTCATGACTGGAAAACTGGCATCATTCGACGAAAAAGGAGATAAAACTCATATTTATCCAGTTTTACTAAACTGCTTCCAGAGAATTTTGTCACGATACTCCCTTGAAGTTATAAAACAGTGGGGTTATCCAGAGACAGGTTCATGTATCTATCGCAACAGCTTACAACGTGTATCTAATATATTAAAATTTTTGTCACTTAACGAAGTACCGGGTGATAGTTTATGCCTGTTAATACAAAGAAAAAGCTAGTTTTTTAGTGCTAGATATATGTTATGAAAATTCTCATTTATTCTCCTCTGTTTTATCCAAGTGTTGGAGGATTAGAAACAATTATTTCGACTTTAGCTCACGAATTTACTGATCAAGGATATCAAGTTAAGCTAGTCTCACAAACTCCAGCAACAGACTCAAAGTATTTCCCTTTTGAAATCATTCGACAACCTAGTTCAAAACAAGTATTGAAATTAACTCAATGGTGTGATGTTTATTTTCAAGGCTGTGTAAGCTTAAAGGGACTTTGGCCATTAATATTAATACCTAAACCCTTGGTTGTAACCCATCAAACTTGGTATCTTTCTCTTGATGGAGGTATGAATTGGCAAAATCGTCTAAAGCACTTTGTTACTCGTTTAGCAACTAATATTTCAGCTAGTTATGCTTTAGCTGAGTCTATACCAGCACCATCTACTGTAATTCCTAATTCCTATCGAGAAGACATATTCTATGAAATGCCAGAAATCTTGCGTAACCAAGAACTTGTATTCTTAGGACGTTTGGTTTCTGATAAAGGAGTTAATTTACTCATAGAGGCATTGGCTCATCTAAGAAGCAGGGGACTTACGCCTAAGTTAACCATTATTGGGAGTGGACCAGAAGAATCTAAATTACGTCAACAGGTACAAGATTTAGAAATTGCTGAACAAGTCAATTTTGCTGGAGTAAAAGTTGAATATGAATTAGTTAAATTATTAAATGCTCACCAAATTATGGTGGTTCCATCTATTTGGGATGAACCCTTTGGCATTGTCGCCTTAGAGGGAATTGCCTGTGGTTGTGTGGTTGTAGGCTCAGAAGGTGGTGGTCTTAAAGATGCGATTGGTCCTTGTGGGATGACATTTGCTAACGGCAATGTTGAGCAGTTGACTCAGATAATATTTGACTTACTCAGCCATCCAGAAAAACTTACAGCCTACAGAGAAAAAGCTGGAGGGCATTTAGCCCATCATACTAGTAAAGCTGTTGCCGCAGCATACCTTAAAGTTTTAGAGAGTGTAATTTAATGCAGCAGCCGTTTATAGCTTTAATAGCTTTAATAGTTTTAATCGCTATAGTTTGGGTATCTGCTCTCAATTGGAGACGTACTGTTAAAGTTGCATTAATCATTGTCATTTTGGAAGGTGTGCTGCGAAAATGGGTGCTACCGCAAGCTACTGAACAAATTTACTTTCTCAAAGACTTGCTACTTTTAGTGGCTTATTTAAGCTACTACCTTAGTTCTGAGCCGAAATATCCTTTTAGATGGAGCATTTTTAATATTGTTTTGATGATGGCATTTAGCTGGTCTGTATTTCAAGCTTTTAATCCCAGCTTAGGCTCACCGATAATTGGTATTTTTGGGCTGAAAGCCTATTTCTTTTATATACCCTTAATGTGGATGCTACCTAGCTTATTCAAGTCGGAAGAGGAACTATACAAATTTCTCCGGAACTATTCGCTACTGGTAATTCCAGTCTGCCTTTTAGCTACCGTTCAATACTTCAGTCCACCATCAAGTCCAATTAACATTTACGCAGGTGGGAAAGAAGCGGATGCCCTTGCTGGCGGCGCTGTTAGGGTTACAGGCACTTTTCCCTACATTGCTGGTTATTCTACTTATCTATCATTTTGTTTCACTACACTAATTCCCCTGTTGACTCTGCCGCAAAAACTACTCTGGCGTTTGCTGACATTGATAGAAGCGCTTTTAGTTGTTGGTACTTCCTTTATGACAGGCGCTCGTGGTTTACTTGCGTTTGAAGTTTTGTTTGTATTGGGATATGGGTGTATATTGGGTTTTACTCATCTGTCGGAGTTTACTCGTTCTGTTAAATCACTCTTAGTACCAATTATATTGATATCAGCTTTAGTGCCTAAATTCTTTGGCAAAGCAATAGAAACATTTGCCTCCCGCTTCAGTAATGGGGGCGCTCAGGAAGAGTTTTCTAACCGTGCTTTATCTTCTTTTTCAACGCCTGAGAAAGTAATGCAAGAAAAAGGGCTTGATGGCTATGGCATAGGAGCAACTCATCCGGGATCTAGTGCTTTGCGTAACGCTTTCAAACTACCAATTGGTGATACTCCTATTCCAGCCGAAAAAGATGCTGAGAGGGTTTTAATAGAACTAGGACCATTCGGCTTAGTATTATGGTATGGACTACGCTTGATCATACTTTTTTCTACTTTGCAAGTTTTCCTGAAACTGAAAAATCCCTTTCTACGACAGTTAGCAACTGCTTCCCTATTATTTCAAGCTATTAACTTCCCTGCTCAACTTGCCTTCAATAATACCTATGCAATTTACTACTGGTTCTTGAGCGGCTTTATCTTTTTACTTCCAGAATTGGAACACCGACAGTTTTTATATTCTAGATACTGGAGACAGCAACAACAAAATATCTAACTAATCTAAAGCGTTTCAATAGTTTTGACCCTCCAGATAAGATACTAGAGATAGCAATAGGATGTCTAACCAAAGCGTTTCATTAGCTCATCAAATTAACCCTTCCTTTGCTCGCAACGCTGCCTTAGCTTTAGCAGAGGCTAATTTATTGAAAGAGGTAATTACCCCGATCGCCTATGACCCAGAAGCACCTATATGGAAGTCTTTGAATTTGCTGCCCAAAAATCTAAAAACTACTATCGCTAATGAGTTAAGCAGGCGGACTTGGATTTCTCCTAATGGTGTACCAATTCAAACATACCCGTGGAAAGAAATTATCCGCATATTTTTATCTCTAACTAAGCTAACACCTAGATTGGGTTTCAGCGACATGCAGTTAGTGGATTGGGTATATGTATCTCTCGATCGCCAAATAGCCAAACACCACCTTGATGGCTTAAAAGCAATCTATACCTATGAAGATCTAGCTGCAAACACTTTTGTAAAAGCTAAACAGCAAGGCGTTCTTTGTTTGTACGATTTGCCTATTCCCTTTTATAAAATGACTCATCGCATCATGCGACAAGAAGCTGAATTGTTTCCTGCTTTAGCCCCAGCAGTTCAATCTATTCAAGATCCTAACTGGAAACTTGAGCGCAAAGACCAAGAAATCAAACTGGCAGATCATATCTTTGTGGCTTCTTCGGTGACAAAACAGTCATTGCTAGAGATTGGTGTAGAACCAGAAAAAATTACTGTCATTCCCTACGGCGCACCTGTAGACTTATTTCAACCCCAACCAAAAATTAGCGATCGCTTCTGTGCTATGTTTGTCGGTCGTCTTTCTCCCCGCAAAGGAGTTCATTACTTAATGCAGGCTTGGAAAGAACTAAAACTAAGCGATGCAGAGTTGGTGTTAGTCGGGACTAACCTCTTCCCTTCAGGCTGGCTAGAACAGTACAAAGACATTTACCGTCATGTTCCTTCTGTACCTCATCTCCTCCTGAATCAGTACTACAGTAGCGCTAGCGTTTTAGTTTTCCCTTCTTTGGTAGAAGGCTTTGGTTTGGTGATATTGGAAGCAATGGCCTGTGGGATTCCTGTGATTACTACACCTAACACAGGTGGATTAGATGTCTTAACTGACAGTGTGGAAGGATTTATAGTGCCTATCAGAGACATAGAAACGCTTAAGGAAAAACTGGAGTGGTGTTACTCTCATCCTCAAGAGTTAGCAGAGATGGGACGAGCCGCTCGTCGCAGAGCTGAACAGTACAATTGGAGCTTATATCGTCAAACATTAACTAGTAAGGTCAAGGATATTTTAAAATTTCGCAGTTAAAGTTTATAAAAAGATTATGAAAGTAATATATTTAACTCATATGTGTAAAATATACAGCAAACTAGCTCTATATAAAAATATGCTGTAGCGTTCCCATATGATACGATTGGGTTTTAAAAACATTCATTTTTCAATTCTTTCAATCCTGCCAAATAATAAATATAAATCAAGTTATTTATGTCATATCATCTTTGTTACACCTATATAAAAATATGTTTAGTTTATCATTACTAAATAGTAGTACCAGTCAAATAGTTAGTGACTTAAAAACTAAGGGATATTTTGTTTTTGAACAAGCTTTAACTGAGCAGTGTGTAGAAGAACTACTTCAAGAGGTAGATTTCGACAATATGTTGGTTAACATTAATGATGTTGGTACAGTTATTGCTTACAATCAGAAATTTTTAACTCATTGTTTAGCTCATTCAAAAAAATCTTTCGACATTATCACTTCCCAAAAGGTTTTAGATATTTGCAGACAATACTTTAATGATAAGTATAAGCTGACAAATCATAGAATTTATCAAACCAGCAAAGTAGGAAATATGCCTTGGCATACTGATAATAACCTCCAAATTGGTAAAAAGCTAGATAGTAAGCACGATATGCCAGGTTTATTATTTTTGTTTTATCTGTCTGACGTCACTAAAAATTCTTTTCAGTTGATTAAAGATTCTCATATTTGGTCACCTGAATACAATCACGAAATTTACCTAACTGAAAGCTTTATCGACAGCAAATACAAAAATGATATATTAACATTTTCAATGAAGAAAGGAAGTCTGATTTTGTGTGATATCCATGCAGTTCATCGAGCTGAACCTTTTCGAGATAAAACATATACTAGAAAAACGTTACTATTTCAAATCGATCAAGTTGGTAACAAATATATGGGTCATGGCGAAAAAAATATAGTAAATACAGAGTATCTAGATAATCTAAACCCAGAAATAATGGAATACCTGGGATTTGGTTTCAAAAGAAGTTATCCTGCATTTCCTAGCACTTCAGTTGCCACCATGACACCTGAAGATATATTAAATTTACAAAAGCAATTGCTACCTCAAATGTTAAACGCTTTTACGCAAAAGGTAGCAAATACTCTAATACCTCGTAATGTGATACTTAATATAAAGCGCATGTTGTGGCAGTTCAAAGCTCGCAGAAAAACGCCTAAAAATAATTAAGATGTTTTCAATTTAATGAAAGTTTTGCTAATAGGTAATTACCAACTAGATGCTATTCAAAGCATGGATCTATTTGCTGCCATGCTGGAAAATAATTTAACGCAGTTTGGTCATCAAGTGCGTGTAATTCGTCCCACACCATACTTAGGCAGCCTTCATTTATTTCCGAATGTATTCAAAAAATGGTTTGGTTATATTGATAAATTGATGATTTTTCCATTAAATTTGCGTTCAATAGTTTCTTGGGCAGATGTAGTTCATATATGCGATCATGGCAATGCAATTTACACTAAATATTTGCAAAATATACCCCATATTGTGACATGTCATGACTTATTAGCAATTCGTTCTGGTTTAGGAGAATTTCCAGAGTATAAAACAGGATGGACTGGTAAAATATTGCAGCAGATAATTGTGAAAGGACTCAATCAAGCCCAAAAAGTCGCTTGCGTTTCAAAACAAACGAGAAGCGACTTGATACGTTTGAGTAATCTCAATAAGAACGCTGTAATTTTTTTAGTTCCTGTAGGTTTAAACTATCCTTATAGTCCTATGGCAGCCTTAGAAGCTAAGCAACGGTTAAAAGCTTTAGGGCTTCCTCAAGATTGTCGCTTTATTCTTCATGTGGGGGCAAATCATTGGTATAAAAATCGTTTAGGAGTTTTAGCTATCTTTTCTCAGCTGAAACTTAAACAACCAGAATGGCATTTAGTTATGGTAGGCAAACCTATGACTGATGAAATGCATAAGTTTATTCAAAGTCATAACTTAGGTCAAAGAGTAATAGAGCTAATAGAAGTAGATCATGAAAATTTGCGAGCTCTTTATTCTTCCGCAACCGCCTTACTATTTCCTTCTTTACAAGAGGGCTTTGGGTGGCCAATTATTGAGGCTCAAGCTTGCGGTTGTCCGGTGTTAACATCAAACCGTCCTCCCATGAATGACGTAGGGGGAGAAGCAGCTATATATATAGACCCAGACAATCCTAAAGATACAGCAGAAAAGATTATTTCATGCCTGCCTAAATTAGAAATGTTGAAATCTAAAGGATTTGTTAATTCTCAGAAATTTACGGCAGAAAACATGATTTATAAATATATCGACCTTTACGAGCAAGCAATTGCTGAAAAAATGAGTAAATGCTGAAAATACTATAAAATCCATATTTGAATGAAAATGGTAAAAATTAACTCGACTAATTTATTAAGTACTTATCAAACAAAAAGGAAAGGCAATTATTCGTTTAAAAATAATAGTCATTTACATCTATGGTTTCCTGATATTTTTGAATTTAAAGGCGGAATTCAAGTTTATTCGGCATTCTTGTTAGAAGCATTACAAATCTTATATCCGAATATTAAATATGATGTTTTTCTTAAACACGATACCTGTTGTTCACCAAACTTCTCTGGTGTACTCAACACTCAATTTTATTTTACAGGTAAGTGGTATAAAACTTTACGAACAGTTGCTTTCGCTACTCAAATTTTCAAACACGGAATTTGGCTACGCCCCAACTTGATTATTTCTTCTCATCTAAATTTCACGGTTGTTGCGTACTTGCTAAAACGCCTAACAGGGGTACCTTACTGGACTGTCGCCCACGGTATAGATGCTTGGAATATCACAAACCCTATACTGAAAACGGCACTATATCATGCAGATCGGATTATATCTGTAAGCAGCTACACCCGCGATCGCCTGTTACAAGAACAAAATCTAGATCCAGATAAAGTCTCGCTTTTACCCAACACATTCGATACTAGTCGCTTTAAAATTACCAGCAAACCGACATATTTGTTAGAGCGCTATAGACTAAAACCGAAACAGCCTGTAATTTTAACCGTAGCTCGTTTATCAAGTGATGATGGCTATAAAGGATACGACAAAATCATTCAGGCGCTACCGAAAATTAAGTCTCAAGTTCCAGATATTCATTACATACTAGCTGGCAAAGGCGACGACCGAACCCGGATTGAGGAACTGATTGCTCAACTCAACTTGCAAGAGTGCGTTACCCTAGCAGGTTTTATTCCCGATCGCGAACTTTGTGATTTCTACAATCTTTGCGATGTGTTTGCTATGCCTAGTCGAGGCGAAGGATTTGGGATAGTCTACCTAGAAGCACTGGCATGTGGTAAACCAACTGTGGGTGGAAATCAGGATGGTGCAATTGATGCCCTTTGTCATGGTGAATTGGGGGCCTTGGTTGATCCTCTAGATGTAGATGCTATAGCTCAAACTCTCATCCAGATTTTGCAAGGTACTTATCCAAATCCTTTAATTTATCAACCTGAGGCTTTAAGGCAAAAGGCGATTGATAAATTTGGCTTTGAACAATTCAAACAAACTCTGACAAAACTCATGCATCATTTTTTTGCTATCCCTGAATAACTTTAATAATGACACTTAATCCTTTAGCAGTGAAACCGCTAAAAACCGCTACAGCCAAACCTCAAGTCTGTCATGTAATTGATAGTATTAATGAAAACACCGGCGGTACTGCTTTTTTAGTTGCTAGGCTAGCATCAATTGTTGCAAATCAGGAAATTACATCTCATCTGTTGACACTGGACTATAAACAACTTGGTAGCCAAGTTGCAACTGAGGATGTCAAAATACATAGCTATCCTGCTAGTTTCTTGGCTCAACGGATGCAAGGATTTGCTCCCAATGCTAATCATGCTCTAGAGTGCCTAGCATCAACAGAATTAGATTTAATTCACAATCATGGCTTATGGTTGTTTCCTAATCTTTATGCTCGACAGGTTGCATTAAGCAATCGCTTACCTTTAGTAATTTCGCCACACGGAATGTTGGAGTCTTGGTCTTTAAAGCATAGTCGAATCAAGAAGTGGCTTGCCTGGTTAGTGTACGAACGGAAAAATTTGATTAGTGCTACTGTTTTTCATGTAACTTCTGCTGAAGAAGCGGCTTCTGTTCGTCGTCTTGGTTTTCAACAACCAATCGCACTAATTCCAACTGGTGTGGATCTTGCTAATTTCAATGAAAAACCAGGGAAAGAAGTATTAACACAATTATTTCCTGAACTTGCTGATAAAAAATGGTTAGTTTTTCTGTCTAGACTGCATCCTAAAAAAGGTATAGATAATTTACTTCACGTTTGGCAAAAACTAGAATTGCAATTTTCGGACTGGCATCTGATTTTAGCTGGGCCTGACTTAACAGGTTACCAAGCAAAGTTAGAACTATTAGTAGACCAGTTAAATTTGAGCCAACGGGTAACTTTCACGGGTATGCTGTCCGGAAATCCCAAGATATCTGCACTTTGTAATGCTGATTTATTTGTCCTGCCAACTCACTCAGAGAACTTTGGGATTGCAATAGCAGAGTCTCTTGCTTATGGTGTACCTGTTATTACTACTAAAGGCACTCCTTGGCAGGATTTAGAACGCTATGAGTGTGGTTGGTGGATTGAGGATAACCAGCAAGCACTTTTGATGGCTTTAGTTGAGGCAATGAAAATGCCCTCAAGTGAGCGGCAAGCAATGGGTTTGAGGGGCAAAAATCTGGTAGGAACCAAATACTCTTGGAACGCGATCGCCGAAAATATGGCTAGTGTCTACCGCTGGATTCTTGGTGAGGGTGAACCGCCCAGTTGCGTTCACTTTTATGGTTGTTAGGGAGATATAACTGCGCTCATTCATTTCCATTGCTACAGGCCTTATGTTCCCTGTTACTTCTATTAGATAAGGAGGCTTGCATCACAGTCTCTAGTAGGGGGCTTGGCAGAAAAATTTGCGGACATAGGCAAGCAATTAGCTACGGAAAATTTATTGTTCAATTCATGTGTTCAACTCGTCATTATTAATTTGCATTGAATGCTAGAAGAAATTACCCCACTGATTCTTACCTATAACGAAGTCTCTAATATTGAGCGCACACTTCAGTATCTTCCTTGGGCAAAACAAATTATTGTTATTGATAGTTATAGCACCGATGAAACTTTAGAAATTTTACATTTTCATCCTCAGGTTAAAGTATTTCAACGAAAATTTGATACCCACGCCAAGCAATGGAACTACGGCTTAGAGAAAGTTGAATCTAAATGGGTGCTTTCTTTAGATGCAGATTATGTTGTTACAGATGATTTAAGAGCGGAAATTATCGATTTACCAGCAGATGGGCAGATAGATGGCTACTTTGCCAGATTTAAATACTGTGTGTTTGGTAAACCCCTCAGAGGTACAATACTTCCCCCTCGTCAAGTTCTATTTCGCAAAGATAAAGTTGTATACATAGATGATGGTCACACTCAACTTTTACAACTTGTTGGTAAGTCTGCAATGCTTACTGGTTATATTCATCATGATGATCGCAAACCTCTAAGCCGCTGGCTGTGGGCACAGGATCGCTATATGGTGATTGAGGTAAAAAAATTACTGGAAACACCGATGAGTGACCTCAGCTGGGGCGATCGCATCCGTAGACAAAAAATTCTAGCCCCCTTTGTCATCTTATTGTACTGCCTCATCCTTAAAGGCGGTATTCTTGATGGTTGGCATGGTTGGTATTATGCATTTCAGCGCGTTCTGGCAGAGATTCTTCTAGCTATTCATTTGATAGAAGCTGAAAAAATTAAAATTTAATTATTTTACTGTACTAAACTGAGTCCCTTGTTGGCTTGGGTAATTGTTTTTAACTTAAGAAAATCTCAAAGATATAGAAAATTATTGTTTGGAGGTTAACTTATTACGTTCTGCAAAATCAAAAAATATTGGATACTTTTTTTGGTAGGTTTTATCCTCTTTCTGCTATTAATGATTCCTGTGCGTCAGGCGATCGCACTCTACCAAGCTCCCCACCCCCAAGCCATTCTCACCCTTGGTGGCGAATCACTAGGAGAGCGAGAAGCATTCACCGCCAAATTCGCTCACTGGTATCCATCCCTAGAAATTTGGGTTTCTTCTGGTGTAGTTCCCAAGGAAGCGCGTAAAATTTTTCGAGACGCGGGTATCTCTGATAAAGTCCTTCACTTAGACTATCAAGCTCTTGACACAGTTACTAACTTTACTACCCTGATTCCAGATTTCAAACAACACAGAATACAGCACTTGTATTTAATTACTTCTGACTATCACATGCCTAGAGCTAAAGCGATCGCAACCCTGATTCTTGGTAGCCAAGGTATTGCCTTTACTCCACTCTCTGTACCATCTAACTATACCAAAGAATCCTTCCTCACCATTCTTCGTGACATTGCCCGCTCCCTGCTTTGGATTTTCACAGGCCGTACAGGAGCCAGTCTTAAGCCTGCTATAAAATAATATGCGTTTAGATAGCTACACTTTAAATACTTATACTCCAGGCGCACCATACTGGAAACAACTTGTGTGGTATTTCATCGGGTCGCCCTTAGTACAAAGTTATTGGTTCCCGATGTCAGCCTTAAAAGTTTGGATACTCCGCTGCTTTGGAGCACAAATTGGTCAAGGCGTCCGCGTTAAACCAGGAGTAAGAGTGAAGTTTCCCTGGCGGTTAACTGTGGGCGATTACGTTTGGATCGGGGAAGATAGCTGGATTGATAACCTAGCTCCTGTCACCATAGAAAGTCATGTTTGCTTATCTCAAGGAGTCTATCTCTGCACTGGAAATCATGACTGGAATCATCCCAATTTTCAACTAATTACTGCCTCAATCCACATACAAGAGAGTAGTTGGATTGCAGCCAAGTCGGTAATTGGCCCAGGAGTGACAGTTGGTAGAGGTGCAGTGCTAACCCTAGGTGGAGTAACTGGGCGTTCCTTAGATTCAATGATTGTTTATGCTGGTAACCCTGCTCAGCCCATCAAGAAGAGATTACTGTGACCTGATCGCCATGCATTATAAAATCAGTTTATGGCGTTTCCCAGCCGACTGAGGTACACATTTATCTGTGTTTATCCGTGGTTAATTACTTTTCTTCGTACCTCACTCAAGTGAGAACCGCTATATTCAAAATACTCATGTTTCAATAATCTGCTTTCTAGTGGACTTAATCTGCCCTCGCTTACTTTTACTGTCAAGACGTTTTCTTTGAGAGCTGCGAGTTGGTTTAGTGGGTTTGCGTTTTTGGGGCAGTATGACTGCACTTTTAATGAGTTCTTTGAGTCGTTTCAAAGCCTCTTCCCGGTTTTTTTCCTGGCTTCGGTGTTCTTGGGCTTTGATGACAATAACCCCTTCTTGGGTAATGCGTCGGTCATTGAGCTTCAAAAGTTGCTCTTTATAGAAAGCGGGTAATGATGAAGCCTCAATGTTGAAACGCAAGTGAATGGCAGTAGAAACCTTGTTGACGTTTTGGCCTCCTGCTCCTTGTGAGCGAATCGCGCTAATTTCGATTTCGCTATCGGGGATGATAATTTTATTAGAAATTTGCAGCATAACTTAATATATAGCAGGGCAGAGGGAACAGGCTTGAAAGTCTCTGCCTTGAAAAGTTTAGAGTTGTAGAAGCCGCCGCTCTGAACTTTTCACTTGATGTCGCGGATCTCAGCAACTCAAAGGCGATCGCCCATTTTGCGCTCTGGGTAATAAGCAACAGCGCTTACACTATACGGTTTTCGGTGCTGCTGTAATTACGCAGAGTCAGAAAAATAGCGATCGCAATTGATTACATTCATTATAAAATAACCAACTGCCTAAAAGGGCAGTTGGCGATGACTAAGCTGACTTTTAATAAATACTTAAAACTACCTTATGACTTCTCAGAAGGTGAAGCGGCATGAATTAGGTCTGGCTTCTCCTCAACAGGAGGATGCTCAATAACTTGATCTAGTGTGGGACGTTGATGTTGATCAAGAGATTGTATCTGTACAGGTTGACCCGTCTCAATTGATTGATAAAGTGCCTGAATAATACGAACATCGTTTAATCCTTCCATACCAGATGGCTCTGGCTGTTTATCTTGTAGAATGCAATCTGAGAAGTAAGTGAATTCGGCTGCTAACTGATCGTGGTTCTCAAAGGTGCGTTCTTGGGTATCACTATCAATCGTGAGGTAGTGCTTCAGTTCTCCTTCCCACGTATAGGCGGATTCTACTCGCAAATCGCCTTTAGTACCCACAATCTGATAGGTTGAGACTTTTGCGGCTCCAAAGCTACAAGTAAATGTTGCTAGTCGTTCATTGGGAAAGCGCAAGACGGTGCTAGTCATCTCTTCAACTTCACTGAAACGTTGCTCTCCTTTATTAGCAGCTACAGCAAATACCTCAATTGGTTCATCCTGAAATAGATAGCGTGCAGCGTTAATGCAATAGATGCCAATATCATAAAGTGTTCCGCCCCCAGTTACATCTCGTAAACGAATATTGCCCTCCTCCACTTGCTGAGTAAAAACTGAGTTGAAAATGCGTGGTTCACCGATTTGCTTTGAGCGCAAAATTTCGACTGCTTGCAAGTTTGCTTTTTCTAAATGTAAGCGGTAGGCAATCATCAACTTCACACCGTTGTCGTTAGCAGCTTTAATCATCGCCTCGCACTCCTCCTCGGTGACTGCCATTGGCTTCTCACATAACACATGAATTGCCTGATTAGCAGCCCGCACAGTGAAATCACAGTGCAAGTGATTAGGCAGTGCAATATAAACTGCATCAACCTCACCGCTTGTAAGACAGTCCTCATACTCCTCATAGGAGTAAGTATGTTGAATGCCATACTTTTTGCTGAGTTCTTCACGTTTAGTAGGATCATCAGAAACCAGAGCAACTAATTCAGAGTTATCCGCATGGGTAAATGCAGGTAAGGCAGCTTCTTGAGCAAACCAACCCAAACCAACAACGGCGTAACGAATTTTGCCCTTTCCGTTTGTAGCTGTCATTTCTAGGCCTCTTAGATGAAGAACTTGTTTTCAAAAAATCACTCTTTTACAGTGATGAAGTTTTTCAAGTATTCCATCCCGCCCATGAGAGAAACCATAATCATACCTAGGAAGTAGACAGTTAAATTTAAATTAACTCGTGTTGGTGTGAGCTACCGTTGCTGAATATTCTGGCAACAGAACCAAATTCAACTTTGCTCAATCTGTTGCTGTGATAGTCTCAGTTCATTTTTCGTCTTTCATACCCTCTTCAAAGAGTAGCGAGGTAAGCCAAACTGACGTCATTACTCTTGCATTCCAGCATATAAAACCTTACAAATAAGCGATCACCATCATTTTTCTTCAAAGTTGCATAAGATGGAGCTTCACGGTGACTAATTGCACGCAAGTCTTGACAGCAACTCTGGATGAAATTGGCAAGAAAACGGGCGCCGGATTCTCTTAGTTTCAAAGTCTTTGTAGTTAACACAGGTAGCCGAACACTCTGTGACTATTTTACCTGAAAATTAAGCATTTTCTCGCATTAATCTCAACATTAGATTACCACCTCTAGCTACTTCATATTCAACTTGTGTAATTTGTCCAAAAAATCCTTGTGTTTTTAAGTCTGACAATAGTTTAGTGGCGTATTCGTGAAGTTTTCCTTCCCTACAGGGAATGGGAAAAATTCTCACTTCTTTTTTACTCACGCGCAGCAATTCTAAAGCTGCTTGGTAGTGAAATTGATAATCCAGGTGTTCTAAGTTTTGGTTAGACACTTGGCTGTAGATAAAAAGAAAATTGCCACAAAGATCTGAACACATATCGTTATTACTAAATTCGCTAATGTCAATATTGCTTGATTAGTTGCAATGTGATTAAGTTTTGCTCATACTTTTTAAAAAAGCTACTCTCAAACATACAACTATTTGTTTTATAGTGCAAGACTCTTACCGTAATTGTACGAGTTTGCAAAATTTTTAGCCCTGTAGAGACGCGATTAATCGCGTCTCTACTTATGTTTGAAAATATACGATTTATTTGTAATTGAAATTTTTTTGAAAGTTCTAACTTCATTTAGCTTATAGACTAATTCTCCATACCGCTGCTATCACCTACCCCTCCCATTCAACTAACCTCCTCTCCACACAAACCATCCTTCACTGCGAAAACTTAGTTAACAACTCCTTAATTCAGTATCTGCAAAGCTGGGTCATCCATAAGTATCTGGAGTAAATACTTTTTCACCCCTAAGTATGTTGATTATCTATACCATTTCGTATTTAAAAGAGATTGATGGTAAATAGATAGAATCATTTATGCGTATTCATCATCTTAATTGCGGTTGCATGTGCCCAATTGGTGGGGCGCTCTTCGACGGCTTTAGTCGCGGACTAACAGCCTGCCTCGTCTGCCACTGCCTACTCATCGAGACAAACCAGGGACTCGTTCTCATCGATACGGGCTTTGGTCAGCGCGATATCCAAGCGCCTTTATCACGACTTAGCCCGTTTTTCATGAATTTAAATCGGATCAAATTAGAACAAAAATACACCGCATTAGCTGCTATTGAGCAGGTCGGGTTAAACCCGCGCGATGTGCGCCACATAGTGCTTACCCACCTCGATTTTGATCATGCCGGTGGGCTGGAGGATTTTCCCGAAGCGACCGTGCATGTAATGCTCCCTGAGATTGAAGCAGCGCAGGAACGGCAAGGCTTTATCTCATCGCAACGTTATCGCCCTGGTCAGTGGGATGAAGTTAAACAGTGGAAGTATTATTCAGCAGCAGGCGAACCTTGGTTTGGTTTTGAGGCAGTGCGCGACCTTGATGGACTACCACCTGAGATTCTCCTTATCCCACTCGCTGGGCACACGCACGGTCATGCTGGCATCGCTATCGAGACACCAGAAGGTTGGCTTTTACATGCGGGCGATGCCTACTTTTATCGGGACGAAATGGTCAACCCCAAACCACGCTGTACACCAGGTCTACGTGCCTATCAGTGGTTGATGGAGGTAGACCGCAAGGCTCGGCTTTATAATCAAGAACGGTTGCGTGCCCTATCGCTCGGCCACAGTAGTAGTGTGCGCCTCTTCTGTAGCCATGATGCCATTGAGTTCAAAGCATTCGCACTCCCTAACAATTCGCAATTACAGGAAGACATTGGTGTTTAAACCAGAGAATGCATTTGTGGTTAAATCCAAAAGACTGATTTCTGATGACTAAGAAGTAAGACTTGCAATAACTCAACTATTAGAAAATACAACCACCTTTAAATTAAACCAGCGTTCCTGTAACACTCCAGCTAATGCACGTAAACCCCATGCTTCGCTACGACGATGCCCTACAGCAATCACCCTGATTTTAGTTTCTTTTATTGCCTCAAGGGCTGGCTGTCGCAACTGTCCTGTTATGTAAACTTCAACACCACGAGCTAGTGCTTCATGCACCAACTTCTCTGTAATTGCACCAACAACAGCGATGCGTGAAACATCAGTCTGAACTGATGTACATATTTGCTCGTGTCCACCAAAAACTTGAGTTATACAACTGCACAAACGCGCAAAGCTTTGGGTGGGAATTTCTCCTAGCATTCCAATTGCTCTGTTTTCTTTTTCTCCCAGTACTTCTAATTCAGATATATTCAACACTTGGGCCAAACGGAGATTGAAACCTACCGTCAAACTTTCATCAAATGGCAGATGATAAGAAATCACTCCGCAATCGGGTGGAATAAGTCCTGGTTTTAGTTTCCACGGTCGATGTAAAAATAGTGCGTCTAAATGTTGAGCGCTCACCCATTCCAACAACTCTACTCCAGGTTCAAGCGCTAACCCTAAACGCCTCACAGGACGTGGTGATGGAAAATATACGCCTCCTCTTTCGCTTGCAGCAAACTGCTTAACAGCGAAGAAGCAATTGAGATATTCTGCTATTTCTTCTATCAGGATTGAATTGTATTCAGACAAGATGAATACCTATTACAAGTAGCGCTTTTGGACGAAATGGTAGTACTAGCTTTAATAATAAGATGCTTCTAAGTATTTATTTCAAAAGTATAGGACTCATATTTGATTATTAAAATACACGTAGGGCGCGACACGACTAAAGTGATGCAAAAAAAATGTAGGTTGGGTCGAAGTATGAGACCCAACACTAGTCGGGGTGTTGGGCTTCGCGTTGCTCAACCCAACCTACACCTAATGCACTAAATGTGTCTGAATCTAGTAAGTAGTGCGCCAAGTTCATGCAAGCGAACTACTAGTAGCCAGTGCATGACTCTAAGTAACTACTCTGCGTGCTTTGGTCTTTCAAGAGGGGTAATGTAAGCGCGACAAGCCCAGGAAGGCGTCTACACAACTTCAATGGATACATGTAGTTGCTTTAATGAAAGTACAAATTTGTTTGACTAGGTAGCTGCTGATTTTTTAATACATCGCAAGTGCGAAGATTATGAATTTTGGCTTTTTGTAATTCTTATCATTAGCTGAACTTTTTCTCACTTATTCCCCAAACTTTCCACAGGTATTTCTGCTGTTTTCCACAGATGCTCTACAAGCTAATAGGCTTTTATTGACTTACTGGGGATTTTGTCGTGGCAGTCCCAATAAATCTTTGTTACTGAGTTTTGATTAAGTTATGTAACAAAAATCTAGCTGTAATCCTGATTCTGTCGTTAATATTTATTTTTCATATAGTTACGGTTAACATTTTGCAACATTGACAAACCTACCCCCTTTTAGCGCACAATAATTCGACAGGCTTTTGCAGTCCGTTCAATCAGTAACATCACCTGTATAAAATTACTCAAGTGTTGTGCAGATTGGCTGACAGACAAAAAACGGTGTAAGACAGACCACAGCTTCTTCACCCCAAGTTACTTGTCCCTATTGATTTGCTCTATAGAAGCAAAATCTCATGAACGCAACAGTTAACATCTTTACAGACATTCCAGAAACACTCCATGAATGTTTAAAAAACTACTTAGAAAAGCATCCTGAATGGGATGAGAAACGAGTACTGACAGCGGCCATATCACTTTTTCTGCTGCAAAATGCAGATGGCGATCGCCGTGTTGCCCAAGTTTATCTAGAAACTTTGTTTCATCGCCGCAATTAGCAAATCATTTTGGTCAATGGAAGTCCCCGTGGCTACCAGTTATGAAGGAATTTTTCACCCAATAGCTGCTGTGCCATTAGGCACGTTATCAAGGATTAAATTCCGTTCTGCTTGTGTGCCGCGAGGTCATCGCTGTGAGAAAGGTGTGCGTTAGTGTAGCTCACCAAGGGTATCGCCTTTTTTCAAAAAGTTTTTCTTTATTTTCCGGAACTTATCCAACTTCGACTGTAGATCACTATAACGAACCGTCGTTCATATACTGAATTTTCTATACCTAAACCGGGGCAACACTAACTATTAAGCCCCTTATGATAAGCCTCCTCTTGTTGAATGCTGCCCTGGTCTGCCTCAGGGCAGTTTTTTATTGTACAGAACGACAATCTGTATTCAACACTTCTTCACAACTTCGGATAAAGGCAGATATTTAAGAATTTGGTTATGGAATTGTGTACATATCTCTTAATTCTCAGTGAGCTACACGGCGTCTGGTTAAGTGATAAAATTCAGCTAGCATAGCAGTTTGACTTGACTCTAAACTTTCGTGAGTACTCCTGTTGAGCCTGTTTACGTAATGCCATAGCAGATTCTTTTTCAGGTGTATCAAACAGTTGTAATCAGTGAATACAACCCCCAGTAAGTCCGAGCACCATTGCTTGCATTGTAATCCTCATGCAGTAGCACGAATTTAGCTTCAGTAATTTTATTGATAAAATTATCTGAAAAATGCTACTTAACAGTTTAATAATCACCAAATTGCTGTACTATACAAATAAATTTACAAAAATTAACAATGGTAGAACGCCCCATCAAGAAATCGGAACGTCAGCCCCAAGCAAATACTGACGACAAGAATTCCGAAAATTCGGATTCTGTGCTTCCTATTGAATCCGAGCCTACAAGCTCAAAACCAACCCTTAATCGCTCGTTTGGTAAAGGCAAAAAAGCATCCTTTGGGGATGAAAACAAGCAGCAAGTTAATCAGCAAGGTAATCCTGCACTAGCGCGTGGTCCGAAACCCGTTAAGCCGAAAATTAATGTCAAAACAGAGACTGAAACCGAATCAGAATCTATCTCTCAAGAGTCTCAAGATTGAAATTTTGCGGAAGTCCTCACCCTACGAAGTCTGACATTCTTTTCCAGCAACCTATTCCACCAAAGGATATAAGCAGATCATTTCTTATACCACCACTTTTGTATAATTTTTTGCTATGCGCTCCTTGCTCTTTCAAAACTTGAGGCTTACCATTCCGACAGCTTTAGGATTTACAGTTCTTGGCTATCTTGTAAGTCTGCCAATGAGTTTTCTCGTCAACTCAGACGCAGCGAGGTGGCAATTCCATTTAAAAAGGCCAGTGAGCATTGAAACTCAAAAGCTTCATGATCTTGGAAGTTTTCAAGCTATGGTAGCTCTTGGAGGTACAGTTATAGGAATCGTAGTAGCTCAAACAACTTTTATCGTACATGCATTTGTAATCAGCGATCGCAGCACTAAAAGGTAATGATTAGTCCTAAAGTACTACGCGGTTCCTATCAATGCACACTGAAGCCATACTAAATCTCTACTGGCTCTTGGTCAAATTGCCGCATCAACTCTAAAAGGGCTTTTTGGTCTGGTGTTTGCCCATCCTTGAGGAGTTCAGCTAAACCTTCAAAATACTTTTCACGTTCAAGAGCCGGACAAAACATAATCAGTAACTTCGCAGGTTTTGTCCCCCGGTTAGTAAACGTGTGAGGCGTACCACGCGGAACTAACACAAATGCCCCAGGCTGACCCGTCACTGTTTGATTGCCGACTTGAATTTCAACTTCTCCGTCTAGAACGTAAAACATTTCTTCCATATGGCGGTGAATATGTAATATGGGTGCGGTTCCCCCTGGTTGGATGAGATTTTCAAATAATCCCAAGTGCCCGTGAGTGTCAGCACCAACAGCCTTAAATGTCACTTCACTGTTACCGATTGTTAGGTGATTGCCTTCTCTTGGTGCTAGTACAATTTCGTTGATGGGTAGGGTCATCTGATATCCTCCGAAAGTTTCAATTTATCTGTAATATTAAGTAATCCGATTTGATTGCTGAATCACTCGTAGAGACAGGGAATGGGGAATGGGGAATGGGGAATGGGAAAGAAGTAATAAAGGTGTACTGAGTTTTTTAAGCGCAAGCGCAGGCTACGCCAACCAAAATCAAACAGGAATTGTATATGTGCTGCCTAAATGACAATAATAGCGCTTACCTAATTACAGGCAAGCGCTATACTTTTTATTTAATTCAGGGAGAAAGGTAATTAAACGTATTCCCTGATGTTTATTATTAAAAAACCACAATTTAATTGTTTATACAGCGCTGCGGCGGGTTAGCAAGTTCCACAAGAATACGGCAACCATCGCACCCAAGACCGCCACTATAATACCGGGAAGGCTGAGAGCAGGTGCGGCTAATGCCAAAGTCCCTGTACTGAAAAATACACCCAAACTACCACCAACAAAAGCACCGATAATTCCTAACAATATTGTTCCGAGAATTCCGCCACCTTGATGACCGGGGTAGATAGCTTTGGCGATCGCACCAGCAATTAGACCTAAAACAATCCAAGCAAGAATATTCATTGTTGTTAAATTTGTGAATTATTTTTACTGACATATACAAATTAACAATTTAACCCTTGTCAATCCATCTACCATCAGAATTAATTATTGATTATCTCAAGGATTAATTGCCACTACTTCTTGTGGCATACCCCCTAATTAATATGGATAATAGATTAAGAAAAAGCTCCTAATAGGTTTAAAACTAGGAGCTTGGAAATTCATTGCTTGTTAAGTGCAGTATACGCATTTTCAATCAGTTTGCTCATCTACTCAAGGCAGTATGAATAAACAAGCCGTATTTATAGCAGTAGTAATGCTGCTTATATTTGAAATTCCATCTTATTCGCAATCTGTACCCCAGCAGGTGCAGGTAACTGAACCATCTCAAAATTCTGCTGTTCAGTCAGCAGCCAGTAAAGAATTGCCAGTATTGAAAAAGCGTGATATTGGTGATGCTGTGCGATTGTTGCAGAATATTTTGATTACTCTAGGCTATGTTCAGCCGAATGACCGAACTTCTAAATTCGACGAAAAAACAGAGCAGGCTGTCAAAAACTTCCAAAAGAAATATAACTTATTCGCAGACGGTGTAGTCGGTTCAAAAACTTGGAGTCTATTAGCTGGTGTTCTTTGGGATTGATACTATAGCGACCGCTATAATCCGCTAACTGAGCAAAACAGAGCGATTGGAGACGATTGCATTTTAGGAATTACTTAAGGTTAAATGAAGACATTTACCCATGCGATCGCATAATTTTAGTCTACATAATCCGTTATAATTTCAGACTTTTCAGTATTATTTGAAGTGATTGGACGCTGACCATCGATGTCAAGGGTATCTTTAACTTCATAATTACTCTTAGCAATCGGACGTTGACCGTCTATGTCGAGAGTATCCTTAATCTCTAAATCACTTGGATCAATCGGACGCAAGCCGTCTATAGCAATCATCTCATTATCCTGAAAATCACTCTTGGCAATCGGACGCTGACCATCAATGTCAATTGTTTGATCTGATTGAATATCGCTCTTAGCAATTGGACGTTGACCATCTATGTCAAGGGTATCTTTAATCTCTAAATCGCTTGGGTCAACCGGACGATGACCATCTATGTTAATTGTTTTAGAAATTTGCTTTGATTCGTTGTTCGCTTCACTAACTGTTGTATTCGGATCAGAATCATTTGCAGAAGATTCAATTTTGTTTGTATTATCCATGCTCTTGCCTTGTTCTTCCTTCTTCTGGCTATTCACTCACTAACTGATTAACATACTTGGGTAGAACCAAAAAAACTTCCGCCACAGTACAGAATGTATGTCTAACTTGAGAGTGATTTGTGAGTTGACTGTGGCTCCCAAAACGCTCTCTAGTGGTGCAGTGCTCTTAAGAGACGACTGTTACAAAAAAGCCCAGTTACAAGTCACTCTCATAACTGGGCTGTTAGTTATCTTAATCTATCAAAGGAGATAAAGTAGTCTGAGCACAACCAATTAAGCAGCAGGTTGCTCTAAATTAACCTTGACAACTTTATTCTTTTCTTGCTCAGTTTTAGGCAGTGTTAGGTTCAAGATGCCGTTTTTGTATTCAGCGGTGACATTGGTATTTTGAACTCTAGCAGATAGAGGAATTACACGTTGGAATTTACCGTAGTAGAATTCGCTCTTGGTAGTGCCATTGTCTTGGGTTTTGGTTTCAGATTTACGTTCACCGCTAACGGAAACAGCATTTTCTGTGACTTGAATATCTAAGTCTTTAGCTTCTAGACCGGGAATTTCCAGCTTCAGATGAATTGCATCTTCAGTTTCATGCAACTCAGCAGCCGGAACTTTGATAAAACCTTTTTCCAACCGTGCAGATGGTACTCTGGTATCTCCAAATAGACCGTTGATGTGACGTTCTAAAGCGTTCAATTCTTGCCAGGGGTTATAGCGAACTAGCATCTTAATTTATTCCTTGTACCAGTAGTAGTTTTTTGCTCAACCAACTTCGGATTTAAATCCTTGCTTTGATTTCCATAGTATTGAAAATTTAAAAGCTGTTGAATTCGGTTTTTACGCCTAAAAAATGATGATTGCCGATCCAAATTAGGCATTAAAAAATATTACGGCTTTCTCGATATTTTCTGTTCGGTAAACCAGAATTATAACTATTAATATTAGCTTCTATGATTACGCTTGCTTGAGTGTTGTTCATCCAGGCGATCGCACATTTTGCTGGGGTATGAATCTACATACTCATTTTCCCAACCCCCAATACAACTACTTCTATTTATCCTTACCTATTCAGGACTACCAACTTTTGAAGAATGCTTATAGTTGAAGAAGCATAAACCACAATGAAAAATTGTGAAATTGGTAGCAATTAGACGGATGATAAAGCCATAAGTCAAAATTAAACAAGGATAATGCTGTGAAACGCCAGCTTGCAAAATACCATAAGCTGTTAGTTTTTTTCGTCTGTGCGACATTTTTTGTCTTTTTCAGTCAGATAGTCATTGCTCAAAGCAATCATCACCTCAGTATTCAAGGGAAACAGAGGGTACAACTGATTGTGGGCAGTGATTTCGTCGTGACGATGAACGAAACACAACCCATCATCCTGAATGGCGCAGTTGCCATCAACAAAGGCAAAATTGTTGCGGTAGACACGAAGGACAAAATCGTAGCATCTTACAGAGCTGATAAGACACTCCCAGGCGAGGGGATGGTGCTGATGCCAGGTCTTGTCAATGGTCACTCTCACTCGGCAATGGTTCTGTTTCGGGGTCTTGCAGACGATTTAGCATTGCAGGATTGGCTCCAAAATTATATATTTCCAGCGGAAGGAAAGTTTGTTGATGAAAACTTCGTCCGTGTTGGTGAGCAGCTTGCTTGCTGGGAAATGATCCGTGGTGGAACAACGACGTTTGTTGATATGTACTTTGAGCCAGATGTCGCTGCCAAAGTGGTTAATGAATGCGGCTTACGCGCCATTATTGCGCCGTCGTCAATAGATTTCCCCAGTCCTGGTTTTCAAGGATGGGATGATGCCTTTGCCTCGGCGGTAAATTTCGTGAAACGTTGGAAAGGCAAGAACGAACGTATCATACCAGCTATTGCTGCCCACGCTCCTTATACTGTCTCTCCAGAGCATTTGACACAAGCTATTGAGGCTGCGCGTCATTACGATGTCCCACTGACGATTCATTTAGCAGAGACACAAACTGAAGTTAAAGATGTCCAGGAACGCTATAACGCGACCCCAGTGCAACATTTGGAAAATCTCGGCTTTTTAGAGCCGCGCGTATTTGCCGCGCACGTTGTCTGGCCTAACGAAAGTGAAATTGCCTTGCTGGCGAAACGCCGTGTTGGTGTTATTCACAATCCTGACTCGAATTTGAAACTGGCTTCTGGCTTTGCACCGATTCCAGCGATGCTGAAAGCAGGAGTTAAGGTGGGTTTAGGTACGGATGGAGCTGCGTCGAATAATGTTCTTGATATGTGGAACGCAGTCCGCCTCACTGCTCTGATTCATAAAGGAACAACTCTCGACCCTACTGCTGTACCCGCTAAGACAGTTTTGCGGATGGCAACACTTGGAGGTGCAGAAGCACTAGGTTTGGCGGATAAAATTGGTGCAATTAAGGTAGGACTCCAAGCAGACTTGATTCAAGTTCAACTTAAAGAACCTCACCTGCTTCCACTTTATGATGTCATCTCGCATCTGGTTTACGCAGCAAATGCCCAAGATGTTGATACAGTCATTGTGAATGGGCAAATTCTAATGCACGGACGTGAGATGCTCACGGTTGACCCCAATAAGATTCGCCGTGAAGTTGTCTCTATTGCCGAGAAGATCAAAGCTGAGTTACGACCCTCGAATTAACAAAGCAAATCCAGGCTGCTCTGGGTTTAACTCAGGGCAGTTTTGCATTGTGCATGTTGAAGAAAAAACTAACTAGAAGTGAAATAAATCTACATTAGATTTCTCCAAAAATGAATGTAGAGACGTAGCAGTGCTACGTCTCTACAAGGGTTGTGGATAACGTATATTTAATTTCACCAGATGTCTATTAGTAAAAAAGTATATTCAAAACCAGGTGTTGCTGAGTGAAAGTATGAATTAGTATCACGCTCCAGACGCAGAGGCACAGAGAATAAGAGTTTGAGAAATTGAATTTTTTACTTTCATACTCATATTCAGCAACGCCATCAAACGACCTACTATTCAAAACAGCACAAAAGCCGGGAATACAATTTTTTTGACTACCGCGTAGCAGTACTAGTGACTGCATTATATGATTAACAATATTCAAGTTGCATAGGGTTTTTGAATGACTACAAAGTACTCCAGAACAATTGCCCTAATTGGCGGTACAGGTCTGGCACAAGGTCTTAGTGGCTTTCTGGAAAATTTACGCATCTATGAAAACGTAGAGATAGAATTTGGGGCAGAGCGAGGAAGAATTCTTCTTTATACCGAAGGTTTTTATCAAGATACACGTATAATCGTCCTTCCCAGGCATGGACCAACTTTAAATTTACCCGATCGCAGTCCAGCTACATTAGTCAGTGAAAAAGGCTACGAAGCACACATTTGGCTGTTATACACTCTCGGTGTGGATGCCGTATATGCATTTAGCGCGGTAGGTGCCATCGACCTGGAAATTCCACTTGCGAGTGAATTATGTTTCTTGGTTCCAAATAATTACGGGCGAGGGATGGGGGCTACAACTCATAGCTTTGGAAAAATTGCTAAAGTAGTTCATCCAAGTATGCGTGAGCCTTTCTCACCAATTCTTCGACAACAGGCAATTGAGGCTATTGAAGCCGTTGGAGCAAATGTAATTCCTGAAGGTTTATACATTTATAGTGGCCCTGACCAATTTGAAACTGATGCAGAAATTCGTGCAATTAAAAACCTTTATGCAGGAGAAAAAAATCGAGTTGTTGGTATGACAACGGGGCCTGAGTTAGTGCTTTGCAAACAAATGATGATCCCTTATGTAGTTATTTGCTCAAACTCAAATTATGCCCAAGGACTGGTAGTTGATGAATCTGTGTCACACGAACTAACGCTAGATGTAATGAAAATAGCATTTCCTACGCTTATAAATATCGCACGCCAAATAGTTCAAACTGCTGCTATGGCAATCCGGAATCATTCGTGAGAAAATACTAAATTAGTTCTTGACTTAGCCTAATCCTGGAAAATCCTAAGGCGGCGATCGCTGGGTTCAACAAACTGATTGACACGCTCACGGTTTTCTCTGCTTTCTATTCGACCAACATAAAACAGCTTCTGAGCGATGGTGTAACCGCCCAAACTACGCGATGGGCTACGCCCCGCTGGAAGCGATCGCAATCGGTGTATGTTTCAAAGATATGGAAACCCTCAAATAATGCTCAGGGATTACTTAATTTTTTGTAAGTAGCATTTTTAACTAAATATTTGTAACTATGCTTGCAGTTAACTTACTCAGTGGCTGTTACTCTTATAGCTACTTCGGTCTGTCATAGCAGATAGATAATCCTCGATAATGTTTTTCATTTATTAGCACTCATATACCATTATGGAAATGTGAGTGCTTTTACTTTTTGGTCAAGTTGTTAGTTGAGTTAGCCTATTCTAGCTCCTCTTAATCACAGCCTTGAGTTGAAATATATACTTCCAAGTCATTTGATTATTCATAATTTAATTAAGCGGAAGAATTGTTTTTATTAGAAAGTTTCAGTTACACGGTGGGAAGCTTCTATGATTGCAACAACTTGCCGATTTATTAGCTTGAGTTGCATTGTTTTACTCCTTTGTTTCTCCGTGTAACTATCAAACTTCCCTAATTTTCTGTGAGCCAAAGTTCAGAAAATATAGTATTGATTACTACGTACTTTTGCTTGCTGCGGTGTTCTTGTCAGGTTTTCCAAGGAGGGTGCGAACAGCAGTAACAATTTCGGGCACTGCAAGCACTAAGGAGGCTACTGAACAGACTGTTGCAACTTGGCAGTACTCACAAAAGGCTTTGTTCTCGCTCCATTCCTCCTGAGCTAGCTTGGCAGAAACAGCAGTATCTAACAACAGCTTGACACCCATTGCAATTGGTATAAACGGATTGCGCCGTGCTCGATCTAGCCCCCCAGCAGCAGCCAGCCAAGCAGTGAGGGCATAAGTAACTACCATTATCGGGCCATCGGGTGAGTTAAATCGGCTGTAAGCGTAGTTAGATGCGTCAACTCGATCTGCGTCAAATATGGGTACTGGCGGATCGGGTAGGTGACTAATAATTCCTGTTTGGTAGAGTGTGACGAGTTGTCCCATTGAACCCCCAAGCATAGATAAGCCGATAATCGCTCGCCTCCGGCTCATGTGAGGGTTTTTTCCTTGACGCAGTTCTTCACTTAGTTGTTTTGGTTCCATAAAGTCTAATGTTTGTTTAATGTGTACTTAAAATTACGCTAAAGTACTTTGCACTTAATAGCGATCGCGTAACCAAGGCAGATTAAAAGACTCAATAAGCTAATCAACTTGAAATATTAAGAAAAAGATTTCGATGAAATTATTCGTCATCCAAAAGAAGAACTTATTGAACTTTTAGTCACATAGCTAAATTTGCATTCCATTTTTGAGTAACTGTGTTGCTACTACTCCTAATACTGCTCCTAAAGTGAAGATTGTACTCCACTTTTACGTCGGATGAGTGTCTTAGACTTCCTTGGACTTCACGCTTTAAGAAGAATTCTTTTGCCACCAAAACTTATTTCCCATGTTGGTATTTTCCATTGCAGTCAAGCCTTATAATTCCATTGGTTAATATTGAGATATTTAAGGTTGTAACGAAAAAAAAATCTTTTATTATCTATCAGAAGTTTCAGCGTGAACTAGAGGTATGTATACCTAGAGTGAGAAATTAAGATATTAGCCGCGCTGGAGTGATATTAATAATTTTCAGTAATGACCGAGTGATAGATAGTTTACTAAAGGCAGAGGGCAGAAGTAGCGATCGCAACGTTGAAAGTTATAAATTATACAAGAAAGTCCGAGGCTGTGGCACTTCCGAAAATGATATAGCATCCACTTAAAAAGTAACGAATTTAAGCACCAGTAGGCTGCTCATTCAAATATCTGGCTTTTCATAAAAGTACTTAATTAGGAAGTTGCGATCGCATCCTGAAAATGCTTTCCCTATGCTGTTTGGCTGAAATTTTAGAGTTTGGAAGGTATAGTGATTTCTCTCTTTTTCATCACCGAGATATACCTTTTGTTAGAAGAATAATTCTCTTTTTATAGTTACAATTAATTTGAATTAAAATCGCTAATTGGCTTAAAACAGGTAAAATCCAGCTAGATTTTATCACTTAAACATACAACTCCATTCGCTAGATTAATTGCAGCTAGAAGCTAAGTTTGGTTTCTCATGGCAGTAACTAAATTTGGAGTGAGCCAATTATATTCCCCAAAATTGTGAAAAGCATCGACAATCAAACAATGGAGTATTTGCATGACAAATTTGATTTCTAGAACGATTACTTATGTTGGCTCCCTGCTTAAGCAACTTCAGGTAAAAAGTTTTTTAGCTGTTGTCCTAGTTGGTTTTTTAGTGCTGACGACAAATGCTGCTCCTGGGAAGGATAACACATCCTTAAAAGAGAGAGTTCGTGAAAAAGTAGAGCAAAATGATGCCCAAAGACCAAAAACAATAGGGCAGTGGGAAAAAGACGCTCGTGAAACAGAAGGCTCTCCTGGTGAACGTCTTCAAAAGATTGGACAACAGTCAGCAGAAGCCGTTAAAGAATTTGGGTCGGGGTATGTAGAAGGTGCTGAAGAAACTGCTAGTGAGGTAGGGAATAGTGCAGCACAGGCAGGCGAAAATATCTCTAACAAAGTTCGTTAAATGATACTGCATTAGCAATGAATGCGCCGACACCCTAAAGGGTGCGGCTACACGGACAAAGCCTGCTAAGAGAAGGCTTTAAGAATTTCAGCCCGCCTCCGCGGGCTTTGTTTATGTAGCCGAAGTAGTGCGTTTCTCAGAGTTGTCTGTAGCAATATCCCGCAGGGTGCGGCGGCTGACTCTGTTGTAGCAACTGCCGTCTAGAGCATCGATTCAGTAATCGCAAAAACCCGATTGATTTTCGGTAAAACGACCAATTTTCGTTGACTGTAGAGACGTTGCATTGCAACGTCTCTACGAAATAATCGGTTTTTTCGCCCCTGAATCGGTGTTCATTGCCACCCATGATTTAGATATAAAATAGTTACGGTTAATCCTACAATTTGCGTTCGGTGAACTCGAATTAAAATTATTGTTCTGAGTATTAAAGCGAGAAAGTGTAGCGAACAAGAAGCGGCGATCGCAAGTTTATCAGAGTCCGGCTTAGTTTAACTCAAGGTATTGTGCGATCGCATAAATTCAGAAATATCCGCAGTGAAAGATTGTTTGTGTGGATAGTTAGTAAGTATTGTTGTTCTGCAAATTGACACTTAGGATGAAAAAGCTGTAAAAATCAGGATTTTTCGTTGCGATTTTTCCTCATACTTGTTCCTTCTAACGGTACAAGACAAATAATTCAAAATAGTGCAATTTAAGAGTAGTGCAAATATCTTAGATTATGGACACTGTTAAACGCCTTGCCACTCTCAACCGCATTCGTAAACTCAGCCGTTTGATGGATACATCTATACGTATTCCTCTGGTGGGTTTTCGCATTGGATTAGACCCAATTATCGGTCTGGTTCCGGGTGCTGGTGATTTAATCAGTACAGGATTTTCGGCTTACATCATCTTTTTAGCTACTCGCTTCGGCATTCCACGCGAAGATTTAACCAAAATGATTTTTAATGTTGGTTTGGAAGCAGTCGTTGGCAGTGTACCTTTAGTGGGTGATTTGTTTGATGCTTTTTATAAGTCCAATATTCGCAATTTGGCAATTCTAGAGCAACATCTGACAGTAGTTGAACCAGAGCTCGAAGAAATGCCTAGTGAAATTTACGAGAGTCGAGTTAGCCAAGTTTAAGAATTAGGACTTAATTTATCAAACCGCCCTTCGGGTTCAGCAGTTCCTCATGGGGGAAACCCCCTTTTCTGCGGACTGCTTCACCAAGACGCCTTCGCGCAGCGTCTCGTTAGAGAAGAACGCCTTCTCTACGAGACACTACGTGAACGCGTTGGCGGAGCCTCTCGCAGAGAAGCGTCTCGTTGGCGCAGCCTCTCGTAGAGAAGAGAAGAATTCGTATAGTGTGCGTAAGTTCTATATAGGAATCTGATTTGATTTTTGAAAAGCTCAACCTTAGTAGTTTCGACTAACGGAGGTCAGAACTTCAGCATACTTAGCAAGATTCATACCAAATTCTTATAGGTTTTGCACAAGCTGGCTATAACCAAAGGTCAGAACAAGTTAGTTTGAGAAGCCACTTTCATATAACTAAACTTATTACCTCTGCTAAAAGGAGGTTTTTTATTGAAAATTATATTACCAATAATTATATCTAAAGAAGGAAATAATAAGCAGATGAATAGCGAGAATTAAGGTGGTTTTACACACGCTTGCAGAAACAAGCTTGTAAGTTAATTATTCTACTACTGGTACTTTATCTACCTCCGTTTGTCCTATGCGGGGGTCTTTTACTATGAAAAAGCATGTTGGTAAAATGTTTCATCAACAATCACTGGCATCGGTACCAATTTTATCTGCTTTAACTCCTACTTTCACTCTCTCAGCAGTCTTTTTGATTGTTCTTCCTGTATTTGCCCAATCATCGGCTGTGAGTACTTCTTTTCCAGTTCCGCAATCTTTGCCCAGTGGTGCAGAAGTGCAGATTAATGGCACAACCAGTATGGAAAAGATTAATCAGGCACTAGCGGAGCGGTTCAAAGCGAAGTTTCCTGATACAAACGTCAAGATTGGGTATGACGGAACGGATGCATCTTTAAAAGCATTGGCAGATGGAAAGATTGATTTAGCTGCGATTGGCCGATCGCTAACTGAAGCACAAAAAGCACGAGGGCTTGTAAGTGTTCCCATAGCCCGTAATAAGATTGCCATAATTCTTGGAAAGGACAATCCATATAAGAACAGCCTGACTTCTGAACAGTTCGCCAAAATATTTCGGGGTGAAATTACCAACTGGTCACAAGTTGGCGGTTCTCCCCAAGCAATTCGCTTGATTGACCGCCCAGAAAATAGTGACTTGCGACAAGCATTTCAGAACTATCCCGTTTTCAAGACAGCTCCATTTAAAACCGGTGCGAATGCCATTAAACTTTCAGAAGATAGCACTGAAGCAGTAATCAAGCAACTAGGAGCAAATGGCATTGGATATGCGATCGCAGATCAGGTAATCAATAACCCCAATGTACAGATTGCCTCGCTACACAACGTTCCTCCAACAGATGCCCGTTATCCATTCTCCCAGCCTTTAGGATATGTTTACCAAAAACCTAATACTAATCCTGCGGCACAAGCGTTTTTAGGCTATGCAACTGCTCCTGAGAATCAGCGAATCGTTGAAGAAGCTAGGACTGCAAATGGCATCGCAACTCTTGAAGCCGCATCTATTCCGACTACGACAACGACAGCAACTGAAGCTAGGGAAGAATTCCCTTGGTGGGTATTATTATTACTGCCGTTATTAGGCGGATTGTTATGGTGGTTGTTGAATCGGCGCACTACTCACGCTGCGGCTCCCGTTGCAGCTCCTATCCGACGACCCTTGGAGAGTCGGCTCATCCTCACAGCCCGAAATTGTCGGGATGCGTATGCTTATTGGGAAGTTCCAGATGAGGTGAGACAAGACCTACAACGGCTAGGAGGACGTAATTTGAAGCTACGTCTTTATGATGTCACCGATATTGATATGGAGCGTCAAACGCCGCACAGCACGAAGGAGTTTGATTGTGATGAACGAGCGCAAGATATCCACATTCCAATTGCAGTAGACAACCGTGATTATATGGCTGAACTTGGTTACATTAATAACAGCGGTCGCTGGGTAACAATTGCTCGTTCGGCTCCCGTCCGCGTTCCCGAATGTGAACCTGTTAATGGAATCTCTACCACCGCTACATCAGGCGTTGTGGCTAATTTTTTAGTGAGCGATCGCCCCCTCAACACAAGAGATGAAAGTCGTATAATATTGGTGCCTCGCAACTCCAGAGATGCTTATGCCTACTGGGAAGTTCCAGAAGCACACAAGCTAGAATTACAACAGCAGGGTGGACGCAAGCTAGCGCTTCGTGTTTATGACACTACAGGTATTGATCTGGAACGACAACCTGCTCAGAGTTTTCGACAGTTTGACTGTCATGAATCAATATCCGATTTACATATTCCCATTACTGAAAGCGATCGCGAATATGTCGCAGAATTAGGCTACCTCACCAATGATGGTCGTTGGCTAAAACTTGCTCGTTCAGCGCCTGTAGAAGTTCCACCAACAGTCTTAGTAGACAATACAACCGATGCGGAGGCTGTCTTTGAGCGAGGTGACAATATATCTAGAGCAGTGACCAATGTACCCAATAAAGTCAGCGAAATAATTGTCGGAAGCACAGCAGCTCGAGCATTTTTGAATAAAGAGCAGCCTTATCTTGACAGCGATGGCTCGCGGCAAGCAGTTATGCCTAAGCGCACAACTGATGAGCGATCAAGTATGAAGAGCGAGTGCCGAATTATCTTGGTACCTCGCAACTCTGAAGACGCTTATGTTTATTGGGAAATCTCAGATGGCTACAAAGCAGATGCGCGACGCCAAGGCGGACGCAGATTTGTGTTGCGAGTTCATGATGTGACGAATCTGGACATTGACAACCAGCTACCGCACAGCACCCAAGAGTATGTATGCAATGAGCGTGATCAAGACAAACATGTTTTAATTCCAGCGAGCGATCGCGACTACATTGCAGAAGTAGGTTACTACACAGATGACAATCGCTGGTTGAGTATTATCCGCTCTTTCCACGTTCACGTACCATCAGTTAATAATTCGTAATTCGTAATTCGTAATTACAGACTTCAATGACGAATTATTTTGACTAACTTATTAATTTTGATTGAGGACATTAATCATGGGACTTTTTTTTGATGTTTTGAGTGCAATTAACAATCCCAATCAACAGGGGAGTGTTAATCAGTTAGAGTTAATTACAAACTCGATTCAGCAAGTAGTAGCCAGCCGAGGAATTCAGCCATCTCAAGTACAAAATGTCATGTCAGTTTTGGGCAATGTGCTTCGGGGAACACTTAAGCAACAGCAGTCAATTCTTGGTAGCAATCAGTTACAGAATCTTATTGGTCAAGTTGCTGGAAGTGGCATGGGTGCATCTGGATTGCAATCTCTGCTGACACCTGAAGTGCAACAGCAAATCGTTCAAACTGTTTCTCAAAGAACCGGGCTAAGTCCCAATGTGATTCAAGCTGCTTTGCCAACACTAACTTCAGGAGCGTTAGGTCTGTTAAATATGGGTTCTACGAAAACTGGCGGTCTAGGTTCAAATCCACTCCTGACTGCTTTTTTAGATAGCGATCGCGATGGCAATATGGATCTGGGTGATGCTCTAAAATTTGCTAATCGTTTTCTTAATCCACACGCCGCATAATTCTTGGCTGAGTGAGGAGTAGAGACGCGATTAATCGCGTATGTGAGGAGTACAGACGCGATTAATCGCGTCTGTACAAGGGAGTGCTGAGTGAGGAGTTAGAAATTCTCCCCCTGCCCCCCGGTCACTGAGCGGCTTGCCTTGAGCGGAGCCGAAAGGAGCCGTACTCCTGCGGAGAAGCAAGCTACGCGCAGCGTCTCGTAGAGAAGTGCCGCCCCCCCCTACTCCCCCAACGCATCCTCAAAGCCTTACAATAATCATTTGACGGTGTATCTCAATCTGAAATGAACCAACATCGGAAGTCAACGGTCGTAATTACGGGCGCATCATCGGGAGTAGGTTTGCAGGCGGCGAGAGCTATTGCCCAAACTGAGCAATGGCATGTAGTGATGGCCTGTCGGGATTTGGCGAAAGCAGAAAAAGCTGCTCAAGATGTAGCAATGCCGAAAGACAGCTACACAATTATGCTTCTCGACGTGGCTAGTTTAGAGAGCGTGCGACAGTTTGTAAAGAACTTCAGAAAAATTGGTAGACCTCTAGACGCTCTGGTGTGCAACGCGGCGATTTATATGCCTTTATTAAAGGAGCCATTGCGAAGTCCAGAAGGATTTGAGTTGAGTGTTGCCACAAATCACCTCGGTCATTTCCTCCTGTGTAACCTCATGCTTGAGGATCTGAAGAACGCATCAGCTTCACAGCCAAGGTTAGTTATTTTGGGAACCGTTACACACAATCCCAAGGAGCTTGGCGGGAAAATTCCGCCGCGTCCGGATTTAGGAGAACTCAAGGGTTTTGAAGCGGGATTTCAAGAGCCGATCTCAATGATTGATGGCAAGAAATTTGAGCCTGTCAAAGCTTACAAGGACAGCAAAGTTTGCAACGTGCTGACGATGCGTGAATTGCACCGACGCTATCACGAATCGACCGGGATTACATTCAGTTCTCTCTATCCCGGATGTGTTGCAACAACGGCTCTATTCCGAAACCACTATCCCCTGTTTCAGAAAATATTCCCAGTTTTCCAGAAGTATATCACTGGAGGATTCGTATCTGAGGAGTTAGCTGGCGAGCGGGTTGCAGCGGTAGTTACCGATCCTGAATACAGCCAATCTGGCACTTATTGGAGCTGGGGAAATCGGCAAAAGAAAAATGGCAAGTCGTTTGTCCAAGAGGTTTCAAGGGAAGCAAGCGATGATGACAAAGCCAAGCGCATGTGGGATCTAAGCGAAAAGTTGGTTGGACTCGCCTAACGGGACATGACTGTTATAGGACTTATGCAAAAACGCGTCTCGTTGGCGCAGCCTCTCGTAGAGAAGAGAAGAATTCGTAGAGTGTGCGTAAGTCCTATGTTAGTAATTCACCAACTTTTCCCACAGGGAGCGAGGCTAATTTTTTATGAACTTAACGTATGACTTTCCTTACTTTCAAGGAAGTTCTCTTTCTGATTTGTTTGCTCAAGACATCACAGATGCACGTTATGCGTTCATCTTAAATTATCCTGCGACTGCCAGTTGGGCTGCTTACCCCAACACGAAAAAATACTTTATTCAAGACGGCAGTGATGAAGCCACCAAAACATCCTATGATAAGATTTGCCAAAAGGAACCTTGGAAAAATCTAGCTGTGCTAGGTGATGCTATTCCAGGAGTTGTTATTAGTCCACCGCGAAAATTGTTGGTTGACTACTGGCGGGAGCATTTTGGCTTTAGCTACACCAACATCGAAGTCATGGAGCGATCGCATTATCTGGATTATCTCAGCCAAAGCGATCGCTTTGACAAACTCCTGACTCTATTTCCTTTTGATAGCCTCCAAAAAGAAAAACACGCTGTTGAACCAGACACCCACTACCACTTGCTGAACAAAGCGACGCTAGTCGAGATGGGAGTGCAATGTCCGAAATACGAGAGCTACAATCTTCACGCTTTTAGTCTCGAAGACATTCAGTTACCACAATTTCCTTACTTAATTAAAACGTCCCACGGACTCTCAGGAGAAGGGACTTATATCATCAAAAGCGCCAGTGATCTAAACTACTGCCTTGAAGAAATCAAGAAATATCTTGATATTAAACTGCTGGATACAATTATTGTTTCAGAGTTTGTCAAGAATGAAGTGCAAAACTACTGCGTGCAGTTCTATGTCAGCAAGGCGGGAGATATAACGCTCATCGGCACTACCAGCCAACTTGTCACCCCAGAAGGCAACTATTTAGGGGGACTGATTGACTACCGCCAATTCGACATGAGCAAGTTCTTTGAGATGATTGCTGCTATTGGTCAGTATGCTCACCAGCAGGGTTACTTCGGTGTGATTGGCTTCGACGTGCTAGAAAACCAAGACGGACAGCTTTATGCAATTGATGCCAATTTCCGAGTCAATGGCTCGACTCCACTCTGCTTGCAGCGCCATACCTTGCTGAGTCTAGGAAAGGAAGTTGCTAAATATTCGAGTAATTATCGAATGGCTGGGGCTTTAGACTCCATTCTAGTAACCTTAAAATCAGAACTGAATCGCAAGGACTTTATAATTCTGTCAGCTCAAGAGTTGGTTAAATACGGAAAAATCTACACTGATATTTACGGCATCGTTACTGGAGAGACGATCAAGGAAATGCAGCACATCGAGCAGAATTTACAGAATAAGGGATTGCGGTTGCTTGGTTAAACCTTTTAGAAAAACCCACAAAGAAGTAAAGACGTTACATTGCAACGTCTCTACATCTATCCATCTAAAATGCAAAATTAGTAGAGTTGTTCGCAGCAGCAGCAGACACATTGTTGAGGCTAAGAAACTTAACTGCACGACCCTGACCACTTGAGCCATCGGGGTCAATCAAGACTATGGTATTGTTGGAAAGAGTTTCAAAACGCAAGTAACCTCCGGCGATCGCACTCGCAAAGTTGAGGTTATCCAAACCAAAACTCTGAAATAATCGCCTGAACACAATCTTGTCTGTGCCAACCTCAAAGTCAGCGATCGCATCCCCCATATCCCGGATACTAGTATAAACAAAGGCGTCTGCACCTTTACCACCCGTGAGGATATCTCGCCCCTGGAAACCAGTGATAATATCATTACCAGCAGTACCTTTAATCGTGTCACGACCAGGAGTGCCATTAATTACATTGATAACTGCTTCAAACGCACCGATATCTACTCTTCTACCAGAAATGCGTTTGTAGCCTGAACCGCGCTGGTCAAAGGGGATTTTTTCCGTGGTATTACCGTCGCCATCTAAGTCTGTGGTATCTGTTGGTATGTCTGCATTTTTGCCAGCATTGATGGCTCTACTGCCGATGACCAAAGCATGAGTTTTGGTTGCACCACCATTATCTCGCAATGTGGTATCTATGATCTCTGTAAGGGGAACGTTTAACTGTTCGTTAGCATTAAAGCCTGTACTATTATTGAGACTGCCGATGAGGTTAAAGCCGTTGCTGATAAAATAGCCGGACACATCGAATTTTGTACGCTTAGTTGGATCATTGTTGAAAGGGTCAAAGTTACCAGCAATGATGCTATTTTTCACCGTCGATATGCTGTTAAACACACGGCCTTCTGTGATACCGCCACCACTGTTGCTAGTGATAGTGCTGTTGTTAACCGTCAAGTAGATGTCTTCATAAACCCTACTAACAGAGAAGATAGCACCGCCGCTATATGCCGTGTTGCCACTAAAAGTACTATTGTTCACTATCAGCGTGTCACTGTTGCTGATACCGCCGCCGTAGTCTTCTGAGATGTTGCCGCTAATGCTGCTGTTGTTCACTATCAGCGTGCCACCGTTGATGATACCACCGCCGCCAGTAAATACCCAATTGTCACTAATAGTGCTGTTGTTCACTATCAGTGTGCCACCGTTACTGATGCCACCGCCGTATTGTGCTTTGTTGTCACTAATGATGCTGTTAGTGATGGTCGTGATGCCACTGTTAGCGATACCGCCGCCAAAGCCGCCAGAGAAATGAGAGTTGCCACTAACAATACTATTGTTTAACGTTAGGGAGCCAAAGTTATAAATACCACCACCGCCGACATTCCCTATGTTACCACTGATGGTGCTGTTAGCGATTGTTATGATGCCACTGCTAGTGTTGAAGATACCGCCACCACCAATAAAATCAGTCGCTTCAGAGTCACTGACAGTACTGTTGCTCAGCGTTAGGGAACCAGAGTTATAAATGCCACCGCCCTGATCAGAGTAACCATTGGCGATAGTCAGCCCTTTAATTTTCACACTGACACCACCGCTGATCTCAAACACACGGCTGGCATTGTTACCGCTAACAGTAAGTAAGTCTGCGCCCGTGCCCTTGATGCTGAGATCATCTGTAATGATCAGACTACTACCACCCAAGGTGATGATATCAGCGATGTCGTCGGCGAAAACACCATTAAAGTTGATGATGTCAAATCCAGCTGAAGTATTGGCTTTTGATATTGCTTGCCGTAGCGAACCACTACCACTGTCTAGCGTGTTGCTAACTGTAAATGTAGACATTGATAATCTGACTCCTATTTTTTCTGCTCAGGCATTCCGATGATGCTCAAGCTCGTGCTTTTGTGTATATTAATGGTTGTTGTTTATTAGATATAGCGTAATAATACTGATAGTTTATGTTTTCCAAATTCTTGGTGATGTAACGATAGCCGAACACATACTTTAGTTTGATTTCGATATGCTATCTCTGGCAACTTGGTATCAGCTTGAGTTGACCAGGCAGATATTTAAGAATTTGCGATAATTCTGTGAAGGTCTTGATAATAGACATCTCCATAAATTAAATATGCGTAACCTGAAACCCTTGTAGAGACGCGAAATTTCGCGTCTCTACTTCATTCCTTCTGCGGTAAGTCTGTACTGATACCGCGCACAAAAATATCTATACAGGTATCAATATAATCTTCACAGCTATAGCTGCGGTGGTTGAACTTTGCAGTGCGGCATAGCATTCCGGCTAGCAGCATCCCCGTAAACATATCGACTGCTGGAAACGGATCAACATCAGGTCTGACGATACCTCGTCTTTGACCAGATTGCAGGTAAGCTACCAGTTTTTCCCCTAAGGGCTTGGCGGCTTCTTGGATTACTTGCTTGGCTGCCTCCGGATGACGTTTGGCTTCCCCAATGAAAGTACGGATTAAGTCTTCTTGCGCTTCCAGCATGGTATTGTAAAGCTGGGCATACCTTTTTAAGTCAATGTTTAAATCTTGCGTCCACGCTTCTCTTTGGGACAAGGCTTCTGTCTGAAGTACCAAGGCATTTTCGATTACTGCTCCGAGTAGTTGTTCTTTACTGGCGAAATGACGAAATAAAGTCACCTCGTTCACACCAGCAACACGGGCAATTTCACGGGTAGTTGCTCCTTGAACACCTGAGCATGCAAAGACTTGCGAGGCAGCTTCTATTAGACGCGCACGGGTAAGAGCGGAAGACCGGGCAGTTTTATTCATTTATGCTGGCAAGTACTTACTTACATTATAAAGTATGTTTAAAATTTTGTTGCAAACTGAGGAAAAACAATCAAGAATCCGTTTGCAAATTATTCGTTAATAAAAATTGAAAAACTATTTCTGGGCTTGCTTCCAACATAACTTTTTAAGTAATCTCAAATTATCCAAAGATCCATTTTTGAAAAAACTGGGTAACATACTGAAAATCGCTCATATCAAACCTTTATGTATATATAGTAATCCGGTTTGATTGCTGAATCACTCGTAGAGGCAGGGAATGGGGAATAGGCAAGAAGTAATAAAGGTGTACTGAGTTTTTTAAGCGCAAGCGCAGGCTACGCCAACATGCAATCAAATATCATGCCTATATCTTAATTACGAATTACGTACAGTTAACGCATCTGGAAGCACTATTACGAATTACGAATTAGTATCAGATAACGTCTTACTCATTTTAGTAACTGGAACAATTATGCGACTTCTTAATTGATGAGGCGCTCTTTGGATGGCAATAAATCCCAGTCGCAAATAAAATCCTTCAGCATAAAGGCTAGCTGTTGTTATCACCTCATTTATACCGCAATTGATTGCTTGGGTGCAAAAATGTCTAACTAGAGCGCGCCCTATTCCTTGACCTTGATATTTAGGATGGACATATAATGCAATAAGTTCATCAACAATGTAACTAGTAAATCCTGTCACTTGATCACGCTCGATTGCAACCCAGAAAGTTTCGACTTTCATACTCTTCAAGATATTTGAACCATCGGGCTGGTCGCGGTAATTACGCCAAGCTAACAGTTCTTTTTCGGTGTAGAAAGTTGCAGGCAGAGCTTTTATGGCAGCAATATGAATTGCACTCATCATCCACGCATCTGTTTCTTCAGCAGGTCGAAGAGATATTTTGTTTACGCTCATAATTTCAGAACTGGCATTCAGGTTACATTCCTGCTTGACTTTCTAGTATAAGGATATCAAGTTTAGTAGACATGGTATTGTAATTGCGATCGCGTTCGCGGAGCGTTTCCTAGAAAAGCGCTGCTGCTTTCAGCAGATCGCAACACACAAACAAGCCCCAACCTAAATTACTTTACTTAAATATTGATGCTTGGTAATTGGGCTAGCACTCGTTAGATGAGCTGCTATGTTGTTTCCTGAAGATTTTGACTAGCAGATATAACATGAGCGAGTATGTATATCTGCTGGAGCAGTTTGGGGAAAACCACGGGGCAAGTTTGGCAGTAACAGCCCAAATGTATGCAGGAGGCTTACCACCCGTGCGAACTCCTGAAGATGTAGCATTTTACCGTGCTCTAGTTAGGGTAAATGCTCGTTTTCGCCATGTTCTCCGTTGCTCTGGATCCCAGTCCCAAATAGGATACTCAATCAATCGTGGCGATAGATGCAAGCCGACTAGCGCGGCGTGAATTAACTTCCAGGTCGCTCGATGGTCTGGGTGAGGGTCATACCGCCACGGCAAAAAGATAATTTGCGGGGCGACTTTTGTTAAATAGGTACGACAACTATCGACTGCACTTTTATACTGTGCTGGAATTGACCCATCTTGCATTCTGTAAAATGTAACGGCATTAGCCTCTACGCCTAGTGTAGCTAACGCTTTGAGTGTTTCAGTTTCACGTAAAGCCCGGAGTTCAGACGCGGGATATTTCAGTGAGCGAGGGTGTGAAAGTGTACCGTCACTAACGACTAAAACTCGTACATCACAATTTAAAGAACGCAGCAGAGCGATCGCACCTCCACAACCCAACGTCTCATCATCTGGATGAGGTGCAACGACTAATGCTGGACTATTAGCGATGTCCTTGATTGAATACCAGGGCAAAACGCTAGGATTGCTTAGGGGTGATGGAGAAATAACCTGTTTATTCATCATTCCAAAGCAAGCGAGCCGGATTATTTTGGCTTAGGACATACTCTCCAACATTTGCTAATGCCGCATCGAAGGCGGGTTGACGCAAGTAGAGGGTCAAATCCCGGATAATGCGTTCCATCGGATGAACAAAAGGTTTTAGAACCTTCTAGCCGATATCTGCCGCTATCAAGGGGGACAATTTTGACACCATCAGATGCTTCAGCATTCCAAACTCCAAATATTTTGTGGCGATCGCGGGTATCATGAGTGCAATGTGCGATTTGTTCTCTAGTACCAAAAGTCTGAATCAGTTGCAGAGCATTGACATGCCCTTCATAAATTCGACCAACCGCTAGATTTCCACGCCCCACCTGCTTCAGCAGCATCAGCATCTGGTAGGTAACATTGGCATCAATTCCTGCACCCCACCCGCCTAACTCCTGGTGCAACGGTGCAGCCAATAACCCAGCTTCAGCAATTAGCTCAAATTCACGCTGAGGAAAAGCGCCATTGCAATCTATAGCAGTAGCGTTGGCTGCACAATAATCAGCAATTTCCGTGGCATGTATCAGCGCCAGAGCAATCCTTGAATTGTCTTACCAATTCTGGATGACGACATCCTTCGATAGTTGAGTGGTAATAGTCGGCTACTTTGTGTAATCTTTCTTTATACATTAGCTGAAAATAATAAATTCAGTCGGTTAATACCTCTATCTTCTGCGTGATTTTACGCTCAACAAATCAAATACGTCCCCAAATTAAGATGCGCTTGTACGGGAAAAAGAACGGACGCTGATCTTCCAACAACTCGAACAACTTTTCCCGATACCGTTCCACAAATCGCTCATAGGTTTGTGCATCTAGCTTCGATTCGTATGCCGTTAGCAGTGTCCCGCGATACCACTCAACAACGGCTTCTCGTGACGGTAGCACATGCCCATAAATTTGAAGCTTTACCTCCTGCTCCACAAACCCCAATTGATAAAGCAGTCGGGCATAACCTTCTGGCGAAAGTACTTCCAAACGCTGCACATATCCTTGCAGTTCTTTGCTAAACTCTTGTGCAGTTTCAGCTGCCAACTGATGTACTGGCTCGTTATTCATTGCTGGTACTTGTATAGCAAGCTGTCCAGGCGATCGCAGTTTTGTCCGCAATGTCTTAAATAACACCTCGTGCCCTGTCAACCACTGCAAAGCTGCATTGGAAAACACTACATCAAACTCCCCTTCTCCGGCATTTTCCTCAATTCGTCCTAGTTCAAACCGCAGTCCGTTTCCTTCAAACTGACGCGCCACAAGCAGCATTTTCTCGGAAGCATCTATCCCCAAAGTCTCCCGTGCGGCCAATGTGTCATGCAGATACTTGGTCAATTTTCCCGTTCCACATCCCAAATCTAGAACTCGTAAGTTTTCTTGCCGATGTACCATATCTACTAAGTCGTAGAACGGACGACTTCTTTCGGATTGAAATCGCTCGTATAGTTCTGGATTCCATTTATCTGACATCTCTAAATCCTATTTCGTAATTACGCTGCAAATCCCTTAATTGCTCAATGTAAATAGAGAAAGTGGGTAAAATCAATATTTCCAGCCGATGCCTGGAAGACATGAGTTGTAAATTATGAATTATGAATTCAGAATTATGAATTAGCATGACTAACTACTTTCGCTCCAATGTTGATGCAATGGTTGGCTATATACCCGGTGAGCAGCCCCAACGTGGTATACAGATCATTAAACTCAACAGCAACGAGAACCCTTATCCTCCTTCCCCTGCGGCACTAGCCGTGCTGCGGAATATCGATGGTGAGTCGTTGCGGCGGTATCCAGAACCTTTCGGAGGGGATTTTCGGCAAGCCGTTAGTAAAGTTTTAGGAGTTCCTAGTGATTGGATAATTGTGGGGAATGGCAGCGACGAATTGTTGAGTGTGGTAATTCGAGCTTGTGCAGAACCTGGACGGAAAGTAGTTTACCCGATGCCAACTTACGTGCTATATCATACATTAACCCAAATCCAGGCTGCGGAGATTATCGAAATTCCTTACAGCAATGACTACAGTTTACCTGTGGAGGAACTAGTTACTGCGAATGGTTCTGTAACATTTATTGCCTCACCCAATAGTCCTTCAGGGCATGTAGTGCCAACAGATGACTTGCGAAAACTAGCTAGTCAGCTATCTGGGGTTTTAGTGATTGACGAAGCATATGTGGATTTTGCTGAAGAAAATGCGTTGGCTTTGGTAAAAGAATACGAGAATGTGATCGTGATTCGGACACTTTCTAAGGGGTATTCATTGGCAGGATTACGACTGGGATTTGGGATAGCGAATCCTAAGCTGTTGCATGGATTGTTTAAGGTGAAGGATAGTTATAATATTGATGCGATCGCTTGTGCAGTTGGTACTGCTGCCATCACTGACCAAGTTTATAAAAATGCTTGTGTAGTAAAAATTAAAGCATCGCGGACTCAGCTAGCAATAGATTTAAAACAATTAGGTTTCCATATTTGGGATTCCCAAACTAACTTTTTGCTGGCACAGCATCCAGAAGAGAATGCAGAATATCTCTATCAAAAACTCAAGGAGCAAGGAATCCTGGTACGCTACTTTAAACAGCCAGGGCTGGATGATAAATTACGCATCACTATTGGGACTGATGAACAAAATCAAGTTCTAGTGAAAGCGCTGATTTATTTGCTGGAGATTACTTAAGGCTAAATATATAGCTGTTCTCAATTATGTGAACTACGCCAAAAAAACAGCTTGTACCAGCCTTGACTGTAAATTACCACATTTTCATGCATAGCAATGAATTTTTTCATTAGGGCTGCAACCAATACGTTTAGGATAAAATAATTTGCACGCCGATAACCTTTGTAGAGACGTTGCATTGCAACGTCTCTACACGCATGGAATCTATACAGACAATTCTTAACTGAAGTGTATTGGGACTGCAACTCACTTCATACTTTACTTAGTACACGTCACTCTAAAAAAGGGTCGAAATTTAATTTTTTGTAGGTTGGGGAGCCAGTGCGTTGCCCAGAGTTGTCTGAGCGGAGGCTTCCTCCGTTGGCGCAGCCTCTCTGAAAGAGATTCAGAACTTCTCCCAAGGGGAGACGCCAAGGGCGAACGGGAGGTTCCCCGGAGTTGCTCCTCTTGGGGAGACCCCAAGACTGCACTCCTCTTCTCCGTTGTAGCACCTGGCGTTTGAGTCACGTAGACGCCGGAGGCGGCTTCCCGCAGGGTAACCCAACGTTTGCGCGCTTGTTGGGTTTCGCTCCGCTTAACCCAACCTACAGTTAGTATTTCCAACCCTTATTAATGGTGAGATGTACTTAGTAGACTCCTGATAATATGGCAGGGGACAGGCTTGAAAGTCTCTTGGTATCAGGGTTTTATGCTCAGATGATGTCCTAAACTACCTGGCAACAGCTATACCACAAAATATTTTTGCAACAGACCTATTGCAGAGATGATTACAAAATCACACCAGTCCCAGTTTTTACCTGTTTCCAGATAGACATTGCAAACTGCAAATCTAAATTCCCAGTTACTTGGCAGCATGTCGAGCAAATACCAAAAGCTAAGTCTTTCTACGGAAATTTCAAGTTAATGTTGCAATTTCTTCAATATCTGTTACATTACTTTACATACAGATACGACTGCTAAAACATAAAACTTGGAGTGTTATTTATGACAGGCACCAAAAAAACTACGCCTTTGGTTTCAGAAGACCCTAATGCTTTACGTTGGGGATTCACTCCTCAAAGCGAAAATTGGAACGGTCGTTTTGCGATGATTGGTTTTTTATCCGTTGTTCTACTTGAAGCATTTTCGGGTCAAGGCTTCCTCCACTTTTGGGGTATTCTATAAATTGATGTAGCTTTTTGCACCTTATGGATAGCATCTCAGGAGCCGATGCTGTTCATCCTAATTGCAGAGGAATTGCTACAACAGTGTTTTGTGTAACTTTAGTTGTCTGTTCGCTCAATTAGGTAAACCGTTTGTAGATAAAGCGTTATACCTCAAAAAATGCTTATGGAATGCAAAGTAGAACATAATTTGCATTTCATAAGACTAATTAAAAGTTTTTCAAAATTTGCTGAAACTGAGGCAGAGAAAAGTTTCTGGACGCTAATTCCTGTCATTGACGGTAGCATTCACGTTTGAGCGTCGCTAATTTATAATATGAAAACAGTTTTATTTGAATGCGATCGCCTTAATATCACTGATTCTCGGTGAAATCGAAAAAGTCAAACTAGCGTCACACAAAGCTTTCAGCGTTAGCTTGAGCGTTGCTATAAAAGAGATAAAATCGAGCTAAGTTTTGCATATAAAAAGCTCAAGCATTGCTGTTTGAGCCTCTACTGAATTCAATTAATTTCTTAAAGAAGATCGGCTGATAAGCTGCATCTACCATCTTATGAAAAAGCGGTCATAAAGCAGATGAATGCTATAACCGCTGTCTTAAAAAGTTTTAGTTTTTAGCCTGCTAAAATTTGAAGCCAGAGACTTTCAGCTTCAGCATTTAACGCTTAGTAGCGGTTATTACGGGAGCCGCCGCCGCCGCCATATCCACCGCGGTTACCACCACCACCAAACGAACCTCCTCTGTCTTCTTTAGGCTTGGCCTTATTAACTTTGAGGTCGCGTCCCATCCACTCAGCACCATCAAGAGCTTCAATAGCTGCTGTTTCTTCAGCTTCTGAACCCATTTCCACAAAAGCAAAACCGCGTAAACGGCCTGTTTCACGGTCAGTAGGTAGTTGAACTCGTTTTACAGAACCATATTCTGCAAAAACGGCGCTCAGAGCATCTTGGGTAACTTCATAAGAGAGGTTGCCTACGTAAATCGACATAAAATGTCTCCAAAAATCATAAGAGTGTAGAGATTTAGATTTCGGAGAGAAGTCTGTAAATACCAAAAGGGAAAAAGCCTGTCAATACTAAACACAAACGCTATCGCCGAATTAATTCTCATTTCATCTCCTAGCCTAGCATAGGAGCTAAAAATCAGGAAAATTTCTGCAAAAATTGTTATAAAAAGTTATGTTGACAATGAAATGCTAGATACAGCAATGTGATATAAAAAATGGTTCTGCATTAAACAGAACCACTAAAGCTTTCGCAAACTTGTTATGACTTAGCGGGCTGTCCCTTGAGCAGGAGCAGCATCAATCGGTTTCATCAAATAAAGCCGCAAGAAGTGCCAGCCATTGGAAATGTAAAGCGGTAGCTTCTGGAAAAATTGCAGGAATTTAGGAGTGTTGGAGCTAGCGATCGCGCCCAGCTTTTCGTTATTCTTTATACAAATATCCAACCGCTGATAAAACTCTGGATTCTCTACATCCAGCATCACTGGAAACACTCTGCCTGCGGTTTCGTTGGTCTTTTTAATCACATAGATGTCGTATTCTCGCGCATCCAATCCAATTGAGGCATAAAAGTCCTTGCGTTGGATGTCATTGAGATACATTGTCACAAATACCGATAATAGGAAGAACCGACTCCACAGCCGCGCTTTCCAATCATTCAACATTTGTGGTTGGGATTTCATGATCGCATCAAAGAAATCGCCATGACGGTTTTCATCCTGACACCAGTTCTCAAAGAACCGGAAAATCGGATAAATCCGGTCTTCAGGATGTGCTTCTAAATGCCGATAAATGGTGATGTACCGCCAATATCCAATCTTCTCAGAAAGATAAGTAGCGTAGAAAATAAATTTCGGCTTAAAGAATGTATAGTCGCGGCTCTTAGTCAAAAACCCTAAATCTAGGGACAGGTTAAAGTCCGACATGGCTTTGTTCAAAAAGCCAGCATGACGAGCTTCATCCCGTGACATCAGGTTAAAGCACTCTGCTAAGACGGGGCTTTTGCCCTTCAGGCGACGACCAAGTTCTTTGTAAAGCAAAAAGCCGGAAAACTCTGCTGTACAAGAACGTTCTAGAAATTCAACAAATAACTGGCGAGTTTCCCCATCAATATGATCCCAGGATTGTTCAAATTCTGCATCCCGAACAAAATGATGGCGGTTGTAGTCAGTGCGAAACTCTTCCAAAATGGCTTTTAACTCGTCTTCGTTAACGGAGATATCCATCCGTGCCATTTCATCAAAATCGGTAGTATAAAACCGAGGTGTTAACAGGGTTTCTCTTGCCGGGACTTTAATCCCTGGCCGCATTTCTTCAAAGCCTGGTTTTTTGAGGGAATCTACCATGTCTTGATTGCTCTTTTGTCTTTATTATCTTGAGTACACCAGAAAGCTAAGGATAATGCTCTGGCAAGGCGCAACAGCCGACAATAATCCATTTGTATAAAAATTAGTTTACCAAGGCGCAGGTTAGAAACTCTAAATCAAACGTTAAGAGTTGCAACACACTTCAATTTTTACGGAATCGAGAATCGGGAATTGGTCGTCAGATCAACATAGGTCAACTGGAGTAGTATACGTCCATCACATTCTCGAAACACTACTAACTCAGTAATTTCCTGTGGTTTTTACTACAATAAAAGAAGTAACCATATCATAAGTTGAGCACCTTGGAATTAATAACTATTGCTTGATTGGCATGATTTCTGAAAACTTTTAATTACTCTAGCTGGTCATGCTGAGATGAAACAAAACAGTAGGGGAAAACCATCTTTAGATCACAAGAGCGAATCCAAGGGGTTGAAAACAAGATGAATCCTGAAAACAATCAGCGTAAAGACCGACTTCTTGTCACTTACATCTTGAGCGGGGCGTTGTTTTTCGGCTTAGGAGGACTGCACCGGTTATACAATGGCAAGATAGGGACAGGTTTGCTATGGCTATTGACTGGTGGTGTTTTTGGCATAGGACAGTTCGTAGATCTATTCCTTATACCTAATATGGTTGATGAATACGAACACAACCTGAGACTAAAAGCGGGTTTATCTCCCTTGGGTGTACCCCTCAATCAAGCGGTGGTTACTTCTCAAGTCCGCCGCTCAACTAGTAACCAACTCATGGTTGAACTAATTCAAGCAGCGGAAAACAAAGGTGGTGTTTTAACTGTGACTCAAGGTGTTAAGGTAACAGGAGCTAGCTTTGCTGAAGTGGAAGCCACTCTCAAGGAAATGTTTCAATCAGGTTATGTGAAAATAGATAACGACCCCATCACTGGAGCCGTCACCTACCATTTCCACGAACTTTAATAACTATTGACTAATTTCTACCTAGCCACTTTTGACCGTTCAAGCGTTGCACTAAACCAAATACCAATAGGTCGAGTGTGATTTTGCGCTCATCGATTAAGAATGACTCAAGAGTGCTAGCTTCCTTGCCTTCATAACAAGAAAAACCTTTTTTCCCTTGAATATCTTCTTCAGGGAAATACAGATTAAAATTGAACAAACCGTTTTGCCAACTACCGATAACTTGCCAGCATTCTTCGGCTGATTCAAAACCCCTGATTGGCAGCTTCTGTTTAGCAAAAGATACCTGTAAATCTTGCACTCCTTGTTGAGCGATCGCCTTTTGCATAGCCGGCAAGTAATCTTGCTGGACGAATTCTACAAATGGCTTATCTTCAACAGATGGGGCTTTTTCCTTTTTTGCTGCTTTAGCGCCTGCTGCGGGTTTTTCACCTGCTGCGGGTTTTTCTCGCTTGGGGGATGCAGCAGCTGGTTTAGCAGCATTGGGGTTAGTTTCTGGGTTTACGGCTTTGGGATCTGGCGCGTTGGCAGTAGGGAGGTCTGTCGCTTCGGGTGAGTCTGTACTAGGAGCGTGTTCTTCAGCGACACTGGGAGCCTGTTTGTCAACAGTACTGGGAGCCACTTCGCCAGCTTCATTATGATTTTTTTCTTCTGCCATTACTCAGGTCAATCCTTTGTCTAGCTTTAAGCGCGATCGCTCACCTTGAGGTATCAGGTATTTTCATTTTGACATACTAGAGTGTGACGAAAGCTAGCAAACTATATTTATCATCTGAGTTGGTTCAGGTGACATAGGTAATCGGCAACGGTTGAATGAGATTTTACCGAGAGAATGCTTAAATTAAGAGACCTCTTGCATAAATATTTTTTTGTTTCACGCAAAGGCGAGGCAGCGCGGTCTTGGGGGTTTCCCCCATGAGTGACTGCCGTCGCAAAGACGAGCCAGTGCGTTGCGGGGGTTCCCCCCGTTGAAGCAACTGGCGTCGCAAAGAAGAACGCAAAAAGAACGACTTTTGCAAGAAGTCTAATGATTTTGACATTCGCCAATCCAAAGTTAAACGCTAAATTTTGCGTCTCTACAGAGTTTTTTGATATGAACCATACTGGATTATCTTAACTAACGTGAGTTCGACAAACCTCTCCCTGTCTTGAACTTTAGTTCAAGTCTGTCCCTCTCCGACTCGGAGAGGGAAGGTTTTGCGTAGTAAAACCTCTTAGAGGTTTCAATATTTAAGTTAATTAGGCGGTTACTACATGAGCCGTCGAACTCACGTTAAATTAGCCCCACAAGACAAAATAGGGGAACGACAATATTTTGCCGTGCCCCTAAAAGCAAGCCTATAAGTACTTATTTACTAAATTAGATTTACTTTGTATCAACCACCTGCAACAGCAGGGACAATACTTACTTCATCGCCATCTTTCAAGGCTGTGTCTGTCCCCTCTAAAAAGCGAATATCTTCGCTATTGAGGTACAAATTCAAAAATCGACGGGGCTTTCCTGATTCATCACACAACCGCGCTTTAATACCAGGAAAGCTTTGTTCTAATGAGTCCAACAATTCAGCAATGTTGCTACCACTACATTCTAGGGTAGCTTCGTTATTGGTAAAATTCTGAAGAGCAGTAGGAATTAAAACTGTTATGGCCATAGAAGTAGAAATTTAGGAGTGAAAAGTAAGGACTTGTCTTTTGTCCTTGGTTCTTGCAAAGAGAGAAGTCTGTAGCAAGCTCCCGCAGGGTGCGGAAGCTGACTTTGCTCAGAACTTCTCCCAAGTGGAGCAAGTGGCGTGAGACGCCTGCCTTTTTGTTGCCCAAAGGGCTGTAAGGCGAACGGGGACAAATGACTAAACGAGGACTTGTTGCCATTCCAAGCGATCTAGTGTACGCGATCGCTCTAGGGCCCGTTCAAAACTATCGAGTTTGGCATCAATTGTCAAAGGTTCGCCAATATAGCCTTGTACTGCTTCTTGGGTTTTCAAACCATTGCCAGTTATGTAAACCACAGTAGTCTCATCTGGATCAATCTTGCCAGCTTCTACCAATTTTTTCAGCACAGCAACAGTTGTACCACCAGCCGTTTCTGTGAAGATGCCTTCGGTTTCTGCCAATAGCTTGATGCCGTCAATAATTTCTGCATCATTGACTGATTCAATATTACCGCCAGTTTTCTTAGCTATCTCTACAGCATAAATACCATCTGCTGGATTGCCGATTGCCAGCGATTTAGCAATTGTATTCGGTTTGACTGGCTTGATAAAGTCGCTATCTTCTTTAAATGCTTGGGCAATAGGGGAACAGCCATCTGCTTGAGCACCGCTGAAACGGACACTCTTAGCTTCCACTAAACCAACTTCCACAAATTCTTGGAAACCTTTATAAATTTTGGTAAAGAGCGAACCAGAAGCTAGGGGAGCAACGATATGGTCAGGTAGTTGCCAACCCAGTTGTTCTGCAACTTCAAAACCCAGCGTCTTGGAACCTTCAGAGTAGTAAGGCCGCAGATTGATATTGACAAAACCCCAACCGTATGTATTAGCAATTTCCGAACAGAGGCGATTTACCTGATCGTAATTGCCCTTCACAGACATGAGAGTAGGACTATATATCAAGCTACCGAGGACTTTACCAGCTTCCAAATCTGCGGGGATAAAAACACAGCAGTCTAAACCGGCGTGAGCGGCGATCGCAGCTGTAGAATTTGCCAAGTTACCTGTGCTGGCACAAGAAACTGTAGAAAAGCCCAACTCGCGCGCGCGAGTGAGGGCGACTGATACCACCCGATCCTTAAAACTAAGGGTGGGCATATTAACGGCATCATTTTTTATATAAAGCTTGTTTAAACCCAGGCGACGGGCAAGACGGTGGGAACGAACCAGAGGAGTCATACCAGTTCCCACATCTATAACATTATCAGTGGCGACAGGCAAAAAGGGACGATAGCGCCAAATGGAATTTGGCCCGGCTTGGATTGTTTCACGAGTCACGGTCAAACGTAAAGCGTTGTAGTCATACTTGACTTCTAACGGCCCAAAGCATAACTCACAAACATTGGTGGCTTTGAGTTCATATTCTGTACCACATTCTTTACACTTCAAGGCTTGAAAGGTGGCAGAAGTTGTTTGAGTTTGGGTGGTTATTGCCTGAGTCATAAGCTAGCTTTCCCTGTTTGGCCGTCGACTGTCGCCTGATAGTAACACGAGCCAAAATACTAGTCAAACATACCCGACAAAAATAGTCGGGTATGATTTTGGCAAAAGTTTTAAAAAGCAGGCTGAGGCGTGTGCCCTAATAGATAAGACCTCTTGCAAAAGTCCTTAACACCCCACCCCCAACCCCTCCCCTTGCTAAGGGGAGGGGAGACAAAGCGTAGCTTTGGCTCTTTGGGGTTCTTATATTTTTGATTTATGCAAGAGGTCTATAAAGATCACTCACAGGCGAAAAGTCAGAGAGGTATCAATCATGCAGAGATACTTGATGGCAAGGCGATCGCATCAACCAACGGCGTTTATGCTCAAGGAGTTTTTTTCTGAACGCAAAGGAACGCGGAGGGAAACGCAAAGGAGCGCAGAGTTTACACTAAAGTGGTTGTCAAAAATCCCAAAGCTATGAGGCGATCGCTATATTCCTGGAAGTTTTGCTCAGAAATACTTAATGCGATGTCAAACTATCCTTCTGGAGCATCCTTTGTTGTGCAAATAGGTCAAAATCTAAATAAACGCGATCGCATCTTAACTAATAATGCAGATTACCCAAAGCCTCCATACAGCCATTCTCGTTACTGACTTAGAACGCTCTGAACGCTTTTATGGCCAAGTATTGGGACTATCTAAAATAGATCGCTCCCTAAAATACGCTGGTGCATGGTATCAAGTCGGCGACTATCAAATTCATCTGATAGTCGCACCCGCTGTCCCCACTGAAAACCCCAACGACAAATGGGGACGTAACCCCCACATCGCTTTCTCGGTTGCTGACTTAGACACCGCCAAACAGGAATTACTCAACCACAATTATCACATCCAAACCAGCGCCTCTGGTCGCGCCGCCCTCTTCACCCAAGACCCTGATGGGAATATTATCGAATTGAGTCAGCAGTGAGGTAGGGGATGAGGGAGCAGGGGAAGCAGGGGGAGATTTATAAGCTCTTGACTCTTGACCTTTGTACAGACGCGATTAATCGCGTCTCTACCCTTGACCTTTGTACAGTACGCGATTAATCGCGTCTCTACCCTTGATTCTTGACTCTTGACAAATGACCAATGAAAATCATTGCCTACACTTACAGTGACCCTCTACTAGAACCTTTTCCCGATGAAGCTAATTGGGGATGGGAGATGGATCGGGTTTATCAAGATTTGGGACAGAGAACGCAATTACAACAATTATTCACAGACAGCCAAACTGAACCAGCAGATTATCTCTTGATCCGTCGCTTGGAAGAATTGGGAGATACTGTAGAGGAAGTGAGCGATCGCCTCAATGAACTCGAAGCAATGGGAGTCATGGTAATTGCTACTGAACAACCTTACACCTCGGAAAATTCCTATCTAGGCGCCCAGTCACTAAATCTGTTACACGAAGTTCAACGTCAGCAGCGTAGTCGTCGCATCCGTCAAGGACACGCCCGCAATCGTCTCGACGCTGCACCCCCACCAGGCAAAGTGCCCTACGGCTACCGCAGAGGTAAAGGAAAGTATACTATTGACCGCAGTACTTCGCCAGTGGTCAAAGATTTCTTTGAACACTTTTTACTCTATGGTTCTCTGCGGGGTTCAGTTCGTTATCTAGCAAAAAAATATGGCAAGAAAATCTCTGTCACCACTGGGCGGCGCTGGCTGACGAATCCGGTCTATCGGGGTGATACAGCTTATCATAATGGTGAAATTCTCTCTAATACCCATGTTCCGATAATTTCTAAGGAAGAAGCCGCCCAAGTTGATCGGCTTTTGCGCCGGAACAGCCGTTTACCCTCTAAGACTGCTAGTGCACCACGTTCTCTAGCTGGGTTGGTTGTCTGTAAAGAGTGTCAGTCACATTTGGTAGTTACTAGTGTCACTCAACGCAACCAAGACAAGGAATATCTTTATTTGCGTTCAATTAGCTGTCCCAAACAGCCTAAGTGTCGCGCCATTCCCTACCAGGAAGTTTTGGAACATACAATTGAAACGGTTTGCCGTGACTTACCCTTAGCAGTGGCGGGAGTGAATTTTCCTCAATTGGATGCAGTGAAAAATAGTTTAAGTCAAGCGATCGCTCGTCAGCAAGAAATACTTGCTCAGTTACCCGCTTTAGTCGAAACTGGAATTTTAGATGCCCAAACAGCAAAGTTAAGGGCTTATAAACTCCACACAGAAATTTCTGCACTGCAAGCTAAGTTGGCAACTCTCCCACCTGTGAACTTGCGTTCTGTTGCTCAAGCTGTTTCTATTCCCCAATTTTGGTTAGATTTGTCGGAAGCAGAGCGACGATTTTACTTTCGAGAATTCATCAAGCAAATTGAAATCATTCGCCATGAGAAAGAGTGGGGCTTACAAGTTATTTTTATTTTTTAATGCCTAATTGGCTACTAACTTATTAAACGTCTGGTAAACTTACAAATCCGGTTATTTATTCAATAATCATTGTATTTTAATAAATCTTTGCTTCTGAAATTTTTATAGTCGTGATTTATTTAACTTTTATCTTACCGACGGTATTTGTATATTTCCCTAACAGTGGTAGCAAAAGTTTCAACTATAAGGTAATGTGAAATACTAGATTTACTATCAACAAAAAGACTTTTCCTTTGATGCGATGCAAAAGTTGACTTTTGGAATCAGCAATATAATGAAGCAATTGCTCAGTTAGCTTTCTCAAATAAATTCGCCAGAAATCATTTAGCTGACTAATTTATACTTATAATTAAAGTTTTAGCATGCAGTTGATTAACAAATTGGATATCACTAAATTCTTCTAAATCCTTGATATAAAAAGCTACCAAGATTTAAATTTACTTTTTTAAGTATTCAGCATGTCATGAGAATTCTGTAACAATTAGCTCTTTAAATTCTCAGGCTATCAATTTTAAAATCGAGTAAATATAATTTAAATCATGCATCATATAAAAAATAAAATGTGTATTTATTTACGGAATCTTAGAGAGGTGACTAAATATTTTATATATGTATTATTTTTATCAAATATCTGCATAAATACTTTTAACTAACTAGAGAAATAACTAAGATAAATTTCTTAAAAAGTTAGTACTAATCAGAGAAAACTGAGTTAATCTTGGAAACTAGCAATTGTTAAGAACATAGATTGTTATTGGGTGTCAACATTGGAGATTCGCTCTAGTCTCTTGTAATCAAACCAGCAAGCAAAATGATTATCATAGAATATGCAAGAAGGAAGCTTTGTTTGGGGTCATCTAGAGAGACAGCATCGCGCGGTTGATAAATGGATTGATTGGGTATGGCTGATAGTACTGCTTTTAGCAGCAGTGTTACTATTTAGCATCAATCTTGGAGGATTACCGCTGCGAGATTGGGATGAAGGTACTGTGGCACAGGTTGCTCGTGAAATTTGGCGTGCTCCAGCAGGTTCAATGCATTGGCTTTACCCAACCCTAGGAGGTGAACCATATCAGAACAAGCCGCCCCTAATGCATTTGCTAATTGCTTGGGCTTATTCTCTAGGAGGCATGAATGAGTGGACAACACGCTTACCTGGAGCAATTTTATCAGCCATCTCAGTACCTTTGTTGTATTGCATTGGTCGAGAGATATTTCGCCAACGTTGGGCGGCTATTTATAGCGCCTTGATTTATCTAACAATGCTACCCGTTGTGCGTTATGGGCGTTTGGCAATGTTAGATGGGGCGGCGGTAAGTTTTTTGATGCTGATGATGTTGTGTGTATTGCGATCGCGCCGAGATTTACGTTATTGCCTTGGTGTTGGCATCAGTTTTGGGTTGATTTGTCTGACTCAGGGACTGTTAGGCGGATTGCTAGGTGCGATCGCAATCATATTTTTGTTTTGGGACACACCTCGACTCCTCACCAGTTACTATTTTTGGCTAGCAATCCTCATCGGCATTGTGCCTGTAGCTTGTTGGTATAGCACCCAACTACTCCACTACGGTTACACTTTTGCTCAAGTTGGCATTCTCAATCAATCCATAAACCGAATTGGGACAGTCGTCGAAGGGAATTCCGAACCACCCTGGTACTATGTCATCGAACTTCTGAAGTGGACATGGCCTTGGCTAGTATTTTTACCGCAAACTGTGCGTTTAACCTGGGAAAATCGCAACCTTAGCTGGGCAAAACTCGTACTAGTGTGGAGTGGCGTTTATCTCCTGGCAATTTCCTTGATGAGTACCAAACTTTCTTGGTACATATTCCCAATTTACCCAAGTTTAGCCTTAGCTTTTGGTATCCAGTTAACAGAGACAGAAAATTCGCCCTTACTCTCATCGTATCCGCGTGTTTGGGTAGCTGGTTTAGCAATACTTGCTGTGGTCGCTTCTGCTGGTAGTATGTATTTTAGTTGGGGTACAGCACCAAAAAGCGACTTACAACTGATTTTTGCAGCAGTAGCTTTAACTATGACCTTAGCAGCTATTTTGGCAGAGCGAGGCGACGGACAATTTTTAAAGATCTTGTTTTGGGGAAGTTATATTTCACTGTTGCTGTTAATGAAATCTAATTACTGGGTTTGGGAATTATCTCAAGCCTATCCAGTTAAACCAGTCGCCGCCATGATAGTGCAGGCAAATCCAGCCGTGAGGAAGATTTACACATCGTTTCCCTACCATCGTCCCTCATTGGATTTTTATAGCGATCGCACCATCGTTCCCGCTTCTCCAGGTGAACTAAAATATTATTGGCACTACAGCGGACAACCCTACTTCCTGCTTAATGCATCTACTGCCTACAATCTCGAACTAGAGTCGATGAAGTTAGTTGATCAAGCAGAAGGTTGGAAACTAGTTACAAAAGATACCAATCGTCTGTAGAAAATCAAGTTGCCTAGGCGTAATGCGTCCTAGACATCGCCACCGATTCATCTTGCGCTCAATGCCTTCATTAAAGATTTGAGCAGAGTTGTTTTGGTGGCGATCGCCTTTTTCTACAAAGTTTGATTCTTTTTCCCAAATTTGTAAAAAGTCTGGGATTTAGTTTGAAGAGATGATAAACCCCGTAATCTTGCGGTTTTGCTTGCGAGATAAATTTTCCTATGCTGATAAATATTGCGAAATATTTAATTTATTAAATTTAGCTATCAGGTGCTTATGAGTTTACAAAATATTTCATACTTTCCACAAGAGCGAGGAGAACCTGAGACAGGAGCAAACCAAACCTTTTCAGAAGCGTGGGCCAAGAAGTATTTACGAAAGCTAGCTGAACAAGATGATCTCGTCGAAGTCCTCAATCGAAGTGAAATAGCAACTGAGGTTGCAACAACGTTAATGCAGACACTCCGAACCACAAGTGTTCAAGCATGGGCAAGAACGGAAGCACTGTTGTCTCAAGAAGTGATTCGGCATCAAATTGACCCTGAATTGATTGATCCGTGGGCCGTAGCAAAGGATACTCACCAGATTTATAAAACTGCCCTCTCAGCCTATGCTCAACAGATTCCCCCACCTAAGTTTTCTACTTGGATTGCGACGGATTTAGGACATATTCGGCAGAAGTACATCGCAGATGATCCCAGAGTGCTCGGATTTATTAGTATGCAGTTCCACTACAGCGGACAAATACTGCTCAACTTGACACCGCCAGTACAGCAACCATTGCTAAGTGCTTACTTCAAGGTGATTGATGACCATCTTTATATGCCCCTCCAGCGTGCTTACCAGGCAGCAGCACAACATGCTTACGACGCGCCACCGTTAAAAGCAGTCCAGCAGATCTTGCCGTTGTGCAGTGAAATTGCGACCAAGATTGTGGAACGGGTGATGGAGCTATATCCTTCCTATCCTTGCCATACAGGTCGTTTAAGTGACACTAACATTAAGATTTCGAGTATCCGTGATACGGAGATGTTCCAGGTCTACCTGTGGGTTTGTGTTTTAGAGAACAATATTAGCGCCGTACAACAAGAGCTATTTCCGCTGTGTGTCATGCTATATCCCCGCTTGAAGGTACGTTGGGAATTGGTGCGGCAATTGATTCACTTGCTCGGCATCGAGATCCGCTCTCGTTTGGAACCGCAACAGGCGGCTTATTTTGCCCCTTACTATGAGTCGTTGTGGGCAATGTTTTCACCCCAAGTTTTCCCCGATAGTACATTGTAGATGCTTTTGTGTCCAGGCCTTCAAATTGCATGAGACTTTTGGAAGCCAGACAATTAAATCTCTAAATTATGGATAATTTCCACGCTTACCGCCTTTGTCTGTGAAAGAGACTCTGAATTTCGGGGAAAACCCTTGTCCCCGCAGTGGCTCCCTAAGTGAGAAGTTGACTGTAGAGACGTTGCATTGCAACGTCTCTACTACTCAGGCTCTACTAGGGAATCCAGTGATACGTACCTATATAAAACCGTGTTTTATTAGCCGGAAATAAAATATGGTTTTATATAGGTATTATTTGTTATAATTTACATAAAGTTAAAGTGAAGATTTGATTGATGGCAGGGTATACCCTTATGGAAATTTTTCCCCTGCTTGTTTAATTTGCTCTGTTCCGGGAAACACCTGGCGATCATAGCTTGTGTTTTCCTGGCTTATAGCAATCATACTAAAGAAAATACTACTTCCCACAGCTAGGGCTACCATAGGACGTTTAAGCAGAACAAAATCCCTTATAATCCTAGCTAAAGGTGTGCTTTGACGGCGTAGCGCCGAAGCGATGACGATCTGTCTCCAGGTAAATGGATCGCGGACGTAATGACCGCTTTGACATACTACTAGACGTTCCTGGCAATAAGGACAAGTAAACAAGCCAATGCACGTCTTAATTGGTTTGGGCGTAGCATTTCTTTGGCAAATTGGGCAAGTAACATAATGATTATCAAAGGTGTGTGTATTCATCTACCTCGTCCGCCTAGTCCATTTACTCGCTCTATAACAATAGCTATATTGAATTACAATCAATACTTAGTAGATTTCTAAGTATGATCAAACATCAGCCATAAAATACACGTAAATTGGTATTCCTATTAAGGATAGCTTAATAGTCGCAACACAAGTATAGCTAGATTGAGGTAAGAATGACTCCCCCTTTAATGCTTGCCTATGGTGCGTCCACTAGCCCACAAATATTGTATTTTGTTTACGGAGAATAGAGTTGCCGCTCACTCAAGCTTAAGAGCGATCGCTAACCCTTGATTATTAATTCTCTCTCATTGAACCATTCTCACCACAAAAATTTTACATAGTCGCATTTTCTGCTATGGCTTTGTAAATTAAGCAAATGAAAGTCTACTTGTCTAGTTGCTAAATAATGGCTCACAATGAGAAGTAACAGATAAAAATTTAAATTTTTTCTTACATTTACCCCGCCTCTCAATGACTCTCTTGCCTCCCACTGAACTGGGGAAGGTAATGGAACAACCTGCTTTTCCTACACCTTCTGCGCGTTTAGCCCAGCTAATTAACCGTTTTCAACCATCACCAGAAACCGTAGTGCTGTTTTTAGCCATGTTAATTGGCGGTGGCACTGGTATGGGTATAGTTACTTTTCACTATTCGATCCAGCTAATTCACCAACTGATGCTGGAAAATTTGATGAGCCAAATTGGTGGCTGGGGTGCGTGGACTTTAGCCTGCATTCCTATCCTTGGTGGACTTATCGTTGGCTTGATGCGTTGGCGTACTCAAGACTTTGGACCTGGACTCTCATCTCTCATCGCCGCCTCCCAAGGAACAGAAATAAAGCGACCACTACGACCCGTGACGAAGATGCTGGCCGCATCTGTTTCCTTGGGGAGCGGTGCTTCCTTGGGGCCAGAGGGGCCGAGTGTAGAAATTGGTGCCAATTTTGGGATGTTGTTGTCTTTAGTATTACAAGTATCTCAAGAGCGACGGCGGTTGCTTTTAGGTGCTGGCGCTGCTGCTGGATTAGCTGCTGGATTTAATGCTCCCATCGCCGGAGTATTCTTTGCTCTAGAGGTGGTAATGGGAGCTACATCCTTTGCTACTTCTGCTGTGAGTGTGGTGCTGTTAGCGGCTGTGGTGGCGGCATTAATTGCCCAAATTGGCTTGGGGGCACAACCTGCTTTTGCTTTACCTGTTTACCAAGTTCTCAGTCCTTTGGAATTACCCCTTTATCTTGGCTTGGGTTTAGGAGCTAGTCTAGTTTCTCTGGCTTATACAGAATCAATTCGTTTGGCAAAAGCCTGCTTTGCTGGGAAGGTTCCGGGTTTTGAATTTTTGGGACGAATTCCTCAGCCAATTCATCCAATTATTGGCGGTGTGATCATCGGTGCAGTTGCTTTGCTCTTCCCGCAAATTTTAGGTGTCGGTTATGAAACTGTGGAAGCAATGCTTCAAGATGTGCAGTTTTCGCTCTTGTTGTTGGTTGAACTATTGGTGCTGAAGTTATTGATGACTGCTATTAGTGCAGGTAGTGGTTTTGTTGGCGGCTTATTTGCACCAGCGATGTTTCTCGGTGCTTCTTTTGGATCAGCTTATGCCAAAATTTTGGCTTTAATATTGCCGACAATTGGTGAGCAGATAGCCGCTCCCCCAGCTTATGCAATGGTGGGAATGGCAGCAGTGCTGGCTGCTAGTGTTAGAGCGCCGTTAACAGCTATTTTGTTGCTGTTTGAATTAACTCGCGATTACCGCATTGTTTTACCATTGATGGCAGCTGTGGGTTTAAGTGTTTGGCTAGTGGAGCGGATCAAACCAACTTTTAACTCTAACTCCAATTTGCAACAGATTGGTCTTGCTGCATTGAAAGATGAACAGGCAGAAATTGTGCAACAAATTTTGGTAGAAGATGCCATGCACTCTTGTCCGAAAAAGTTACCTGCAAGCCTTGGAGTCTTAGAAGCAGCTGTGGAAATGATGCGCGATCGCGCGCGTTGTGCTTTAGTAGTTGATGAAGCTGAACAATTAGTAGGCATTCTTTCTCTCGAAGATATTAACCGCGCTCTTTCTCTCTGGCAAACTTACCCAAATTCGCCAACACAAATTGAGGATAATTTATCTAGTCAGACCCTTAGAGAAATTTGTACGACTGAAATTCTCTATGCTTGGCAGGATGAACCTTTATCTGAAGCTTTAGATCGCATGGCTCTTCGAGGTTTGCATCAATTACCAGTGGTAGCACGAGATAACCCTGATCACATTTTAGGTTTACTAGAAAAAGAGCAAATTGCATTAACTTGCAATTTAGCAGTTACGCGCAAGGCGCTTCGCCACTATTTACCAGTTGTACCTACAACAGATATAGTCATTAGTCATTAGTCAAGGGTCAAAGGTCAAGAGTCAAGGGTCAAGAGTCAAAGGTCAATATTCAAGATTTTAACTTTTGACTCTAGACTGTTGACTTTGGACTTTTGACTAATGACTATTTATTAAGCTGTAGCTTCTATAGCTTCAATACCTTCCCTATCTTCTGGATCTACCTGCCTTAAACGAATGTGCTTTTTCCCTAAAGTGATGATAAATTCATCACCTGGTTTGAGATTCATCTGTTTCGTATAAGCTGAACCTATCAGTAAGTTCCCATTCGATTGCACACTAATTCTATAGCTAGCACTGCGTCCACCACGCCCGTTGGCACTGGGCGTACTGTCTAACTGAATGCCTTCTGCATCAATTAGGGCATTTAAGAACTTCATCATATTAACGCGCTCTATCCCATTTTTGGTAACGGTATAGTAGCCGCACTTTTTGGCTTTGTCTTCCTTGCTCTCGTTCTCTAGCTCTTTGACTTTTTTGAGCAGTTCTTCACCGACGAGGGGTTCAATTTTTTTCTGTTTAGGCATCAACTTAGGTTGAAAACGAATGTTTGAAGTGTTTGAAACGATTTTATTTTAGCTGACGTTGAGCTAATAAGAACAGAGTCCTTTAGTTTTTATCTCAGCCTTGCCAAGTATATTACACTCATAGGCAGAATTGTTATGTGATTATCAATATTGTTAAGACAATCTATTTTATATAATTGTGACAATGCTGATAACTATATATAGTTTGTGAATCACTGGTAAACTGTAGTTGTTTAAGTTTTCTTAACTAACCCGAAAAAGGTAGTTCACTTGCTCAACATGATAATAGTGACACAAAATGATAAGCAAAACTGATCCTTAGTCAAGAGTCGATAGTCGTCTTGGAAAGTTCTGTAAGCGTTGCTCCTCTGAAAGAGGCTCGCCTCTATCCGGCACTTAGACTTTCCGTAAAAGTCAACAGATAAAGAAAGGCACCAAAGTTATGATCGTCGGAAATCGCTCCTTAGAGTTCTCTCAAAAATCAAAAGTCAAGGGTCAATATTCAAGATTTGGACTATGGACTTTTGACTCTTGACTAAACAACAAAGCTTATCAAAATGAAACTAACTACCAGAGGACACTATAGTGTGAAGGCATTGCTAGATTTGAGTTTACAGCCAAAATATGGTCCTGCATCTGTCAGAGCGATCGCTAATCGTCAAGATATTCCTGCTCCCTACCTAGAAAAACTTCTAATAGAAATGCGTCGTGCTGGGTTAGTGAAATCAATTCGCGGTAGCATTGGGGGATACCAATTAGCACAACAACCTGCACAAATATCTATAGGACAAATCTTAGAAGCAGTCGGCGAAACCATTACCCATTTACCCCATCACACACCAGCACCAGCACAAGCTGAAGATTGGGTAACATTTACCCTTTGGCAAAGGCTCAACCAAAAGCTCAAAGAAGCTTTGTACAATATTACTTTGGCAGACCTTTATTACGATGCTCGTAGCTGGCAGGCTTCTCTTGGGGAAGAAGCTAGTTTTGTTGTTTAGTCAAGAGTCAAAAGTCCACAGTTTAAAACTTTTTGACCCTTGACTCATGACTATATTAATCATTGCTGCACTTTTAGATTACTTAATTGGTGATCCTTGGGGTTGTCCTCATCCAGTGCAAGTTATGGGATGGGTAATTTTTCGCTTTACCAAATTTTCTCAGCAAGTATGCCATAATCCTTTAACACAACGCATAGCTGGAATTGTACTAGGCATTGTCTTAGTAATTGGTAGCGGTGTTTTTGGCTATTTGATAATTCAAAGCGCCAGATGGCTGCATCCGTTATTGGGAATTGTTTTAGAAAGCATTCTTCTAGCTAGTTGTTTTGCTGGTAAAAGTTTGCGAACAGCAGCAGTTGCTGTTTTACAACCTTTAACAGCAAAACATTTGGAAGAGGCTCGTGATATCTTAAGTAATTACGTTGGTCGAGATACACAAAACCTCTCAGAACCAGAAATTTTGCGAGCCGTTTTGGAAACAGTCACAGAAAATGCCACTGATGCGGTAATGGCTCCGCTTTTTTATGCAATTGTTGGTGTCTTTGTGCCAGTTGTGGGGCCAGTTCCCTTGGCTTTAGCATACAAAGCTAGCAGTACCCTAGATTCAATGGTGGGCTATCGGGAAGCACCTTATACTTATTTAGGATGGTTCAGCGCGCGGTTAGAAGATTGTTTGACTTGGCTACCTTGTCGGTTAACAGTTATGACTCTGGCACTTTTATCAGGTAAGCCTCTGGATGTTTGGCGAATTTGTCGCCGGGATGCAGTTACCGATCCTAGCCCCAATTCTGGCTGGAGTGAGTGCGCCTATGCTGCAATTTTGGGTGTGCAGATGGGAGGGACGAATTGGTATCGCGGGGTAGTTAAGCAAAAACCACTACTAGGAGATGCTATTTATCCGATCACTGCAATTTCAATTCAAAATGCTTTGCAACTGACTCGATATAGTTTTTTGCTATGGTTGGGTGTAGCGATCGCTATATTTTTAATACTGCTAAACAGGTAATGATAAATATAGGGAATAGGGAATGGGGAATAGGGAATAAATGATTGGGATTATTTCCCCAATCCCCAATCCCCAATCCATTCAGGGGTATCGGTTGTAGCTATATGTCTGCCAAAGTAGTTGAAATTCTCTCATCTGAAGAAATCCGTCGTACCTTGACTCGGCTTGCTTCTCAAATTGTGGAAAGGACACGAGATTTATCCCAACTGGTGCTCCTCGGTATTTATACCAGGGGTGCGCTATTAGCCGAATTGTTGGCGCGTCAGATTGAGATACTGGAAGGTGTACACGTCTCAGTCGGCGCTTTGGATATTACATTCTATCGGGATGACCTCGACCAAATTGGGTTGCGAACTCCGGCGAAAAGCGATATTCCTTTTGACCTCACGGGTAAAACGGTTGTTCTCGTGGATGATGTGATTTTCAAAGGACGGACAATTCGCGCTGCTTTGAATGCAGTAAATGAGTACGGTAGACCAGAGGTGATTCGTTTAGCGGTGTTGGTAGACAGAGGGCATCGTGAATTACCTATTCACCCAGATTTTATTGGTAAACAGTTACCTACTGCTAAAGAAGAAATTGTCAAAGTTTACTTACAAGATTTGGATGGACGAGATGCAGTGGAGTTAATTGGGGACTAGGGCGTGTTTTCAAACCTCGAAAGCCTTCAGGCTAAAGCCTGAGGCTACAGGAACAAAGCCTGCAAAGGCAGGCTCAAAATCTTGATTTTTTGTAGTCTGCTCCGTTCGCCCTACAGCCCTTTGGGCATCCTACGGCAGGCGTCTCCCCTTGGGAGAAGTTCTGATGCCTGCGGTAGTCACTGAGCTTTGTCGTACTCCTAGGTCGAAGCAAGCTACGCCTCCGGTCTCGTAGAGAAGTGCAGGCTGCGCCAATGCGGACGCCGGCGCTCAGACTTCGTTCCTGTAGCCGCACTCTTTAGGGTCAAAACTTACGCAAAAATTGCCAAGAAGCTTAATTTATTAAACCGCCAAGACGCCAAGAACGCCAAGAATTCGTAGAGTGTGCGTAAGTCTTATTATTCTTGCAAGTTGCCTTAGGCAAATCAAAAAGTCTGTTTGAGCGCTATGGAAAGACTGGGAAATAGTCAAAATAAACAGCAGTAATTATTCAGGTGCGTTAGTCTTCTTCGTAATGCACCAACACATTGAGCTAGCGTCAACTACCAATTTACGGAGGTTCCAGCAATAAATTATTGCCATTTAAGGGGCAATGAGGCAGTGGTAATTCCGAATAAACCTTGTGATCAACATTCTTCAGCCAATTCCCAAATTTTATACAGATAACAAGGAATTTATTGACAACCTGCTTTCTGGCGGATTGCCTGCTATTTTACCTGCCATTGTTAGTTTCTTTTGGTGGCTGGCATGGCGCGATCGCCAGCGGCGGATTCCCCATCCAACTTTTGCTTTTGAGGTGGTTAAACCTCAAAGTCCAAGTTTGATGCAACGGATTCTCGGCGGGAATGACAAAGACCCTTTGGCAGATCGCAATATTGCTTATCAAAACCGGGTGGCAAATCGCAGCATTCGTCGGGAACTCCAACAAAAGCTAGAAGAACACCGTTGGCTGTTAATTGTGGGACGTAACGGATTGGGGAAAACGCGGGAAGCGGCGGAATTAGCCCAGCATCTCAACCAAGCAGGTTGGACGGTGCTTTATTTGAAGCCGAATGAATGGTTAGATATTCCAGCACGGATGCCGACGGAAATTGGCGGCGATCGCAAATTGCTGTTTTTCTTGGATGATCTCAATCAGAAAATGCATCGCAGTCATCAGGAAATATCTCCAGAAGCTGCAAAAAGTCAGGTGGAACGGTTTACAGTACCGTTGCAACAGCGCCTTCTGGATGCCTTGACAAGATATGAGTCCTTTTGCGGTAAAGCTGAAATTCGGGTGATTGCTACGGCGCGGAATGAACGACAACCGGATTTTCCTGGGGAAGCCAGCGCTTGGGAAAAGCTGCAATGGGAGAAATACCCGAAGCTATGGCAGCAATTCCGAATTTATGAATTACCTGAACCAGAAGATCGGGCAATTATTGATGTGTTGGCAGCCACTGTTCCCAAAACCAATATTTCTGGGCAGCCGGAACAGTATCCTGAACTAGCGAGGCGCAACGACGCCACTTTTAGAAATGTGGTAGAGAATCTCCAGCACCTACGAAATGATGGCTTGCCTTTAAACCCCAAAAATTACCGGGAAAGTCTTGGTAAAACTTGGGAAAAGCGCTACCAAGAGTCAGTTGAGAGATATCCAGCTAGTCGCTATATTTATGATGCGGTGGATTTGTTGCGACAATTCGACATTCCACTTTATCGCTTCACAGTGGAGGCAACAGCAAGGATGTTGGCGGGTGGAAATTGTTGGCAACAGCTATGCTATTGTTGGCAAATTAGCACTGCTATCAATTTTTTAATTCACACTGAACGCATCCTCGAACCCCGTGATGGGCAAATTGAAGCTAAGGGGAGCCATGTAGAAGTTGGGGAATACATCTTGCCTTTGACTCAACTGATGTTACAACTGGCAGATCAACACCCCGAAGAAATCCACTGCATACTACTAAATTTTGGTGTACAGGTAGCGCAATCAAGTTACCATCAGCAAGCGATCGCCTGCTGGGATAAAGCTATACAAATCCAACCTGACTACTACCAAGCTTGGGGAAACCGAGGCATTGCACTGGGTAAGTTAGGATTTTTGACAGAGGCGATCGCATCTTACGACAAAGTACTAAAATTCAAACCTGACGACTATTTAGCTTGGTATTACCGAGGTAATGCCTTAGATGAAGCTGGGCAAAATGCAGAGGCGATCGCATCTTATGACAAAGCACTAGAATTAAAACCCGATTTACATCAAGCTTGGAATAACCGAGGTATTGCACTGCGGAATTTAGGGCGACATGAAGAGGCGTTTGCATCTTATGACAAAGCACTCGCTATAAAACCCGATTTACACCAAGCTTGGCTTAATCGTGGTAATGCGCTCAAAAACTTGGAGCGATTTGCAGAAGCGATCGCATCCTATGACCAAGCAGTTTTAATCAAACGCGAAGACTTTTATACCTGGTACAGTCGGGGTAATGTGCTTAAGAACTTGGGTCAATTTGAAGATGCGATCGCATCCTATGACCAAGCTCTCGCCATCAAACCGGAAGACGATGAAGCCTGGTATAATCGCGGTCATGCTTTGGGTGATTTAGGAAAATATGATGATGCGATCGCCTCTTATGACCGAGCAATCGCCATCAAAGCCGACAAACACGAAGCTTGGTATAATCGGGGCAATCTTCTGTTTAATTTAGGAAAATATACGGAAGCGATCGCATCTTACGACCAAACACTGGAGCTTCAGCCTAATAAACACGAAGCCTGGAATAATCGAGGCAATGCTTTATTTAATTTAGGAAAATACACGGAAGCGATCGCATCTTACGAGCAAGCACTCAATCTTCAGCCTGACAAACACAAAGCCTGGAAAAACCGAGGTAATGCTTTATTTACTTTAGGAAAATATACGGAAGCGATCGCATCTTATGACAAAGCACTCGCTATCAAACCTGATAAACACGAAGCTTGGTACAACCGAGGTAATGCTTTATTTAATTTAGGAAAATATACCGAAGCGATCGCATCTTATGACCAAGCACTCTTAATCAAACCTGATAAACACGAAGCTTGGAATAACCGGGGATTAGCACTGACATCTTTAGTAAGATATAACGATGCGATCGTATCTTACGAGCAAGCACTGTTAATTAAACCCAACGATGATTGTACTTGGTATAACAAGGCTTGCTGCTATGGATTGCTGGGGAATGTGGAATTAGCGATCGAAAACTTGCAACAAGCTATCAAACTTAATCCTGCTGAATGTCGAAAAATGGCAAAATCTGACTCTGATTTTGACAAAATTAGGCAAGATAAGGGCTTTCAAGATTTGATTGGTCATTAGTCAAGGGTCAAGGGTAGAGACGCGATTAATCGCGTCTGTACAAGGGTCAAGGGTCATTAATTATTTTCTTCCTCTGCCCCTCCGCCCCTCTGCTCTTCCCCTCTCCCCTTACCGCATAATTGGACTACCGTGATGATGTACTAAATACCACTTTCCTCCGAAAAGCTGAAATATATTTGTAGCCATTGATTGGGCTTCTAGTCTTCTTCCACCAACGACTTGGAAGACATTTTCTCTCAGCACAACGTAGGCGATATTATCGTTTACTTGCGTAGCAATTATTTCAGTATTAATTTCAATATATGCAGTGTTTTTAAATATCTGTGTCCAAGAGGTGCAAATCTCCTTCCAACCTCGCAGTATATTACCTCCAGGATGAATACAGAAACTCCCAGTTCCTTGTGACCATACTGTACTCATTGCCTCAATGTCTTTTTTTTCAAAAGCTCGATAAAAAGCTTCGTTAGCTGCTAAAACTTCAGATGTCATGGGAAATGGGGGAGAATTCCTAACTCTTGACCCTTGTACAGACGCGATTAATCGCGTCTCTCTTGACTCCTAACTTCTTTTAACTGTACTAATAGTTTGTAATAATTCGCTAGCTGTGTAAGGTTTGGATAGAAAGGCTTTAACACCCATATCATAAGCTATATTAATTTTATCATTTGAACTTAGTCCGCTGACAGCAATAATTTTGACATCTGGGTTAATTTTTCGCAGGGTACGAATGGTAGTTAGCCCATCCATAGAAGGCATTACCATATCAGTCAATACAAGAGATATTCTATCTTGATATTCTGCGTATAAAGCTATTGCCTCAATGCCATCACTTGCTGTAATTGCTTTATAATTATGGCTTTCTAGAGATGACTTTGTAACATCTCGAATGGCAACTTCGTCATCCACGACCAAAATCAGTTCTCCATTGCCTAAAGGCAATTCTTGTTCTTGTTCTTCTGTAGTTTCGTTTGCCTCTTGTGCTGGCAAATATACCTTAAATTGACTGCCTCTACGTTGTTCGGTGTATACGTTGATAAAACCACCGTGGCTTTTAACAATACCTAGGACTGTAGAAAGACCAAGACCTGTGCCTTTACTAAGTTCTTTGGTAGTAAAAAATGGTTCAAATATCCGATCTAATATTTCTGGTTTAATCCCAATCCCAGTATCAGCAATAGTAACGACAATATAGGAACCAACTTTTGCATCAATATGCATCTTGGCGTAATTTTCATCAACTAAGAGATTCTCCGCAGATATCTTTAGAGTTCCACCATTAGGCATAGCATCACGAGCATTGACACAAAGATTCATCAGTACTTGATGTAGTTGGGTAGCATCGCCACATACAGTACAAAGATTTTGCGGAATTTGGGTAAAAACTTCAATCGATTTGGGGAAAGTTTCTTTAATAATTTGCTGAATTTCGACTATTAAATGCTTTAGTTGCAAAAGGGTACGTTCGCCTTGAAGTCCTCGAGTAAAAGATAGTACTTGCTTGACTAAATTTGCTCCACGTTTAGCGTTTGTGATTAATATTGGTAGCAGTCGTCGAGAACGCTCATCATGCACTTGTGCTTCTAAAAGTTGTGCTGTCATCAGAATGGGAGCAAGAACATTATTGAGGTCATGAGCAATACCACTTGCTAGGGTGCCAATGCTCTCCAATCGCTGGGCGCGAAGAAATTGCGCTTCCAGTAGTTTTTTGTGTGTGATATCAGTATTAACAACGAGGATTGATTCTGCTTTGTTACTGAACTCACGCACTAGTGTCCAACGGCTTTCGACAATAATTTCTTCGCTATATTTAGTTGTTTGATATAACTCACCTTCCCAAGAACCATTTTTTGTTAAAATCAGTAGTGCCTCTTGCAATTGAGACAAGTTTGTTTCCTGCCAAAGTTCTCGTTTGTTTTTAGCGATCGCTTCTTCATTTTTCCAACCGTACAGATGCTCAGCCGCTTTGTTCCAAAACAAAATTCTGTCGTCTAAATCATGTACAAAAATTGCATCGGTAGCGACATCTAGTAAAGCAGCTTGTTCGCGGATTTTCTGTTCTGTTTGTTTGCGCTCAATGGCGTAACGAATAGAACGCTCTAGTAAAGGCGCAGTCAACTGGCTTTTTTCGAGATAATCGGCTGCTCCGGCTTTCATTGCCTCCAAATCTATTTCCCAGTCTCCCTGGCCTGTCAGTAAAATGATTGGCGAAGAACAGCCGTTGGCGATGGCTTCGCGCAACAGTTCCAGTCCGTTGTGTTGCCCCAAACGGTAGTCTACAAGATAAATATCATGCTGGTGCTGCGCGATCGCGCTCCCAGCCACTTCATAACTATCCACCCATTCCAACTCACAGCCAGCTACCTGAAATTCAGCAAACCAATCACGAGTTAAAATATAATCATCTTCATCATCATCAATTAGAAGAACTTTGATAGGGCTGTTGTTCATTGTTTCCTCCCACTGCTTCTAGCGGCAGTTTGACAATTTCAAACCAGTATTTTCCTAGAGTCTTCATGACCTCAACTAATGAGGCAAAAGTCAATGGCTTAATAATGAAGGAGTTCGCACCCAAATCGTAGGTATTGTATATATCTTCTGCTGACCCTGATGTTGTCAGTACTACAACTGGAATTTGCCGTAGTTGTTGGTCACTTTTAATCTCTTGGAGTGCTTCAAGACCGTCCTTTCTGGGCATATTTAAATCTAATAAAATCAAATCCGGACGTGGTGCCTTTTTCCTGTCAGTATATTGACCACGATTATACAAATAATCCATTAACTCTTCACCATTTCTGACAATGTATGGTTCGATTGACAATTGACTTTCTGCCAATGCATCACGAACCAACATACTGTCGTCTTCATCATCATCAGCCATTAAAATAGTGACGGTTTTCTGCCGACCATTCACTCTGGGTTCTCTCCTTTAGATTAGTTATTAATATGAATTAATTATGAACATGCTACGGATTACTAGGCACAAAGTACAATTAACCTTTTTTTAGGGTCTGGTAGTAATCCTCCTACAGGAATAAAAATTACGGGTGAGAAGTGATGGGTAATGTAACAATAAATCTTGCTCCTTTCCCTGGTTTGCTTTGTGCTGTGATATTACCATGATGACGTTCGATAATTTTCCGGCAGATAGCTAAACCTATACCAGTGCCTTCGTATTCTCTGCGACTATGTAGACGTTGAAAAACATTAAAAATGCGATCAAGATACTTTTCTTCAAAACCAATGCCATTGTCTTCAATAATGATTTGACAAAGTTCGCAACAATTGCAGACATTATCTGATGAATCTTTCGAGAATTGACTAAAGATTTTGATTACAGGTGGTACTTGTGGGCGGTGAAATTTGAGGGCATTGCCGATTAAATTTTGCAGTAATTGGCGCATCTGTAGGGGATCACCTGTAATGGTGGGTAACTCTCCTACATGTACCTGTCCTCCGGTTTGCTGGATACGCACTTCTAAATCAGACAGTACATCTTGTGCAATTTGTGCAAGATTTACCGACACAAAAGGCTGTGCCCTAGTAGTAACCCGCGAAAGTGTCAACAAATCTTCAATCAATGTCTGCATCCTCGATGCTGCATTTTGCATCCGTTCCAGGTAGTCGCGTCCCTGTTCGGTTAAGCCATCGCCACAACTAGCTTGAAGTCGCTCGCTAAAGGTCTTAATCTTACGCAGTGGCTCTTGCAAATCGTGAGAGGCGACAAATGCAAATTGTTGCAGTTCTTCATTGGAACGAGTGAGTTCTTGCCGCTGATGAGTTTCTTGTTCTAGAATCAGGCTCTGAGCTACAGCAATGCCTATTTGATCCCCTAGTTGTTGCAAAAGTTCAATTTCCCAGTTTATCCACTGGCGGGGATGAGAGCACTGATGGGCAACTAGCAGCCCCCACAGTTGATTTTTCAGCAAAATCGGAACGACGAGGTTGGCCTTAACAGCGAATTGTTGCAGAAATTCGATGTGGCAAGGTTGAATATTAGCTTGTTCTATGTCGGTAATGGCACTAATTCGCCCTTGGCGGTACTGCTGGATGTAATCTTCCTGAAAGCAAGGGTCAACAATCTGCTGCCCCAAAATAACGGGTAAACCAGGAACTACTGCCTCTTGCACCGCCATGAGAGAGCCATTTGGCAGTAAGCGCAAGATTAATACACGGTCTACGAGCAGCAGCTTTTGCACTTCTGTGACGCTGGTTTGAAGAATGTCATCGATTTGTAAAGACTGACGAATTTTCAAGGTAATATCGGCGAACAATTGCGATCGCAAATTTTGACGTTCTAATTCTGCTTGGGTGCGCTTGCGATCGCTCATATCCATGATCGCGCCAATCATCCGTACTGGCTTGCCTGTCTTGTCATGGACAACATGACCGCGATCAAAGACGTAAGCATAAGAACCGTCACTGCGGCGAAAGCGGTATTCATTTGACCAAAATTGTTGACCGCTTGTAACCACAGCGCGTTTATCAGAAACGATTTTATGTTTATCGTCTTCATGTAGATGTTCGCACCACCAATCTACATCAGAGCTTGCTTCCTCTGTTGAGTAACCAAAGAGTGTCTGTACAGATTGATTCCACCACACCTCATTTTTGAGCAAATCCCAGTCCCATAACACATCATTGGTGGCACGGGCGGCTATCTGGAAACGCTCTTCACTCTGACGCAGTTGTTCCTCTGCCAGTTTACGTTCAGTAATGTCAGTATAAGAACCTACCATCCGCACTACATGACCATCTTTGTCCCATACTGCCTGACCGCGATGCAAAATCCATTTATAAGTTTTGTCTTGACACTGGATTCGATGTTCGTTGATATAAAATGGGGTTTTCTTGGCAAAGTGATCAGCGATCGCTTCCTTCACCGAAATCATGTCATCTGGATGCACTCGTTTGACCCATTCATCTAAATGATTGGAAATATAATGATCTTCGTAACCAAGCATTTCCTTCCAGCGAGTTGAGAAAAACACTTCATTATTTTTAACGTTCCAGTCCCAAATGCCATCATTATTGCCCCGCACAGCTAACTGCCAGCGTTCTTCACTTTTTTTAAGTGCGTCTTCCACTTTTTGACGCTCAATGGCTGTAGCTAGAACATTGGCAACAGCTTGGAGAAAATAAATGTCATCTCTGGTGAAAGTGCGCTGTCTAGTTGTGTGTGCTCCTAAAACACCAAAGGGACGCTCTTTGCCATGAACAACCACACTCATGCCACTGACGACTTGGCTAGGGTCACCGACAATAACTGGCTCTTGGAAAAGCAGCGTATATTCAGTTGGCGAATGCATTCCAGTGGTGATGGTTTCTTGTAGTGCTGGGTCTTGTTGGCAACCTATTCCGGCGCGTAGCAGTAATCCATTCCCATCTGGTAGCAGTTCCAAAAGCTTGCAAGACTCAATTTTCAGGCATTGGGCAACGATTGCGACGCACGAGTTCATCAACTGGGTTAAGTCTGTACCAGCTAGAGCCATTTGACTAAGTTCTGCTACAATGGCTTGCTGGTTGGCATGAACTTCTAGGGCCTCCTCTGCTTGCTTGCGTTTGGTAATATCCATGTCTACCCCAGACATCCGCACAGCTACCCCAGATGCGTCTCGAACAACTACTCCTTTGCTTGCTAAAGAACGAATACTGCCACTAGGCAAAACAACTCGAAATTCGATGTCATATTCTACCCCGTCTCGAATAACTTGCTGATGCGATCGGCAAACTGAATCACGATCTTGGGGATGAACCAAGTTAATAAAAGCTTCGTATGTGTCAATAAAAATACCTTTTTCTAAGCCAAAAAGCGCTTCCAGGTTATCTGACCAAGTAATTTTGTGAGTTTGAAGATCCCAGTTCCAGATGCTCATGCGAGCAGCATCTAATGCCATCCTGAGTTGTGCTTCCCGGAGTTGCGCTTGTTCAGTTTGCTGTCGCAATTCTTTCATGGCACAATTAGCCTCCAGAAGACGATGCAATCTTTGACGTAAAACTGGCCAACGAATCGGCTTGGTAATAAAATCAGTTGCACCCGCGGCAAAAGCTTGCTCTACGAATGCTTGATCGTAAAGAGCGGTAATCATCAACACGGGTGTGTTTTTGCTATCGGGGAGTGCTTGCAATTGAGCGCAGCAACTAAACCCATCCATCACAGGCATTATGGCATCCAGCAGTACTATATCTGGGTGTAGGCGGGTGTAGGTAGCTAGTGCCTCTGAACCGTTACTCGCTTGTGCGACTTGATACCCTGCTTCTTCTATTAGTTCGCACAGATGTATTCGCGTTAAATCGTCATCGTCTACAACTAGAATCAGGGGAGAATCTTTCTTAGTCATAAGTCATGGGCCAAGAGTCAAGAGTTCTTAAATTCCAGACTAGCTTGTCTCAGCTTGTAAGTGTTTTTTAAGCTTATGTCTGCTTAGTACATGTATTTTTGCTGTATATATTAGAGGATGAAGAGGATAATAGAGTTGAGTTAACTTCTCAGTCAGTGTTATTAATCACATAACTAACGTGATATAAATCACTAACAATTTAAACAATTTAGCCAACTAATATGGAAAAAATCACCCAAGTCCAGATAAAAACATTTTGACCTCTTGCAAAAGTCCCTAACACCCCACCCCCAACCCCTCCCCTTGCTAAGGGGAGGGGAGACAAAGCGTAGCTTTGGCTCTTTGGGGTTCTTATATTTTTGATTTATGCAAGAGGTCTATTTTGACCCTTGACCCTTGTACAGACGCGATGAATCGCGTCTCTACCCTTGACCCTCCTTGTACAGACGCGATTCATCGCGTCTCTACCCTTGACTAATAACTGTATGCAAGGTTTTTAATAATTCCTGTGTTGTGTAGGGTTTTGACAAAAATGCTTTGTACTTCGCTGTTTTATCGATTGGTACTTGTTCGCTTGTCGCCAGTCCGCTGACAGCAATAATCCGTAATTGCGGATTTATTTTTTGCAATGTGCGAATGGTGGTTAAGCCATCCATATTAGGCATTATCATATCAACAATTGCTACACTAATCTGCTCTTTATGCTCGGCATATAGTGCCACTGCTTCGATGCCATCACTAGCAGTAATAGCTGTATAATTATGATTTTCTAAAGATATTTTAGTAATCTCTTGAATTGCAGCTTCGTCATCCACAACCAAAATGCATTCTCCGCATCCAGTCGGCATTTCCATATCTTCTGGCGACTGGGTTGCAAATGTATTAATTGCTGGCAAGTATACCTGAAATTTTGTGCCACTGTTTACGCGACTGGAGACGGTGATAAAACCACCATGCCCTTGAATAATTGCTATGACTGTTGATAGCCCAAGTCCTGTACCTTTACCAAAGTCTTTTGTTGTAAAAAATGGTTCAAATATTCTCTCTAATATTGCGCTTGTGATTCCAACTCCTGTATCAGCAACAGTCAAGTTAATGTAAGAACCAACATGAGCATCTTGATGCATACTGGCATAATTTTCATCAATAAAAATATTCTCGGCACATATAGTCAAAGTTCCACCTGTAGGCATTGCATCACGAGCATTGAGACACAAATTAATTAGTATCTGATGCATTTGGGTACTATCGGCACAAACAGGCAACAAATCTGACTGAATTTCAGTGTGAACTGCTATTGATTTGGGAAATGTTTGTGCTACGATTTGCTTGATTTCTAAAATCAAGTGTTTGACTTGAATCACGGTGCGATCGCCTTCAATTCCCCTAGCAAACGACAGCACTTGTTTCACCAAATCAGCACCACGTTTTGCATTAGTTTCTACTATTGACAGCATCTGTTGCATGTTGCGATCGCGCTGTTTGTTTTTCAGCAGTTGCACTGACATTAAAATAGGTGATAACACATTATTTAAATCGTGAGCAATGCCGCTGGCAAGTGTGCCTATACTGTCCAGGCGTTGAGCATGTAAAAATTGCTTTTCTAGTTGTTGTTTCTGGGTAATATTCGTATCAACGACAAGGATTGATTTTGCTTGAGAATGCTCATCTTGTACCAAAGTCCAACGACTTTCAACTACAATTTCCTTCCCAGATTTACTGGTTTTGTGTAACTCACCTTGCCAAAAGCCATGTTTCCAAACAGTTTGGTAAATTTCTAGCTGTTGTGGCAAAGGTTCGGTATCTAAAAGTTCACTAGCATTCTTACCAATAGCTTCTTCTGCCTTCCAGCCGTAAAGGTTCTCGGCACTTTTATTCCATAATAAAATTTTGTTGGACAAATCTCGTATAACAATTGCATCCGTGGAAATATCCAGCAATGCCGCTTGTTCACGTATCTGGTGTTCTAGTTGTTTGCGTGAAGTGATATCCTCAACTATGTAGGTGAATTGCGGACGGCTACTAGAACTGATTGCGATCGCACAGACTGTTACTGACAGCAATACTCTACCTTCGGGAGTATCCTGAGAATATTCAAACTTGACGGGTGATTGGGTACGTTCTGCTTGACGGTAGTAATAAATCCACTCAGACAAATGTTTGTGTGCAGCACCCATCTCGCGCGCTAGGCGATTTTGCATAGCTTTTGGGGTAAGTCCCAAGAATTTCGCTGTGGTAGGGTTATCTGAAATATGCAGGATGTCATTATCTACCAACTCCACTATTCCCATCATCAGCGGCGCACTGTCAAAGAAACTCTCAAGAGTAGATTTACTTTGACATAATGCTTCTTGTGCCTGCTTATACTCCTTTTTGATGCTTACCATTTCAGCTAAGTTACGCCGGAACTCTAATTGTTTAACTACCAGACGGCTAAGGGTTTGCAGCGCTTCCACCTGTTTTAGGCTGATTTGGTGCGGTACGCAATCAATTACACACAGAGTCCCGATGGCTTTTCCTTCTGGTGCAAACAAAGGTATACCTGCATAAAATCTTACATGGGGTTCCCTGGTGACGACCACATTTTTGGCAAAGCGTTCATCTAGCAGTGTGTCAGGAATAATCAAAATATCGTTTTGCTGGATACAAATCGGACAAAAGCCTTGATCTACAGGTATTTCCTCTACATCTAACCCCACCTTAGCTTTAAACCATTGACGGTTGGCGTCAATGAGATTAATCAAGGCAATTGGTGTATCACAAATCTGCGTAGCTAAAAATGCTAAATCGTCAAATGCTTGCTCTGGTTCAGTATCGAGAATCTGGTACTGATAAAGAGCCTCCAGCCTCGCTGCTTCATTGTTACACAATAAAGATTTCATTTAATTTTTCCTACTATGGCTGAATTACAATTTGCCCTCGTGTGACTAAAACTCCTCTAAGTTGGTGAAGCCGACAAGTGTAAGGATGGTAGCTGCTGCCTGTTAAAAGTCTGGTTTCAAGTTCCATATCCATATATATACATCTGCTAATTGGTAGCCAAAATTAGAAATTTGCTTCTTGGTCAACTCAGTGAATTTACTATCAGATTATTTCTGAAAAACTAAAAAGCAACTAGCTTGACACTTGATATATTACAGTAATACGTCTTAAGATGGATGACACCAAAGTTAGTTACTTAAGTAAATTTACCGTAAATTTCCATAAATGACATGCTCATTGAAATCTTTGGCTGATAAATTAAAATTACTGCTACAACAGAAAAAGGCTTTTTAGCCCCAAATCCAGGGTTAAATGGCTCTGTATCTATTCTATGTTCCTCGTCTCTTTACAAATATTCACAGATACTCGCCTGTTTGTACAGGCTAAAAAGTTGAAGAGGTAAAAACCGCATTTTTTATTTAGACAGCATATGCAAAAGCGTCTAAACAGAACTAATATCATATCTGCTTGATTAATTATTAAACCCCAAGAACCCCAAAGAGCCAAAGCTACGCTTTGTCTCCCCTCCCCTTTGCAAGGGGAGGGTTAGGGTGGGGTAATTCGACTTGTGTGTACACCGTAGCCTCATAGGAGAGAGGAATGGAAGTGAGGTTTGTGCGTGGTCTATTCATTTGAAAACTGCTGTAAGGGCTGGGGTGTGATGACTGTGGGAATCATAACTAAATTATTCAGCGTGGCACAGCTAAAGTGATGCAAAAAAAAATGTAGGTTGGGTTGACGTAAGGAAACCCAACACCCCGGCTAATGTTGGGTTTCGCGTTGCTCAACCCAACCTACACCTGGATATAACAGCACTTTATTTTAGTAGTCTGTCAAGTTTGATTTTATCGGTTCGTAGTTTGCGCTATCTTCACAAAAGTGCAAACTACGAACAATTTCTACTCTTCAGTTATTTCTTGGCAGACTATTAGGACAATATATTTAGTGTCACAGCAGTAGTTATGCCTCTGGCTAACGCACCGTCATATATTAGAGCAAGATAGTGCATTAATACCCTTTGGGAAGCCACTTTGCGTCTACGTTAACTCACTCTACGAATCTCATATGATTTATTTTTTGGTAGTGCTTAAACAGAACTAACAGCGCTTTATTCTACGACAATATATTTAGTGCTAACCAAAACTGATCCCAGTTAATCCCAATCCAGTTATGACAACTCTACTTAGTCCGATTAAACCAAGAACCGAAGATAGCTTTGCTATTAACTTTGCACCATTGTCTATTGCAGAAATCTACGCCAAAGCCGACGATCCCGCCGACGGTGCGGTGGTTGTAATGAGTGGGGTGGTTCGCAACCAAACCGATGGTAAACCTGTGGTTGCTTTAGAGTATCAAGCTTACGAACCGATGGCATTGCGGGTATTTTATCAAATTGCTGCTGATATTCGCTCATCTTGGTCTGATGTAAATCGAGTTGTGATTTATCATCGTGTTGGGCGCTTGCAAGTTGGAGAAATCAGCGTTTTAGTGGCTGTAGGTTGTCCTCATCGCAGTGAGGCGTTTGAAGCCTGTCGTTATGCGATTGATAACCTCAAACACAATGCCCCCATTTGGAAAAAAGAACATTGGGAAGATGGTTCTAGTAGCTGGGTAAGCATTGGTGCTTGTGAACAGTCTGGGGCAAATTGTTAGATTTCCTGAGACTATTGACCAAATAATTCGTAATTTTTAATTCGTAATTATTTGGTCACTCATCATCTGTAAATAAAGACTCTAAATCTCGATAACCACTTACCACGCGCAAAATTTCCACGCCATCATCAAGTACTTGATAAAGAATTACATATCCATCTAGAGGTAAACCACGCAATGACGGTTTAATATGAGCATAAGTGCGACCCATGTTGGGAAAACTTGCTATATTTTGGCATTTTTTATTAAATTCTTGAAATAACTTTTCTCCTGTTTCCAGGTTTTTTGTAAGAAAGTAATCGGCAATTTTATTTAAATCTCGACTTGCTGATGGTGAGATAATGTAATTGCTCATTCCTGCAAATCACGCGCTTTTTGGAATCTGTCGAGTATTTGCATCACTACTGTTTCACCATCTAAACCTTCGCCACGCTCAATTTCTGCAATTGCAACATCAACTTTTTGGCGAGTTTCTTCTACCCACGCCTGATAACCTTCGTCCGATTCTGCTAGCAATTTCAAGGCTTTAGTAATCACGTCTTCCGCATTTGTATATCTACCTGTAGCAATTTGCGCTTGGATAAATTGCTCTATTTCTGGCTTGAGTGTGATATTCATAATTTGTGCCTCAGCTAAAAAATGGATGCATTAACTTTGTTTTAACAACATCGCCACATTCTCTGCAATCCATTTTTTGTTTCACGCAAAGGCGCAAAGACGCAGAGAAGAATGTAAGGGTGTAGTCTAAATAAACGAAATCTGCTGTAAAAAACGCGATGTGAGCCGCATTACCCTTCAGCTATTCAAATCCGGGTAAAACTCCTTGTCCTTCTACTGTCTTGCTTCTCCGCTTCCCTGCTGTTTGGCTTTTCTTCTTACCGTTGTTTAACTGCTCTCGTTCTACTCGAATTCGCTCTAGTAACACAGATGCAGGTTCATCATCGGGATCTTGGGGGACGAGTTCACCTCGGAAGGCTTTGGCGAGGATGGATTGGTTGAGGTGATCAAGTTGAGTTTTTGTATACTGGTATTGCTTCTCAATCTGAATAATAGCTTTGAAAAATAATTGAATTTTTTGAACAATTTCCTTTTGTTCTTCTAATGGCGGTAATGAAATCGTAATCTGTTATTACCACAGGAATTTCTAAATGTAAAATACCATCTTTACCCACATGCGATCGCATTTTTATACTGTGCATCGGCTTTTTCTCCTAATAAAAAGTTACCTAACGGCTTCTAAGGCTGATTTTCAAACCCTAAATTAGACTTAATTGTAGGTTGGGTTGAGGGACGAAACCCAACATTTACTTCGCTTTGTTGGGTTGCGCTTTGCTTAACCCAACCTACGTTTATTAACCGTTACCACAAAGTTATTAAAAAACGAACCGCAAAGGACGCAAAGGACATGAAGTAGTAAGAGTTTCAGATATTCCTATTAGTTTGTCAAGGAAACTTATACAGTTAAATAAATCTTTCAATTTTTCTTTCCTTCTTCCTTCGCGCTCTTTGCGTCCTTCGCGGTTCGTTCCTTTATCCTTCAAACTTCGCTTGACAACTCTACTATTCTAAAAGTGGCAACCCCACCGAAGCACTCACCGCCTCCGCCGCTTCTTCACCTTCTAGCAATATCATCAAAGCTTCCATCTCCTTTGTCGCAATTCGCAGCTTTTCCATAATCTCAGCTGCAATCACCTCTGGCTCAGGCAAATTATCCCCTGATCGCAAACTATCATCTCGCAGCCAAGAAATATCCAAATTCTCATTGCGCTTAACAATTTGCTCCCGCGTAAAGCACCGAAAGCGTCCATCCTCTCCTAAATCTACACGCTGGCTATCACCATTCGGGTCATCTCCATAGCACTGCTTAAACTCAGAGAAATGCTCACGAGTCAGAGGAATGCGCTTACCAAAGCTGGGCATATTGGTTCGCATGTCATAAATCCACACTGCTTTAGTATTGCCCTTCTCTGTTGTGCCCCGCTGGAAAAATAAAACATTCGTCTTGACTCCCTGATCATAAAATATCCCAGTTGGCAACCGTAAGATAGTATGCAAATTGCACTTAGCCATCAAGTCAGCCCGAATTGCTCGCCCTTGTCCATCTTCAAACAAGACGTTATCTGGCAAAATCACCGCAGCGCGTCCACCAGGTTTAAGTGATCTATTTCATCAACAGCAAGCGGTGAGCATCCTGCACCAACTCCATGCCATAAAATGCTTGATGCTGCTGGAAAGATTGCTGCGCTTCCGTCCACTCAAAGGGATCATGGTATTGTCGAATATAGCGATCGCCTGCAATCAAAAACCCTCCCGTTCCCGCTGCTGGGTCTTGAATCAACTCTCCTGGTTGCGGCTTCAGTAAGGAAACCATACAATCAATCAACGGTCTAGGTGTGAAGTACTGTCCTGCACCAGATTTCTTTTCGTCGGCGTTTTCCTGTAATAACCCCTCATACAAATCGCCGAACTCGTCCCGATGTTCAGAGAACCAGTCCAACTCATCAATACTAGTTACCAGTTTCTTGAGGATACGGGGTTGCTTGACGGAAGTTTGAGCATCGGCAAAAAATTTATGTGTGCGATCGCTAGTCGCTGGCTGAAAATACCTTAACCTACCATTGCAGGGGATACCCCATTTGTAGATTCGTTTGTATAAGCAGCCTGGGCAGAATTGGTGCGTCTTGAATTGCCCGTTGCGCGTCGGCTATTCTTGCGGCGTCGCACACCACACGCCATTTCGTATTCCTGACTGGTTTTACCATATCGGCTGCCAACTCCCATTAACATCTTTTCCGACATTGCCAGCACAACCTGTTCTGCGTTTTTCACGTCATCTGTAAGTTTGTCAATGGAGGATAAAGCAGTGTTGTAGGCAGCAAGCTTAGACCGCAGATCGTTAATATTGGCGTTGTAGGCTTCTACAGTCACTCCTTGGCCAAAGTCAAGTTCTACGTTGATAGATTGCAAGCTTTCAATACGTCGCTCGGCTCGTTCTAAAACGCTGGAATTTCTTTTACGACGTGCCATAATACATTCCTGTTACTAGGTTTATAGTACTGTTTTATACAGGAATATATTTGATTGACCTGAGGAAAATCCAGTAATCTTTTTTGGAAGTTGCGATCGCAGCTAAAAAATTTTAGTTACTTTTACTTAGATAATTTCTGAATTATCAGATTAAATATATTTATAAACTGAATGCAACGATTGCTGCAATGATTTAAGCGATGCTTATAAATGGAATAGCATTTGTTGCAAAGTATGAAGCGTTTGCGGAAATTGATTATACATCTCTTGCAATGGCTTAAGCGATGCTTATAAATGGAAGATCATTTGTTGCAAAGTATGAAGCGTTTGCTGTAATCAATTATAGTTGAGCTACAAACGCTTAAGCATTGCTTATGAATGATCTAGCATTAGCTGCAAACGTTTAAATTTTGACAACAAGCGTTTGAATTTGCATCACACAAGATCCCCGACTTCTCAAAGAAGTCGGGGATCTTGTGGAGAGAACTCAATTCAATGTAAAGCTATTTTGTAAAGTATTTTTGCAGACATCACGCAATACAGTTTAGTTAAGACAATTAATAATCTAGTAGAGACAGGTCATACTATTTCACTTTAAAAATGAATTGGTATTAGCGGAGCGGCATGAAAGTTTTTACTAATGACAAATGACAAGTCTATGCATTTGTTGCAATTATTTACATATATTGCATTGCTCTATTGCAGTTTGTAAATGTTTTTTGGATCTGTAAGGAATATTCCTTTAGACTGAATCTCAATAGAAAAAAATATTGGGATCAACACAAATGCATTCGGTAAACTTATTTTGTCACGAAGTTGCAGTTGCTGTTTCTTTTGTAGCTTGTATTGTTGGGCTATTATTACTTTGGGACAATAAGCAGCCAAAAGATGATATGGAAGAAACAGAGATAATTCTCTTTAGAATGAGTTTTACTTACTGGCTAGTTTACTGTATTGCTTTTGGCATAGAGAAAGTAGTTTTCCCAGACTGGGAAACTGTACTAATGTCTTTGAAAATAACTGCCGCTTTGTCATATTTTTTAACTTTTTCTTGTATACTCAGTCTGCCACTACACAAATTCGCAGTACATCGTGTTGAGGAATAGTCAAGGGTAGAGACGCGATTAATCGCGTCTGTACAAGGGTCAAGGGTCAAGGGTCAATATTCACAAACTCTTTGACTGTTGACTGTTGACTGTTGACTATCAATATTGATTAAATTTTCATAGCGATCGCGATCGCCATTTCGAGTTGTTCTTGGGTCAAAGTGGTTAAAATAAACACCTCTTGCACCGTCTTACCCTGCCGTGCGATCGCTTTATAGCCTCCGCGAATTGGTACAGACACGCGGAGTTGCATTTTAGGACAATGACCCCTAACCCGCCCAATCACTCCTGGCGTAACGGTTTGAATACCATCCTGGTTACACAGACGTTCTAAAATCGGGATCAGACCAGAAAGGTGAGTGGAGTGGTTCCAAACCAGTCTGCCAACTTTTTGAGAAGCCGCTCGGAGTTCTTTTGCGGTAGGTTTGTCCATGATAATTAAGCTGCTTCCAAAGGTGCCATTGTCAAACCAGCCCGACGCAACTGCTGGTGATACAGTTCCGCAGCTTCTTGGGGGCCGACCCAGACAATTGCTTGACCTTCAAAGTGTACCTGATTTGTGAGATCCCACGCGCGATCGCCACTCATGCCTGGAATATACTTCATCAAACATTCAGCTACATGTTGAAATGTATTAAAGTCATCGTTTAATACAATCACTTTGTAATTCGGATAAGTTTTACGGGTAACTTGATTAGACCGTTCAGGAGCTACAGTTGGTGCTGTGGCCATCCCGTAAACAACTGCTGAAAGTGTCGTAACCATAGAACAATATAGTCAATAGGATTTTACAAAACTACACTACAAATAACTAGTTTAGTTCATAGTGCAGAGTCAAGGATCAAGGGTAGAGACGCGATTAATCGCGTCTGTACTGGGGTCAAGGGTCAAGGGTTAAAAAAGTTTTAACTTTAGACTTTAGACTTTGGACTTTGGACTTTGGACTTTGGACTTTGGACTTTGGACTTTGGACTTTGGACTCTTGACTCTTGACTCTTGACTCTTGACTCTTGACTCTTGACTCTTGACTCTTGACTCTTGACTCTTGACCAATTACCGCCAATTATCCCAGTTTTCGTTAAAAATAGATGTATCGGGGAAAGCAGTGGGGTTGCCATTTTGCTTCAACAACCGTTTGAGGGCTTCTAGTTGTGGTTCTGATTTGGGTAAGTCATCGACTAATTGGTAAGGTGCAACAGCATTTTTGATGCTAAAAGCAGCAACAGTTCCCGCAGCTGCGCCAGCCGACCATTCAAAGGAGTGTACCCGATAGGCAGCGGCAGCAATGTGACTAGTAGCAATGCTTTTACCTCCTACTAGCAAATTGTCAATTTTCTGAGGAATCATCGCTCTCAAAGCAATTTGGAAAGGATAAGCTTGGCCAGCACCACGCCTTTCGCCTGGACGCTCCTGGTTACCAGGTGTTTCTGGTGGGCTGTTCACCATGCAAGGATGGAAGTCTATGGCGTAGTGACCAATACCTACAGAATCTGGGAAGATGGTAGAACGAGTCCGCCGCATTGCTTTGTCTGGTGAAACTCTACCCTCAATTACCGATACTGCTTCCAAGCCTGAGAGTGCTGCTCTTAACCGGCGATACATATCTGCTGGCAAAGTCTTACGGTAATACTCGTCATTGTAGTCACGGCGAGAAATATCAATTTCCCAGATACCAAAGCCTCCTGGTTGTCCCCAACTAGGGCGTCCAATGACGCGGCGTCCTTCCCGCATATAGGGATATTTTGATAAGCCATGCACTGTCCCCATCGGGGATTTTAGCCCTGTTAAAAGTTTATTATTTGGTTGCGGTTGCTTGACCCCATTCCCCAGTTGGGAATCTGTTGTTCCAGCGTAGAGCCAATAAAAGAACGAGAGGGCATTTTCTTCACCTTTGCGGAGGCTTTCTTTTCGCAGTCCTCCCATCCATCCCCCTGGTTTTAACTGCCCAGTGCCTTGCAACTGTTGACGAGTATAAACTAAGTTATCGGCAGCAGTTCCAGGGCGGTAATCGTTGCCCCAAGTCCAGTTTTGCATGGAAATGTCCCTTGGGGTTGGCGCGCTAAACTCGACACCACCGAATTTCGTCCGTTTTCCATTTCCTGGACTCCAAATGCGACGGTAGGTGAAAATTAAATCAAAGTTTGCCAGTCGCTTTAATTCATAACTGAAATATGGCGAATATTGTAAATAGAATGGGGGCATTTTCTGCGCTTGCGGTTCCTTTGTTGCCTCCATTGCAAAGGTGTAGGTAAAACCTTGAGTACAATAGGGGTCGTTTGTGGTGCTGGAAGAAGAAGGTTCCAGGTAGGAACGGGCATCAATACCTAATCGGTAGGGGACATCAGCCAGAGCGATAATTTCCCCCGTTTCGCTGGCGTCTATGACATACCACTTAGGAGCGTTGCTTTTTGATTGCTTGGGAACGAAACTGATAATGGTTTTGGTAAACCGAGGTGAGTTTTGGTAGCGATATGCATCTTCAATACTTTGAGATAAAGTAAAAGAGTTGATCGGTGGTGCGCCTTTTGCTGGTTGATGTTGGATAGCGATCGCACTATTAATTATTTTGCCATTAGTACTAATATCCAGATCCTTTACTACCGTGTTCGGAAACCATTGCAACTTACCTTTGCCGCGCTTTTCGGCATCTTTGAGCATCTGATTGAGAATATTGTGAGCATCACGGGGAAGAAAACATGATTCACTTACCCAACAGTCACCAGGGTTAAGTTCACCGTATTTGCGCTCAATCCGGTTTCGCAATTCCAGGTAGCCACGAGAATAAAATTGGCGAGCTCGCTGGGTTGGTCGTTCGTCTAATGCAGATGTCCCTTGAGAAGAGATTTGTCCTCCCAGCCAATCGGTAATTTCCGTTAGGCAAACCGTTCGTCCTGCTAGTAACCCCTCGTAAGCCGTGGCGACACCGGATAGTCCACCACCTACAACTAAAATCTCGCAATTAACGCTTTTGTCTGGGGTTCTTGGTGCAGCGCTAGCACGAGGCGCACCAGCAAAGCTGATGGTCAAATAAGGTGCAATAAGGCTAGATATTAAGCTGAGACTAATCAGCAATGTCTGAGGATAAGCTACTTTGTGTCTACGCTTCATGGTTAAAGAAATCCCTTCAAATCCTGGTCACCATGTAGACGGTAGCATTAGGGAAATGTTCATCTCAAGCTTATTTTGGAGAATTATGGCTGAATAATCGCATTTCACAAGGAATCCATCATTCCAAAAATTTGCCACATATGCTTTCATACTTGCGGAAGATGTAATCTTCACCAAGACAATTGTCATTATGGCAATAGAGTAATTTACAAGCGCTGTTGCACTCTGGGATAGTTATATGGATGCCTACATTAACAAAACAACTCTCAACACATGCAATTCTCTTATGACTGATGAAGATTGGTTTAGCTTAGGAAAATCTGATGCCTGGGCTGGAAAACCCAAAGCGCCACCAGAACAAGATTCTCAAGCTGCTAGTATGTATGACTTAGGTTACAGCGAGGGAGAAATTATACGTCCGCCAACTGAAACTAAAAAGGCTCCTCAGTAATCAGAAATCTTAGCACTCCTCACGGCTAGTAAAATCAAGAGGAGCATTTGAGTAAAAAAGACAGTTATGCTACGGTGGCGTAGCATCACTAATTATCTGAAGCTTACAGGCTCATTGCAACCTCCAGCAAAGCTGCCTTCTTCACATTACTTTACTATCAATCGGTAGTGAAAAGTCACCAGACCATTCATTCCAAGACCCAAAATAATTTCTGGCAGAAATTCCTGCCACTTGCAGAGCAATTAGAGTATTTGCCGCCCTAGAACCTTTAAAACAGTAAACGTACACAATAGAGTCGTCAGTAATACCTACAGATTGACAAATTTCTAAGATTTCCGCTTTTGAGCGGAACATGGAGATTCCTGAAGAAGATGTCATCAAACGATGCCATTCTAGCCATACAGCGTTAGGGATTCTACCTTTGCGGGGACAAAAATCAACAGCGTAGGGAGAAGAACTCAACCCAAGCCATTCTGAGCTGTCGCGCACATCTAATTTAATAATTGCTGGATTTTCAATTGCTTGCAACATTTCGGCGGTAGTCACCATCATGTCAGCGTTGGTATGCAATCTAAATATGCTGCTTTCACGTAATGGTACTTCATCGGTAGTAGGTAATCCCTCTGTCAGCCATGCTCTATATCCTCCGTGTAAGATAGATACCTGAGCGCAACCTAAATACTTCAATAAGAAAGCTGCTCGACAAGATTGACCATAACCATTATCTAAAGTATCTTCATAAACAATTAACCATTCTGCACCAGATATTCCTACCCTGCTCATAATTTGTGCAAAATACTCTTGCAATTTCTTTAATCCGGCTGGGGAAGAATCTTCTAAAAGATAGGTAAAAAAATCTCTAATATTTATGGATTGAGGAATATGAGAAATAGCATAATCTTCGGGAGTTCGCGTATCGATAATGACAGTCTGTGATGACTTTTGGGCTAAGAGCGACGTGAGTGATTGAGGAGAAATGAGGAGTTTTGTATTCACGCTTTTATGCTTCTGTTATCGTACCATTAGGCATTATCGCGCTCGGTAGAGAGAGCGTTTTATCATGCAAATCACAGAAGAATGAATGTTGAATGTTACGAGAGAACTTTTGTGGCTGTGTTGTTTTAAAATTAACCAAATCAATACAAAGGAGCTTGCGCTCCTGCTCATCGCCCCACCGATTCTGTTAAAATCATGTCTAGTTACTCTCATAATTGGGCTTTTTTGTAAGAATCGTCTATGACAGACGCGTAAATCCTGTATGTGTGAATTTTTTAAGACAACAAAAGAGCGATCGCTTCTTTACACAAAACTTTAATTCGGCTTACCTGCAATCATAAATCCTGTCCAGAAATAAGGATGATTATAAAGCTTTTTATCAGATACCATTTTACTAGTTCTATACAGTTGTGTTGCTAAATAAGCTCTAATTCTTAATTCTTCAGGTTGGAGATTATTCAGTAAATCTTCATACCATTTAGTCAATTCTCCAGCAGTTAGTTCTTTCAGCCATGCTGTTGCTTCAGCTAAGGCAATAGCTGCGGATTTATTTGGTTGTAACCTTCGGTAAAACTCTATCATCACTAAAGCACTGGCAGATGATTCTACAGTCCAAAGAGTACTAACTATATGCGGAACTCCCCCACTTAGAAAACCACTAACTAAACCAACATATTCGGTGCTGATATTGTGGCTACTAGTACTTACATTTTCACAAGCCGACAGTGTAACAAGATTAAAACTTGCTAGATTTATTTGGCTAATTTGTTCTAGAGTAAGTTTTTCTTCACCTGCTAATGCTAATTCTGATTTTTTAGGCTCACTAAAATTGTTAGTTACATGTCCCGTAAAATGAAAAATATTGTAATTTTCCGATAAGGCATTTTCCACAATATTTTTTGTAGCTTGTGTCCCCTGGAACCGCTGGGTATTATTGAACATCTGACTCACAATTTCAGATTCAAGTTTAGCAAACTTCAATGTGGGATAACCTGCACTGTTGGGGTATTCTATACTCAGTAATAACTGATTTTGCCACTGTCTAATATCTGCGGTTTTAATTGACAAACCTACTTGAGCGCTAGGTAAATAAGTAATAGTGAAATTCGACTCTACATTTGGCAACTCTTGGTGAGATGAAGAAGAGAGATTGAAAAGAGCATGAATAGGCAATCTGTATAAGTCGCGGTGGAGAATTAAAATCAGTTCGGTGATGCCTTCAAGTTCCTGTGTAATTGTGGAAATATTTAGGATATTTTTCAGATGCAATAACTTCTGTTCCATATCCACTCGCCAGGAATGCCTACTTTTCCTTTCTTTGTCTTGATCTGTCGTGTAATATTCCTGGTATTGTTGATGCCAATCTTCCAGCCAATCTTCAAATTCAACTAAGCGTCGCACTGCTTCGGGTAGGGGCAATTCATTTAGACGGACAGCAGCTTCACCTGAGGATATTGTCCCGACATCTTGTATGGGTGTAAAGAGCAGAATCGGTGATGGCGCTCCGTCTTTGAGAATGAAGGTTTGTAAGGCGGCTGGGCTAATATGCCAGTAAACGATCGCAGTTGTGGGATTAAGTAGTTGTTGAATTGCACCATAGTTTGGTGAGTAAATCTCATCACTCCAGCCAAAAAGTAGCCAGTTTAAACAAGCATTTTTACCTTGTTCTGCCATTTCCCAGGCTTCGACCAAATCACCGGACTCCACAGCTAAATCAACTGCTAATTGACCAAAGCCGGAAAATTTCAAAGCTAGCTGTTTTTTACTTTCTTCAGTGCGAGTTGGTTCAGTTAACAATTGTTGTAATAAGTCTGTGCCGCGTTGTTGTAATTCTGGAACTTGTGTTGTTTGTCCCAAACCTACAAGCACTTTGCTCAAAGATTGCAAAACTTCCAAATGCAACGGGGCGAAATGCTCTGATGTGAGGGTTAGCAGTGCTTGATGATATTCAGCTACAGCTTTGCGCCAATCATCGCGGGGTTTAGGATTTTTCTTTCCTCTGTCGTAGTAAGTATTGCCGATCGCCAGATGTAATCTACCCCAACCTTCTGGGTGGGTATCTGGACGCAGATGTTTTAAACCTTCCTCATAACTGGCGAATTTTCCTTCATAGCCGCCCTGTTGTAGAGCAGTACTTCTGCTCAGCAATGCTTCAGAATTTACTAAATTTCCCGCAGCAGTCCCTCGACCAATCCAAGCTTCCCAATAGTCCTGCTTGATTTGCAAAGCGCTGTCATAGCAGGCGATCGCTTCAGTATATTGTTTTAAATGAAACAGTGCGATCGCCTGGTTATACCAAGCCAAGTGGAAGTCGGGTTTAATAGCTATGGCTTGGCGATAGGAGGCGATCGCTTCTTCACGGCGTCCTAAGTTGTCTAAAGCCACACCCCGGTTATACCAAGCTAAGTAGAAATCGGGTTGGTCTGAGAGTGCTTTGTCCCAAGAAGCGATCGCTTCTGACCACTGTCCTAAATTAAACAGTACTACACCCCGGTCTATCCAGACTTCGTGGAATTCTGGTTGAATTTCTAAAGCTCTGTCGTAAGATGCGATCGCTTCAGTATATTGCTCGTTTACCGCCAGTGCTATACCTCGGTAATACCAGTTTTCTTGGTCTTCTGGTTGCAAATTTAGCGCTTGGTCGTAACTGGCAATTGCTTCCTTTAGCCATCCTAACTTTAACAGTGCCAAACCCTTGCTAGACCAGGCTTCTGGGTAGTCAGGCTTGATTTCTATGGCTTTGTCAAAGGAGGCGAGCGCTTCTTCAAAGTTTCCTAATTCTCCGAGAGTTCCACCATGTTTGTGCCAAGCCTTGTAAAAGTCGGGTTTAATTTCTATGGCTGTTTCGTAAGCTGCGATCGCTTCAGTAAAACGTTCTAAATGAAACAGCGTCAAGCCTCGATTAAACCAATATTCGTGATAGTTGGGCTGAAGTTCTATGGCTTTGTCGTAAGATGCGATCGCTCCTAACAAATCGCCCGCTTTGGCTTGCTGAAGACCTTGATAAAACCATGCTTGGTCTGGCGCAACAGTATTTGATAGATACGTCTGTTGCTCAATTATATTTGGGGAATTGCCTGCTTGAATTGCTAAATTGGAAGCCAGTTGTTGGACTAAATTGGTACTCTGATCTAACCTCACCCACAACTTATCTAAAGCGTGCGCTACATCTGGCCCTAAATTTACCAATGAGCTATTCCAGGTTACTTCAGTGGGAGTGACGATACTTGCCGATGTTGTGGTTTGGGTATTCTCTTCTTCATATCCCCACTTAAGTTCCCCTAAATTGGTAATTGAATCTTCTTGTGCGGGGACAAGGAAACCTGCTGGTGCTGTAGTTTGGGCATCTTCCCCCTCATATTCCCATCTCACTTGTTCTGAGCTATCCGGCAATATTTCCTCAAAAGATGCGTTTTGGGGTGCTGGCGTTACTGTTTCGGCATCGTGTTCGTCATACTCCCATAACTGTTCGCCTAAGTTACGGATCAATTCTTGCCCAGGAGAGGTTGATAGAGTTTCTTCATGAGTTACAGTTTCCAGATCATCTTGCTCATCATACTCCCATAACTGTTCACCTAAGTTACGGATCAATTCTTGCCCAGGAGATGTTGGCAAGCCATCTTCAGGTATTGTCTTGATACCAGCTTGCGTCTCATCGTCCTCATACTCTAGTAGGGCTAAATTCTCTGTGGGTAAGTTCTGCATCAACAACCGTGTGCCAATGTCATAAGCAAGGTCTCCTATTCTACCAACGTCCAACTCACCCAATTGCACCATCCGCGTTGCTAACTGATGATTCGGTGTAGGTGAAGTCAGCAATCTTTCGCCAAACCTCTGCAACCAATCTGTCCAGCGCTCAACTGGAATGCGATTTTCTATCCGCTGTAGATAACTCAGCACCCATTGCTGTCCTCGTTCTTCATGGACGCCTTCCAGCAATTGGGCAAACAATAGTTCCAGATCCGCATTGGTTAGTTCTGGTAATGGTCTTACGACCTTGTGTCGTCTTGCACCCTTTAGAGAACGAGTCTGCTTACTGCCAAAGGGGCGATTCCAATATCTATTAAGCCAATGCAATAGCCGCCTGAGCATCTGCCGCACTCTTGGATTTTGTTTCTCCTAGATTGTAGCCATCGTTGTGTTAAAAAACTCATGAATTACGTAAAAACCCACTATATTTAGACAGCGCTTCGGTCACAGCCGGCAAAAACTACACAAAACTTAATTAGTAGTTGCCCTTATACAGTTATCAGAAGGAGCAGGGGGGGTGTGGGCTACTTGGCTATTTTATGCATTATTAGTTGACTTGGGAGATGCCGTAGCTGATGAATTAGCTTTACCATTTGACCGCATTTCTTTGGAGATGATAATTCGATTGTTTGTACCATTTTAGTGTCGCGCAAGAAAGAGGCAAAGCGGATGACCCGATTAAGTACTTCGCTGCCCCAGAGAATCAAGACTTAGGCGTGGTTAAATATCTGCGAAAGCCAGTCTCCAAGCTTGATTTATCGCTTTTTTCTGCACCATCTTGACAAATGTGCAATTATCTTAACCTCTCACTGATGGGTGAACGGGGTCGTTAGGCTGCTTCAGGTTACTGCTGAGACAGTATTTGGAGGCTCCGCCGGTGAGGTGATTGATCCCTAACTGCTCACGTATCATCACGATTTGACTCCCATTGTGTCGTCTTCCGTGCCAAGCTGAGAAATGCTCTTATTACTGGAGAGGAATCATGCTGCCGCCAAGCAAGATAAAGTCCGGTCTTAGGTGTCTGCTCTTGTAAAGGTCTGTAAATGACTCCGCTTCTATGGAAGTTTTGCAAGGAGGCGGGAACGAAAGCGATGCCCAGTCCTGCTGCAACCAAGCCGATGATAGTTTGCATCTGAACTGCCTCCTGAGCGACTTTTGGACGAAATCCAGCTTGTTGACAAATATCAATAATCTGCTCGTAAAAGATGGGTCCCATTTTGGCAGGAAATAGGATAAATGATTCATCTGCCAAAGCAAAGAGAGACACTTTGGACTGGGCAGAGAGCGGATGGGTTTGTGGCAACGCCAATACCAATGATTCTTGCAAAACGCATTCCATACTTAGACCTGGCTCGATGATGGCAGAACGAACAATGCCGACATCAACCTGTTTGTGATGCAGGGCTTGAATTTGCTCTTGCGTCGTCAGTTCATGCAATCGCAGTTCTACAGCAGGAAACTGTTCTCGAAAGACACTTAAAATATCTGGCAGTACGGTATACGTTGCAGATCCGACAAACCCGATCGCCAACCGTCCAACCTCACCACGCCCTATCTGTTGTGTCACTGCGATCGCCTGTTCGAGTTGCGCTAACACCAGATAGGAGCGCTCTAAAAACACTTTGCCTGCTTCAGTCAGCTGCACGTGTCGCTTCGTTCGTTCAAACAGCTTGACTCCTAGTTCATCTTCCAAACCGCGAATTTGCTGACTGAGCGGGGGTTGGGAAATGTGCAACCGCTCCGCGGCTCGACTAAAGTGTAGTTCCTCAGCCACCGCGATGAAGTAGTGCAGATGCCGTAGTTCTATCACACTTATATGTCTAACCTATTAATCTTAGTCAAATATATATTGGACAGGCGTATGGCTGTCTCCTACCGTAAGAGATATGAGAGGTGTCTCATCGCTTTTGGATTGGAGAAAACAAATGAATTCAGACAAAAATCGTGTCGCTCCTAAAGTTTGGTTGATTACAGGATGTTCAACAGGGTTCGGACGTGCCCTACTAGAAGCTGTGTTGAAGAAGGGCGACGAAGTGCTTGCTACTGCTCGCAAACCAGAGCAACTTCGTAACTTGATTGACCACTATCCAAAGACTGCAAAGGCTGTACGTCTGGATGTAACGGCATCCCAAGACATACAAGCAGCGGTTGATGCAGCGATCGCCACATTTGGTCGAATTGATGTGCTCGTTAACAATGCTGGCTATGGATTGTTTGGAGCACTTGAAGAAGTCAGTGATGCTGATATTCGCCAACAGTTTGAAACAAACTTCTTTGGGGCGCTCCGTCTAATGCGAGCTGTCTTGCCTGTGATGCGTCAGCAAGGCAGGGGTCACATTGTGAATATGTCATCCACAGCAGGATTAGTGGGATTTGGTGGTAGCAGTATCTACTGTGGCACTAAATTTGCCCTGGAAGGTACGTCTGAAGCCCTGGCTAAAGAAGTCGAATCCTTTGGAATTAAAGTGACTTTAATTGAACCTGGGGCATTTCGCACAGATTTCAACGGACGCTCTCTGGCAGCATCTGAACAATCCATTGATGCCTATGTTCCGGTGAGTGGTGCTTCATTGCAGTGGTTCAAAGAGATGGATGGTAAGCAACCTGGCAATCCAGCGAAAGCGGCGCAAGCCATCATTCAAGCTGTAGAAAGTCCTCATCCACCGATGCGACTGGCATTAGGCACGGATGCAATGAGCCTGATTCAGGAAAAACTGGAATGGGTCAAAACGGATTTGGATGCTTGGCAGCAGGTTACTGTAAGTACGGATTATACAGATAGGAACAGTGAGGTAATCGTTGGGTAGCTCAACTCTGAGCTAGTTATGAGACGGTGCATACGCCCACTAAAGTTCAGAATTTAAGTCAGGAGAAAGCTAAATGATTCGACTTGACGATCAAGTAGCGATTATTACTGGAAGTGGGCAAGGTTTGGGGGCAGCCTATGCCCGCCTGCTTGCGGAAAGAGGAACGCGAGTCGTTATACATGACATAGGCGTTAACAAAGATGGGACTGGATTTAATCCGAACGTGGCGGCTGATGCTGCAAGCAGGATTCGAGAAGCAGGTGGAGTTGCGTTTCCGAGCAACGTAATCCTCGATAGTAGAGATAACTGCCAAAGACTAGTGGAAACTACGTTAGAGAAGTTTGGTCGCCTCGACATCTTGATCCACAACGCTGGATGGGTCGCCTATCAGTCAGTGCAAGAACTGACGCCTGATTTTCTACAGCGCGCCATCAGCATTAATTTAGAGGCACCAACATGGCTGGCTCAAGCTGCCTTTCCGATTATGAAGCGACAAAACTACGGACGGATTGTGCTTACGACTTCGGATAGAGCTATTTATAAGCAATATGCACTCAGTGGTCTCGCCCCTTATGCTATGGGAAAAATGGCACAGATAGGTCTGATGAATGTGCTCGCGGTTGAAGGCAAAGAGCATGGAATTCTCGTTAACGCGATTTCGCCGGTAGCCAAAACGCGGATGTGGAACGTACAAGATGAGCCAGAGGATTTGCGACCAGATCAAGTAGCCCCCGGAGTGTTATATCTCGCTTCTCCAGAATGCCGAGAGTCTGGATTTATATTAAGGGCAAGCAATGGTCAATTCACAGCCGTGCGCTGGATCGAGCGAGACAACGTGGACTATCCATTAAACCTTGCCGCTGTTGAAAGTTCTACTGCGGAGGATTTGGCTACTCGCTGGCAGGAGATTGCTGCGGATGTTGCGTTTTAAGGACTGGGCTTGTACTTCGAGATGGTTTGAAACAATCGAGATTATTGGCAGCGTAGTTGAAAGGATGTGGGTAAGGGGCGATCGCTTCTCTCCCCAACGCCGAAGGCGTTGGGGAGGGCAATTGCTCAATCTAGAATCATTCATGGTCGAGTATACCCGCAGCATAACAAATCACTGCACCGGAACTCACGTTAGGTTATCTGTTGAGTTGCAAAGATTATCCCCGTCCGGTGAGTTTAACTGTTAGGTAGCTTGAGTTGTTGGTAAGGATGCAAGCGAAATTCTGTCTGTTTGTGTCAAGAAAGATAGTGGTGCAGTCATCGGCGATCGCCAAACAACTACAAGGGAATTCACAACCGACTACCAACTGTTCCCAATTATCGTTTAGCTTCAATAAGACGATTTTGAGTATTTTAACTGATTGACAAAATGCGCTTTATTTTAACCTCTCACGGATGGGACAAGGGGAAAGTTATTGACTCTTGACTCTTGTAGAGACGCGATTAATCGCGTCTCTACCTTGTTTCTGTTTGCTCTGTAGTTGATTACTCAGCAGCATAGAACTGATTCAACAATGCATCGACAATAACTTGTGGATCATCTGTCTCAATTGCTAGCTGTTGCGCCATCTGCTGGCGTAAGTTCTCATCCTGCTGCAACATCACAAACAACTCTTCTAGGGTGACGCTTTGATATTCTTCTTCCGGGAGGTTTTCTCCTTCATCTGCTTCCCCCAGTGCTGGTGACGTATCTTCAGATGGCAAAGTCATGCTGACAATATCTGGCTCTTCATATTCCCAAATTGGTTCACCTTGATTGCGTGTCAGCATTTGCATACCAATATCATAGGCAACGTCTCCAATTTCTCCGACACCCAATTCACCCAGTTGTACCAACCGCGCAGCTATTTCATTATTAGGTGTAGGTGATGCTAATAATCTTTCACCAAAGCGCTGTAACCACTCGACCCAGCGTTCAGTTGAGATACGATGTTCAATATTATGCAGCCACTTCAGTGCCCACGCTTGCCCTCTTACCTGATGTACTCCTTGTAAAAGTTCATTGAAGAGAAACTCCAGATCCGTATCGGTTAGGGGTGGTGCTGGTTCTTTTTGCACATTCACCCTAGCTTTTGAAGCAGTCTTTTTTTTACCAAACAAGCGTTGAAAAAGCTTTTTGAGCCACTGAACTAACCGCCTGAACATTTGCTGCACCATTGAGTATTGCTTACCCTAAGATTGTAGCGATCGCACTTTACCATAACCTTACTCCCATCAAGAAAATGTCTAGATGGAAAATTTCTTGTCTCTTCTAGGGTATGACAACATCTACAAGCCAGGTGCAAAAGTGTGAAGTATTCGACACAAACTAACTACATTTATCGCGGCAAACTCCTCATGGAATTAGCTAAAATAGTTAGATACCTAACTCGACTCGGTGCTACTAATCAACGTTAAAAGGCATTGAAGTCCATTTTTCCATGTCTTACGAACCCCTGCACCACAAGTATCGCCCAAAGAGTTTTGCTGAACTGGTGGGTCAAGAGGCGATCGCTACTACCCTCACGAACGCAATTCGCACAGCCAAAATCGCCCCCGCCTATTTGTTCACTGGCCCAAGAGGTACAGGGAAAACTTCTAGCGCCCGCATTTTGGCAAAATCCCTCAATTGTCTGAAAAGTGACAAGCCTACCGCTGAACCCTGTGGCGTGTGTGATGTTTGTCAAGGAATTACCAAAGGCTACTCCTTAGATGTAGTTGAAATCGACGCCGCCAGCAATACTGGTGTCGATAATATCCGCGAACTTATTGAAAAGGCGCAATTCGCTCCTGTGCAGTGTCGCTACAAGGTTTATGTGGTTGATGAATGCCTAACTGGAGATTCTCTAGTCTTGACTGATGACGGACTTAACAGAATTGATGACCCCAAAATCAAAGACAAGAGGGTTCTAAGTTACAACGACTCATCAGGTAAGTGGGAATTTAAGAAAGTTGTCAGGTGGTTAGACCAAGGAGAACGGCAAACCCTGGTTATCAAGACAACTAACCGAGAAATTAGATGTACGGGTAATCATTTAATTAGGACAAACCAGGGATGGCTACCAGCAAAGGACGTAAAAGAAGGAGTGAAGATACTATCCCCTGTGAATGTGGATGCGGCATCCTCATTTACAAGTTTGGTATCGATGGACGCACTCGGAGATTTGCTAGCGGACACCAGTTTAAAGGCAATACATCTGGGCAAAAATCATACGACCTGCAATCTATCCTTAAACAAGCCGAATTACTCCGACCTTTCTGTGCGTGCGGATGTGGCGAAAAGCTGGATATCCCAACCTTTTTACAAAAAAAAGGCCGGGGAATCATCAGCATCCAGTCTCGCTGGGAAAAACATCCCTATAAAAAAGGACACGGAATTTGGGAACTTAGAACAGAAAAGTTCCTTGCCAATGCTGCGATTTTACAGCCAGATGCACTTGGGCTTATCTACGGAACATTACTTGGAGACGGCTCCATCAGTTACCCCAATAAATACAGCAGATTCCCTAGATTGTGTTGGACACATGCAGAAAACCAGCAAGAATGGCTGGAATACAAAGCTTATCGCCTTCAAGAATTGCGTCCAAAACTGCGAATTACAGCTAACAAAGGATACGGAAACATATCAGTTACCTGTAACACAGGTTGCCATCCCCAACTCAAAGATGTCTTTGACATCGTTAAACCAAATAGGGATAAAAAACTCGTCTCTATGGACTGGCTTAATCGAATTACTCCAGAAGGACTTGCTTGGTGGTTTTGCGATGATGGTTCACTTGCCCTCAGTCCAGAAGGAAGTCCACAAATTCAGCTACATTCCGAAGGATTCTCTGCCGCAGAAAATCAACTCATTGCTACTTGGCTTACAGCAATGGGATACTCAGCAACAACAAAATTTTACACCAAAAGTAGTACCGGCAAGACATACTACTATATACGGTTGGGAGCAAGCACCAGTAGAAAATGGCTGGCAGATCTTAAACAATATTCCATCCCCTCGATGGATTACAAGTTTGGAAACAGTCGAATCTGTTCACCTCGCTGGGATTGAGCGAGTCTATGACATTGAAGTGGCAGATAATCATAACTTTGTGGCAAATGGGCTTTTGGTACACAATTGCCACATGCTCAGTACCCAGGCATTTAATGCGTTACTAAAAACACTAGAGGAACCACCGAAACATGTAGTCTTTGTTCTGGCTACAACCGACCCACAGCGAGTATTGCCGACAATTATTTCGCGCTGTCAAAGGTTTGATTTTAGACGCATTCAGTTAGAAGCGATGGTGAGACATTTAAGCGACATCGCTTTACAAGAAAAGATTACTATTTCGCCCGATGCCGTCACCTTGGTAGGTCAAATTGCTCAGGGAGGATTGCGGGATGCAGAAAGTCTGCTCGACCAATTGAGTTTGTTATCGGGTGAAGTGACACCAGACAGAGTTTGGAATTTAGTTGGTACAGTCAGCGAACCGGACTTATTAACACTTTTAGAGGCGATCGCTCAAGATAACCCAGAAGCCGTTCTAGACTGTACTCGTAAAATCTTAGATATTGGTCGGGAACCGTTAACTATTCTCCAAAATCTCGCCGCCTTCTACCGCGATTTACTTATTGCCAAAACCGCACCTCAACGCCACGATTTGGTTGCTTGCACTCGCCAAACCTGGACAGCATTGGTTGAGTTTGCCCAAAAGTTGGATATGAGTCAAATTTTGGCGGGACAGCAACACCTGCGAACGGCTGAAGTGCAAATAAAAAACACAACCCAGCCACGTTTGTGGTTAGAGGTAACATTACTAGGATTGTTACCCAGCGCAACGAATATTCAGCCACAAGCCCCAAATATCTCGCCGCGAATTAACCCATCGGCTGTATCTCCAAGCTATCCTCCAGCAGTTACTCAAAATCAGCTAGTCTCTTCTTTACCTCTAGCTGATCGGCAAACAAATCATAATTCTGCATCCTTAAACGATCATCTAAGAGTTGCTCAAAATCATCCCCTGCGTTCATCTTCCCCAGATGAGCCGCAAGCTAATCATAATTTTGCTACTAACTCAGTTTCACCACCAACTCCAGAACCTGTATCTGTTGAGCTGCAACCTGCAATAATTGAACCAGTAACCTCAGAAGTTGTTGAGACATCACAATATGACCTAACTCAGGTTTGGCAACAGGTGCTTACTAACCTCCAGCCAATTTCAAGGCGCGAACTGCTACGTCAAATGTGCCGTCTCATCGAGTTTGATGGTGCTGTAGCTTGTATTGCGATCAAACAGGTATGGTATGAAAAAGTTAAATCTGATTTACCCATGATTGTGGCGGCTTTTCAACAGACTTTCCAACATGAAGTCCAGGTAAATCTGGAAAAAGGAATTTCTGCGACTTCTACCTCAGTCAGAAAAGAGCCTCCACCAAAAGACTCTACTCGCGTTCAGCAGCCACCTACCGCCAGTTACGACAAGCAAATTCCACCTCCAGCACCGCAGCCAGCCAAGGAAGTACCAACAATAACTGAGTCAGCGGCGACAAATGGTGGAGGTGCAGTGCAAACTTTGCCGCAAGCGCAACCCCAAACACCCATAGCTAATTGGGAACCTGACGAAGTAGCGATCGCAGCTCAGCGGCTAGCAGAATTTTTCAACGGACAAGTTATCCGCTTCACAGAAGATGCGACAGAATTCTCTGACTCTATAACTACACCTGAATGGGTAGAAGAATCAGAACCTGATGAAGAATAAAAAGGATTGGGTAAGTAGCTAGGTGGAATTAAATAGAAGACCCCCTGTAGTCCCCCTTGGTAAGGGGGACGGCGACAGCCGGGGGTTCTATCTTCGGTTTAATTAAGCCCACTTACTTATTGGGGATTAAATATTGGTAAAATTCCCATTCCCCATTCCCCTAGTCCCCAGTCCCTGTATGCACTGTTTTCACCCATTTGAGCCGTTTTGGTCTTACTGACATCCGGGCTGTAGTACTGCTCATTACCACCAACCAATGCAACATATATAAACTGCCACGCAACGTTTGAAGCAGTAACAGAAAATATGTAGAAACCTGGAATTTTTGGTCTTGACGTATCCGCCTCAAACCTGTAAACATCCCCACCATTGACATAGTGACTGACAAGCCAGTTACAGGACTGAGCATTGGTGGACGATGCCGGGCGATCGCCATTAATAAATCTGGTACTGTTGCTGTAGGTAAGATATACATAATCAGCATGAACAGCAGCAGATCCCAGGTTTTCCGCGTACCCATGCGGTTTTTGAGAATCAAACCCCAGTAATCTAAATAACGCTGATATCCGCCTTCTGCCCAACGGTTGCGCTGATGCCAAAGTGCGATCGCACTCGTCACTCCTTCTTCCTGCACCGCGGGGTAGAACACACACTCAATATCCCATTTCTCCAAATGTAAGCGGATCGTCAAATCCAAATCATCGGTGATGGTTTCCTCATTCCAACCACCGCAGCTTTCCAAGGCTGAACGCCTGACAAATTGACCATTACCCCGTAGTTCGCCAATCCCACCAAGGGCAGTCCGCTGTTGTTGAAACCAGGTATCAAGTGCCATTTCCACCATCTGGCCCTTAGTCCAAAAATTTTCTTTAGCGTTGGCGATCGCTTTTCGCACCTGCACCGCCCCCACCTTTTCTCTTTGAAATAAGGGTATTACTTGTAGTAATAAGTCTGGTGTCACTTGGGCATCGGCATCAAAGACTACTATAATATCCCCCTTTGTCTGGGGCAGTACTTGATTCAATGCTCCCGACTTGCCGCCACTTGCTTCTGCTGAGCGCCTGAATACTTTCAGCTGGTTGTATTGCTGCTCCAGTTCTGCTAATAATTGTGGCGTGCTATCAGTGCTGTGATCGTCAATTATCCATACTTCATACTGCCCATTTGGATATTCCAGATTACAGAGATTTTTGACTAATTTAGCAATTACCGCTTCTTCATTTTTCGCTGCCACTAACACAGATACACAAGGTAAATCTCCCTGCATTTCTTTGGGATAGCGCCGGGGTCTAGTGAATACTACCACCAAGGCATGAAGTCCTAGGATGGTGGTCAATCCTAGTACAAATATGGAAGCCCAGGAAACTAAATGTAGAGCGATCGTGCCACTCCAGACGATTGTTAAAACTAGAGCGGCTTTACGTCTACGACCTTGAAACCGGGATGTTAGAGACGCGGTATCTGTCTCTAACACTGACTCCTCGTCTACTGATAGCTCAGACAACAAGGAGTTGAGCGGATCAAGCTCTTTGTAAGAATCTTCTTCGGGCCAGGAATTCGCTGGCATATGTTAATTGATTCAAAAACCAGTATTTATCTACACCTAAAAAGAAGCTAGGAATCAGACAACATCAAACTTTGCGACCTTTACACACTTTGAACTTTCCGTGAAATTGGTGGTAATCTACCTCCTCGAAATCACGATAAAAACCCTAGAGTCGTCCATTAATAGGAACTCTAGATTGGGCAAAGTTATGGCAAGGTAGCAGCAGCTTGTCGTTGGGATAAACAGCAATCACAATACCCATCGCTTTACAGCAAGGATTTTTAGTGTTATCGCCCCCAGCTTCCATAAAAGCCAATGCAGCCTTATTGTAACCGAGATTTTCATATTTCTTAGCAGTAACTTCAGTAATTAGTCATGGGTCAAGGGTAGAGACGCGATTAATCGCGTCTGTACAGGGGTCAAGGGTCAAAAGTCATGAGTCATGAGTCAAGCGTCAAGGGTCAAGAGTTATTATTCTCCCCCTGCTCCCCCTGCCCCCCTAATGTGTGCAAATACACATTGTTCTGGGAATACTATTGAGAGCTACTAATATCCTTAGTTGTCAACTAAATTGAGGAATATTTAACAATGTCTATAGAGCAAATCCAGCCAGCCACTCAACAACAAGCTAGTGTCTACTTACCTTATATTCAAGGCACTAGGCGCAATTTCTTACCTTATGCCATTAGTCTCTATCAAAAAGGCGTCTTGGAAGGGCATCGTAAGATAGAAGCCAGTGAACATATTCCCTTTGTCGCCACCTGGAATGTTGCTACCCTACCATCAGACTTAACGCGTTGCCGAGTCCAGTTTGATGGCAATGCTGACCTCAATTACGAACTGATGCTGGCCAGTTTCGAGTTTATTAATTTTTTAATTGAACTTATGGACAACTATAAGCGCCATCACATAACCGATTTTTCACAAGGGTTTTATCGCAAACTACTACGTATAGAAGAATAAGGGGACAATTAAGAGGGGCAGAGGGAGAATTAACTCAGTACTCAGCACTCCTGAAGCTACCCTTGCTGAAAGTAGCTCCTAATAAAACCCACTTTGTGAGCGCGGGAGGCTTTCGCCAGAACGAACTAGAATTAGTAAACACCGAACTGGGTTCTTCTGAACTTTTGAAATTAGGAGTGCATGTGTGCCAAAATCCCCTAAATATTTGCTGATTGGATCAACCGAGACTTACAGCGGTAAATCTGCAACTGTTCTGGGTTTGTCTCATCACCTACAGCAAAAAGGACTGGACATTGCCTACGGTAAACCGTTAGGTACTTGTTGGAATGCATCTAATGGAACCGTAATTGAGGAAGATGTCCAGTTCATTGCTTCTAGCTTGAATCTGCCGGAAAACCGGATTGCACCTACAATGCTGGCTTTGGACGAAGCAAATGTGCAAAAACGCTTACGCGGCGAAGACAAAACCGATTATCAGCAGTCCCTCATCCGGCAATATTTGCAAATGTGCCGAGGAGATTTGGTGTTGCTAGAGGGGCCTGGTGATTTGTCAGAAGGCAATTTGTTTGATTTGTCTTTACTGCAAGTAGCTGAAGTATTGGATGCTGCTGTGCTCTTAGTAGCCCGTTACAAATCGCTGCTTTCAGTTGAGGCGCTATTATCTGCTAAACAGCGTGTGGGCGATCGCTTGATTGGTGCTGTCATCAATGATATCCCCGTCAAACAACTAGAAACTGTTGACACTCTGTTGCGCCCTTTTTTGGAACAGCAGGGTATCCCCGTGTTGGCAATGTTGCCGAACAGCGATTTGCTCCGTAGTGTCAGTGTTGGTGAATTGGTAAAGCAGTTAAATGCCGATGTTCTCTGCCGCAACGATCGCATGGATTTGATGGTGGAAAGTCTGGCAATTGGAGCGATGAATGTCAACTCCGCTGTTAAGTATTTTCGCAAACGCCGGAATATGGCAGTGGTGACAGGAGGCGATCGTGTGGAAATTCAGCAAGCTGCTTTGGAAACTTCTACCCAATGCCTAATCCTCACCGGACAACTACCACCTCCCCCGTTCATTCTCAGTCGCGCTGAAGAACTAGAAATCCCCATTTTATCTGTTGACCTTGATACCCTTACCACTGTAGAAATCGTTGACCGCACTTTTGGCCAAGTCCGTGTACACGAGCCAATTAAGGTTCAATGCATTCGCCAGTTGATGGATGAGCATTTTGACATTGACCGCCTGTTATCTAAACTAGGTTTAACTCCCGCAGCAGCCTTACTTTAGCTCGATTAACTTAAACAATTGAGAGCATCCATGCTCAGTTATCAGAAGGCTCTGTTGGTGGTGAGGGTACAGCTGGCACGTTGTCACCTCTCAGGCGACGGCGTGCTGTCTCCCTTTGCCCCATAGCTGGAACGTGCTTAGTTGCAGCAGCTAGTCCAAAGACAGGCATATTCCCGTAAACTGCCTCATATAGCAAGCGAATTAAAGGTTAGGACATAAGGACAAGCGTGGATGTTAGGAATAGTAATGTTTTACCTCCTGCCTTCTGCCTTCTGCCTTCTGCCTCCTGCTATACCTTCCCGGTTCGATTAAGTAAGTTTCGTGCCAAATGCCGACACTGCCATCGACACCAATAGCTCGATTAAACCTTTGCCAAGCTTCTAAATGATTTAGCAAAGCGATTCGATGGCTCTGTAGGTTTTTTCTGGTCAGCAAGTCACCAGCAGATTTATCGAGAGTTGTCGAAGCTGGAAGTTCAAGCGTGGATCAGTTGCGAGACGATTTTCCAAGCAGCACGACCAGATAAAAAGCTTTACCAAGTTACAGGCTTGGGAGCACAGCAACTAAAAGAGTGGATTGCTCAACCTTGTGAACCCACACCGATTAAAGATGATTTACTTGTGAAAATTTTTGCTGGGTATGTTGCTCCTCGTCAAGAAATCTTGGCAGAACTAGAACATCATCGTCAAGCGCACCAAGAAAAATTGTCTATATACAAAAAAATAGAGCAACGCTACTTTCAAAACTCGCAAGAGCTACCAGAACAAGCCAATTTTCAGTATCTGACTCTTCTTAATGGGATTAGTTATGAAACACACTGGCTAGTATGGTGTGACCAAGCCATCCAGCTACTGAGCAGAACAATCGAGAAATGTAGCAATGTCTAACTCAGGTTCGCTTCGCACCTACACGCTGTTTGGTAAAATACCTAGGTAGTTTAATCTGATTATGTCCATCTTTGAGCCAGTCAACAGACCTTATTAACCTCGATACATTAGCGCAAGAACTGGCGACAATCCAGCAAACAGGTTCCAAACGAATCGCCTTGCTGGGTTCACGCCATGTACCGATTACGCATCAGAATCTAATTGAAATGATGACCTATGCCCTCGTTTTGTCAGGGAATCGGGTTATTACCTCTGGTGCTATTGGTACTAATTCAGCTGCCATCAAAGGAGCAATGCGGGCTGATTCCAATTTGTTAACGGTAATCCTACCCCAAAGCTTGGAACGCCAGCCCAATGAGTCGCGCCAGCAACTAGAACAGGTAATGCATCTAGTGGAAAATCCTAGTAATGACAATCTGTCCCTCGCTGAAGCTAGTTACCTGTGTAATAAGGAGATTGTTTCCCGTTGCCAGCAACTAATCTGCTTTGCGTTTCACGACAGTCGCACTTTGTTGCAAACTTGCCAAGATGCAGAAGAACAAAGAAAAGTGGTGACACTGTTCTATTTTGATTAGTCATTTGTCATTTGTCCTTTGTCTTTTGTCGTTTGTATTTGACTAATGACAATGACTAATGACAATGACCCTTACGGGTGATGCCTCCGGATGCGTTAGCTGTACGCCAGTCACTCATGGGGAGCCACTGCGTTGGACGGGTTCCACGGCTTGTTCGCGGAGCGTCTCCTTTAGGAGAAGCAAGTGGCGTGGAAACCCCCTGTTCTGCGCGCTGGCTCACTAATGACTAATAACCAATGACTAATTAAATAATGATAATTTTTTTGTACTCTATCGCTGCTGCTGCCGTTCTGATTTATCTGCCGTTTTTGGTAGTAGGTTATGCCCGTATGCGTATTGGGTATGATACCTCTGCGCCTCGCGCTATGTTTGATAAATTGCCACCATACGCTCAACGAGCTACTTGGGCACATCAAAACTCCTTTGAAGCATTTATGATTTTTACAGCAGCTGCATTGATGGCATACGTAACGAGTGTAAATTCTCTGACAGCGACAGTGGCTGCGATCGCTTTTATTGTGGCTCGTTTGCTATACTCAATTTTTTATATTGTGAATATACCCCTTTTGCGATCGCTCATGTTTGCCATCGGCTCCCTTAGCTCTGGCACTCTCATCTTCCTGAGCATCATTCAAGCCACTAGTTAATTGGGGACTGGGGGCTGAGGACTGGGATAATTCCCAACGCCTAATTCTTGGCCCCTATTCAAAATCCAACATCTAACAATCCAACATTTGCTATGGCTTCTACTTATTCCTTTGACATTGTGAGCGACTTTGACCGACAAGAATTGGTTAACGCTGTTGACCAAGTTGCGCGTGATCTCAAAAGCCGTTACGACCTCAAAGATACTCAAACTACTGTCGAGTTAGCCGAAGAAAGCATTAACGTTAGCACTGACAGCGAGTTTACCTTAGAATCTGTCCACAATATCTTGCGGGAAAAAGCCGCAAAGCGCAACCTTTCCCAAAAAATCTTTGATTTTGGCAAAGTTGAATCAGCCAGCGGTAACCGCGTGCGTCAAGAAATCAAACTCAAAAAAGGTATCAGCCAGGAAATTGCAAAGCAAATCTCCAAATTGATTCGCGACGAATTCAAAAAAGTACAAGCCTCTATTCAAGGAGATGCTGTGCGAGTTTCTGCTAAAGATAAAGATGACTTACAAACTGTCATCCAGCGGCTGAAGCAAGAAGACTACCCTGTTGCTTTGCAATTTACAAATTATCGTTAAAAGATTTGTATGGTGGGCAATGCCCACCATCTGCTAATTTGCAGTCAATTAATTAAGCTCTTGCACCAATACTCTTTTGAAACGCTGCTCGTTCAGACATTCGCTTCATATAGTTCAACACAGCTGGGTAGGCGCTGAGGTCTAGCTTTAGCATGATGGGAATATAAGTGAGGATAGACCCTACCGCCACATCCGCAACAGTAAATTCATTGCCTAGTAAGAAAGGTTGCTTACTGAAAATTTCATTTAACGGAGTCAACAAGTGAGGCATTTCTCGCTCCCGATTTGCTTCCACAAAAATCCCTGGGCTAAGGGTAGCATTAGCAAATAATACCCATTGAGAAAATACACCCCGCTCCTCTGGCGAAAGTGGAGTTTTGCTATACTTATCGGCAAGATATAGCAAAATTGCCCCAGATTCCCAAAGTTTAAAATCCCCATCAACAATTGCTGGAACTTTACCAATTGGGTTAATTGCCAAATACTCAGGCTGTCGATGTTCACCCGCCTGCATATCAAGCTTGATAAATTCGTAGGGAACTCCTAATTCCTCTAAATACCACTGAACGATTGATGCTCGGCTACGAGCGCCACCATAAAGTTTCAGCATAATTACTTAGATTAAAGAACTTTGTGAGTGTGGGAATGCTGCTTAACGTTGTCTTCTTTAGTGACAACTCTAGCAGCGTTTAGCACACGCTTACGCTCAATAGAATACTTCAACTCGGTGTAAGTTGTGCCCAAAGGAATCAGAGATTTTGCAGATTCACGACGTTTGTAGGTACGAGCTGCTGCAAATGCCCTTGGCACAAATTCCTCTCCAAACTCAGCCGACTCTGGAAAACCATCTGGTAAGTGGAGTGTATCATTTTCTAGTACAGCTCCCAAAGTTGTCGCAAAAGCTAGCTTATAGGATGTAGGAATGCCCTTCACCAGTGCTTCCAAAGCTGCGGAGGGGATAGGTTCTATAACTTCGATTTGATGAACCTCTCCATCTTCCTTGACGAAGCATGTTGCTAAACCGAGCACAATATAATCATCTGTTGCTAAATCGGGGGCATTGGGATAAGAAATTGTAGTTGTCATAAGAAAAATTCTCAAAACTTAAAAATCAAATTTAGGAACTGGAGAGCGATCGCGAAGTCGGTGTTCATAACTTCTCCTTCTCTGCGAGAGGCTGCGCGTAGCTTGCTTCCCCATAGGAGTATGGGAGATTCCTAGTGTTGTTCGCCCTTGGTGTTCCCTTAGGGTAGCAACTTGGTCTAACTGGTGTACCTAGGGAGACTAGGGGAAGCAAAGAGATGCCTTTTGCATTCTTTGCGTTCCCTTGTCCCTGTGTTCTCTTGCCAATCTCTAATGAACGGCTTGTTGGCATTCTACCAAGTTGTCGCTCTCACTAATTGACTCCTCTTGGAGATTGATATTTGTTATTTCTGGAATTCAACTTGGGGATGAAGTATCCATTACTAGGTTGGAGGATTAATTATTTATGTGCAGCGAAAACTTCCACTTTTTTAAACAGGTTAAAGTCAGTATTGAGATAGATTTTAGGTACTGATAAATACTTTATAAATTTAACATAGTGGCAAAACCACCAGCAGGATAAAAACTACAGTTTGATTTCACAGAGTAGGTAAATCAGGCAAAAAAATATGAATACTCACTCATTTTTAACTTCTAATGACCACCAAAGTAACGATTATCAATTTGTTATAAATCATACAATTAATGCTCAAAAGCATGGTCTAAACAATAACGGTGAATCTGCTTTAGGGGACAGTTACTTACGCTCTCGTGCTTTGAGGTCAGCTCAACAAGGAAATTATACTGAGGCGATCGCACTCTTAAACCAACTAATTCACCGCCGTCCCCGCAATGCCGTTGATTATAACAATCGAGGGCTGATTTATTTTCAAAGTGGTGAAACACAAAAAGCATTTTGCGACTATAACACCGCACTACAACTTAATCCTAAGTTGGCTAGTGCTTATAACAATCGGGCAAATTACTACGCAGCTTGTGGGAAATTAGCAGCAGCGATCGCCGACTATGATCGAGCAATCGATTTGAATCCTAGCCATGTTCGGGCGTGGATTAACCGAGGCATTACCTTGCGTGACTTGGGACAATACGAGGAGGCTATTGATAATTTTGAGATAGCACTGCTTTTTGGTCAACTAGAAGGTCATATTTTAGCTGAACGCGGCAGAACTTATCATCTCTGGGGCGATTGGAATTGCGCGATCGCTGATTATCATCGCGCCCTCACTCAATTACCCATCCTCGACAACAGTGGGGACCTTAGTGGTTATCGCTTACGTTTACAACTTGAAAATTGGCTCAACTATCTGCTGTCTCCTCAGCATTCTAATTGATAGATACTTGTTAGTAGTTAGATAAATTACACCCAGTTTCTACGTAGCCAGAATCACAAAAACCCAAATAATTCTAAAATCAAATTTAATATTTACTTAGGGTGATGACTTTGTTGGTTCAACTTCCGACGCCTCCTTTGGAAACGCGATCCGACGCTGATTAGGGTCGAAACGGTAGCTCTGTTCTTGCATAATACTTTGAGCTTGGCGCGGATCAAAGTTACGGCTAAATTCCGCCTGTAAAGTATTCACACGTCCTTCCATCAGCTTGACTTCTGTGCTGATTTCTCGCAACTTTTCTTGCTGTAACCAGTGATAAGGCAAAAGTTGTGATAGTGCAGATGCTGCTGCTGCTGTAATGACAAGGTTAACCGCTATTTTTGCTGTACCTTCCAGTGCCATCACTTGGTAAGAACGTTGACGAAGATGCCGTTTTGGTCGAGGAACAACTCGGCGTTTTTGTATGGGTTGTAGCGGGGGTCTGGATGGTTGAATCGCGTTCATGATGCTAAGAAAAGCCTCGCTGAGTGAAGGGAAGCACGGTAAAAAGCACCCTGGCACTAATTACTGCTTGATTTAGCAGCCATATTACTTCATTTTTTGGAAATTGCTACACGTATTGCGTGAGTTTAAAAAGAACCTGGCTTACGTACGTGCAATTTTTACCAAACAATTTGTGACATAAAGCCGCAAGTGTCTGGAAACTGCACCCCGTAACGCCAGGATGATTAGTTTTATAACCGCCTCAGATCGGGCGTTATTTGTAAAGTTCTGTAGCTAACCGCCAAGCCAGAACTCCTGGGATCAGCGCCACAACTAGAGCGATGTACACTTGAGTATCTGATATGGACGATATCTGAGCGATGTACAGAGTATCTAAGATAGGCATGGTTTCAAACCTCCTAACCTGAATAGATTTTGAACAGTTCGTTTACTACTTTTCCTTGTTTTGCCAAGATTGTGGAATATCTTGTTACAAGATGCAACAAAAGCAGTTATAAGTCAGTATCAGAAAAATTTATAAAATTATGGATTGGTATCTGGGTATCGACTTCGGCACATCTGGCGCACGCGGTGTAGTGATTGACGATGAGGCTTGTATCCAGGCTGAGATGCGGTATCCCTTTGAGGATTCACCTAATGGTGTGATGCCAGATTTTTGGCAGAAGGCTTTATTTGAGCTTTTAGAGCAAATACCTGGGGGATTGCGGCATAAAATTAGAGCGATCGCAATCAATGGTACATCCTCCACAGTCTTGGTATGCGATACTGCTGGTAATCCTGTAGGTGCGCCACTGTTGTACAACGATGCGCGGGGATCATTACTACTGGAGCAGTTGAAGAGCGTAGCACCCATCAATCATAACGTTTTGAGCGCCACCTCCAGCCTTGTCAAACTTTTGTGGATGAGTCAATTACCTTCTTTTAGCAAAGCTAAATATTTCCTGCATCAAGCAGACTGGCTGGCGTTTCTTTTGCATGGACAGTTGGGTATTAGCGATTACCACAATGCTTTAAAGCTGGGTTATGACGTGGAACAGTTAAAATACCCAGAATGGCTGGAAAAGATGCAAATACCAATTCAGCTACCCAAAGTTTTACCTCCTGGTACTCCGATTGTTGAAGTGCGTCCTGAAATTGCAGTTAAATTTGGTTTGCGTCATCATTGCCTGGTATGTGCTGGTACGACTGATAGTATTGCCGCTTTTCTAGCCAGTGGTGCAAAATTGCCTGGTGAAGCAGTGACTTCTCTCGGTTCAACGTTGGTACTAAAACTTTTGAGTCATACCCGCATAGAAGATGCGCGATATGGAATTTATAGCCATCGACTGGGTGATTTGTGGCTGACTGGTGGTGCTTCTAATACTGGAGGGGCAGTACTTAGGCAATTTTTCACAGACGCTGAGTTAAAAAGCCTTAGCCGGGAAATTGATGAATCAAAAGCCAGTGATTTAGATTATTATCCATTGCTGAAAGTAGGCGATCGCTTTCCAATTAATGATCCCAATCTGCCCCCACGCTTGGAACCACGCCCAAATAATCCAATGGAATTTTTGCATGGTTTGCTGGAAAGCATCGCCCGCATAGAGACACGAGGGTATGAATTATTACAACAAATGGGAGCAGATAAATTGACTCGTGTTTATACTGCTGGGGGTGGCGCGGCAAATGACACTTGGACTGCAATTAGGGCGCGTTATTTACAAGTTCCTGTAATAGCGTCGGTTTATACAGAAGCAGCTTACGGAACCGCGCTGTTGGCGATGCGGGGCGTGGAGAGATGAGGAGCAGGGTGCAGCACTTCTCTACGAGACGCTGCGCGTAGCTTGCTTCTCCGCAGGAGTACGACTCCTTTCGGCTCCCTTCTCTACGAGAGGCTGCGCCCGAAGCGTAGCTATGCCGCAGGCTTTACGGCTTCTCTACGAGACCGAAGGCGAACGCTCAGGACAAGCCGCTCAGTGACCGGGGGGCAGGGGGAGAGAATAATTAATGACCCTTGTACAGACGCGATTAATCGCGTCTCTACCCTTGCCTACTACCACAGCACAAATCTAAAATCTGAGTATCTGAGTGAATCGTTAAGCCTTGTAAAGCTAGTTCCCGAAAACGAGCTTCACCACTTACAATTGATGCTGCTAAACGCAAGTTCGCATCATATAACCACTGGTCTTGGTAACTCCAGTCTCTTAATATTGTTGCCATGACATCTTTCCTAACCGTTTAACTTTATTTAATAAAGAAATATTGTTAACATTAGTAAAAAAGCTGATAAGATTTGGGGAAAATAACTGCTATGGGTCGTGTAGGCGTCTTGTTACTCAATCTCGGGGGCCCCGATAAATTAGAGGATGTCGGGCCATTTTTGTATAACCTATTTTCCGATCCGGAAATTATTCGCCTACCATTTCGCTGGTTGCAAAAACCCCTAGCTTGGTTCATTGCCTCGCGGCGAATCAAAACATCCCAAGAAAACTATAAACAAATCGGTGGCGGCTCTCCACTGCGAAGGATCACAGAAGCGCAAGGAGAAGCTCTAAAAGAACAACTGAGTGATTTGGGGCAAGAAGCCAATATTTACGTGGGAATGCGTTATTGGCATCCTTATACTGAAGAAGCGATCGCTCAACTTACTCTAGATGACATTGAACATCTGGTGATTCTGCCGCTGTACCCCCAATTTTCCATTAGTACTAGTGGTTCTAGCTTCCGGCTTTTAGAAAAACTTTGGCAAGAAGACCCCAAACTTCAACGCATTGAATACACCGTCATTCCTTCTTGGTACAAACAACCAGGTTATCTGCAATCTATGGCGGAACTTGTAGCCCAAGAACTTGATCAGTTTCCTAATCCCGATGAGGTTCATATCTTCTTCAGCGCTCATGGCGTTCCCAAAAGCTACGTTGAAGAAGCAGGTGACCCCTACCAGCAAGAAATTGAGGAATGTACTGCTCTGATTATGCAGACCCTCAATCGACCCAATGTTCACACCTTGGCTTACCAAAGTCGCGTTGGGCCAGTAGAGTGGCTCCAACCTTATACTGAGGATGCGCTGAAAGAATTGGGCGCACAAGGCGTAAAAGATTTAGTTGTCGTCCCTATCAGTTTTGTCTCAGAACACATCGAGACGTTACAAGAAATTGATATTGAGTATCGGGAAGTTGCCGAAGAATCAGGAATCCACAATTTCCGTCGCGTACCTGCTCCTAACACCCATCCGGTATTTATTCATGCACTGGCAGACTTAGTGATTGATGCGTTGAAAAACCCTGGTTTCAAACTTTCACAAGCCGCCCAAATGAAAAAAAGGGTGAAAATGTATCCCCAAGAGCGTTGGGAATGGGGTCTGACTACTAGCGCGGAAGTATGGAATGGTCGGATTGCCATGCTGGGCTTCATTGCTTTGATCGTCGAGCTAGTTACTGGTCAAGGTTTGCTGCACATGATCGGCCTGTTGTAACAGATGTGAGGAGTTAGGAGTTTTTAATAATTAACTCCTAGCTCCTCACTCTGCACCAAGTGTAACTAACAGCAAGAATGTCTTTTTTATTCCAAACGTGTAGAGGCTTGAATATCCATTTCATCCAGTGGTTCTTCAATAGCATTACGTATCCAGTTGAGATCAAATTTATCTTGCGTATTTGCCTGCACTTCAATTCTGATAGTCATACCATCAGCTTTATCTGATAAAGTTTGCAATACCTCAAATAATTGAAAGATTTTCGACTTATCAGTAACAGAATTTAACTTGTAATATCGCCCAGGCTGTTTACCGTTAACGATATCAACTAAAATTGAGCGTTCAACACTACTTGTTTGTGATTTATACTCAACAGTCTTTTTATCTTCCCCTACCGTATTGGGTGTCGTAGTACCAATTGTATCCACACTATAACTTTCGTTTCCAATATTGCTGGTATCATCTCCTTCCTCATCGGTTGCTGTTGTTTCCACCTCATTCGTAGATGACAAAGTACGCAAATTATTAACTAATTTTGGAGATAAAAGATAACCAGCAAGGTCTAATTCATCAGTAGGAATTACTCTTTCAAAGCTGATTAAGCTGGGATTTTCTACTATCGCTATACCACTGCTGATTGTGATTGATGGCACATAACCCACCAGTCCTTGTTCAATGGCTTTGAGAATGGCTTTTTTAATCCCTTCAACTCCTAACATTTTAGGGAAATTGGGGAAGCGGAAGAAGTAACTTACCAATTCTTCCCCTGTAATATATTCATTTTCGGGATTTTCTAAGCCAGATAAGCGTACTAATTTAGCAGGAGTAATTGAGTCAAAAACATGATTTTTAAGGGCATCTAGTACCCTTTCTTGCAAATTCTGACTAGTATTCAATTGTGATTGCAAATCAATAGTTTCTAAACGTACTGGTCTTTCTCCGTTGGGGTCGGGTAGTGGTAATAAGATATCGTCATAAAGACGGCGAATAGCTGCACCGATTTCGCTGTTTGCATCTTTAGATTTACCATTTAATTCTTCTATATCTTCTGCGGAGAATTTATACTTTGTCTTTTGCTCAATTAGCGAAGATATTGCTAATGCAGTTCTCGCACCCTTACGTGCTTTCTCCATTTGCACTTTGTTGGGAACTACAAATGCTACTGCATTTTTATATTCTCGTTTATCATTGCCACGATTTTCTACCCAATCTAAGGTATCCGCATGAACTAACTCCTTGCTTTTTTCTGCCCAGCTTGGTTCAAGGTATACGATACTAAAATGCGGTACTTTATCGGTAATAGCTGCTGAATCTTTACCCCACAATACAACTTTACCCCGATTGCCTTGCAAATTCTTGCTCAGTTCCTCGCGGATTTTTTGCAATACTTCATCGCTACCAACCTTGCTTTCTTCATCTGCAATTAACTTGTTTAGATTAGGCTTAGTTTCAAAGCGATAGCGGCGACCGACATAATGTAAATAAAGTAGCTGTTCCCGCAGGTCGCTTAAAGCAGCAGTGATGGTAGTGCGTTCTAATCCTGGTGCTAAACAAGCGGCTGTAATATCTTGTTCTAAAACCCCTCTGTCTTCGCCACTTCTTGCACCGAATGAATACATTAAAATTGCTGAAGCTAGACGGGTTCCAACTTTTAAATGTGCCAGTGCTGGTGCATCAGCTGCAATGCGGTTATCTACTGTTTTGACCCTAGCTTTGCGACCAGTTAAGTCAGCACCTAACACTGCACTGTATGCTTCTCGCTCTCCCACCTGGGAAAAGAAAGCACTTCTGGCGGCATCATTTTCAAAGGGAATATTACCGGGAGTAATTAACCAAGACGAGTCTTGTGCTTGCCACAATGCGTAAGTTGCCGAAGCCAAAAATTGCAAAGCACCACGAGTGCGTTGATAACTAGGAAGACTACCCCAACGGTAATACATTAAATCGATTAAGTCGGGATGGAATGGATAACTCGATAAAATTCTTTCTGCCAGTAAATCAGCTTGTTGTTGTACTTCCTGTTTTTCTCTATTAGTATCCGCATAACTTTCGCGGAATCTGCGGAATAATTCTGCTTGTTGTTTTGCTATTTCTTGGATAGTAGCGGGGTCGCCGATATTGCTGAACAAACGGCGCTGGACTACGCGCATTACTTCATCACCAGAAACTGGTTCTTTTTTGGCATCTATGCGGCTAACCAATTTATCTAAAGCACTCAGTAATCCTTCATTGCCAAAAGATTCTCCGACACTTGCTTGTAGTGAGTAAACTAAAACCGTTTTTGGTGATTCGCGGACAACTTCTGTGAGTTTTTGGATAAAGGTGAGAACTTGCCGACCAAAGGTAGAGTCCCCCACCTGTACACCCATTGCATTTTCTATGTAAATCAGCAATTCATCTATCAGGATGAGGTTGGGTGTATCGCCAAGTATTTTTCTAAAGACATCGTTACCAGGGGCAATTTTTTGCTGGTCTTCGGTTTCTAATAAAGAGTAGGCATCATATCCACCCAACTGCCATGCTAAATATCCCCAAGGTGTGAAGATTCGTATTTGGCTTGACGCAGAGCTATTTTCAATTTGAATTCCTGTACCAGCGCTAATATCTAGACCAATAAAATGAGCAATCTTGACATTACCAGGGTCGGGTAATGTATCTAGTTGGGGAATACCTTCTAAAGAGGTGCGGTTTTTTGTGATGTGATAGAGACTGATGAGAGAGTAAGTTTTACCTCCACCAAAGGGTGTGCGGAGTTGTAATACCCTGTCGCCTGCATCCCCTCGCAAGCCTTTAAGTACATCTTCAAGTAGCTTTCTCAGTGCCGTGGTCAGGTAGGTAGCAGCAAAGAAATCACGGGCATCACGGTAAACTATCGGACATTGGGGGTCTTGACGAATTACCGCACCCAGACTGGCTGCGTATGTAGCGTTATCCAAATTACCGCTGAGGATGTCGGCATGGGGAGTGACTACCTGCGTCCAAGGCTTTATTTGATAGGCGCTACTCATGGTATTTTAGGTTTTGACGTGGGGATTGTTTCTATTTTGACACCTTAAACAAGTAGCCGTCAGCCTCTAGCCTTTGTCACTTTAGCTATATTAGATGTAGGTGCTGACTACAATAAAATTAATTGGCCAATACGTTTTAATACACTTAGTACCTGTAGGAATTCTGTATCGCGTTCAACTGATAATGCATAAGAACGAGCATATTTTGGCTTTTCTTGCTGAACTAGCTTGACAAAAACAAACTCTCTACCGTTAACAAGTAACCCAAAAGTTGGTTGTTCAATATTAGGAGTATCAAGTATATAAGTAAGTGCTTGGGGTAGTGCGGTTGTCACATCAAATTTAGTGCTTTTAGATTCAATAACTAGTACCCAAAGGCGTTTTTGAATTACCAAAACATCAATATTACCTTTGACTATTATGCTTTCATCTACAGCAGAAATCTCAGTAGATTTTTCAGTTTCAATTTCAAAAGGTGGCTGATAAAAACCTGCTAAATCTAGCAGTGGAGATAGCACTACCATCTTCACCGCTTCTTCTGACATTGGACGGCGTTTAGTTAGGTTTAAATAGTTGCTTCTTACTCGTTCTAAAGACAATTTTTCGACATCAGTTACTAACGGTAAATTCTCTGTCCATTCTGTAAAAAAATCAGCATTTGTAACCAATTGCAAACCGAATTTTTCTTCTAGTTCGTAAAGACTGATATCCCGCGCTTGTATTGTTTGCACCATAATTACCAGAAAAGTTATAAGTACATACGTATTATATGGCAATTCTAAATCATTGGTGAAAACTTAGATCCCCGATTTCTCAAGTAAGTCGGGGATCTGGACACTGCGAATTCTTCGGAATGACATAGCCAAATTACTGACTTTGGGTAAATAAATTATCTTCTACTACTCGTTTCCAAGAGGCTAACAAGGTATCAATTTGCTGTTGTTCCTTAGTACGGTTACTATTAGCAATATCTGTTGTACCTGCTTCTGGTGTTAATGCACGTCCGCCTAAAGCTTGTGCGATGAGACGCAGTTGGGTGGCATCAGGTTGTGCTAAAGAAAGAAAAGTACCAATTTCTTGGGGTTTATTTTCTGCTAGCCACAGCAAGCGATGGAGAACATCTATGAGTGAGGGAGTTGGGAGTTGGGAGTTGGGGTATTAAAGGTTTTTCGTAAGGATTCAGGTCTAATATTTAGGAAGCAGAGACGGACAAGACTGATAACCAATAGAATCAGCCAGTAGAGCTTGTGCAAAAAAATCGATCACAGACCTACCTTGACGACGGCAGGTTTGCAC